>WNFW01000974.1_pt1 | contig 19114 bp, 16 predicted proteins | sample 5400131 | NCBI WGS metagenome assembly WNFW01 (sample SAMN13153362, study PRJNA577476) | soil metagenome | isolation source: 20 cm soil or saprolite under grassland replicate 1 | place: USA:California | collected 2016-06-15 | reverse complement strand
ATAACTCCCAATTTGCGAGATGGCTCAGGATCAGCACAACCGGCCGGCCTGAGCGCAGTTCTCGATGGATAAAATCCAGATTTTCCGCCTCAATTCGTGCCGCCATTTTTTCCAGTGGCATGCCGGTGAGCTTGATGCTGCACAAGAGATTCGCGCCCAGCCTCTGAAAATGGCGACGCACAAGGCGACGCAATTCCCCCGGCGATTGTTCATTTGCAAATGCGATGGCAACGTTGCGCTGTGCCAGGCGTCGATATTTTCCGGAAACGATCCAGGCACAAAAGCCGAGAAATTCTCCAAAAACGAAGAGAACCGGCAACGGTAGCGCGTTGGCAATGGCCGATCCTGAACGATAAAGAAGATAAACGGTAAAATCTAGCACGCAGGATCGGTCGAAGTTTAAATTGATCTCAGCTTATTCCAGCCGCGCAGATGGAAGCGTCCGCGCGTTTTCCCCTTCCAGGGATTGTTCTCACTGCTTCTTCGAACCGCAACCGATCAACTCCGAGAATTCGGTTTTTCGGCGGATACGCTTCGACGAGGGCATGATATTTTTTGATCAAATGGGTGACTAGCTCCCGATCGAAAAGATTGGTCGCATTGCTCATCGATGTCTCGTGATGGCGATAGAGACAAAGAACGTTCGGCAGAAAGCTCACGTGCAATTTTGCTTGCGCAATTCGCAGCCATAACTCGTAGTCTTCCCACCCGAACCAGCCGAATTTATACAGCTCGTTGTCGTAGCCGCCGATTTCAATGAGTTGCCGTCGATCAAACAATGCCATCGCATCAATGTAGGGACGCTCGACCAACATCTGCGGGTCCCAATCGAAATAGGAAAGCAGTCCGTTCCGATTGCTGTGAGGGCCCTGAAAACGGCAGAGCATCGAGTAAACGGCTGCGGACCTGTCGTTAACAATCGCCGTGTGCAACTGCTCGAGCGCGCGCGGAAAAACCATATTGTCTGCGGCCAGGATGAAAACATAAGGGGCGCGCGCATGCTCAAGGCCGATGTTGCGCGCATCCGCCAGTCCGGTGTTAAACCGTTTGTCGACGATACGAACCGGGTGACGCGAGTTTTTCTGCGCGCTAATTGCCCGTTCCAGGGAATCGTCGGTCGAGGCGTCATTGACGATCACTACCTCGATCCCACCAGGGATCGCCGCGGTCTTAGAGTCCTCCAGGCTTTTGAGGCACTGCGGAATGTAGGCCGCATAATTGTAAAGCGTGACGATGACTGAAATCGCCGGCGCGCTGCGATCAAAGCGGGGAGTGTCGAGCAACCGGAAAATCACTTCCCCTTTTTGTCGCGCTTTTTCCTGGGAATCAAACCGCTCGGCGTAACCCCGCCGCATGTCACAGAGAACCGCGGTGCGCTGGGCCATGGCCGTTGGATCCGGGGATTTAATGGAAGTCGTTCCCGGCTTTCGACTCGTTAGGCGAAACATGTTTGAGAGATCATCGCGCAGGGCCGAAACGAACAGCGCAATGGGTTTTCGCGAAATGCGCTTCGTCAACGCATCCGGCAGTGGTTCGGTTTTTAACGGCGCTTCCGCGTTCGTTTCTACAAACTCGAGGGCGAACTGTTCCTTCGCGTCCATGCCGCGGAAGGCATTCTCTATCTGCTATAAGCATGCGCGGCAATTACCCTCCTGCGTGAAGCGTTCACATATGAAATCATAGGCCGCTTCCGCGATCGCTTGGCGCTCATCTTCGTGCTCCAGATAGTATTCGCAGCAAGTCGTTAGATCATCTGCTTTCGCCGTGATAAAGTGTTTACCTGGGACAAGGGGTTCGAACCCTTCGCAGGTTTCGGTAATCAAACAGGAACGATTTGCCAGAGCGATCAGCGTCCGGTGCCACTCGAAATAGCGCAGCTCTGAGTAATGAACATTCAGCAAGATCTTTGTCCGCTGCAGCAGCGCATTGCGTTTTGCCGCAGGTAAATAAGTTCGCGTGTCTTCCGTTTTCGCGAATCCGATTGGAACCAGCCTAGGGTGACAATTGCGCGCCGCAAAAAAATCGGCGTTCGCAGCGATGAACGCTTCACGTCTGTCAGTCATCGCAGCCAGAAGGCAGATATCGACGTCTCTTTCGGAGTTTGCCGACTTCTTCCTTTGTTCAAGCAGTGGATGATAACCGAGCGGCAAATGGAAACAGCGCAGTCCACGCGCGCGGTATGCAGTCACGCCCGACAAATGAATGTCGAGCATGTCGCGTGCGTACGGCGCCATGATCAGATTGCTGTCAAACCAGTGGCTCTCGGGCTGTTCCGTGCCTAGCAAAAAAAGATGCCTTGTCAGGCGCTGAATCTTTTCCCAGGAGAGCTGATAACTTAAAAATAAATTAAAGAACTCATAAGGCGTAACCACGATTTGGATTTTGCCTTCCTCGGTTTTTTCGGCGGGAATTTAATCCACGAAAAGTTGCGCGTTACAACCCGCAGCACGGAAGCCGGCGCAAAGTAATTCGGCGATTTCGCGGATAAACAAATTCGATTTTGAAGTAACGAATAAATGCACAGTCTTGATTTCGCGCTGTATTGAACTGGTCGCGCCCACGAACGTTTCGACGTTACCGTGACGAAGGCCGCTCTCGATCCGCGCGACCGACTCGGAGCGGGCGGGGGCCGCAATGCTTCGCGCCTTTCCGGGAAAGAATTGCGCGAGATAGGTCACGAGAAACTGCTCGACGCGCGGCAGACCTATCCGACCGAGAAAGGAAAGAGGCCACGCCCAGATCTGGGTGACAAAAATCGTTCGCCAGACGTTCGTTCGCCAGACGTTCTCATGGTCTCGGACCTCGATTGTCACTTGGCTTGGGCCGGCAGGCAGTTCGAGCGCCAGAAGAAAACCGCTTTGCCCTGCATCAGGCAGATCCGGGTAAGCGGCCGCGATTAGCGGTCGTGATCTTTTGCGGCGCGCCCGAAAAATCGACCGCGGCCGCAGAATTCCGCGGATAATTGCACGTATTCCATAGACGGGCAGACCTCGGCGATGCAAGAGCCAACCCGTGATTTTGATTCGGTTCGTGAAACTAACACGATCTGGCGGCGCATCGAAACGGAACGCGTAGTCCGCAACCGCCGTTTCCTCTCCGATTGATTTACTCATATCGACGCAGCCAGACCTGAATTGAGCACAGTTTAACCGCCAGCGCTCTGCCAGGGTTTGATCGTCCGCGGAGGGAAGGCGAGGGTGAAGGGATCTTCGCCTAGTGAAACGTCGGGGTTGTAGAACGGATCACGCTGCAATATGTCGCCCCACTTTGAATTCATGTAGTCGACTTCCGCTAGGAACCGAATTTGCTTTGGCGTGCTGTCGTCAAAGCCACGACTAGCGGACTCGTGGTGAATCAGTTCCGCGTGTGGCGTCCAGACAATGCGGTAGCCGGCTTCGCGCAACCGCAGGCAAAAATCGATGCCATTGAAAGTGACTGCCAGATTTTCGTCGAACCCTCCCAGTTGTAAGTAGACTGCCCGTTTCACCGCCGCGCAAGCGTTATCGAGCACGATTATTTCATAGTCTTCGTAATCTGTTTTGTGAAAGATGCTATCGAGACATTTCTGGAGAGACCATGCTTGATCTCGCGTCGGTAGAGGATTGAAACCATTGGTCGTTCTGTCGGAAGTGAGTATTTGGTTTGTAAATATACGCCCTGGCTCGGCACCACCGTGCTGGCAATTCCTCTCGATCGAGGTGTTCCTGCACGGCCCGGCGAGCCGCTTCTTGCGCATATGGCTTGGCCGTGACGCACAACGCGGTGCTTTGATCTCCACTCCGCCAATGATAAAGCACCCAAGGCAGATGCTCGAAAGTTCGTACGAGCCCAAAATGGAATAGATTTGCGAGGCGGTTTTCGTCGCAATCACATCCGGGCAAACGCGCAGATGCGACCTGACATGCCGGGATGCTCCGGCAGATTTAATCAGGAGATATCTATGAAAAACAGACTCACTATCATCTCACGAGTTTCAATCACGGCGATTGCGCTTGGATCGCTTTCTTTTGCGTGGAGCGCAGCCGGCCAAAATCGGTCGCCCAGTCGGACAGATTCCAGCGCTTCACTCAGTGCGAAGGACAAAACCTTCATGCGAAACGCGGCCAAAGGCGGAATGATGGAAGTCGCGCTGGGAAAATTGGCCAGGGAAAAGGGCCAAAGCGCGGACGTGAAGAAATTTGGCGAGCGAATGGTCACCGATCACTCAAAGGCCAATAATGACCTGAAGGCCATTGCAGAAAAAAAGGCTTCAAACTGCCGAGCAAGGAGCCAAGCGAAGAGTGGAAATCAGATAAGGCTTACATGGATGCGATGGTGAAAGATCACGAGAAAGATCTCGCTGAATTTCAGAAGGAGGCTAACGAGGCAACTGATCCCGATCTAAAAGAATTCGCCGAAACAACTGCCAAGATGGTCCAAAAACACCTCGATCTTGCCAGGGAAACTCAAAGCAGGCTGCAATAAGTGCTGGTTGTCGGAACGCGGCGCGCTTGCTATGGCGCGCCGCGTTCTTTTAATCGCCCGGGATTCCGGTGTGGACTCGCAATCGCATTTCGACGATCCAGTTCCCGGCGCTCGAAGAGATCGGCGGTAAATATAACTGCGGATCAATTCCAGTAATTTGCAGACGGAGAAAGTTTGAATGGGGCAGACGATCGGCATCGCCACGGATGTTGATTTTATGGAACTCAGCCGTTGCCGCGGCCTGAAAAAGGACATGGCCTAATCCAAGGACGCGGATGGAGGCGATGTCGATGACGTTGAGCGCGCTTACGAAATCGATTCGCAATGGCGATGCTCCAGCCCCGGCAGGCAAAGTAATGGAAACATCCTTCCAACTGTCGTGTCCGATCCGCGCGTTGACCGAGTCCACTTCGCGGTGGGTGCCGTCGCTAGTGTAGAAAATCTGAATGACAGTTTCCTGTGCTGATGGACTTTGCCGAATAGCGCCGGTTTGCCATTCCTCTGCCATCCGACGTTGCAGTTCGCGAGACTTCCCATTGTAATAATCAATCAAGGCGCCGCGGGCTTCACTGTTTGGATCAAGAAAGGTATTCACGAAGCCGGACGTGCGCTGCGGCGGTTTTTCCCAAAGGCCAAGTCCCGGTCCGTGATTGAAGGTGAATGAACGTCCGCGCTGTTTGAGTTGGTCCCAAACTTTCCAAACGCCAAAGCCTCGGGCGCGCACGTTTACGTCATGCAACAAGACGAGGCCGCCAGTCGCAACTTTGGGCAGCCAGTTGTCCAAATCGTGCCGAACGGCGGATTCAGAATGCAAACCATCCAAATGCAGGATATCGATCTTGCCATCGCCGAACTGAGCGAGCGCCTCGTCAAATGTTCGGCGCAAGAGGTGGGAGAAGAGTTGGTAATGGGTGCGATTATGCGAGTCGACCTGTTGGAAAGTTGTTTCGTCATAGAACCCCGAGTGCGCGTCTCCTTTCCAAGTGTCCACAGCAAAACAGCGTGTGTTCGTTTGATTTTCGGCAACCGATTGACAGAAGGCGAAATAACTCTCGCCGCGATCGGTTCCGAGCTCGACGAAAATGCCGGGGCGCTCCTGGGCCGCGAGATCGTAAGCGAAGAAAATGTGTTCCGTCCACGCGCCCACGCCGTAGATGCGAGGCCGGAAGTTATTTGAAGGCAAACTCGAGGCGTCAAACGGAGCTGCGTTCACGATCCCTCTCGCTCAGAATTGGTTTTTCGCGCGACGAGAACGGAGTCGTGCCATTTGTTGCTCTCCGAATCGTATTGCTCCAACTCCTGCCATTGCGTGCTCGCTTCGAGCACCTCGAGTCCAGCGTACCGTGCCATGGCGCGCAGCCCGTCCGGATAAAAACGCCAGCAATCGATCGGAAAGCGATGTTCCGGTCCGCTGGAGGGCGCAATGATACAGCAGAGGCCGGCTGGCTTCAGCACGCGCGCGATCTCACGCATCGTCTCCCAAAAGAATTCAATGTGCTCGAAAGCCTGGCCGGAAATGACTACGTCGATGCTGGCCGTGGCGATTTCGCGCCAGTCGTACGGATTCTTCAAAACGAGATCGACATTTTCGCCAATGGCGAGATCAACTCCTTTGTAATGCCAAGCCGGTTCAGCGAAAAGCGGCCGGTAGGAGCCGTTAATGTCGTGGCTGCCTAGATCGACAATGACCAGCGGCTCGCTCAGTCGCGCCTCCAGATGCTGGCGGCGGAAGGCGGCCATTTTATCCAAGGAACTGGGATGCATCGCGGCGAATGTTATGTCCGGCCCGTTAGGCGTCACTAATGATAGCCAGTGCTCAAAAAAAGTCAGGCCGGGAGCTTGGCGCGGTTCGCGGTCACGGTAAACTTCGCTTCGTGACCGAGCGCTCACTGATGCTGTCAGAATTGCCCAGTCTACATGAGTTCATGCCGAAGTTTTATGGCGGCGGGCCGATCCGATTCTACCTGCCTTTGCTTTACGACCTGGTGGCGATCGAAAAACCGAAATTGATCGTGACGATCGGATTCGGTGAAGGGGAAGCATTCTTTACTCTCTGTCAGGCCGCTCGCGAAAAGCGAATTAATTGCCGAAGCGTCGCGATCCATCGCCAGGAAGGTCAAGAAAGCGACGATGCGATCTGGCAGGCGGGTCGAGCCTACGGTGAAGAGTTCTACGGTGAAGCAGCTCAATTCCTGGCAGGCGAGCCGGCTGATCTGGCGAAAAACTTTGCGAATAACGATGTCAATCTTTTGCTGATTGACGATTGCGATTCCGGATCAATCATTCGCAAAGAGTTGGCCGCGTGGAAATCAAAGCTCGAATCGGACGCGATTGTTGTACTGCATGGGCTCGGCCTTGAGCGTGACGACGCTCCGCTCAGGGCGTGGACGGAATTCATTTCTCAACGCTCGCACACAGAGTTTCACGAGGGAATCGGCCTAGGCGTTGCACTGGCGGGCAAGCCGCCAAAAACCGAATCGCTTTTGCAGACACAGCTTTTTAGCGGTGATTCCGTATTTGCGGAAATCTATTATTTAGCGGCTGAGAGGATCGACGCGCAGGCGCGGGTCGCGCGCGCCGAGCTAGAGACCGCTGGGTTTCAGAGCCGGCAAATCTGGTTGGACTCCGTTCTCGGCGACCGATGGAAAGCGCAGGAGATTATGGATTATCAGCTGCGCGTCATTTCAGATTGGCAAAACAAATTCGACTCGCTGCACCGCGATCGTGAAAAGGCGCAGGAAATCATGGATGCGCAAGCGGAACAACTGATGGCGCTTCGATGGGAAGTTCGGGACCTAAAGCAGCAGATCAAAGAGCAGAAAAAAACCCTAAGGGAACCGAAGGTAAAGCGCCCGATTCCAGAAAAAATCGTGCGCGAGCTTCGGCGCCTTCCGCGCAATTTCCGGCGAATATTTCTGCCGAGGACGAAAGCTGCGCCATCCAAACAAGGTGCGCCGCCGCCAGTTGCCGATCCGGTGGAGCGTTACGCGGCATGGTTTCGCGAGCGCGAACCCGACGCAGATGGGCTTGATGAGCAGCGGCGCGTAGTGCGGAGCTGGGTGAGCCGTCCGAAAGTCAGCTTGCTCCTGCCGGTTCACAACACGCCGCCGAACTTTCTCGACGAGATGCTGGCCTCTGTCTGTGGGCAAACCTATGATAATTGGGAAGTTTGCCTGGTCGATGGCGGGTCCGATAATTCTGAGACACTGGAGGTACTGAAACGCTGGGAAGCGCGGGAGGAGCGATTTCACATCCTGTATTCGCCGCGGAATCTCGGCATCGCAGAAAATACAAATCGCGCACTCGAGCTTGCTACTGGCGATTTTATGGCCTGCGTCGATCATGACGATTTGCTCGCGCCGTTTGCGCTTTATGAACTGGCGAAGGCGATTCGCGAATCCCCGGACACGCAAATCTTTTACAGCGACGAAGACCGATGGAGCGAGAAAGGGATGCGGCACTCCCCATTCTTCAAACCAGAATGGAGCCCTGAGCTTTTGCAATCGTTCATGTATCTCGGCCATTTAACCGCCTACCGGCGGGATCTGATTGCGATTGTGGGCGGTTTTCGAAAAGAATTCGATTTATCACAAGACTACGATTTTGCTTTGCGGGCCACCGAACACGCGGGGGCCATCCAGTATATTCCCCACGTGCTTTATCATTGGCGGGAACATGCCGCCTCGGGAAATCTGGGCGGCAAACCAGAAGCGCGGCAAACAAACCTGGCGGCGTTGCGGGATGCAATGCAACGGCGTGGGTTGAACGCCGAGGTGCTGGAATATCCGACAGCCAACCGCGCGCGGATGAAAATCACAAACTGGCCGCGCGTTTCTATTATCATTCCGACTGATTCGGCTTCCCGTGCGGAAGCTTGCCTGCGGGAATTATCGCAACGAACCGAATATCCGGCGTCGGAAATTGTGCTCGTCACGAACAGCGCGCTCATCGCAGCCGTTTCAAAAAAACTGCCTGTTGGGGCAAACGTGCGCTTCGTTGCTTTCGATCAGCCATTTAATTTTTCTGCGAAATGCAATCGAGGCGCGCGTGCCGCCAGCGGTGAACGTTTCATTTTTTTTAATGACGACGTGGAGAGTGGGCAGCGAGATTGGATACAAAATTTGATTGAACCTCTGGAAAACCCGGAAGTGGGCGCCGTGGCGCCGAAAATGATTTACGGGAATGGAAAAATTCAGCACGCCGGACTGGTCATGGGAGTGCGCGGCCTTATCGGCACGGCTTTTCATCAGTGGAACGCAGATTCGGTGGACTATTTCAATTTGGTGCAATCGATGCGGAATGTCTCCGTGCTCTCGGGCGCGTGTCTGGCGATGCGGCGAGAAGATTTTTTCCGCTTGGGTGAATTTGATGAAACGAACACGCCGATCTCGCACTCGGATACCGATCTTTGTTTCAAAATTCGCCAGGATGGCATGCGCTGCGTTTACACGCCGTTCGTGACAATGATCCACCGCGGGAATGTCTCGATCGGCAGCAGCGGAGAGAAGGCGAAAGCGTTGCCGCGCGATAAATCTTCCATTTTCCTGCTCAAACGCTGGGCCGATTTTACCTGCCGCGATCCCTATTACCCCGAGAATATGCGCGACTGGCTTTATGCCGATTCACCGACGCCGATTCGAATGTTCGCGCCGGAATTCTCCCCCGCGCACACGTCTTCACGCGATCTCCTTTTCGTTTCGCACGATCTGAGCTGGAGCGGCGCGCCGATTATTTTGTTGCACGCGGCCAAGTGGTGCCAGGAGCACGGCGTTTTTGTGGTCGTCATGTCGCCAGAAGACGGCCCGCTGCGGGAAAAATTCGTCGAAGCAGGCATTCCCCTGATTGTGGATCCGCTTGTGGCAACGGGCCACGAATCATTCACCAGCTTTGCGCGCAGTTTTGATTGTTTGGTGGCGAGCACAATTTTTGGCGCGCCTGCCATCGGCGCAGCGCAGCGGCGAGCCATTCCCCACATCTGGTGGATTCACGAGGGCCTAGTGGGCGAGCATTACCTGCGTCGCGACGCAAAATTGCGCACCACTGTCGGCCTCGCCGAGCTCATCGTGACGCCCGATAAGCATAGCTCCTCGATTTACCAGCCCTTTGCCAGCCGCCCGATCCGCTGGCTGCTCTACGGTATTCCTGATGTGGCGCCCAAATTCGGGCTGCCGCGAGCGCGCGCAGCTGGACCGCTACGATTTCTTTTGCTCGGTACCATTGAACATCGCAAAGGGCAGGAAATCTTCCTGGAGGCGTTGCGCAAACTTCCGCAAAATGTTTTGGAGAGAGCTTATTTTCAAATCGTCGGACGTCCGAATGATCTGAAAATTACCAGGGAAATAGAAGCTGCCGTGGCCGCGGCGTGTTCCTCCCTGACCTTTCGCAGTTATGTCGCTCACGATGATGCCCTCGCATTAATCCGGGACGCGGACGTGATGGTTTCTGCGTCGTGGGACGAAACAGGGCCAATCACACTTATCGAAGGTATGGCTCTGGCGAAGGCCATCCTCAGCACCAGCGTCGGCGCGGTGGGAGAAAAGCTGGTTTCCGAAGAGGATGGTTTGTTATTTAAACCGGGCGACGCTGAGCGCTTGGCCAGGGGTATCGAGCGCCTTGTTCGGGAACCAGGACTGCTCGAGAAGTTGGGGAGAAATTCGCGCAAAGCTTACGAGAAATATTTTACGCTCGATCGCTTTGGCGAAGATTTCCTGAAATTGGTGGAGGAAGCAATTTCGTCGGCTCAATCGCAGCGGCAAACGGCCGTGACCTCCGTGCAAGCAAGCGAAGCTGTTGGATCGAGTCGCTGAGCGCACAATGGATTCGCGCCGTATTTTACTTGTCTCACACGAGATGACGCCCAGCGGTGCGCCGTTTGCCTTATTTTACCTCGGACGCTGGCTCAAAGAAAATGGATGGCAGCCTCTGGTCGCCGCGCCGGAGCACGGACCAATTTGCGACCTGCTGAAAAATGCCGACGTTCGTGTCGAAATCGATCCTGCGCTTCTGATTGATCCGAACCGGGAAAAACTGCGCGCTCTCTGCCGCGAATCTAACGTCGTCGTTGCCAACACCATTACGACCTGGCCGGCCGTCGAGGCTGCGCATGGCGAGAATGTGCCACTGGTCTGGTATCTGCACGAGACGCTCGTGGCCGTCCGGTTTATCAAGCAGATTTCTCAAGTGCGGGACGCACTGCAAATGGCGCAGTTGATTGTGGCGCCGACCCGAAAAACGGCGAGCGTTCTCGCGGGCGCTTCGCGAACGAGGATTGAAGTGGTGCCCTACGGCATTCCTGAACCGAAAAATGGGGCGCCCGAGATAAATAGCGCATCGCTTTCTTTTGTCGTGCTGGGGAGTTTCGAACCGCGCAAAGGACAGGACCTTCTTGTTGAAGCGATTGGAAAACTTGACCGTGCGACGCAGACGAAAGCCTCGTTCAAACTCGCCGGCCGAATTTTGGATCGACTATTCTTCGAAGAGGTTCGTCATCACTCCTCACAACTGGAGAACGTGGAATTGATCGAAGCGCTCGAGCACGACGAAGCACTTTCACTGTTGTCCGCGGCACACACTCTCATTTGTCCATCGCGCGACGAAACAATGCCGATCTCGATCATTGAAGCGGCAGGTCTGGGAAAAGCGATTATCAGCGCGGACGTCGGCGGCATCGGTGAATGGATTCACGATGAGTTGAACGGCTTGTTGGTGCCACCAGAAAATCCGCAAGCTTTAGCCGATGCAATCGCGCGCTGCACACGCGACCGTTTATTCGTTGGGCAATTGGGTGTCGCAGCGCGGCGCACGTTCGAACGTCACTTCACGCTCGGTCGCTTCACTGCGCGTTTCGCAGCGTTGCTCGAACAGGCGAGCCGGCCCAAAGTGATGCCGCCCGCCTCGGCGCAATCGAATTACGAACGCTGGATTGCCGCTTTCGATAACGCCAGCGCAACCGATCGAATCAATCTGCGCCGCCGGGTTCGGCGATTGCAATGCCACCCGCTCATCTCAGTCTTGCTGCCGGTTTACAATCCCGATCTCAGACTTCTCGATGGAGCGGTCGATTCGGTAAGACGCCAGATTTACGAGCGCTGGGAGCTTTGCATCGCGGACGACGCGTCCACGAATCCCGTAGTTCGTCCATTTTTGGAGCGAGTCGCGGGTAGCGATTCGAGAATCAAGCTCATCTTGCGCGAAGAGAATCGCCATATCTCGGCCTGTTCCAACTCCACGTTAGCGCTGGCTACCGGCGAATGGTGCGCGTTGCTCGATCAAGATGATGTGTTAGCCGAAAACGCGCTCGCTTTTGTCGCACTGGAAATCATAGCGCATCCAGAAGCCGGCCTCATCTATTCCGACGAAGACAAAATTGACAATCACGGCGCGCGTTCAAACCCGTTCTTCAAGACGGATTGGAATCCTCAACTTTTCCTCGGACAAAATTACATCAATCATCTCGGAGTCTATCGAACGTCGCTTCTGCGCGAGATCGGTGGTTTTCGCGAGGGCTATGAAGGCTCGCAGGATTACGATCTAGCGCTGCGTTGCGTCAAGAAGCTTCTAGCAGATCAAGTGCGGCACATTCCGCGCATTCTCTATCACTGGCGGATGGCCGAGGGCAGCCTCGCCGCGATCCCCGACGCAAAACCATATGCGAAAGAAGCAGCTCGGCGAGCCATCGCAGATTCTCTGAAACGGCGCGGTGTGAAGGCGCGCGTTGTGCCATGTCCGGAGAATCCGGAATCACACCGAGTTATTTACGAAAGGCCGGATCCGGCGCCGCTGATTTCGATCGTGATTCCGACTCGCGACAACGTCGCGTTGCTCGAGCGGTGCACCAAAAGCATTCGCGAGCGAACGGATTATCCCTGCGTTGAAATTGTTATTGTCGATAATGGATCGAGCGAAACCAAGACGCTGGAGTTTTTGCGCGTGCTGGAAGAGGGAAAAATTGCCCGTGTCTTGCGCGACGCCGGCCAGTTTAACTTCAGTCGGCTCAGTAATCACGGCGCCGCGGAAGCCTCTGGCGCGGTCCTCGCGTTCATGAATGATGACGTTGAAGCGGAGGAACGTGGCTGGTTGACGGAAATGGTCAGTCAAATCGCGCGTCCGGAGGTGGGCGCAGTCGGTGCGAGATTATGGTATCCGAACGGGACGCTCCAGCACGGCGGCGTAATTGTCGGTCTGGGTGGCGTCGCGGGCGTTGCTTACCGGGGTATTCCGCGCGGCCACCCCGGCTATTTCAATCGTGCATGGCTTCAGCAAAACTATTCAGTGGTTACGGCCGCGTGCATGCTTGTCCGCAAACGCGTTTTCGAGGAGGCAGGCCGATTCGATGAGGCGCACCTCGGAATCAGTTTCAACGATGTCGATCTTTGCCTCGAACTGCGCAAACGTGGATTTGAGATTGTTTGGACACCCTATGCAAACTTGATTCATCGCGAATCCTCTTCGCGCGGAGATCCTTCCACGCCTGCTCAACAAGAACAGTTTTTTCGCGAGGCTACTTACATGCAGCAAAAATGGGGCGCCGAGTTGCTGTGCGATCCATTTTATAGCCCAAATTTTTCCCTCAACCCGCCTGGATTCGATTTTGCCTGGCCGCCGCGCTGGAAAAGTGGCGGGAAGCTCGAATTCAGTGCAGCCGGCGATGGCGTCGTCCAAACCCACCCATCGTGGCCGACGCTTTTTGGCGCATGAGCTGCGCGCGATAATTCCATTTCTCGCATGCGGAAAACAAAAACCATCTGCACTCTCGACCCAGAATCTGAATCTTTCGCTTAACTTTCCCCTGAGGACGACAAGATGAGTGACTCGAAAAATAAACAACGCTCGCTCGCTTTCTCAGCGTCGGGCGAGCCGCGATTTTGGTGGCACCGTCTGCTGGGCAGCGATTATTTGCCGCCGATCTACGCACTTCTCTCTGAGAATGAGTGGCAACTCATGCGCGACTGGTTCGCCGAGACCAGCCGCGAAAACCTGGTCGGCGAATGCGCCGTGCTACTGATGTCGTTTCTCCAGGGCTTTGTCATGGGCAACATCGTCCGGCGCATCGTCCAGCTGGGAACGCACTCCGGTTACTCGGCGCTGCTACTCGGCTTTTATCTGCGGGAAATGGGTGCGCGGCATGCACTTTTCACTCTAGAGATTGGCGAATCGCTTTGTGAGTATACGCGAAACTGGCTTGGGCGCGCGGGGCTGATGGAAGTGGTCCACGTCGAACATCGCAGCTCGGTTGATCCGTCCTCGGGAACGCTCGCCTGTGAATATCTCGGCGGTGCGCCCGAGTTAGTATTTATCGACAGCTCGCATGAATACGGTGCCACACGCGAGGAGCTCGATTATTGGTATCCGGAGCTCGCTCCCAGCGGACTGATCGTGCTCCATGATACGAGCGAGTTCGCCGTGAGTTTTGATGTCACACGGAAGGGAGGCGTGAAACGTGCACTCGACGAATGGCGCGCCCAGAATCCCGGGGTCGAGTCATTCTCGTTCAACAGAGATGTGCGATCCACGAATACACCGCTTTCGGTTGGTAAGGATTTTTGTGGGTTTGGCTTGATCTACAAACCGCTCATCAAACCGTTGGTAAATTGACCCCGATGCGGAAGACAAAGATCATTTGCACCCCTAGGCCCGGCCACCGAGAAAGCGGAGACGTTGGATCAATTGATTCAAAAAGGGGCGGACGTTTTCCGGTTCAATATGAGCCATGCCGAACACGGCTGGGTGCGCGTGATGGTGCCGCGCATTCGCCAGCTCGCTGGGAAAACCGGGCGGCCGATCGCAATTTTGCTCGACGCGCAAGGGCCGGCGATTCGCACCGGTGATCTCAAAACGGACCTGGATCTGAAGCGCGGAGATATTCTCGAGTTCACCGTGGGCGGCGCGAAGCCGAAAGAGAAATATTCGGTTGCCGTTAATTTTGATGGATTCGTGAGCGACGTGTCGGTAGGCGACACGGTCCTGGTCGATAACGGCCTGATTAAACTTCTTGTGATCGACCAGGGAAAGAGTCGGGTTCGATGCAAAGTGATGACTCCTGGGAAACTCGGGTCGCGCCGCCACATCAATCTACCGGGTGTGCACGTGAATCTGCCACCTTTGACGAAGAAGGACATTGTTCACCTTAAGCTTGGCGTCCAGCTCGGTGTAGATTTTGTCGGGCTGAGTTTCGCACGGCAGAAGAGCGATCTCGATGAGCTCCGGAATTTTTTTGCGCGGAAGAAGAGCAAAGCCTTGATCGTGGTCAAGATTGAAGACCAATCGGCGGTAAGACAAATCGATGAAATGATTGCCGCCGCCGATGCGGTCATGATCGCGCGCGCGGCGATCTGGGCATCGAAATCCCGATGGAGGAGCTGCCTATTATTCAGCGTCGGATAGTGAAACACTGCATCCGCTCGGGCAAACCAGTGGTGGTGGCGACGCACATGCTCGAGTCGATGATCACTAACCCGATTCCGACGCGCGCCGAAATTACCGACGTGGCGAACGCTGTTTTTGAACAAGCCGACGCGGTCATGTTAAGCGGTGAGACAACGGTCGGGCGCTATCCGGTTGAATTCGTCCAGATGTTGCATCGCGTGGCCCAGCGTATCGAACGCAGCGGCGGCGGCGGCATTTTAAACAGTGGATCCATGACTATGTCTAATTGCACCGTCACCGGCAATTCAGTGGGCGCAACTGGTTTAGCTACGATGTATGGCGGTGGAATTTCGAATGGTGGCAATCTTCAAATTACGAGCAGTACCATTGTGTATAATTCTGCATCAGGCGAAAACGGTGCATTCGGTGGCGGGATTTATAGCTCTGCGCCTACGAGAAGTGACAGCAGTATCATAGCGCTTAACAGTGCTCCTACTGGACCGGACGTTACAGGCGAGGGCGGACTCCAGTCGATGGGCTACAATATCGTTGGTAACAATGCTGACGCTGTCAGCAGTTCGCAACCTACAGACCAAATTGGCACCCCGGCCGCTCCAATCGATCCGCTTCTAAGCCCTCTAGCGAATAACGGAGGCCTAACTTTAACCCATGCTCTGCAAGCCGGCAGCCCGGCGATCGACCGTGGTGATCCTGCTGCGCCGCCCGAGGACCAGCGCGGGTATAGCCGTGTGGGTGTTCCGGACGTTGGCGCATTTGAGTATGGCGGAGTAGCCACAATTTTAGCCAACATTAGCACTCGCAGCTTTGTGCAGACGGGCGACGACGTGATGATTGGAGGCTTCATTGTTCAAGGGACGGAATCAAAGAGGGTGATTGTGCGTGCGATCGGCCCAGAGCTTACTCAATATGGGGTTCCGAATGCACTGAATAATCCGACATTGGAGCTGCACGACAGAATCGGGGCGCTAATAGCTAGCAATGATAACTGGCAGCACACGATAATTGGCGGCATCATCCACAACAATCAAGTCCGCGATATCGTGGCCAGCGGGCTGGCCCCGACGGACGGAAGAGAGTCGGCAATCATAGCAGACCTGCCAGCGGGCAACTACACGGCGATTGTACGAGGCGTAAATAACATGACTGGAGTTGCTCTAGCAGAAGTGTACGACCTTAGCACTGAGACTAACTCAATTTTAGCCAACGTTAGCACTCGCAGCTTTGTGCAGACGGGCGATAACGTGATGATCGGAGGCTTCATTGTTCAGGGACCTGCCTCAAAGAGAGTGATTGTGCGTGCGATTGGGCCAGAGCTTACTCAATATGGAGTTCCCAATGCATTGAATAATCCGACATTGGAGCTGCACGACAGCACCGGGACACTAATCGCTAGCAATGATAACTAGCAGCATATGATAATCGGCGGAATTATCACGACAAACCAAGTCCGCGATATCATCGCCAGTGGGCTGGCGCCGGCAGACGGGAGGGAGTCGACAATCATCGCAGAGCTGCCAGCGGGTAACTACACCGCGATCGTGCGTGGCGTAAACAATACCACCGGCGTTGCTCTCATAGAAGTGTACGATTTGGATCAGTAAGTGCTGGAGACCGTCAACGACGGACGGCGTCATACCGGTTCTGCCAGTATTCGCCTCATCCGTCGCGTTCTGCGGGCGCAATTAGAGCAGATGAACGTGAGCCAATCGTCCAGGGACGCAGCCCCGCAGATTTCTCCACTTCCACGAGCACGCTGTTGCCGGCCTGCCCGCGCATAAACGGAACAGTGCAATCTTCGAACTGGCGAAAGCAGAGGTCCGGCGTGTCACGAAAGACTTGGCGCGGTTCATCGACCGAAGCAGCGCACGACAAGCGTCGATTCCGTCTCGTGAATAATGAACGATGGCGTTGCTCGCTACTATCCTCAATGTCGACGCGGCCAGACGGGAATGCCGTTATCGACGCGGAGCTTCAAAACTTCGTTTCCCTTATTGATGTCCGCAGCAATGATGGCCGATCTTCCATCCATCGTGAGACGTGAACCAGTCACCGTGATTGTGTCATTGGCTTCGATGCGCGGCGTCTGCTTGTCGATGTACCCAGGCCGGGCCGAGCTGCACCGCGATTGTTTCCTTCTCAGTCTGCACCATTAGATCAACCCAGTAGCCTCGTTTTTTTGCAGGCGTGGTTTTTTCGATGGACAAAACTTTGCCCCCGAGCGTTTCAACCGTTTTCGCATCGTAATCGCGCTGAGCCAGAATGTCAGGGATTCCCAACAATCCGACTGCAAACGCGACCATCGTCATCACTTTTGTTATCGCTTTCTACAATAATGACGCACCTTCCTGAGCCTGCCAACCCTCTCATGAATTCATCATAGGGTCCCGTTCTTTTGACGCGGCACAAACAGCTGGTAGGCCGCGCCGGTCAAACTATACATATTCATGTGACATCACTTTATGCCGGTCCTAAGCTGGACGCAGATGCTCTGCGAAGCATTGCACAGGCTGTATGAGAAGCTGGTTGTTGCGCAGCCCAAGATCCACATAGAATCAGAAAAATGAACACCGGGGTTGAGCCGCCGCCAAAACGAGGAAAGGGCTGTTTCGCAAAAGGTTGCCTGATTCTCATCGCATTGGGGATTTTACTTGTCGTAGTAGGTGTTGGCGGAAGTTATTGGAGTCTCCGTCACATCTATCTTTCCGATAAACCTGCACCGATCCCTGAAGCTACTGCGCCCAGCGAAACCAGCGTTGTCACACCTGGGGAAACAAGCGTGGCCACTCCAAGCGCGACAAGCGCTACGGTGCGCGAACGCTTGGATACGATCAAGTCAGCGGCGCGCGCTCACGAGAGAACCGGAGCGGAGTTCACCGCCGGAGAGATTAATGCGCTGATCGCCGCCAATCGAAAATCGCGTGGCATGGCCTTTGTTCGCATCGACGGAAGTGTCGGGCAGGTCCAGTTGTCCATTCCGTTGGAACGACTGAAGGTTCCATTTCGCGATGCATTTGGTCTGGGCGATCAGTATTTGAATGCCACTGTCACGGTGGCAGCGCCGCCGGAAACCAACGTTAACAACGTGCAACTGGGCGAGGTGACGATCAACGGCCACAGTTTGCCCAATGATCTGCTGGATCGGCGATTACTCGGAATCGGACAATCACTGCGAAGTTACATTATCAAATATGCCAACGAGTATGGCGTAACGGACGGAGAAATCAGGGACGGCAAAGTAATCTTGTACACCAGCGGCCAATAATTCTACCAGCATCGCGGGCGCACTTGACGAACACGCGAGCGCTCACGGCCAGACGCTCGGAAGTGTTCGGATATTGTCAGTCGATTACGAGAACGAGCTGGCGACCTGACAATTGACTCCGAAAGCATTCGCGAGTTGACCAATACTACCCAGAGCCTCAGGGTTCCGGCTTTTGGACTTGTGTGATAAGAATGGTCCACCTAAACTGGGCGGCTCTCCTGTGATGATCCGTTCTCCGTTCGGTAAGACTGGCTTTTTCGCTTGTCTGCTGGCGCTGTGGTTGGTTCCTTTCGCATTGGGCCAGGCTGTGCCGCGCAAGCCGTTCCCGAAAGAGCCGCTGGAGAAACTCGAGAATCCGCCTGCGTTTTATTGGGGAACGGGCGTTTCGTCGCGCATGGTCTCGCAGTTTGACGCATTCACAAGTCATCAGGTGAACGTGAATGGCAACGGGCAGAACATTACCGGTGATGCAGCGAATGAGCCGTCGATCTGTGTCGACCCCACCAACCCCAATAAGATGTCGATTGGCTGGCGCCAGTTCAACAGCATAAGTTCCAATTTTCGGCAGGCTGGCTGGGCCTATACCAGCAACCGCGGTACGTCATGGAGGTTTCCTGGCATTCTCGAAAACAACGTTTTCCGCAGTGATCCAGTGTTGAACGCGGATAGCAGTGGAAAGTTTTTTTATCTCAGCCTGCTGGAAACGTTTTTCGACGACATGTGGCGCTCGCTAAACGGTGGCATCTCGTGGGCGAACATTGCGCCAGCGCGCGGAGGTGACAAACAGTGGTTTACCATCGACAACACCAACAGCACCGGACATGGATTCCAATATCAATGCTGGAGTACCGACGGCAATAATTATGGCGGCCGACAATTTACTCGTTCCACGGATGGCGGATTCACATGGCTCAACCCGATCAACATTCCTAACTCTCCCACTTGGGGAACGCTCGACGTGGACACAAACGGCAACCTATTTATTGCGGGTGTAAATCAAAG
>WNFW01001370.1_pt1 | contig 19131 bp, 10 predicted proteins | sample 5400131 | NCBI WGS metagenome assembly WNFW01 (sample SAMN13153362, study PRJNA577476) | soil metagenome | isolation source: 20 cm soil or saprolite under grassland replicate 1 | place: USA:California | collected 2016-06-15 | reverse complement strand
GTGACTTCCTGGTCCGCGGAATCAGCGATGTCTCTTTCCCATCCAATACCGGCTCGGAAGTTGTGCTTTCCATGAATCCACGAAATTTGATCTTGCGCGGCCCAGGCGGTTGGAGCGGTAAACTGCCCGTCGTTAAAATTGCCGCTCAACTCCAATGAGCCGATGATCATGATTGGCATGAATGGGCTCGAGCAGCCGGGAGTAAGCCCGATCGACTCGTTTGTGACCGCGTTTTGGCTTGCAACTCTCCCGAACGCCCGGTGATACGAGATACTAGCCTCATTAATGAACGTGGGGGTGGCAACGTAGGTGTCCTTGAGGTTTGCGTTCCAGTTTTTGAATAGGTCCGTAGTACCTGAGCCCGGCACATTGGATGACGTGAAGGCCAAAAACTCCGGTGCTTTTGCGTAAAAGAACTTCTCCACAACCGTGTGCTTGCTCGTCGGCAAAAAGTCCACGTTGACAATGTACTGGTCCTCGTTGAACCTGGAAGGGAGACTGAACGATGACAGTCCCTGTGGACCACCTTGTGGATCCGCGCCGATGCTATGTTGTGGAGTTGGGATGAGAAAGGTCCCGTTGGCCAATTTTAGATTCAGCAGCTTCAGTGCTACTGGATTGATATTTGAGCCATCGCGAGCTATCACGCCGCCGTTTGCTCCCCTGACATCCCCGAACAAATTACCGAGAGCGGCAGCCGAACGATCGTCGGTCAGTCCGGGCAGGATGGCGGTTGCCACGGAATTCGCGCTCACTCCGTTTACCTGCTTTGTACCCTGATAGGAACCGAAATAAAAAAGTTTGCGCTTCAGAATCGGCCCCCCAATCGTCCCGCCAAATTGGTTTTGCTTCAACGGGGGACGCTTCACACCATTCAGATTCAGGAAGAAATCATTGGCATTAAAAATGTCGTTCCGAACAAACTCAAACAAGGCGCCGTGGAGTTGATCGCTCCCCGACTTTGTGACTACGTTGATGTTGGCTCCTGCACCCCGCCCATACGATGCATCATATAGGCTCGTCTGCACGTTAAACTCCTGGATGGCATCCGGATTCGGAATCGAGATGCCACCAATAGAAAGAATCGCTCCCGTCCCCTGCGTTTCCATGTTCCCAACGTCCTGACCGTCCATTTGGTAGCTGTTGTCCATAATCCGGCCGCCATTGACGAATACGTCCACGGAATTCTTCCCCAGGTTCCCGGCGTTTGGTACCGAACCCGAAACTCCGGGTGAGAGGCTCAAGATTTGTGTGTAATTCCGGCTGCTTAATGGAAGCGCCGGAACCGTCTTGTCGTTGACGATGGCGCCGTTCGTAGCGTTTTCCGTATGAAGAATCTCCGCGGCTGCTTCAACGATCACCTTCTCACTCGCTTGTCCAAGCTGCAGCTTGATATTTACCGTTACCGTGCTGCCTACTTGCACGTGAATATTCGAGCTAGTTTGTGTTTTGAACCCCGGGGCTAATACCGTGACCGAGTACGTTCCTGGCGGCAGCAGAGGAACGGTATAATCGCCCTCGTCGTTCGTCTTGACCGTTCTGGCCAAACCCGTTGCCTCATTCGATACCGTAACCTCAACCTGCGGCATTGCCGCTCTCGAAGGATCAGTAACAGTCCCGACAATCTGGCCGGTAGCCGCTGTCTGCCCCGATGCCGTGCATACACATAAAAGAGATGGAAAGAAAGCGAGAAGAAGCACGCTCAAAGAAATATGCGTGTTTCGATTCTTCAAAATGCACCTCCAGTGTAACCAACCGCTGTATTCCTGGCGGGCCTGCACCTTCCTCGCCAAAACTTGACCGTGGTAATCGTGTCTCCGTAACACTCCGAAACCGAAGCTGTCAAGATAATTTTTCTGCACAGAATTTTCGGGAGGGCGGAGTGCGGGAAATCTGGGATGGAAACCAGCTTACGGTTCGGTTAGTGAGGCACTCCCAGAGGAAACGGAGAGCAACGGATAGATCGAACCTACGGAGTATGGCGCGCCATTCCTCGACCCTACCAGGGTAGGCGTGCTCTTGAGGAACCGCGGCTCTGCGTTCATTCGCTCTCCATGCGAGAGCGCCGGAGGATAGCCTGCACATGAGAGCGAAAATGTCTCCAGAGATTCAGGTCCGGCAGCAGGTGTCCCTCCATGATCTGGCACTCCTTCTGCCGCGCCACTGCGTGGAATACTTCTCCCAACTTGCGCCGTGCCTGGCCAACGAGCACCTTGCGCCGCCGCTTGGGCACAAACACCACATGATACTTACAGTACCAACTGGAATGCGCTGACCTTTGATACGTTTCCGACATAACATCCTCCTTTTTCTGGCTCTCACCAAGCCACGGGGGATGTTATGCCCGAATGGAACGGTCAAACCTTTTCTGATCTCACTAGTCGAACCAGTGGCTTACCTAAAAATCTGAGTTATATCGTATTCGGAAGTTAACGAGAGACCTATTCCAACTTCCGGATGGCCGATTATTCGCCAGAATCGTGGATCCGCTATGCCGATTATTCGCCAGAATCGTGGATCCGCTATCAAGGTAACCAATACTGCGTTTCAGTGGTGGGTACCGGTTCAAGTAGCGCATCGCTTGTCCTGGGTTCAAAATGAATGAAACTTTTGGGAGGAACCGGGATAATTCTTGTCTGACTCGGCGTTCAAAGTGGCGGCGGCTCGTTCACTGCAGCTTCGCGTACTCTGCCTTGGCATGCTTCAGGATAGAGACGCCTGGGTCGGCGTCTTTCCACAGCGTGAGGAAGTCTTTGTAGGCGGCGAGTGCCCGGACGCGGGCTGCATCGGCATCAGCGCCCTGGGAGGTTTTCGAAACCAGGGCATTGGCACGAGCCAGTCCCAGATGCGCTAACGCTCCCGTCCAGCAGTTCCAGACAATGCCGCTGTGGTCGAGAATCTTCTGAAACTCGGCGGCCGCAGCACTGCCCTGTCCGGCCGCCAAGTATGCCTCTCCGCGTACATACACCGGATAAAGGCATGAAAGATTGATGACGAACCCCACTTGCCCCAACTCTATAGGTGAAGCAGCCTGCAGGGCCTTCAGGGCGGAAGCCGGGTTCTTTCTATCCAGTGCCAATTGCGCCTGAATCGCTGGCAGCCAAAGCGACTGCATCTGTGTATCCAGTGGACGGCGTTTCCCTAAGTCCCGGGCCAAGGACTCGGCCCGCACCGTATCGCCTGCCATGGCAAACGCAAGTGCGGCTTCGGCTGCGGCCCCCGGACTCGCGGGAGCAAGCTTAAAAGCTTTTGCCGCTGCCTGCCGGGCCTCGGTGACATTGCCGTAAGCCGCTTCTCGCTGCGCAGCAATCGCCTGCCAGGTTGCCGCATTCTCCTTGTTGTCAGCCCAGATGGCGGAGTCCACGGCCCGCTCAGTCAGTTCCCGCGCCTTGCCTAGATGACCGTCATAACCCTCGGTGTCGGACGCGAGCGCCAGTCCCCAATTCTCAAACTCGGGCTTTCCTGCAAACCAATGTTGCTGTTCGGCCATCGCGGCAGAGTCTGCCCCGAGAAAGGCAAGATCATAGAGCGCACTGTGAAACATAAGATCATCCATTTTTCGTGCCCGCGCCTCGTGGATGATCTGCCGCGTTTCGTCGAAGCGCTGCAAAGCAAGGGCGTAGTTGGCGAGGTTGGCGTAAGAATCTTCTCGATCCGGTGCAAGGCGCGTGCCTTGCCTCGCAACCTCCGCGGCCTTCTCATACTGGCCTAGAGCGCCGTACGCTACGCAGGCTTCAACTTCCCGCGGGTAGCTCTCAAGCCGCTCCTGACAAATGTGGGCCGCCTTATCCAGTTCTCCGGTGACATCCAAATAGTAGTCGGCAGTGATCGTTAGCTTTTCCCGTTCGCTGGCATGTTCCCGCAGTTGGAACGCCTTGACTTCGTATTCGCTGGCTCGCCCTAGCTCGCCCAGATTGGAGTAGTCCCCGCCCACTGCCCAGTAGCCCACTGCAAAATTCGGATCAAGCTCGATGGCACGTTGATCGTATGGCAGGGCTGCAGCAGCACCTTTCTCGTTATCAGCCTTTCTGCCAAGGCTGTACGCTTTTAGCGCTTCGAGCGAAGCTGTGGTGGCCTGTACCAGCGGAACATCAAACTTCTGCACCGTAGCCAGCGATTCGCCCAGTTCACCGCGCAACTTGGATGCAGCCTCGCCCAGCGCGTCCAGCACCTTCTCCTTGGCCGCCGCCGTCACCTGCTCTTGCGCCAGCATGTGTCCGTTCTGGCAATTTACCGCCTTCAACCCCAGTACATATTCGCTGCCCAGACTGCCAATCGCTCCGGCAAGGTAAGCCTTGCTGCCCGACCGCTGGCAAAGCTCGCGGGCCACCTCGGGTGTGAGTTTCGTGCTGGCCGGACGGATCATCTGTTGCAAGGTCTTCGCGACTATGCTCTCAGAGAGCACATTTAGAAAAGGCGATTGCCGCAGGGAAATGCTGAGCGCCGTCTTTAGCGTGTCGTCATACACCGGATCGCCCGTACTGTTGGCAAAATCGATGATAACGATGGTGTCTTGGTTAGTCAGCGCGTTGGTCTTGCGGGAGGAAACCCACCAACTGCCCACGGCCAAAGCCACCAATGCGACGGCCACAGGAGCGATCACCTTCCACCGGTTTCCAATACCAGGTGCCGCTTCGGCATTCGCTGGCATTGGCAGCCGCACCAAGTCGGTGTCCCTCTTCACCCGCTCGAGAGCCTTGCCGATGGCAGGAGGCTCGCTGACATCTACAGGCACGATAATGCGGTACCCGAGCTTTGGGAGAGTCTCTATATAGCGGGGTTCACTTGCTGAGTCACTGAGGACTCCGCGCAACTCCTTGATCGAGGTATTCAGTCCATGTTCGAAATCCACGAAGGTCTCCTCGGACCAGAGTGATTCGCGCAGCTCTTCGCGGGTGACCACGTCCCCCGCGCGCTCGACCAGAAGCTTTAGAACCTGGAACGGCTGCGGCCGCAGCTTTAGTCTTATCCCTTGTTTGTAGAGTTCCCGGCTCCGTGGCCGCAATTCGTAGGGGCCAAATCGGAAAATGGTGAGCGGTCTTTCCATGACGTACCGAGGGGATGTTAGCGACATTCTGCCCAGGTCCGCTGCTCAGCGCAAGTTAAAATTCATGTAATCAGTTGCTTGGGCCTTCACCTCAACCACACCACATTCTCACCCGCCCTCCATTGACCCCCGAGCCAAAGTTTGAGATTCGAGGGGCACATTCATGAGCGTCCATCGCCCCCGAGGGGTAACGATTTCCTGAATGGCCACTTATTGTGTTTCGGAAAGGTACGAGCCAATGAAAAACAAGACCGGCGATTCAGTTCCAAATGGAGGGAATATGGACAATCAAACGTTCGCGAGAAACTCCCGAAAATTCTCACGAGATCTCTGGTTCGCTGCGATCGTTGCTCTCCTTCTCTTGACAGCAACCGCTCTGAACATCGCCAGCAGCTCGAATCAATCCGTTCCCATATTTCAATCTTTCTCGGACTCCGAAGGGCAATTCGCGAATTACAACGCCGGCGGACCGACCGATACTACGGCCAATGCCTTTTTCCAGGACCTCGGTACGAACGGCCGCCGCTGCGTGACCTGCCACCAAGCCAGCGACGCCTGGTCCGTCATTCCGTCGCACATTCAGATACGCTTCAACGCAACCCACGGTACCGACCCGATCTTCCGCACGAACGATGGCTCCGGTTGCCCAACCCAGGACGTCTCTACAGAAGACGCACGCCGTCAGGCTTACAACTTGTTGCTGAGCAAAGGCCTTATCCGCATCGAACAACAGGTTCCCGCCAACGCCGAGTTCACCGTGCTCAACAGCGACAACCCTTATGGCTGCACCAGCACAAGCGCCATCTCCACTTACCGCCGTCCACTCCCCGCCACCAACCTGCCCTTCCTCAGCACCGTGATGTGGGACGGCCGTGAAACTTTCAAGAATCCCGACGGCACTCTCAAGCCGGTCAGTGATGACCTCGCGCATCAGGCTGTCGACGCCACCATGGGCCATGCCCAAGGCCAGCCACCGACGCCTGAACAAGTCCAGCAGATCGTGGACTTCGAGACCAAAATCTTCACCGCGCAGACTTACGACCGCCACGCTGGCGAGCTTTATGAAGATGGCGGCAAGGGCGGCCCGCTGCACCTTTCCAGACAGAGCTTCTTCATCGGCATCAATGACCCGCTCGGGCTCAACCCCACCGGCGCGGCTTTCACTTCAAACGGCTTCGATATCTACGATCAATGGTCACAAATCAGAGATCGCGACGATGACGAGCACACTGCTGCACGCCGAGCCGTGGCGCGCGGCGAGCATCTCTTTAACACTCTACAAATCCCCATCACGGGCGTCGCCGGCCTCAACGATGTCCTGCACGTGGACACCATTGACGGTTTCTGCGGCACTTGTCACGATTCGCCTAACGTAGGCGACCATTCTGTACCGGCTCCCCTCAACATCGGCCTCGCAGATGCCTCCCGCCGCACTCCGGACCTTCCGCTCATCACTGTCATGTGCAACGCTTCAGGTCAACTCACTCAAGTCACGGACCTCGGCCGTGCCATGGTCACCGGCAAATGCGCGGACATCGGAAAGTTCAAGGGCCCCATCCTGCGCGGCCTGGCCGTGCGCGGGCCTTACTTTCACAACGGCTCCGCGGCCACCTTGTTGGACGCCGTGAATTTCTACGACACGCGCTTCACTCTCCATCTTTCCCGACAGGACAAGGACGATCTTGTCGCTTTCCTGAAAACACTATAAGGGCATCCTGGAAACTGATTTGCTCTGTGCCTGCGTCAAAATTTCAGCGCGAACGTCGTTCCAGGCCGTTTTATTTTCTACTTCGCGTTGTCCGTCGACAGTTTTCCGCGAATGACCGTGACCGACGCTTTCGGAAGGTTGAGTAGTGTGGCTGTAGTAGCTGTGATCGTAGCCCGCGCCGGCGGCCCATCTGGATCGGCAATCCCGCCCTTGATATTCGAGTGCCACTGATACTGCTCGCTCCCGAAGGTGACCACGCTTACCGGCCCGGCAAAATTTCTGTCCTTCTTGCTTTTTTCATCTCCAAAAACGAGCTGCACGGAATGTGCGTTCCATTGGTCCTTGTTGACCATCATCACCGACCACTCTCCATCAGGCCGAAGCACCGCATATGACGTGACCAGCGTGTGGCCTGCTGCATCCTGAATGTCGCTCACGCTCGGAAACGTGCGATGCTCCTTGTTACCCGGTTGCACCCATTCCTGCGTAATCATTTGGCCTGCGAAATACTGGGAAGTCGGCAGCTGAAGCTCGTAGTCTTTTGTTGTGGTGAACATGCTGAAAGTTCCCGGCGATGTGTTGTGACAACCCATGGATTGTCCAAGCGGAATGTAATGAAAGTAGTAGACCGCGTTCCCCCCCGCTTCCAAGAATGCCCCCACGAAGTCGGCCCACCATAGTGCCGCAAAAATGTCCACGAACGATTCATCCGAGCCGGCCGCAATGTTGGTCTCCGTGATGAACATAGGTGTTCCCGGCGGCAATCCGTCATCACGCCACACTTGAAGAATGTGCCGGACCAGATTTGCCTCGTCGTAGAGATCGCTCCATTGCAACTTGCAAGGCTCGAACGGATAATGCTCAAAGGAAATGAAGGAGAGATCGCTCAGGCGATTGTGTTCTCTCAAATAATCGAAAAAGCGGCCCATCCACGACGTTCTTCCCTTGGCGTCCGGCCACACTTCGATATCCTTGTTTACACCCTCGAAAATCGGCCCCCCCAGCTTGAGATTCGGGTCCACTTTGTGTAGCGCAGTCGCCCACTGCAAATAGAAAGCTCCGTAGTCTTCCGGCAACGTATGTTTGCCGTCCGGTTCTTCGCCCATTTCTACATAAGAAATCGGATAGCCGCGCTTCTTGAGATAACTGAGCTCGGTGACCGCATTCTCCGGAGTGTCGTAGAGCATCGCAACCGGAATCATGGCGGGAAGTCCCCGCGTGATGCCGCTTGTATAGAAAAGATCAAAGCCGACCTGGTCCGCTTTGTCGTTGATCACTGTGCTTTCATGCCAGGGGTCGACGGACGAACAAATCGTGTTGGACTGCGCGCGATCCGCCGTGTGGCGGACGACGTCGTGAAAGAGGCCGTCGGCGGATTTCGTCCCGAGGTACAGTTCCTTGATTGCGAAGCCGAGGCAGTTTCGGCGATCTCCCGATCCATGGGTATCGCAGGTATTGGAAGACTCGGTCATCCAGATGCGCACCCAGCGCGCGGGTATGGTGCCGCGCGCCAGTTGAAGTGTAGCCTGCTCGCCCTTTCCGTCCGTGATCGTGCCGCCGGGAAAAGTCACCCATGAGCCCTTTGCGGCTTCGTGCATGGGGTGAACGCCCGTCCAGTATTGAACCAAGTAGCGCTTGGCGTAGGGGTCTGCCCAATCAATGCGAATAGCGTTGATGTCCTGCAAACTCGCAAGGTCCACCACCACCCACTGCGGATGCAGCATGTCGTCTTCTCCCGTGTACGCCTTGGTTAAATACGGATTGCTCTTCCAATAGGTATTCGTGTCGCCGTCGGTGAGCCGCGAGTAACCACGTCCATCCGGCTGAGAAAATCCTGCATGAGGCAGCGGGTATCCAAAGGAATGCCGTATGAACTCGGTCGGTTCAGAATCGCCAACGAAGTAGCCCTTCTCGCCAGCCTCGCTCCAGTTGCCTTTCGGATTCCAATGCCATGCTTCGACGTACAACTCTGTGTTCTGCCGGTACGTCACCGTCTGCCAACCCGTGGAAAGAATTTTTTTCAGCACGGGCTCGGTGAAAATCTTGTCCGTTGCTGCGAGAGGAATTCGATCCACGCCGGCCCCAAGCGCCTCCGTGGGCTTGAAGGTGTTCGTTGCATGGCTCGGCGTGATATCCACGCGTATTGTCTGAGCCCAGCAGCTTGGCATGAGTCCTGCCGCCATCAACAGAAGCGAGAGCGCCCGGCGGAAGCCTGCCGATCGCATGAGAACAGTCAGGCACATCGTAGAATCTCCTCGAGTTGGAAACTGTGTTGTTGCCCGCACTACAGTAGATTGATTACCTTGTCTCGCCGCCCAGAGTATGAATGGCGTGGCACAGTTCGTTTGCGCCACCCCACTCGAGCTTGTCTTGGTCTAGCGATGGCTCAAAAGTAGAACTTCAGCGCTAGTTGCAATTCACGGGGAGAGTTGAAGGTGCTTGAGATGAATCCATAATCGCTGGCTCCAACATTTGCGTTGGGCCCAGCGAAATGGGGATGGTTGAAGGTATTGAAGGATTCAGCGCGAAACTGCAAATGCATTCCTTCACGAATCGCCGCCAACGGAAATTCCTTGAAGAGCGACATGGAAACATCCCTGGCTCCCGGCTGGCGGACGCTGCCGATCGTTCTTGGAGCATTTCCTAGCGTGTTATCGGGTGTCTGCGACAGAGCAGCGGGATTTGCAAAATAACTCGTCCCGGTATCCGGGTCGGTCGAGTCCTGTGGACGCCCTGAGCTACGCCCCAAACTTCCGGATAGGTTCGGCCGCTGCCCCCAGGTAAGTATCGGGGTTGAGCTGTCCAGCCCGGGGATGATGGGTCTGCCGTTGTCGATGCGTACGATCCCATTCACCTGCCATCCTCCGACGATGGCATTGAGCGCGGGATGCATCTGCCTTCCGAACTGCCTCCCTTTGCCGATCGGAAGCTCGTAAACATAGCTGAACTGCAGGACTTGCGGGATGTCGTAGACGGACACGGCCCGCTCGGCGCGCAAATCAAACGGATTTTGCACGGTTAGAGTGCCACCGTCCGTATTGCCCCCGCCAAGCCACGAGATGCTGTCGTCCGTTGCGGACGCGTTATCAATGGACTTGGACCAGGTGTAGGTCAGCAGGAATTGCAATCCGTTCGAAAACTCCTTTTCGGCGCGGACCTGGAGAGCATGGTAAGTGGAGCTTGCGATCGGCGGGGAATCACCGGAAAAGGATGTGTACTGAGGGAATGGCAGCAAAAGCTGCGCTTGGGAGACCGTTGGCCCCCCAATCGGGCTCGGGTTCGAAGGATCGCAGTTGATGAAATGCGCCGGATCGCAAGGCTGCACTGGGCTAAAGAATGGATTCGCAACCTGGTTGTTCAAATCTCCTATTTCGCTGGGCGTCAGACCTGCGATAGCGCTGACGGGAAGGTAATTCACGTTGCGGAACCCGCCGAGATAGAGATGGGTTCCCTTCTTGCCGACATAGGAAGCATCGACCAACATCTTCCCGGGCAGCTCCCTTTGGAATCCGAAGCTCCAGGACTGCTCATAAGGAATGTTCTGGCTGACCTTGCGAATCGGACCAGCGGCGTCGAACCCGATATCGTTGAAAGCACCATTCGTGCTGCCTGGAGGCGGCGCAACGCCACAGCTTGAAGCGTCGCTGAACGAGCAGGAAGTATTTTTCAAAGTGTTAAACGGCGTCGCATGGTCGAGGTCCAGCGTTGTTAGCCAGGGCGGCTGAATGTTGAAACCCTGGAAGCCCCAAGGGCCCGTCCCGGAGGCGCCGCTACGTGGGGTAGAGAAATAGATGCCATAACCGCCGCGGATTACGAAAGCGTGCGGCAACTGATAGGCGAGGCCGAGGCGCGGCTGGATAGCCTTATGGAAGGTGTAATAGTTGTAGCGATCTTTCGGGTTGGCGAACACCTCGATGCCGTGCAAAGTAGGGTTCCCCGGTATCGGCGTCGTTGGCTGAAACGGCGAAACCGCAGTGGGGTCCAGCCAGTTCATGCGGTTGAAGCGTTCCGTGCGCGGCAAGGACAGTTCATAGCGAAGTCCCAGATTAACCGTGAGTTTGGGGGTCACTTTGTAATTATCCTGAGCAAAAAACGCGTACCGGAAGCTCTGCGTGCTGACAAAATTGTTGAATCCCTGCTGGCAGGGAGTGCAACCGCCTCCGCTGTTCTGGGGATTACCTACGCCGGTGAGAAAGCTCGCTATTGCGTCTCCGCCGGCGCTCTCGTCGGAAACGCTGGAGATCTGCGAGGTGGACCTACGGTTAAAGCTGAAGTCGCCGGAAGGCCAGCCTGGTTGGACGAAATTAATGCGGTGCATACGGCCTTCTCCGCCAAACTTGAGGTCATGCTTCCCGCGCAGCCAACTGATCGCACCGCCGAGGTGGTGCGAGTCCTGGCCTTCGCGCAAAATGGCAAAAGGTTGCGAGCCGATGGATGTGTTATAGCCGTTGCCGAATTCGATGGAGGGGATGGCATTAAAGCCATTGTTGAGATAGGAAGGAAATCCAGTACTGGCAAAGAGAGAATCAAAGTTTGAAAACTCTCCGCCGACACCATGGGAAAAATCAAAGCCGCGCAAATAACCGTATGTAACGGTCAGCACAAGCCTTGGGCTGAACGTATGGGTGTGGTTAATCGCCAGTAGGTGGCGCGTAGGATTATTGGGCCCACCTGTGCAAGGATCGGCGAAGTTTTTGAAGCAGTTGAAACTAGTAGAATGGTCATTCTCTTGGGAATATTTGACGCTTAACAGGTTGCGTTCGCTGAAGCGGTGGTCAATCTTGATATCCCACTTGTTGTTCGAGCTTCCGGACGTGCCGGTCGTCGAAAAATTGTTGTTCTGAAGATCGTCGAAGCTGGCTGCTTGCCTACTCGGCACGGGAAAGAGCAAAAGCATGTTCGCGGCGACGGGATCGATCAGATTCCCATGAACTCCAGGTGCAGGTTGAAATTGAGTCCCGTTGAGTCTCGGATTCCCTGGGCTTACATAATTGGATAAATCATTGAAAGGAATGAAGTTGGTTCGCACGGCACCTGGGTTGATGCTGCCATCTCCAGCAGGGTCCGGATTGAACGTACCTGTATACGGATCCCAAAGCTGGCCTTCGGGAATCGAACACTGTCCTGCATTGTTAAACGTGCCGCCCTTGAGCGTGCACACTTCGCTGAAATTCCCCAAAGCGGACTGGCCGGCAGGGCAAGGGCCGGTTCCCCTCATGCACAGCGTGGGCACTCCAAACGTACCCGAAGAAAAGTCTCTCTGCCTCAGGCCCTCATAGTCAAAGAAGAAAAAGGTCTTATCTTTCTTGATCGGTCCGCCAAACGTTCCGCCAAAGTCGTTCCTCTTCAGGGGCGGGATCGGGTCCCCAAACTTGTTCGCGAACCAACCATTTGCATCCATGACAGAGTTGCGGAAGAACTCATAGACGCCGCCATGGTATTGATTGGTTCCTGAACGAGTTACGACATTGATGACCGTGCCGCCGGCGAAGCCAAACTCGGCGGTGAAGTTGGATTGCTGAACCTTGAATTCTTCGACGGAGTCGACCGAAGGCGTATAGGGCACATTCTGAATTCCACTGTTTTGTTCGAAGTTCGTCGCGCTTGCCCCGTCGATCAAAACGTCCGCGGTGGAGTTCCGGCCGCCATTGGAATAGAAATTGATGCCACCGTTCGAATTTTTTGCGTAATCCAGGTTTGACTCGGTCACGCCTGGAGCGAGGAATGCGAGGTTGGTGAAATCCCGGTCTACCAACGGGAGATCATTCACGAATTTGCGATTCACCACCTGGCCGGTCACCGCGTCTTCCGTCTGCAAATGAACGGCGCTGGCCACAACGGCCACGGTTTCGGTCGCAAGGCCAATCTTCAGGGAAAAGTTGATCGAAACATTCTGGTTTATGTCCAACTTGATTCCATCATTGCGCTGCGATTGAAAGTTCGTCGCCTCAACAGTGAGGTTGTACGTACCGGGCGGAATCTGTCTCAGTAAGAATCGCCCTTCGGAGTCAGTCGTCGCGGTGAACGCGAATCCTTTGTCCACGTCCACAAGCGTGACTTTTGCCGACGGAACCGCTGCGGCAGAAGGATCCGTCACCGTACCGGATACCGATCCCGTATATAATTGTGCGCTCGCATTTGGCGCGAGCCCGAAAAGAACCAAACAAGCCGCACTGAGTATCAATTTCGTTGCGAAAACAACTGACCCGGGCCTTTTTGTTGCCTTCGCCCCTAACCCTCCGGACCCCATCCAATTCATCCCCATGTCCATGGCGCTCCTCCTGTAACGAGAAAGGGCTAAACAAATTAGGAATCGTTCCTTCGCAATTTCACCTGCTGGTGAGTGGCACCCCTCTTCCCGTAAGCCCTTTTGAATCGTTTTAACCTCGCTGTCAAGAGAAATTTTTCTGCTCCCTTTGCCTGACTGCTCGAACGGGTTTGCACTGAATCATTTTGCGCCTTTTGCCTGTAAGGTTGGCGCCTTGCCGTCATGCGTTCCTGTGACCCTATCCCTCCTCCTCGGCAATTCGGAAACACTTGTATAATGCCAGGATTCTAGGTCTCAAAAATGAATACACAAATTTGGCCGGGTGCCTTTTCTCTTGCTCCCTTCGAATCTTCCATGCAACCATATCATTTCTCTAGTGGAGTTCCGCGCATGCCTTTTCGTCTTCTCCTGCTGATTTGTTTTCTTCTCCCCGCGAGCCCCGCCTTTGGCGATGAAGCCGGACCTTCTCCTCTATCCATTGGCGCTTCCGCTCCGGACTTCTGCCTCCCCGGCATCGACGGTCAAACGCATTGCCTTAAGGACTACAACGCCAGCAAAGTGTTGGTCATCGTTTTCACCTGCAACCATTGCCCGACCGCGCAGCTGTACGAAACCCGGATCAAGCAAATCGTTGCCGACTACCGGGACCGCGGCGTTGCCGTTGTTGCCGTCCAGCCAAACAATGCAATGGCGGTCCGGCTCGACGAGATGGGTTACACTGACGTCGGCGACTCTTTCGATGAAATGAAAATTCGCGCCGCCTCTCGTCAATTCAATTTTCCCTATCTCTACGATGGCGAAACGCAAAAAGTCTCGCGTGCCTACGGACCTGCTGCAACTCCGCACGTGTTTATCTTCGATAACGAGCGCAAGCTTCGCTATCAAGGCCGCGTCGACAACAACCCCCGCGAGCCTCTCGTGACCAGCCACGACGCGCGCAATGCCATTGATGCGATTCTTGCCGGAAGACTCATAAGACTTGCAAAGACACCCTCCGTCGGCTGTTCCACCAAGTGGCTCTACAAAGAAGAGGGGCGGAAAGAAGAGCTTGCTGAAATCGAAAACAAGCCCGTCAAACTCCAATCTGTCACCGCGGAAGAGCTAAAGGCTCTTCGCAAAAACGCAACTGGAAAGCTTATGCTCGTGAATTTTTGGGCCACATGGTGCGGCCCTTGCCGGACGGAAATGCCTGACTTTCAAACCATCTATCGCATGTATGGCCACCGCGCGTTCGATGTCGTCACCGTGAGTATCAACTATCCCGATGAAAAGCCTGGCGTTCTTTCTGTCCTGAACAATCTCCACGCTACCAGCCGAAACTATCTCTTGGGCTCAACCGACATTTATCCGCTGCTTGCTGCTTTCGATCCAGAGTGGAATGCCGCCGTGCCCTACACAATGCTCATTCGGCCCAACGGTTCCGTTGTCTACCAGCGGCAGGCCACTATCGATCCGCTTGAACTAAAGCGCGTCATCATCGCCAATCTCGCTGATGATGACTACATCGGCCACCAAGCCTACTGGAAGACTGCGGAAGTGAGGTGAGCGAGACTCTGCTCTTGCTTTTCAGGCAGGGCTGCGCTCCCTGCGGGTTCAGTGATCTTGTGATACTGCCTTTGCTTGAGTTTGGTCAGTCGCTGAACTCTGCCGCTAGGCCACCGAATTTCAGCGTTCACCTGGGTTTCGGCAGCGTCATCACCTAATCCCACAACCACTCGCTTGTCGTGCGACGAGAGATAACTTGCTCCGCCCGTAATCCAGCGAACCAATTTCCGCTTGCCAGCTTCAATTATGATCTTCGCTCCAATCGCATCGCGATTACTCTTCGTCCCCTGCAATTCGAAACCGATCCACGTGCGATCCTGTCCTGCATCGTTGCGCAGCAACACGGGCGTTCCATCCAGGCATGTAAAAATCGCGTCCGAGTCGCCGTCATTATCAAAATCACCGACCGCCAGGCCCCGTGCTCGATACGCTGAGCGAAACACAATTCCGGCGCGATCCTGGGTGTTTTGAAAAACGCCCTTGCCGTCATTCCGCAGCAACAACGGCGGCTCCTTGAACTTCACGTCACCGCGTGTCGTCTCAATCTCCTGATTGATGTGCCCGTTCACAATCATCAGGTCCAAATTCCCGTCGTTATCGAAGTCGATGAAATGCGCTCCCCAACCGACATACGATTTTGTGTACGCGGACAAGTGCGAAGCCATGGTTTGATCCTCGTAGAGCGGGGAAGACGTCCCTACAAACAGCGAGTGATACTGGTCGTTAAAATTGGTAATCACAAAATCGGGCTTGCCATCACCGTTTATGTCCCCCGCGTCAATACCCATCCCCGCCTTTGCAACTCCCGCCGAGTCGTATGCCACTTCCGCCTCAGATGCAACATCTTGAAACGTTCCGTCCTTCTGGTTGATGAGCAGCAGATTTGGCGAAGCATCCCGCGCCACAAACAAGTCTGTCCACCCGTCGTCATTCACGTCAATCACCACCACGCCAAGCCCCCGTCCTATCAATTTTGAAAACCCAGACGGTACGCTCACATCCGTGAATGTTCCATCGCCGTTGTTGTGATAAAGCGTCATTGGCATTCCCGCGTACGCCTTCTGCGCGCAGTATGCGCGCGCACCGTTGATCTCGCATTTCTTGGCATCTTCAAACGAAAACTGCGCGTAGTTTGTCACCACCAAATCCAGATAGCCGTCGCGGTCATAGTCAAACCACGCGGCTCCCGCGCCCCACCTCCCCGCATTCTTCACTCCCGCGCGCTCCGTGATGTCTGTAAACGCCCCGTCGCCATTGTTGTGAAGAAGCGCGCTCGATGGAAATCCCGTGATGTATAGATCCGCAAATCCATCATTGTCGAAATCCGCTGCCGCTACTCCCATTCCGTAAAATGCTAACCGATCGACTCTCGCCCATGCGGCGACGTCTTCGAATTTCCCACCGCCCAAATTTCGATAGAGTGCATTGCGGATTGGAAATTCGCTTTTTCCGTGCGGAGTTTCTCCGCCGTTCACAAGAAAAATGTCCAGCCCTCCGTCGCCATCGAAATCCACGAAGGCTGCCCCACCACCCATGGTTTCGATCAAGAATCGGTCCGGCGACACTCCGCTGAACTGCCGCCACGTGATTCCAGCTTGTAACGTCACGTCTGTGAAGATTTCCTTCGGTTGTCCGGCAGAAGAAAGTGGCGTGTCAGAAAAACCGTCCAGCAATCCAAGAGAAGTAGAAACAACGAGCAGCAGAAGGAATAGCCGCTTCAGCGAGCCGGTGTGCAGCCAGCCCAATCGCACCTTATTCGCTCGATGGTTCAACCGTGGGTGTGGAAGGCGCACGCTGCGCTTCCTTCTCTTTCAGCGTTTCGTAAAGTTCCATTTCCTTGGATGCTTCTACATTCTTTCCCAGCCGCCGGTACGCTCGAGACAGCGCGAAGTGTACTTTCGCACTCCTTGGTGCAAGCGCAGCGGCTTTCTGCAAATGCACAAGCGCTTCTGCCCCTTGCCCTCGTCGCAGCGCCATGTCTCCCAGCTGGTATTGCGCTTCCACGAGCTCATCATCATGCTCCACTGCGGCATGCAGCAGTTGCTCAGCCCGCACTTGCGCACTTGCATTTCCCGCTTCGGTCTCTTTCAGAAGCAGCAACGCCAACTCCAGCTCGAATGCCGCATTCTTCGGAACTCTCCGAATCGCGCTTTCCAGCGTTATCTTCGCTTGCGAATTCTGTCCCACGCCTGCCTGGGCCTTCGCTAAACCGATCGTGGCGTCCATGCTGTTCGCATCCAGCTTCAACGCGCGTGTGAAAGACTCCACCGCATCATGAAATTGCTCCGCCGCCAATTCAGCGGATCCTTGCTGGGAAAACGCGCGTGGTGATTGTGGGAATGCTCCCGCCGTCCGTCTGGCTAGCTCCAGTGCGGGGGCTACTCGTCGCTCGGTCAACAAAATGCTTCCCAGATCCAAATAGTTCTGTTCCTCCGTCGGATTGAGTTGAATCGCCTCACGAAACTGGTGTACCGCCTCTTCGTATCGACCCTCCTGCTCGAAACTCCATCCGAGCAGTCTCTGAATTTCCCCTGTCTTGTGTCCCCCATCAACAAGCTTCTGCAGAATCGCACGGCTCTTCGCAAACTGCTTCGCATGGAATTTCACAAGCGCCAGTCGGTAACTCAACCCTGCTTGGTCGGCGAAACTCGGCTGCATGGACTCGAGCACCGATTCTGCAGTGGCATAGTCCCGCATTTCATCCGCGATCTGCGCCCCCAGGAGGGCAGCCGGTGCACCTCCGGGGTGATTTTGCAATTCCTCAATCCATGCTTTGGCCTTTTCACGCTCGCCGATCCGATAGTACGATCTCGCCAACGCGCCCATCGATTCCGAGTGCCCGCGAACCAATTCCGGCACCATACTCAGCATCTTTGCCGCCGTTGCGTAGTCCCCGGTGTTCTCGGAGACCATCCCCAGCAGCAGGGAAGCCTGTTTATCCTCAGGTATCGCTTTCAAAAGGGTGCGCAGTTGTTCCTTCGCCTCCGCGTAGCGATGCAGTTGCCAAAGATTGGCCGCAAGATATCCACGAGCTCCCAGGTCCGCTGGGTTAAGATTCAGCGCATTCTGAAAAAACGTTGTCGATTCCTCGAGCTTGTGCTCCATTGCCAGGATGGTTCCGAGATTGGACAGAAAGACCGCATTTGCCGGGGCCATTGCCACGGCTTTGCGAAGCTCTTCCTCCGCCAGTTGCAAATTCCCTGTCTGTGCTAGCCGCAACCCATTCTCCGCATGCGTCTCCGCCTGCCCTGCCTGCGGGACCTCGGAAGCAAACTCCGCGGCGCCATTTCTCGCCAAGAGCAAACACACAGCGCAAACGAAACTTAGGCGGAAAAGAGTCAATCGCACTCCTCGTCGTCGCTCAGCACTGAAAACTTGCCCGCAATTCTTCCAGCGCACGAATTTGCCTTACACCACGGATGCTGGCGGATTAGACTCCTTTTCCAGTCCAAGCTCAAAGACCGAAATCAAAAAAGACCGTTTGCCGCGACACTGCAACTTCACATCCCATTCAAGCCTTCCGTCCTGCCCTTCGATTGTTATTGCGACCAGTATGCCACGCCGCGCGGGTTCCGCCAGGTCCAAACAAAATCCTCCGCGTTGACCGCTGCTTCGCTCGGAAATAGATGCGCGTCACACGCGCTTTGAGCGCGCCGAGGTTGGTCCACGAGAAGTGAGAGAGTGCGCTGGTGCGGTCCCTCCAGCGGGATCCGATGTTCGCGGAACTAGTGGAGCTGCTTTTGACCATTCCCTTAATAACGGCACTGACTTGGGCACTTGAAGTTGGCGGCGTGCAACGTTTTTCTTCGATCAAAAGGCCATCTGTCCCTACCGAAAACTTCCATCAGTCGGTTTCCAACCCAATGTAACATTGCTACAATCTGATCACCTGATTGGCGCGGCCTTTGTTTCATCTTCTTGAAAGTCGCTGATTGCAAAGGCGTTCGCGCCGGATAACATTTTCGGTAGGGACAGGCTCAATGAGATCGACAACCTTCGTCCTTACACCGTGATTCCTACCTGGATTTGCGGAGGGGACTCGAATTCCCGACCTTCTGGTTAGCACGCCAGACGGTCCCGGTGAAGTTCACTCCGAACTATGGGAACTATGAAGCTCCGTTCCAGAAGCGCTTAGCTCGGATCGACTTCCGCTGGTCCTTATATATACGTGCGCTCCAAGCGTACTCGTACCCTCCAGAGTCTTCATGCTGTATCGAGGCGATAATCATATTCTTCTTCGCCTCACACTGTTAACCATAATCTGGGACTTGACTAGCCATCTGACTAGCCATACAATGACATCCCGGAAGTATTCCATGACCAAATGGCAATTACAGGAAGCGAAGGCGCGGTTCAGTGAACTGATCGATGACACGCTCGAGAAGGGACCACAAGTCGTGACCCGTCGGGGAATCGATACGGCAGTTGTCGTTTCCATTGACGAATGGCACAAGCTAAAAGACGAAAACCGTTTGACCTGGAAGGATGTACTTTTGGGTGAAGGTCCGCGATTCGAAATCCCACTCCCCAAACGTGGCACGGTCAAATCGCGCAAGCCTCCGG
>WNFW01000971.1_pt1 | contig 19136 bp, 13 predicted proteins | sample 5400131 | NCBI WGS metagenome assembly WNFW01 (sample SAMN13153362, study PRJNA577476) | soil metagenome | isolation source: 20 cm soil or saprolite under grassland replicate 1 | place: USA:California | collected 2016-06-15 | reverse complement strand
ACCGTATGAGCTTCAAAACCGAGCGGACCGCGAAAGCTGAAATCAACGGTCTTAGACGAAGTCACTGTCGCCCTTGTCACCATGAGGAACTGCCGGCGATATGATTGAATGCTGGCAAGACGGGCTTTGCATTCCGCTAACGGCTGACTCATATGTAAGGTTTTTTGTAAAAGCATAGGAGTAAGGTTTGTTGCCTTAATTCTAGCAATGGCAGTGCCATCCCGTTTTCCCTAGGGAGCGAGTCGAAATGACCCACCTTTAGTGTAAATCTTATTTACACTCGTGTATCCACGTGGACAAGCTAAGATGTTCGCGTCGAATCAATCATCAATCGCCAGTCAACAGGAAAGTCAGTCAGATTTTCAGTTAATCCAGTAAATATAGGGACATCGACGATCTTCTTTAAAATGTCGAGGTTGGTCACGGAGGCGATATCGCTTGTCTCAGGAACGCCATTTAACACAACGCCGAGACAACGAAGCGCGTGCTCAGCAATGCTCCGCACGGTCAGTACTGTGTGATTAAGGCACCCCAGCCGGTTCTGCGCTACCACCAGCACTGGTAAAGACATCTCGACGGCCAAATCGCTCACAAAATAATCGGCACGAATCGGCACCAGCCAACCGCCGACTCCTTCGACGACGACGTGCTCGACTCGGTTTTGAAGAGCGTGAAACGCAGCCAGGACCCGCTCGAGATCGATATAGACATCCTCCATGAGACTACCAGCAAGAGGCGCGGCCGGTGTCTTGAGCCAGACTGGGTTGATCTCCTCGATCCTCAATCCTTCACTGCCAGCAGCGAGCAGACACTCTGCGTCGCGACGATCTCCGCAACAGATCGGCTTCATTCCGACGCATCGTCTCCCTGAGGCGCGCAACAAACGCAGGATCTGGACCGCCGTGTGCGTCTTGCCTGCTCCGGTGTCTGTCCCGGCAATGAAAAGGCTCACGCGACTTGCTTTGCGCGCTCTGATGTTGCGCGATTCCCGCTTATCGTTTGCACCATTGACCGAAAAATTTTTGTGCCGTCTGCGCTATCCAGCCGCAAATCGGAAGCACGATCGGGATGAGGCATCAGGCCGAAGACGTTTCGCTCGCGATTGCAGATGCCCGCGACGTTTTCAACAGAACCATTCGGATTGGCCTCGGAGACTATCCGGCCGCGGCTGTCCGCATAACGCAAAATCACTTGTCGATTTGCATTGAGCTCGTGCAATGTTTCCGCGTCAGCAAAAAAACAGCCTTCGCCGTGCGCAACCGGCAAGCGAAGAAGCATTCCTTTCGAGCAACCGTGCGTGAACGGCGAATCATCCACTTCCACCCGCGTAGTGACCATGTCGCAGACGAACCGCAGCGAACGATTCCGCACGAGCGCACCCGGTAAGAGACCGGCTTCGCATAGAACTTGGAAACCGTTGCATGTCCCAAGCACAAGCTTACCCGCGCCCGCGTCACTTATTACAGCTTGCATAATCGGGGAAAAACGAGCGATAGCGCCGCAACGGAGATAATCTCCGTAGGCAAATCCCCCTGGGAGAACGATGGCATCAAAGTCGTCAAGTGATGTCTCCTTATGCCAGACGTACTCAGCACGCAGGCCATCAAGGCTGTTAATAGCAGCGACGCAATCCTGGTCGCAATTTGAACCGGGAAACTGAATGACGGCGAATTTCACTTGTTCCTTTTTCGTTTTGCCGACTCGTCCTTCTGTAGCTCGTAGTCTTCGATCACCGGATTCGACAGCAAATCGCGGCAGAGGCCGTGCAGCCGCGATTCGAGTTCGCCATTTTTCCCATCGACATCGATCTCCATATATTTTCCGATCCTGACGCTACGCACCTCCGGCATGCCAAGATGCCGCATTGCGTCACGCACAACGTTACCTTGAGGATCGAGCACCGTGGCTTTCGGCATCACGACGACTTTCACTTTCATCGCCTCACCATATTTGCGGCTCACCGCGGAACAAGCGGAATCCGGAATTCATGCTTCCCGAACAACGCCTTTGGGATTTTTGTCCTCACGCAAGCCCAGGAAAACCGGCTGGCGCAATTTTCCGTCCCGCGTCCATTCACCGAATTTAATCTCACAAACGAAGACTGGATTGATCCAGGTGCATTTTCGCATTTCAGACGGGGTGATTCCCTGCACCCATTTTCCGTTTTGTTTCAAGGGGAGATCTACAAACGGGCAATCGTCGCGCTCTTCAGTTCGGAATTTGTTGTGTAGGATCGACAATGATCTTGCGGTAAATCCGGTTCCTACTTTACCGGCGAACATCAAGCGATTGCCCGTGTAATAACCGACAAGGATCGCGCCGAAATGTTTGCGGGATCCGCCTGGCGGCGTATACCCGCCGATGACGAATTCCTGCTCGTTCACACACTTGAGCTTGATCCAGCTGCCGCTGCGCCGCCCCGGTTCATAAACGGAATTGCGCAGTTTGCCGATTATCCCTTCGAGGCCGCGGCGTTTCACTTCCGCCAATAATGATTTTGCATCGCCGCCGATCTCGCCCGAGTAGCGGATCGGGTCCGCGACGTCTTCACAAATTTTTGCCAGCAACCGCTTGCGCTGTATGACCGGAAGACGAAGGAGACTTTTCCCATTGAGCTGAAGCAGATCGAACACATAAAAGCGCACCGGCGATTTGCCGCCTTCCATTTCCAACGCTTGGAGCAACTGAAACGAAGAGCGGCCTTCCTCGTCGAGTGCGACTACTTCGCCATCGATCACGCATTCGTCGATCGACAATTCTTTGACTGCATTGGCAATTTCGCGAAAGCGACTGCGCAGTTCATTTCCGTTACGCGAAGTGAGATTGACCTTGCCGTCGTCTTTGACGGCGCACGCGCGGATGCCATCGAACTTCAACTCGTAACTCCAATCGCCGCCTGATGGGGGCTTCTCCACCAATCGCGGCTTCATTGGTTGAATGAAGCGTGGTTTAGCACTCGGTAAATCGCTGAGCTTTCCTGCGTAATCTGAAGTTGGTTCATCAAGTAGGAGATGTCCCGCGGTGGCAGGATCACCCCCTACGTCTTTTTTTTTAAGTGCGGCTTTGATGCGCGTGCGCAGTATCGATTTTGCGCCAGATGTAGATTCCTTCGCAGGCTTGTCGCGGTCAGATTCCCATTCAGCATCGCGATCTTCTGCGATCTGTTTCATTGTGCGACCGGTTTTTGCCGATTGATTTTCAAGCTTTTTGGAAGGCGAACGCGCGCTTGCGCCGGTTTTCAGAAGAAGCCATTGGTTCTTCTGCGAATCGCTGCGAATCCGAATGAGCGTCCATTCCCCTTTCGCTTTCTTTCCGTCGAGCACCAGATGTAACTTACCATCGCTCAGCGATTTAGAAGGCTGTTCTCCGTAAATATAATATGTCCCGTGGTCCCAGACCATGACCGTACCACCGCCATAATTTCCCTCTGGAATCACGCCCTCGAAGTTTTCGTATTCGATAGGATGATCTTCGACTTCCACGGCGAGATGTTTTTCACCTTGGATCCAGGGAAGTCCTTTCGGTACGGCCCAGGATTTCAAAACGCCTTCCATCTGTAGACGGAAGTCATAATGCAAGCGGCTGGCATCGTGTTTTTGAATGACGAAGCGCGATGCGCCTTTCACCCCTTTGGGTTTCGGCTTGCTTCCTTTCGGCTCGGACGTGCGCGCAAAATCGCGCTTCGTTTTGTAAGTTCTTAGACCCATTAAATTCTTGGTAGCGGCGCTTCGCGAGCATCGACCTCAATCTGCCAAGCGACGGTCATTGACTGCCGCTACAATTTCAACTTCGAAGCTTGTTAAACTTCCGCAGGAATCGGCTCTCCAACCAGGTAGCGAGTAAAACGTCGAATCAAAATGTTCTCTCCAAGCTCCGCGATCTTTGCGTTCAGGAGTTCCTTGATCGTTTGATCGGGATTTTTGATAAAACCCTGTTCGAGCAAACAGACGGTGCTGTAAAACTTGTCGAGCTTGCCTTCAACAATCTTACTGATCACGTCCGCGGCTTTGTCTTTCATCTGCGCTTCGTAAATGGCGCGCTCGGCCTCGATCGTCTTCGACGGCACCTGTTCCCGGCTTACGTAAAGCGGATGCGCCGCGGCAATGTGTAATGTGATGTCTTTTACGAAATCGCGAAAATTCTCGTTCCTGGCCACAAAGTCGGTCTCGCAATTCACTTCCACGAGCACGCCGACTTTCCCTTGTAAATGAATGTAAGAAGCCACAATACCCTCCTTCGTCGCGCGCGAGGCTTTTTTCCCGGCGCCAGCGATCCCTTTCGTTCGCAAAATTGCCTCCGCTTTTTCGAGGTCTCCGCCACTCTCGGCCAGGGCCCGCTTGCAATCCATAAAGCCGGCGTTGGTTTTTTCGCGCAGTTGTTTCACGAGCTGAGGGTTGATTTCCATAAAACGAAGCATTGAATCGTTGAACGGTTAAACCGTTGGGGCGTTGGCGCACAGCGCCGAGTTGAATCTCTCAACTCTCAACCAACGATTCTCCACATTGTCCTAGGCAGACACGCCCGCCATTTCGACCTGCTCGCGGATTCGAGTTTCGCCGCTTGCCGAAACAATGGCGTCCACCAGCTTTTGTAGAATCACGCGAATGGCACGAATTGCATCGTCGTTTCCGGCGATTGGATAATCGACCATCTCGGGATCCGCATTGGTATCGACGATCGCGACGACTGGAATCCCAAGACGTCGCGCCTCATTGACCGCGTTTTGCTCGCGTGTGGTGTCGATCACGACCAACGCATCGGGCAACTGCGACATCTCGATTATTCCATCGAGATTGCGACGGAGTTTCGCGGCCTCTCGATTCAATGCCGCCAATTCCTGTTTTCCCATTTTTTTGTATTCCGGCGATTGCTCGATCTGTTCGATGTATTTCAACCGACCGATGCTCTTGCGGATAGTCGAGAGATTGGTCAGCGTCCCGCCAAGCCAGCGCTGATTGACATAAAATTGTCCGCAAGCCATGGCCGCTTCTTTCACCGCTTCCTGCGCCTGCTTCTTGCAGCCCACAAACAAGATCTTCCCGCGGCGACGGGTCACCTCCTGCAAAAATTCGGTCGCACGATGCAATTGCTGCACGGTCTCATCGAGATTGATGATATAAATTTGGTTCCGCTTCTCAAAGATAAAGGGCTTCATCTTCGGATTCCAGCGCTTGGTCTGGTGCCCAAAGTGGACCCCGGCCTCAAGGAGCTCAGGCACTAATTCTGGTGTATCAGCCATAAACAAATCGCGCCGGCCGAGCAGCACAGCGGACGGGGAAGATGCTACAACGCCTGCCGAAGTGCAACCGCAAATTCGCCGTCTTCTAGACGTCGATCTTGGCTGACGAATGATGATGATGTTTCCCGAATCCAGCGCCGAGATGGATCTAATTCGTCCACGCGGGAGGCGCTGGAGCCCACGTAATAAAGTCCGTAGCCGGTCGCGGTCGTACTACCGGACGACTGCCAATTTTTAGCGGCAAATTGCAGCCGCAAATCGATCAGGATTTCTTTTCGCTGTAGCGCGCGAGAACCCAACAGAAATCGGACAGGCGATTCAAGTAGCGGAGAATTTCAGGACTCAAATTCTTCAAGGCGGCGACGCGACGCTCCGCATGTCGCGCCGTTGTGCGTGCGAAATCGAGTGCCGCGGAAACGACCGTTCCACCGGGGATTACCCAATCTTTCGGATAAAGCGATTTGTCTTTTTCAAGATCGACAATCACCCCACTGATGCGATCGATCATTTCGGCGCTCGTAAGCTTGAACTCATCCTTCACGTAACGATCGATGTCTTCACGCGCGGTCGCGAGTTCGCCCATCACGACGATCAAATCTTTTTGGACCAACAGAATCTGCTCGGAAATGAATGCGTTTTCAGAAAACGCGCGCGCGAGGCCTAGCGCAGCGTTCAGTTCGTCAACGCAACCGTAGGCATTCACACGCGGATCGCTTTTAGAAACGCGCCGACCGTACATGAGCGACGTTTCGCCTTTATCACCGGTTTTGGTCACGATCGACATAAGCCCTTCGGTAGGGCGAGGCTCACGGGAGCCGACGAAAATCGCAGACGCGATTACCGATAGGCTCTACAGAGTCTCTCCCGGCCGAAAGAGAGAAGAGGTTCCTCGACTTCGCCCGGAATGACAAGTAGCACTTACCCGATGGCCGGCTGCGCCTCGGCTTCTTCCATGACAGGCGCATCAATCTGTTCGCCAAGTTCGACAAGTTTGATCTCGCGGTGCTGAGGGAATCCCGTGCCTGCAGGAATCAAGTGACCCATGATGACATTTTCTTTGAATCCGCGAAGACGATCGACTTTGCCAAGTGTCGCGGCCTCGGTAAGGACGCGGGTTGTATCCTGGAAAGACGCAGCCGAGATAAAGCTATCAGTTTCGAGCGAAGCTTTCGTGATCCCGAGCAGCACGGGCGTGGCTTCGGCCGGTTTTCCGCCTTGCTCAACCACGCGCTGATTCTCTGCTTCAAAATCGAGCCGATCGACCTGATCGCCCCAAAGCAACGAAGTATCGCCGGGATCAGTGATCTTCACTTTGCGCAACATCTGACGCACGATGATCTCGATATGTTTGTCGTTGATCTCCACGCCTTGTAGGCGATAGACCTCCTGCACTTCATTGACTAAATGTTCCTGCAGGTCCTGCGGTCCGCAGACTTCGAGGATTTCATGAGGAACAACCGGTCCTTCAGTGAGCTGCTGACCTTTCTTCACGAAGTCTCCTTTGAAAACGATGATGTGTTTCGTGAGCGGGATGAGATGCTCTTCTTCGGACCCAGTGTCAGGGTCCTTCAAAATAAGCCGTCGTTTCCCGCGAACCGTTCCGCCCATCTCGACCACCCCATCGATCTTGGCAATCTCCGCCGCGTCCTTCGGTCGACGCGCTTCGAACAATTCGGCCACGCGCGGCAGACCACCGGTGATGTCCTTCGTCTTCGCAACTTTCCGCGGCGTTTTTGCGAGCAACGCGCCTGCGCGCACTTTCTGTCCTTCCTCGACGATCACGTGCGCGCCCGCAGGGATGGAATAACTCGCGAGCACTTCCTTCTTTTCACCCATGATAACAATCTGCGGATGTAAATCTTCCTTATGTTCGATAATTACCGTGCCCATGAGGCCGGTTGCTTCATCGACATCACGCTTGATCGTTACACCAGCGATCATATCGCGGAATTCGATCTTGCCGCCCTTGTCGGTGAGAATCGGCACGTTGTACGGATCCCACTGAACGAACGTCTCGCCTTTTTTAACTGAGGCGCCGTCATCTTTGGAGATCATTGAGCCGATAACCACATTATAACTCTCGAGTTCGCGGCCCTCCGCGTTGTGAACGGTGATGGAGCCGTTCTTATTCAAAACGATCCAGCTACCGTCGAGTGCCTGCACAGTTCGCAGGTCATTAAAGCGAACGCTGCCATCGTTTTTCGCTTTGATGATCGGTTGCTTGAAAGTTTGGCTGGCCGTGCCGCCGATGTGGAATGTCCGCATCGTCAATTGTGTTCCAGGCTCGCCGATTGATTGCGCTGCAATAATCCCAACTGCTTCGCCAAGTTTGACAAACTGGCCCGTTGCAAGATTGCGCCCATAACACATTGCACAGACGCCGCGGCCGCATTCGCAAGTAAGCACTGAGCGAATCTTCAAGCTTTCCACACCGACGCGCTGAAGTTCTGCGGCGACCTTTTCATCAATCAACTGATTCGCCTTGACGATTTTTTTCTTCTTCTCCACTGGATCTGCGATGGTTTCGCAGCTCACGCGACCGATGATCCGCTGGGCAAGATCGACAACCTCCTCGTCGCCTTCATAAATTGAGCGCACCACGATCCCATTTACAGTGCCGCAATCCGCTTCATTAATGATCACATCCTGCGACGCATCTACCAGCTTGCGCGTAAGGTAGCCGGAATCTGCTGTTTTGAGCGCCGTATCGGCGAGACCCTTGCGCGCGCCGTGGGTGGAGATGAAATACTCGAGCACGGTGAGACCCTCGCGGAAGTTCGACGTAATTGGGCGCTCGATAATTTCTCCCGAAGGTTTCGCCATCAAGCCACGCATGCCGGCAAGTTGCCGCACCTGTTGCCGGTTGCCGCGCGAACCGGAATCGACCATCAAGTAAACAGGATTGAGTTCCTTCCGTCCCTCGTTGTGTTCAAGAGTGCGAAACATTACGCTGGAAATTTCATCGCCGGCGTGTGTCCAGATGTCGATGATCTTGTTGTAACGCTCGCCATCAGTAATAATGCCTTTGCGATATTGCTGCTCAACCTGCCGGATTTGTTTGTAAGCATTTTCGAGCTCGGTCTGTTTCTCTTTCGGAATGATCATGTCCGAAATCCCAATCGAGATGCCGGCTTTGGTTGCTTCGGCAAAACCGAGTTCTTTCAATTTATCCAACGTCGCGACCGTTTCGGTTGGCCCCGCGACTTGATAACAGCGCCAAATAATGTCGCTCAGTTGTTTCTTGCCCGCGGCCTTGTTGAAAAATCCTAACTGTTTTGGCCAAATCTGGTTGAAGATGACGCGGCCTGCCGTGGTCTCAATGATCTTTACCTCGGCATTTCCAAAGGTCGTTTGCTGGCCATGATCGGGATTCTTGATCCGAATGCGATCGTGCGTCCGAATGCTTCCTTCGGCCATGGCAAATTCCACTTCGGTTGCATCAGAAAAAAGCGGAAGACGTCCGTCGGCATCACTTCCAGCCGCTCGCCGTGGATTTTGCGTGAGATAATAGCAACCGAGTGTGATGTCCTGGGACGGCGTCGTAATTGGCTTACCACTTGAGGGAGAGAAAATATTATTCGGGGCGAGCATGAGCATGCGTGCTTCCATTTGCGCTTCGACCGAGAGCGGCACGTGCACGGCCATCTGATCGCCGTCGAAATCCGCATTGTACGCGGTGCAGACCAGCGGATGGATGCGGATGGCTTCGCCTTCGATCAATTGCGGCTCAAAAGCCTGGATCGACAGCCGATGCAGGGTCGGCGCGCGATTGAGCAACACCGGATGACCCTTAGTGACTTCCTCGAGAATGTCCCAAACTTCCGGCGTCTGGCGCTCGATCATTTTTTTCGCGCTGCGCACCGTATGGACATAACCGAGATCCTTGAGACGACGAATAATGAATGGCTCGAACAGAACGAGCGCCATTTTCTTCGGCAGACCGCACTGGTGAAGTTTCAGTTCGGGACCAATGACAATAACGGATCGGCCGGAGTAATCGACACGCTTTCCGAGCAAGTTTTGACGGAACCGTCCGCCTTTGCCCTTTAGCATGTCGCTCAACGATTTGAGTGGTCGATTCCCCGCGCCAGTGACCGCGCGACCGTGGCGGCCGTTGTCGAACAAAGCGTCAACAGCTTCCTGCAACATCCGTTTTTCGTTGCGAATGATGACATCCGGAGTCTTGAGCAGGAGCAGGTTTTTGAGGCGGTTATTGCGATTAATAACCCGACGATAAAGATCGTTTAGGTCCGAAGTCGCAAAACGCCCGCCTTCCAATGGAACAAGCGGACGCAAATCCGGCGGGATTACCGGCAACACATCGAGAACCATCCACTCGGGACGTGCGTGCGAGTTTTGGAATCCTTGGACGAGCTTGAGTCGTTTCGCCAGCTTCTTGCGAATCTGTTTGCTCTTCGTGGCGCCCATCGCTTTCTCGAGCTCTTTGTTGAGTTTGTTTAGGTCAATCTCCGCGAGAAGTTTCTTCACCGCTTCGGCGCCCATGCCGGCAACGAAATCATCGCCGTATTGTTCCTGTGCTTCACGATATTCGACTTCGTTAAGCAGTTGTGTTTTCTGCAGCGGAGTCTTGCCGGGATCGATGACGATGTAATCCTCGTAATAAATCACCCGCTCGAGCTGCCGCGCACTCATATCCAGCATGAGTCCGAGTCGGGAAGGCATGCATTTGTAAAACCAAATGTGCGAAACGGGCACCGCCAGTTCGATATGGCCCATGCGTTCACGGCGAACGCGGGCAAGCGTGACTTCGACACCACAGCGGTCGCAAATCACGCCTTTATGTTTGATGCGCTTGTATTTTCCGCACGAACATTCCCAATCGCGCGTTGGACCAAAAATTCGCTCACAGAAAAGCCCGCCCTTCTCCGGTTTAAACGTGCGGTAATTGATTGTCTCCGGATTTTTGACTTCGCCTTTGCTCCACGAGCGCATCGTGTCACTCGACGCGACGCCGATCGCGACTTGATCAAAACCCACGGGACGCTCTTCGCCCACTAACTCACGCCAGGAATGTTCGTTCATGATTATCTAAGGTAATTATCGATTTGAAAATTATGCGACGTTCTCAAGGAAACTGCTCGGCGCCTGCCCGCCGACTTTGATGTCGAGGCCGAGGCTTTGCATTTCTTTGATGAGCACGTTGAAAGATTCGGGGGTGCCTGCCTCGAGCGAGTTATCGCCCTTGACGATTGATTCGTAGATGCGGGTCCGGCCTTGCACGTCATCAGATTTGACCGTGAGCAATTCCTGCAAGGTGTAAGCGGCGCCATAAGCTTCCAGAGCCCAGACTTCCATTTCGCCGAAACGCTGACCGCCGTACTGCGCCTTACCGCCAAGCGGCTGCTGCGTGACGAGTGAGTATGGGCCGACTGCCCGAGCATGGATTTTGTCCGCGACCAAATGGCCAAGCTTCATCATGTAGATGTAACCAACAACAACTTCTTGATCGAAGGCGTCTCCCGTACGGCCATCAAAAAGCCGCGCTTTACCGGTTTCCTGCACCCAGGAGAACCCTTCCTTCTTCTTGGCGTCGTGCAGATATTCGCGAATCTTTTTCTCCGCGATTCCGTCAAAAACTGGAGTCGCCACTCTGAATCCAAGTGCCTTCGCCGCAACTCCGAGGTGCGTTTCCAAGACCTGACCGACATTCATGCGGCTTGGGACACCAAGCGGATTCAGCACTATCTCCACCGGGGTTCCATCCGCCAGGAAAGGCATATCTTCTTCCGGAACGATCCGCGCAACGACGCCTTTATTTCCGTGACGACCAGCCATCTTATCTCCGACGCTTAGCTTGCGCTTGCTCGCGATATAAACTTTGACCTGCTTGATGATGCCGGGATCGATATCGTCGCCGCTCTCCACCCGATCCATCGCACGCTCGCGTTCGAGCTCCAGCTCCGCGAACTTGTTCTCATACGAGCCGATGATTTCACGGATCTTGTTACGGATCGGACTCGGATCGATCTCGATGTGATCGTGAACTATCGCGAGCTTCCGCAATAATGTCTTGGTAATCTTGCGATTAGCCGGAATAATGATTTCGCCGGTCTCGGCATTAACGACATCAAGCGGGATTTTTTCACCGAGCAGAATATTTGAAAGCGAATCTGTCAGTTGCTCGGTCAGCTCGTCTTTTTTGCGCTTATGTTCTTCATTGATCGTCTTGAGCTGCCGCTTTGTTTCGGTCGGCGTGAGCTTTTCGCGGGAAACTTCGCGACGCGATGAAACCTTTACATCCATCACAATGCCGTAGGTTCCAGACGGAACGGTGAGCGACGTATCTTTTACGTCGGCGGCTTTTTCGCCAAAAATCGCTCGGAGGAGACGTTCCTCCGGCGCCAACTCGGTTTCGCTCTTCGGCGTAATTTTACCGACGAGAATGTCGCCTGGCTTCACTTCGGCGCCGACCCGCACTACACCATCGGGGCCGAGATTACGCAAGGCCTCCTCACTAACATTTGGAATGTCGCGTGTAATTTCTTCCGGTCCCAACTTCGTATCGCGCGCCCCGATCTCGAATTCGTCAATGTGGATGGAAGTATAAATATCCTCCTTCACCACCTTCTCTGAAATCATGATGGCGTCTTCGAAGTTGTACCCGTTCCAGGGCATGAACGCGACAAGCACGTTTCGGCCCAGCGCGAGCTCGCCCTGATCGGTGTTCGGACCATCGGCGATAACTTGCCCGCGCTTCACATGCTGGCCTTTGCGGACGATCGGCTTCTGGTTCACGCACGTGCCGGCATTTGAGCGCATGAATTTTCGCAGCTCGTAAACGTGAATTCCCGCTTCCGCGTTCGTTTTTAATTTCTTTTTGCTCTCCGGCAGATGTCCATCCTTGGTGACGACTATTTGGTCTGCCGTAACGGAGGCGACCTTGCCGCCGTCGGTTGCAAGAACAACGGCATGCGAATCGCGCGCTACTTTCCCCTCCAAGCCGGTCCCGACTAGTGGCGACTCCGAAACAATGAGCGGCACACCCTGACGCTGCATGTTGGAGCCCATGAGCGCACGGTTTGCATCGTCGTGCTCGAGGAATGGGATCAAACCCGCTGCCACCGATACAAGTTGCTTCGGAGATACATCCATGTAATGCACCTTCGACGGGTCGACTTCGAGGAAGTCCCCACGATAGCGCACCGAGACTTTTTCCCCGGTAAAATGCCCTCGCCCGTCTATCGGCGCATTCGCCTGCGCGACGAGAAAACTCTCTTCGCGATCACCCGTGAGATAATCAACTTGATCCGTCACGCGACCCTTTTCTACCTTGCGATAAGGCGTTTCGATAAAACCGAATTCGTTGATGCGCGCGAAGGTGCTCATCGAACTGATCAAACCGATGTTCGGACCCTCCGGTGTCTCGATCGGACAAATGCGGCCGTAGTGAGACGGATGAACGTCGCGCACCTCGAACCCCGCGCGTTCACGGCTTAGACCCCCGGGTCCGAGCGCGGACAAGCGACGTTTGTGCGTCAATTCCGCCAGCGGATTCGTCTGATCCATGAACTGGGAAAGCTGCGATCGGCCAAAGAAATCGCGGATGACCGCGCTCAGCGCTTTTGGATTGATCAGCTTCTGCGGCGTCATTCCGTCCACGTTGATGTCGAATAGCGTCATACGCTCCTTGACCAGACGTTCGGTGCGAGCAAGACCGACGCGACATTGATTGGCCAGCAATTCACCCACCGTGCGCACGCGACGACTCCCCAGATGATCGATGTCGTCAAGCGTGCCTTCGCCCCGGCGCAGACTGATCAAATACTTGATTGCCGCGATAAAATCTTTGTCGGTCAAAATACGCTCACTCGAATCGACATTAATCCCAAGTTTCTGATTGATTTTGTAACGGCCGACGCGTCCAAGATCATATTTCTTTGGATCGAAAAAGAGCCTCTTGAGCAAAGCGCGAGCATTGGCCACAGTCGGCGGATCGCCCGGGCGAAGACGCCGGTAAATGTCCTTGAGCGCTTCTTCCTGGTCGTGCGCCGGATCTTTCCTAAGCGCCTTCACGACCGTGTCATCGTGCGAAATATCGATCACTTTTACATCGTGAACCTTGAGTGCCATTATCTGGCGGACTGTCGCTAGAGTGAGGGGTTCGAAGGCGCGCGCGACCGTCACCTCGCCATCGCGGATCTCCGCGGTGAGCACTTTGGTGGCCAGCTTCTCTTCGTCGAGCTTGTCGCTCAGCTTAAGATTCTCGATGTTGTAAAAGAGTTTAATGACTTCTTCGTCGGAGCCGTAGCCAAGCGCGCGCAGGAAAGTGGTGGCGAGAAATTTGCGGCGGCGCTTGCGTCGGTCGAGATAGATATAAAGTAGATCGGCCGTATCAAATTGGACCTCAATCCAGGAACCCCGGTCCGGAATGATGCGGAAGCTGTAGAGCACTTTCCCGTTGAGGTGGATTGTGGATTCAAAAGCGATCCCTGGAGAACGATGCAGTTGGCTGACTACGACACGCTCCGCACCGTTGATCACGAAAGTGCCTTGCGGCGTCATGAGCGGGATTTCGCCCATGTAAACTTTCTCTTCCTTCGTCCCCTTTTCCTCGCGTAATTGGAAAGTGACGTGCAGCGGCGCGCTGTAAGTTTGGCCTTCGCGTTGCGCCTCCAGCGCGCTCAATTTTGGCTCGCCGATCTCGTAATGACTAAAATCGAGCACCGCCTTTTCATCGTAGCTTTCGATCGGAAAGACCTCTTTGAAAACCGCCTGCAGCCCATGATTTTTCCGTTTGGAAAATGGGATGTCTTTTTGCAGGAAATCGACGTATGAATTGAGCTGAACCTCAATCAGATTCGGTGGCTCGATACCTTCTTTAATGCTTCCGAAGTAAATGCGTTCCGACATAATGACTAGACCAAGGGTTAACCTCGCAGCGGCCACCCCAAATAGTGGCCGACACGGGCAAGATTTTACGGGATCAGCGACGGGCGAGGGGCGCAACAATGACCCCAAAACAGCGGCTTGTCAAATCGACCTCCACCGTTCCGTTGCCAGTTTTGTATCTTGCCGTCGAGTGCCGGGTTAAAAATAAGTCTGCCTATCTCTAACGAAATTTGAAGTTAAGCGAAAACGGACGCCGCGCAAGACATTTATGCGACGCGGCTGGAAAAACCAATTATTTGATTTCGACCTTCGCCCCAGCCGCCTCGATCTTTTTCTTCATCTCGTCGGCTTCCTGCTTGGTCACGCCTTCCTTAATTGTTTTGGGAGCTCCTTCGACCAGCGCCTTGGCCTCCGCCAATCCAAGTCCGGGCACGGCACCCCGGACTTCTTTAATTACGGCAATCTTATTCGAACCCATTTCTGTTAGGACAACTTCGAATGTGCTTTTTTCTTCGGCTGGCGCCGCTGCTGCGCCTCCGCCGGGCCCGGCTGCTGCAGGACCAGCTGCTGCTGCCACGGGAGGAGCCGCGCTCACGCCCCATTTTTCTTCGAGTTGTTTCACCAATCCAGCAATCTCGAGAACGGTCAGGCCGCTGAGTTGCTCCACCAATTTATCTGTATCTGCCATTTTCTTTTCCTCGGTTCGCCGCCTCCGAAAGCTTTCGGGGAATTAAGGCCGATAGCCATCGGCCCGGACAGTTTCGGTTCACTTCCCCTCCCGCCACTACGGGAGGAAATTTTTTACGTCGCCGCCTGTGCGGACGCACCCTCCTTCTCTGATTTCGCCTTCAACAGGCGCGCGAGCGCGGAGCCTGGTTCATTCAACAAACGGACAAGACACGTTGCTGGAGACAAGAGAACCCCCAGCAATTGCGCCTGCAAAACTTCGCGCGGTGGCAGGTCAGCCAGTGTTTCCAATTCCGCCGTGGAAAGAACGGTTCGATCGACAAAACCAATCTTAAGCGCGGCAATTTTAAACTCCGCTGCGAACATCTTAAAAATTTTCGCAACCGGCGCCATATCTTTTTCACCCGTCACCACTGCCGTCTGGCCAACTAGCTTGTCGGCTACATCTGGAAAACCGGAATCGGTCATCGCGCGTTTGAGGAAATTATTTTTCACGACGTGCACTTCCGCGCCCGCTGGCGCGAGCCGGTTCCGCAACTCGCCGAAATCGCCGACCTTCATGCGCTGGTAATCGGTTACGAGCACAAATGGCGAGCGTTTCAATTTCTCCGAAAGATCGGAAACGATACTGGTTTTTTCTGGCCTCATAATCTCGATCTAAGTTGTCGCTCCTTCGGCTTACACTCTCAAATACGGCGCCGGATCGACGTGTACGCCGGGAGACATCGTCGCACTGATTGTCACACCTTCCAGATAATGTCCTTTCGCCGTGGCAGGACGCGCCCGCACAACCGCCTCGATCACCGCGTTCCCATTTTCCACGAGCGCTTTTTCTTCAAACGAAAATTTTCCCACGGGCACCGCAACATTGCCGTTTTTGTCGAGCTTAAATTCCACACGGCCGGCCTTCACCTCCTGCACCGCCTTTGCCGTGTCGTCGGTAACCGTCCCGGCCTTGGGATTTGGCATCAATCCACGCGGCCCCAGTACCTTTCCCAGTTTTCGAACTTCCGCCATTGCTGCGGGCGTAGCAATTGCAACATCAAAATCTTGAAAACCTTCCTGACATTTTTTGACCAAATCCTCAAACCCCACATACTCTGCGCCAGCTTCCTTTGCCGCGTTCGCGGCTGCGCCTTGGGCAAAAACGAGCACGCGCACCTGCTTGCCACTGCCATGCGGGAGCGGACAGGTCCCGCGTACCATCTGGTCGGATTGTTTCGGATCAACGCCGAGTCGGAACGAAACCGTCACCGTTTGATCGAACTTCGTCGCGGGCATTTTCTTTAATGCCGAAACAGCATCGGGAAGATTGTAAGCCTTGGTGCGATCAACCTGACCGACGGCGGTGCGATAACGTTTACTTCGATTTCTTTGCATGGTTTGGTGCAGTTCAAATGCCGCGCGATTTGCTAGAAATGGCGGGCTCCTGCTTTAAAGTCAGGCCGCTTAATAAGCGGCGGGACGTGGAAATTAGAGGATATCTATGCCTTGTCAAAACGAACTTCAGTCCGACAAGACCGGAAGGGTCTTTTAGTCAACCGGGGCTGCGCTGTTTGGGTCGTCCGCTGATGCGCCGGCCGTTTGCGCAGTCGGCGGTCCGTTCCTGATGACTTTTCCCTCCTTCATCACGAACGAAACACGCTCGGTCGCCGTAATGTCGGTCGTAGGATCGCCTGGCATTGCAATGATGTCGGCCAGCTTGCCTTTTTCCAGCGTGCCGACCTTTTGCGCGATACCCAGAAGCTCCGCATCATTTGATGTCGCGGATTTGAGGGCGTCGATCGCCGCCATACCGAGTCCCATCATGAGAGCAAATTCCTTCGCATTCTGACCATGCGGAAAAACGGCCGCGTCGGTTCCGAATGAAATTCTCACGCCTATTTTCACGGCATTGCGGAACATGTCCGAGCGCGCCGCCGTCGCCTCTCGCGCTTTCGCCTGAAGCGTTGGCGGATATCGGTCGATCTTACTCATGATGTACTCCGACGCCATCAATGTCGGTGTGAGAAAAGTCCCCTTCTGTTTCATTAATGCGACCGTTTGCGGTTTCATAAACGAGCCGTGCTCAATCGAATCCACACCAGCTTCGATCGCTTCACGCGCAGCCTGGTCGCCGTGACAGTGCACCGCGACTTTCTTGCGCAAACGATGCGATTCATCGACCAGAGCGGCCATCTCCGCAGGTGTGAATTGCGGCGTGTCCACTTCGTCTGCCAGCGAAAGGACGCCGCCTGAAACGGCCGCCTTGATTACATCCGCACCGTTTTTCACTTCGAAGCGGACTGCTTTGCGAACCTCATCCGGCCCGTTGGCGATTCCATCGGTGTAATCAGGTTCGCGCCCGAAGAGAAAGTCGCGAAACCCGCCAGTCGGATCGAAATGGCCGCCAGTCGCGCCGATTCCTTTTGTCGCCACGAGCATCCGCGGACCGATGATTACGCCTTTATTGATCGCGTTACGCAACGCAACATCGACAAATTCACGGCTGCTAACAAAACGGCTGCCCACGTCGCGCACGGTTGTGAAACCCGCTTCCACCGTTGTGCGCGCATACCCCACCGCTCTAATTGCCTGCTCTGAGACATTCAAATCGAGTTGTTCCAGACGCCGTTTGTTGAAATCGCCGGAAAAATCCAACGTCAGATGCGTATGCGCATCCATGAAGCCTGGCGAAAGCGTCATGTCGCCAAGATCGATCACTTTCGCGTCGCCCGGAACCGCAACGTTGCTGCCCACATCGACAATCTTGTCGCCCTGCACGACGACAACACCGTTCGGGATAAGCGCTTTCGATTTTCCATCGAAGATCCGCGCCGCTTTCAGCACGATCGTTTGATCAGCGGCACTGGCGGCAACGCCCAAGAACAAAAGGATTACAATGCCGGCAGAGTAATAAAGACGAGACGAGATTCGCATCCTATCCGTTTAAGAAGTATCGGCACTGCAGGCAAGGAAGTTCTTGTTTCGGCTGAGACGCTTCGATTCAATCGCAGCAAGTGAAAACTCCGCCGCTAGGCTGCGCCGTTTTGCTCGCTCTTGTTATCGCCTTCGCTGTGCTGGCATTATTTGCCCAAACGCCGCCGCCCGCGGCATTGCCTTCTCCGAAAGAATCTCCGCCCGCCACTGCCGATTACGATCTGCACTGGGGCGTAAAGATTCCGATGCGGGACAAAGTCGAACTGAATGCAACCCTGTATTTGCCAAAAACAAAAGATGAGAGTTCCTCAAAGACGCCTGTGATTTTCACCCTGACGCCGTACATCTCCGATACGTATCATGCGCGAGCGGCCTACTTCGCGTCACATGGTTACGCGTTTGCGCTTATCGATGTTCGCGGCCGCGGGAATTCCGGCGGCGACTTCGAGCCATTCGCCCAGGAGCCGCGCGACGGCCACGATGTCGTCGAGTGGCTCGCGCAACAACCATTTTGCGACGGCAAAGTGGCGATGTGGGGCGGTTCTTACGCCGGCTTCGATCAATGGGCGACAGCAAAAGAACTTCCGACGCACCTCACCACCATCGTGCCGGTTGCCGCAGCGCATCCGCCGCTCGATTATCCCTCCCTCGATAACGTCGGCGAAACCTATGACGTCCAATGGTTCACGTTCACCAGCGGGCACGCCGGTCAGCAAAATCTTTTTGGCGATCAGAAGTTTTGGCGCACGAAATTCTTGGATGCCTACAAAAAACACCTTCCCTTTAAATCGCTCGATTCGTTCGTGGGTAACCCATTGGTCAATTTTCAACGTATTCTCAAACATCCAATGGCCGACGGGTACTACGAGGCGATGGTGCCGACACGCGAGCAGTTCCAAAAAATCAACCTGCCGGTTTTGACGATCACCGGGCAATACGATGGCGACGAGCTCGGCGCACTCACGTTTTATCGCGATCATTTAGCGAATGCATCGCCAGAAGTGCGCACCAAACATTTTCTCGTAATCGGCCCCTGGGACCACGCCGGCACGCGCACACCGACAGACGAAGTCGGCGGCGTGAAGTTTGGGCCGGGCGCACTTGTCGATCTTAATGACCTCCATCGACAATGGTACGACTGGACGATGAAGAACGGGGCGAAGCCCGAGGTCTTGAAAAATCAGGTCGCGTATTATTTGCTCGCTCCGGGAAACACCGGCGCGAATGGAGAATGGAAATATGCCGACAACTTCGAAGCGTTGGTCGCGAATCCGCGCACGTTCTATCTCGATTCTAAAAACGGAGATGCCAACGGTGTATTCCGCTCCGGGTCGCTCGCAGAAAATCAGCCAAAGGAAGGCGCCGACAAATTTACGTATGATCCACTCGACACGAAACGCGGTGAGAACGTGGAAGGAATCGATCCAAAAGAGAAAACTGC
>WNFW01002377.1_pt1 | contig 19138 bp, 14 predicted proteins | sample 5400131 | NCBI WGS metagenome assembly WNFW01 (sample SAMN13153362, study PRJNA577476) | soil metagenome | isolation source: 20 cm soil or saprolite under grassland replicate 1 | place: USA:California | collected 2016-06-15 | reverse complement strand
TCGCGCCGGGAACCATTGAAGCCTACCAAAAGGCGGTCGAGCTCGACCCCAACGGAACATGGGGCCAACAGGCCAAGCAGGGACTCGAACAGCTCCAGTTGATGGCTCCGGGCATCGACACCAAAGTCAATCTGAAGAAAAAGAAGTCCTAATCAAGATCAAAGCAGTTTCTTCGGGCTGGTACCGCTAAGCAGGGCCCGCTTTTTTCAGCTATGCGTGAGTGTACCGGTGATCTTTGTGCGGCGAAGCGACCAGGCATAGACAAGCCTGTCTTCCGTTGGAAGGCAATCGGAACTCTGCTCGGGGACGCGCCGGAGAGAGGAAACTTCTCCCGCGCTCAGGTATATAGCGAAGTGCCGCAATCCCCGGTAGAATACCTTGCGAAGGGCAAGCCTCCCGCGCGCGGTGGAATTGAGAGCCGGGATTCCCCCGAGGAGCTGTACCGATGGTTTCATTTGCGAACCGAGCCGCCACGCCAACCCACGTTCTGGTGCGCATTTTGGATCGGGAATCGGTTTTGCTGAATCTCGAGACGGAGCAGTATTTCGGCTTGGACGAGACCGGCACGCGAATGTGGCAGCTCGTGACGGGTTCGCCGAACATTGACGCGGCCTACCAGGAGCTTCTCGCAGAATTCGATGTCGAACCGGAATTGCTCCGCTCCAACCTCACGGAACTTCTGAGCCGGCTCGTGGATAGCGGGTTGCTCCAAGTTCTCCCAGCTGATGTGGGAACGGCTCCGGCGATTTAGCGCGCTGGAGCGCCCAGCGCAGGAACTTTTTCTGCGCGGCGTGGTGCTGCTGCCGCTGGTTGCCCTGAGTCTGCGATGGCGCGGTTTCCGAGCTACGCAGGCGGCGCTGCAGCGATTCCTTTCGAAAGCAAATCCGGGGCCTGCCGCCGCTCTTGCGAGCAAGGTTGCGGCGGTGACCGCGCACATGGTCAATGCCGCGGACCGGCACGGGCTGGTTCATCCTTCCTGTCTGGCAAAATCCCTGACTCTTTGGTGGCTTCTCGGGCGGCAGGGAATACCGTCGCACCTGCGCATCGGCATTCGAAAGGAAAAAGAAACGTTTGAAGCACACGCTTGGGTGGAGCGGGATGGAACCGCGCTCAACGAACCGGATGAGCCCCACCATCACTACGCCGCGTTCGATGCGTCGCTCTCCGCGTCGCCACCAGAAAAGACATGAACGCGTCCGCGAGATTCGGAGGAGTCCCAGACAAATTCGATCGATTGAGATTGAGCCGACTGTCTAATGAGTGCGGAGTCCCTCTCCGGCCCGTGTGGGTTCGTGTGGGAAACTGGGAATGAAAAAGGCCCCCGACAGCGCCGGGGGTCTTCGCGAATCTGCCTTCGCTACTAGATGCTGGTGCGACGCGAGACGAGGCGTTTGGTGTGCGCGGCGGGTGCAGGCAAATCAACGGTGAGCGAAACCTCACTCTTGTTGCGCAGAACGCCCAGCTTCACGGTGCGATCCTTATCTTCGCGCTTCGCCGAGAGTTTTTCGCGAAGCTCGCCGGCGGAACGGATACGCTCGCCGCCGAGCGAGATGATGACATCGCCTGCTTTCACGCCGGCTTTTTCCGCAGGCGAACCGGAGTTGACATCGCGAACGAGTATTCCCTCGCCATCGGGGGCGCCAAAAAATGCGCCGAGCTGTCCGCTTAGATCTTCGGCATCAATGCCCAGCCGGGGCTGCCCCCCGAGGAACCTGCCGCCGTCCCATTCCATCGAAGGGATTTCGGGGATCTCCGGCATGCGGAAAGCGAAGGTCCCGGGCGTCGGCGCCACCATCTTCATGGCGTGATGACGCTCTTCGGATTTACCGAGTGTTGCGCTAATGGTTTGCGTGCGCCCATCGCGCCACACGGTGAGCTGGATGCTGCGGCCCGCAGGAATCTCATGGATCATGCGGCGAAATTGCGCGGCGCCTTCGACGCGCTGTCCGTTGATTTCCGTCACTACGTCATTTTCCTTGAGGCCGGCCTTGGCCGCGGGACTGTCCGGAACGATCTTTCCCAGGAACACGCCGCGCTCCGCCGAGAGTTTCAACTCCTTGGCCTTGTCGGCGGTCACTTCGTGTGTCTCGACTCCGAGCCAACTCGAACCGTCGCCGCCGATCACCGCATTAAACTCATCATTTTCGATGCTTGGCAGGACTTCGATCCGCGTGGGCTCTTGATCTTCTATGACGACAGTCTGCCCCGACTCCTCGAGCGCGTCCGCGTCAGCGAGTTCGGCCACATGATTTTGCCCGTTCTCAAGCTGCGCCTGCAGCTCATCGATCCTTTGTTGCAACCGTGCGATCGTGGAATCACCGGGCTTTTGCGGCCTTGCGGAACTGGCGGGCAGTGCCATGAGCACTAGACCGAGGGCCACAGCTCCCCCAATAGCAAGCAAATTTCGTTTGTTCATTTTGTCCTCCTTAGCGGTTAGACGCGGCAAATGGAAAAGCGTCAGACGGTCGACCGCAGAATGACCACCCGAATCCCGCCATTCACGGTGCGCAGATGAATCGGAGCGCCGCCGCGCCCCAATTTGCCATGCATCTCCCGGGGCCGCTGGGAACTCTCCATCGTAATAGGGAGTTCGGAAAAGAAGTTTCCATTGAGGCAGCGAGCTTCGACATCCGCTTGCAGGTCGGACGGCACGGCCAGTACCAGAGAGCCGTTCGTCGTTTCAGCGGTGGCGCCGGTCTTGTCCGGAAGACGCGCCAACTCCAGGTGGACGTTGCCGTTGGTGGTGTGCGCATGAACGCTCCCGCCAGCTTCAAACACTTCGATATTACCGTTTACCGTGCGCAGGTCTTCCACGGTTTCAACACCGGCAACGCGCAACGTACCGTTCACCGTGCCGATATGCTCGACGCGCGCGCCGTGCGGAACGTGGATGGTGTATTCCACCGCTACTTCCACGCCCTCGTTTTGCGGATAGCGAGTGGCGATAGAGATGGCGTCCGGCTTGGCGTCAACCTCGATGGAAACACGTTCAAGATCGGACTCCTTGTGTTTCGCGGTCTTTACCGCGTGGACTTCGATCTCGTTACGGTCCCACCCTTGCACGTCCACAGTTCCGTTGACGTTCTGCAAGTCAACGGAACCGCCGGGTAGCAGCGGATAGGATTGATTGAACTCCTTGCTGATGGCAAAACTGGGAACGGCCCAAACAACGGCTAGAAGCAGTACGCATAGAGCAGTCGCGCGGAGAGATGGACGAAGCATAACGTTCTACCCCCTTCGAGTACGTGCTACCAACGAGAACCGAGGACTAGAAATTCGTCTGCGCCGAGGCGGTTGCCGCTCAGTGCAACTGAAAATTAAACGTCACCGTCGAGATCACCTCGACCTGCTTGCCGTTAATCGAAGCCGGTTTTGCCCGCCACTGCTTCACCACGGCGATGGCGGCATCGGCGAGCGCCGGGTCGCCTTCAAGAAGCTTCTGCACCTCGATGCTGCCGTCTTTCTTCACGCGCACCTGGAGCTTCACGATGCCTTGCAAGCCAGCGCGTTGCGCGAGCGCCGGATACGAGGGCTTTGGAAAATTGACGAGCCGCTTCTGGAAATCGTCAGGATCCTCGGTGATGCCTCCCCTGAAGGTGATTTCCAAATTCACGAGCCAGCTTTCGAGCCAGTCCGTCTTGGCTTCGAGTGAACCCGGCGCTTCGCGTGGGGCCGCGGCTGTTGGCCCTACTTCGAACGGAAAAGGCGCCTGAGAGAACCCAATTTCCGTCAGTCTCTTGTTGAGGCGGTCCACCTGCTCGCGGACGAGGGATTCATGAAGAGCAATCTCCGAATCTAGGAACTGCAGACGAATTTTCCCGGACGTGGTCCGCAACTTGAGCGGGACGCCGCCACCATTCAAAACAGCCATCGCGTGCAGGGGACCGGAACCATTGGTGGACGCCTGCATCGTCAAGTGCAGGGCGGGATCTGCTTCGATGTGGTGCTCGCCCCCATTTGCCACGGTGGCGTCGATAGTCGCGGCGAGATTCCGCGGCAGAAACACGAGGATGTCGCCGTTTCCGGAAGCAAGCTGCGATGCGCCCGCGAGCCGCACGTTTCCGCCTCCGGAAGGCGGATCTGGATTAATCCAGGCGGTAATCGTGCCGCCGGAAGTGGCCGCCTGCAAGGCCCCGGCGACGCGCGTCAGGCAAATGCTGCCGCTGCTCGATTCCAGTTCCATCGGACCGGAAACGTACATCACGCGGATCCCGCCCCCGCCGGTCTGGGCATGCACCGAGCCGCGCACTTCGCCGAAATCGATCTGTCCTCCACCGGTACGTACGCTGACGAAACTCCCAGCATGAGCGACGGTGATGTTGCCGCCGGCGGTTTCCAGTTCGGCGCGCCCTCCGATTTGCCCGGCGCGAATATGGCCGCCTCCGGTGCGCAGCGAAGCATCTCCCGCGATGTTGCCCACGTTGATGTGTCCGCCCCCGGTGAAGGCCGTGAGGTCACCCGCGACATCGAGAACCTGGATGTGTCCGCCTTCCGTCTCCAGTTTGGCAGCGGAGCGCCCCGACGAAGCGTCGCGGAGTCCCGAACCAGCGATGCGCCCCGTCTTAATGTTTCCGCCCTGAGTGTGAAGGGCGGCGATCCCACCAATGTCCCCTGTCGTGATGTCGCCCGCCTCGGTGTTCACTTCGATGCTGTAGCCGCGCGGCACAGCGACCTCAAACTGCACCCAGAACTGGGCATCAGCCGAGCGCGCGGCTTGCGGCGAAAGCATGCCGGTGATTTCCACTCCCGAGGAGATCGATTTTACCTTGAGAGAGTAAGTATCAAGGAGTTGCTGAGCGGCGGGGCCGCGAGCATCGGTTTCGACGTGCACGGTGTAGCGCACGACGGGCGCAGCGCCGGCCTCAAGCGGAACGATATTGACGGAACCGAGATCCGTCGTCAGCCGCAGCGTCAGACCATCTTTGGTACCCATCATGCCGCTGCGAACAACGGAGGCATGCTGCGAACCCGGCTCAGAAGGCTGAGTACGTTCGATCGCCAATGGTTCTTTAGCTTCGGCCGCGAAGACCGGCGGCACCAGCGGTGTTAGAAAAAAAAGGATCGCCAGGACCTGGAACAGCGCCAAACGGCGCGCGGCGGGGGGGAAAACTTGATGGAAACGTTTGTTCATCGTCGAACGAAATTTCTGACCGGCTATTGCACTTCGCGCGGCCCAATCTGTCGCAAGGCAGCGGCGCTGCGCAACCGCACGTAGCGGCTGGGATCCCGGTGCTGCAACTGTTGCAGAGCGCGAACCACGCGCTCCACGGACTGGTCTTCTTCCGGACGGACTAGCTTCACCACAGAGGTGGCGTCGAGGGCTTCGGGCGCCGTCTCTTCCGATTCGCGGTGCTGCAAAGATCCAACAAGAACATTGACGGCTTCAACGCGCACGCCCGGATTGGCGTCATGCCGCAGCGCATCGAGCAGGGCCTGCCGGACGTCATCATCCGATGACGCCTCGCGGAGCGACTCCAGGGCCTTCATGCGCACTGCGGGATTCTGATCTTTGCGAGCCGCAGCGATCAACGCCTGACGCACTTGCTGATCCCGCGAAGCGGCCTTCAGCGCTTCGAGGCAATCGAGGCGGACACCGGCGTCAAAACGATCGCCTCTTTCAACGACATAAGTGAGTACATGACGCATATCGCTATCATCAACGCTCCCGGTGAGAACCATCGGCTGCTCGGCACTGAGATGGAGCTGCACGTTGGGAGAACCGGCATCCGATGAGGGAGAAAAATTGATGCCAGCAACCTCCATATTATCCAGTTGATCTTTCGTGAGCGGCGGCTTGGCCATGATGTTCATGGCCTGACCGTTGGCGTTGCCATTGTTGCCGTTCCGCAGCCACGGAAGAACCTGAACTCCAACCACGATCCCGAAGAGGACCAGGAGTGCGCCGCTCCAGGCGGGACGCAGCGCCATCCAACGGCGCAGCCATCCGAAGGGACGCCAGTGTTCCTGGATGGGAGGCGCGGAAAGATCGTCTAAGGCCTCGGCAAGCTCGCTACGGCACTGCGAGAGCAGCATACCGGAAGAATCGAGTTCATCGGCGGGTTGCGGAGCAGTGACCATGGCCTCCTGGAGCTGGCTCTCTTCGGCAAGCTGGGCGGCGCACGCTTCGCAATTCGCCACGTGCGCATCAATCTGCTTGCGTTCCCTATCGCTGACTTCATTGCACACATAGAAAACCAGGAGCGGTGCAATGCCTTCGCAGTTTACACTCTTTTCAAAAGCGCTCATCGCAGGCCTCCCAATTCATGACGGAGTTTGCGTGTTGCGCGAAAAAGTGAATTCTTTACGGTTTCCTCGGTCGTGCCGAGGGTCAGGCCCTGATAGTGCTTCATCTCAAAAACAATTCGTTCGCGAGGGGACAGGCGCTCCATGGCTATGGCGATGCGCGCCTTGATTTCCTTGCCGATGAAAGTGCGCTCGGGGTCCAGCGTCGGGCGTTGCTCGCGTTGGCGCTCGAAAAAATCGGTGATGCCCTCCTCGTGGAGGCCGGAATTCTGCTCGGGGGCCTGATCTTCGGGGCGCGCCTGTCGGCGGCGCAGATGGTCCAGGCAGACGTTGGTGACGATGCGGTAGAGCCAGGTGTAAAAGCTGCACTCGAAGCGGAAACGGTGAAGATTGCGGTAGACCTTGAGGAATGCTTCCTGGTAGACGTCCCGCGCGTCTTCGGGGCGCTTCATGAGATTCAGAGCCAGGCGCAGGACGTCCCGGTCGAAGCGGCGCACCAATTCCTCGAAAGCCGCACGACTGCCCGTTTGCGCTTCCGCAACCAGGGCCCGCTCGTCGAGGTGGGACAAGGAGATCACCGAGGCCAGGGCGGCTTCTGTGCTACCCGAGCGACCGTTGTAATCGGCCAAGGCCAAAGCCCATCTGGGGAGCGGCATATTTCGCTTTCTTTTCGCGCACGCCGGTGTTGCCGCTTGTAAAACAACACCTTAGCTCAAATTCCTGCAGGTGTCCAAACGCTGCGCAGCACGCGACCACCCAATTTGGACGCACGGCTACGTCCCTGGGTGAGCACCGCTTCCCACTATATCAACGGTCCACCTGTGGATTTTGTTTCAACGAAACCAATCAAATGAGGCTCGCAAGGCCACATTGGAGTCACAATCGGTCGCCCGGCGCACTGAGCCGGCTGCTCAGATGGCGCTGGCCGAACCGCGCATGCGCCACACCACGCAGGGCCAGGCGAAAAAGAGAACGAGCACTAGCAGAACAGCATAGCCGTTCGCGCGGTAGAACGAATCCGGCTGAGAGAGCAGTTCGGCGGCACCGCCGAACAACGAAGTGCCGGCAATGATGAGGAAGCAGCCGAGAATGTTAAAGCGCATAACGTAGCGCACGCCCAAGGCGAGAATGCTGAGCAGGACGAGTTGCCTTAGGAATCCTTGCGCAAGGTCGGCGGCGCTTCCCCAGTTTCCGCCCGTGAGGGCAAGCGCGCCCAGCAGGAAAAGCAATACGCGAAGCCCAGGCTGCCGTATTTGTGCAGCAACGAAAGACGCAACCGCAGCGACTAGACCTGTGTAAAACAAGCTGCGCACCACCGTCCCGCCAAGAATCGAGCCGAACGGGAGGATGGCGTCGAAGTCATGGCCGAAGGACGCTCCCATCGAGCGATGCACCGTCGGCCAGTGGGTCCAAGCAGCCGCAAGGAGATGTTGCAGGCCGAACAGCCCCGCGGACCCACCCACACCGATCCACAGCGCATCGCGATAGTAAGCCGGTGGCATCCCGGCCCAGCCCGGCAGGCGTTCTTCACCAAACGCACGGCTGCCGAAATACCATGCCGTGCCGAAGAGCAGCGCGATTCCGCCGACGTAGAGAGGAGCGCCGAGCAGCGCGACGATGGCCATCCCGGCATACGTCAGTTTGAGTGGATTGCCCGTATCGTAAGCACTCAAGGCACTGGGGAGGATATTCCCAAGAGCGAAAACGCCGAGATATCCGGCGAGAGCCCAAATCGACCAGAATGCGATTCTTCGCCAGGGGATCGAGCGCGCCAATGGCGACCGCAGGTTTTTCAATAACACAATCAAGGCCGTCAGTGCCAGCCCGGCATAAAACAGGATAGGAATTACGATGGAGATGATGATCCGGGAAAGGCTGCGCTCCTCTTGTTTGCGCTCCCAGCTTTCAGGGATGTGGACATAGGTTCGATAATTTGTGACCTCGTCTCCCAATACCCTCAGCTCCACGCGTGCATGAGCGTGATCTTGGGAGTTTGCGGCCGGCGTTTGCGCGGAGTCGAGGGGTTGCGTTTGTTCCCAGGTCAGGGTGTGATCGATGCGGTGCGGCTGCTTTTTTGACTCGTCTCCAACCAAAGACCAGCCCTTCAGGTCGAGGTTTTTTTCCAGGCGAAGAAATCCTTCGGCGCGGGCCAAGGCTTGGTCCTTGTCGAGCGATGCGCCGGGCGCTTCTTCGGCCAGTTTATGCCACAGCGAATGAAGCGATCCGTTGGGCTTCAGAACGACCGCGAATTCTTCCGGTTGGCTGTCGCGGAAATAGCGCACGCGCCAGAGCGCAGCGGGAACTTGTCCGGAGTAGATGGTGTTGACTCCCGCAATACCGATGCGCTCCCGCAGATATTCGTTTGCATACGGGTCAGCATTGTTGACGAACACGACGGCGCGGTAGTGCGCATTTGGATCGACGCCACGCTGGCGCATGACTTGATCGGCGCGCGCACGAGCCGTTCGCGCGTCGATCGACAGCTTCAGGTAATCGCCAATGGACTGCGGCTTGAGCCGCCACGACAGCCCGCCGCCAACAAACAAGCAGACAGCAAGGAAAGCGATCATGCCGGGAGAGAGGGCGTCGTAACCGCTTGCTTTGACCTCAGAAGCTGCGGCTGCAGGTTCGCTGGTCAGATCGATATCCGGCGCGTGCGCCGCGCGATTGAGAAGGTCTTCGCCGGTTTCGAATCCGCCACGAGTCAGGCAGGAAATACACGCAAAAGCCAAAGGTGCAAGCGCGGCGGCGCCCACGACCACGCCGGATATTTTAAAATAAAGACTGTTCGAACGGATCAGCAGCAACCCGACCAGCGACGCGTCCACCGTGTAATGCCAGATGAGCGTCGCAAGGATGCCCCAGCGCAACATCACAATTCCCGCCACAATGCCGATGATGCCGACCTCAATCCCGCGAATATAGCCAGGCTCCTGTGGATAGGCGCTGTGGAGGAAACTCCAGGAAAACGCCGGCAAGATGACGGCAAGGACTCGGGACTTCGTCACGCGTTCTAGGAACGGGATGGCAAAAAGGCGAAACAGAAATTCCTCGCTGGTCGAGGCCATCAGGCCGATGGCCACGCCCGCGATCCACGGGAACGTCGTGTTGACCGCGTCGGAGTAGTTCAGATCCTGCGGCGCCCAAACTCCATAATTGCTGCCCACCATATAAAACGCGACAATGAACCCGATATGCGCCGCTGCCAGTGCCAGCCCGACAACTGCCGATGAGAAGAATTCTTTCGAACGAAGCCCGCGCAGCGTGAAGGCCTTTGAAAGCTGCATCCGATTCGGCAGATACGAGCGATAGAGCGGCTCCCCGCCAGGGAGCACCAGCGTCACCATCAGCGCCGTGCCAAGTGCCGACAACAAAGCGATGCCGAGCCGGAGCAGCACAAAGCCGCTATAAGGATCGTGGGTGTCATAGCTGGCGCGCGTGAATTGCCACTCATTCAGCTCCATCAGGAAAAAAAGCGCCGCGACGATCGCGCCCAGCTTGATGGCCCCACCCCAGCTTGTTTGCCCGTGCTTCGTGAGCGTGATGCTCACCCACAGCGCGCTGCCGAGCAATAAAATGTACGGAATGATGGCGATCTGGTTGTAAAAAAGATTCGAAGCGCGAAGTTGCTGGTAGCTGCGCTGCCATGCTTCGGGAACGTGCAGGAACTCTTCGCTGCCGCCGACTTTGTCGCCTTGCAAGGCGACTTGCAGACGGTAGGGCGCGTCCTTCGCGCGGAAGCCGTGCTTTTCCCACGTAAATTCCCAATCCAGGCGGTTCGGCCGCTTGTGCGAATTGGCTTCCTCCGGGAGAAGATCCCAGCCACTCAGATCGAGTCCGAGTTTGGCGATGAGATAGTGCTGCGCCGTGGATTGCGCGGTGGCGCGGTCGCGCGACGCCCCAGCCCGTGATTCCTCGATTTTGTGATCGTAGCCGACGATCTGTCCTGCCGGGCTCACGCGAACGCGGAATTCTTCCTCCTGCTGCGGTTTGAAGAAACGCACGTCCCAGAACCAGATATTCAGCTCGGAGGACATCAGCTTGTTGGCTTGTTGTAACCCGAGCTGGCGCTCCAGGTAGACCTTGGCTCTGTCGTCCACATCGAAAACAATTGTGGATTGGTAGCCGCCGGCGTTCTCGCCAAGGCCGGTGACGAATTTCTGCGCTCTTCGGAGGGCTTCTTCGCGGGAAACCTGAAAATTAACGGAGGCTTCGGGGAAAGCACGGAAAAAATACTTGTAAGCGAACAGCGCGCCGAGGATTCCCGCCGCCACCCAGAGGAGCAGTGCGCGCTTGTCGGAACTTGTCAGACGGTCTCCCGTCACGTGAACCTCCTCGTTTGGGACGCGGAACCATCACTCTATAGATACGGATGGTGGGGACGCAAGTTTCGCCGCTGCCATTCCGCCGCTTTGCAGCCGCCGGAAATGTTCGCAGTGGGAATGATATAAACATAATGTCAATGACGATGAATCTTGGCACCGAAGTGCGCATGATCAAAGGCGTGGGCCCGCAGCGCGCCGAATTGCTCGCCCAGCGCGGCATCTACACGCTCGAGGATCTGCTGGCATACCTCCCTTTTCGCTATGAAGACCGCATCCATTTTTCCAAAGTGAAAGACATCCAGCCAAACGGCACGTATACCATTCGCGCGCGCGTAATGAGCGGCCAGGCGCTCCGCAGCATGCGCGGCGGCCGCGACGCCATCTATCACTTGCTCGTCCAGGACGACGCCGGCGGTTCGCTGCCTTGCAAGTTTTTTCACGGTGGCTATCTCGAAGGGCGCTTGAAGCCCGGGCAACTGCTCATTCTTCATGGCAAGGCGGAGGTCGATAAGCTGCGGCCCGCGCGGCTGGAGATGATTAACCCGCAGATCGAAGTGCTGAGCAGCGAGGAGATGGATTCCACCGAGGTCGGGAGAATCGTGCCGATCTACGAAGCGATTGGCACATTTGGCTCCCGGCAGATTCGCCGCGCGATGTACGCCGCGGTGCAGCTCATCGATCAGAGGATGCCGGATATTCTGCCGGAAGGTTTGCGGGCGCGGCTTGGCTATCCCCCGCGCAGCGAAGCTCTGATTCACACCCACTTTCCCGAGCCCGGAGAATCCCTCGATGCATTAAACACGTTTCGTTCTCCGGCGCAGCAGCGGCTCATCTTCGAGGAATTTTTCCTGTACCAGCTCAGCCTCGCTTTGGACCGCAAGGCCGTTCGCAAGGAAAACGCCATCGCCTTTCGCCTGCGGGAAGACGCCGTGCGCGAAGCGCTGAAGCGCATCCTCCCGTTCAAGCCCACGGCCGCGCAGAAACGCGTTCTTGCCGAAATCGCCGCCGACCTGGAAAAGCCCGCCCCGATGAATCGTCTCCTCCAGGGCGACGTCGGCAGCGGCAAGACCATCATTGCGCTGCAAGCGGCGGTGATCGCCATCGAAAACGGCACGCAAGCCGCGCTCATGGCTCCAACGGAAATCCTAGCCGTGCAACACTTTCTTTCCGCGCGGCGCATCCTCGCCAAAGCCGGCTATCGCGTCGAGCTGCTCATCAGCGGCCTGAAAGCTTCGGAGAAATCCGCCGCCCTCGATCGCATTCGCACCGGCCAAGCGCAACTCGTCATCGGTACCCACGCGCTCATCGAAGACAACGTCGAATTCGCCCGCCTCGGCTTCGTCGCCATTGACGAGCAGCATCGCTTCGGCGTCCTGCAGCGCAAGCGGCTGATGGATAAAGCCGCCGCGCATGGCCACGCGCCGCATTTTCTCGTGCTGACGGCGACGCCCATCCCGCGCACCCTCTCGCTCACCCTCTACGGCGACCTCGACGTTTCCGTTCTCGATGAACTCCCGCCCGGCCGCACGCCCATCGTCACGCGCATGACCACGGAGCAGCATCTCCCCGGCGTTTGGGAATCTCTCCGCCGCGAAGTCGCCGCAGGCCACCAGGGTTACGTCGTTTATCCGGTCATCGAGGAATCGAAGCTCGAGCTGAAAGCCGCCGTGGAAGAATTCGAGCGCCTGTCGCGCGAAGTTTTTCCCAAGCTAAAGATCGGCCTCTTGCACGGCCGCCTCTCCAGCGACGAAAAAGAAGAAGTCATGCAGCGCTTTCGCAAGAACGAGGCGCAGATCCTCGTCGCCACCACCGTCGTGGAAGTCGGCGTCGACGTCCCCAACGCCACCGTCATGGTCATCGAGCACGCCGAGCGCTTCGGCCTCGCCCAGCTCCACCAGCTTCGCGGCCGCATCGGCCGCGGCGCGCAAAAATCCCATTGCATCCTCGTCGCCCCCGCGCGCATGACCGTCGGCCGATCAGCGGCCGCAAAAGACGACCTCGCCCGCGCCCGCCTCGAAACCATGGTGCGCACCTCCAACGGCTTCGAAATCGCCGAAACCGATCTGCTCCTCCGCGGCCCCGGCGAGTTTTTCGGCACCCGCCAATCCGGCGACCTCGGCTTCCACATCGCCAATCCCCTGCGCGATCGCGAACTTCTCGAACTCGCCCGCCGCGAAGCCTTCGCCCTCGCCGCCGATTCCGCCCAGCACGAAACCATGCAGCGCCTCCTCCGCCAGCTCCCCCCCGAATGGCAGCGCCGCTACCACCTCGCCCGCATCGGCTAACGAGTTAGCGCCATGCGACTCGGATCATAGATATGACGTTGAACAGGACTAACTAGACCTGGAGAACCAGGGTTCTGGAGGCGAATTCAATCCTTTGCCTTGAGGACGCCTCAAGCACGGTGTTCGTAGGGGCGGCAGTACTCGGGAACGGATCTCTGTTCCCTGGTGTCGAACATAGTTATGTTCAACCAACAGGAATCACTGGGGTCAATCGTGGAGAATCTTTCAACCCTAGCGCTGCTGTTTTGCCTGATCCTGGCTTTGGTGGTCATCTACACGTTGTTCTCGGCCACACTCATCGTCATGCGCCTCCGCTCTTTGCGGACGATCCAGAATGACAATTTCCTTCGGAAGCCTTTGGCACTGCTCAATCATCGGTCAGCAAACCTGCGGCAGATTATCGTTGCCGTGTTCTATCTTTTTGGTCTCACGTTTTTTCTTCAAATCCAAAATGCATACTGGACCCCAGAGAACGGCCGCCCCCTTGGTCCAATGAAATTAGAAAATTTCAGAGGGTATTTCCGTTTTGGGGCAGCAATTTTTCTTGTCTTTCTCCTACTTCACGCAGTCCAATGCTTCGTATCCTGTCGAATTCGCACAGCAATACTCCGGCTGGACGCACGGGTTCCCCAGTAAGCTTTTGGACTGGCGCCTGCACCGCCCCTAAACGACATTCTTCGACGAGGGTCTCGAAAAAAGCGGCCGTTTCGCACTCAAAGCACGCCACTGTCGCGATTCTTTGCTCCTTGACTAAAAACCAAAAACTGACAACTAATAACTGCACTCATGCGCGTGATCGCGGGAACTTACCGAAGCCGCATCCTGAAGAGCCTGAAGGGCCTCGCCCTGCGCCCCACCAGCGACCGCCTGCGCGAAACTCTTTTCAACGTGCTGGCCCCCAACATACCCGCCTCTCGATTCGTCGATCTCTTCGCCGGAACCGGCGCCATCGGCATCGAAGCCCTCAGCCGCGGCGCCGCCGAAGTCGTGTTCATCGAGAATCATGCGCCCGCCGCAACGCTGATTCGCCGCAATCTCGAATCGCTGGGCATTAACACCGGCGTGACCGTGCTGGCCGTAGACGCTCTTCGCGGCCTCGCCATGCTGGCTTCCCGAAAGCAGCACTCCGCCCCCGGTTTCGACTACATTTTTCTCGATCCGCCCTACGCTGCTGCCGAAGACTACTCCCGCGTGCTAGAATTTCTTGGTTCCGCGGAACTTCTCGCACCCGGCGCGATCGTGGTCGCCGAGCATAGCCGTAAGTTTGACTTGCGCGAAGAAGCTGGCGCACTACGGAGGTTCCGTGTTCTCAGACAGGGCGATGCAGCCCTGAGTTTTTACCGCCGTCGCGGCGCCGCTGGCGGCGAAAATAACTCTGCCGAGTAAACCCCCGCCCGCAGAGTTTCATCTATGATGAGGTGCTTGCGCATCCTTGGTCTAGGGTCTAGCGAAGCCTGAGTTTCTATCTTTGTAGTGGCGGTCTTTAGACCCGTGGGATTCACCGCGCCCAGCCGGGCGGGCTACAATAGTCGAGAGGGAAATTTCTTTGAGCCAGGTCGGCAGGGCACTCGATCTCTTGGGACAGGCCAGCAAGCCTGCCGCTCCCACGCGTCTGCTGGCAGGACACGAGCCGAAGCTCGAAGTAGCCTGGGGAAGTTTTCACCAGGGGATCGGGAGCAGCCTGATCGCTGTCTTCAGCAGATCAAGTGTCCCCAAGCGATTTTTGCGTGGCGGATTTTTTAGAGATAGCTGGATCGAGGGGCGCATTCCACGCCGTGCTCTGGTTGCCGCCGCCTTGTGGCACTTCGTTTTCATCGTCATGCCGTTCCCGCGGCTCCCCGCCGCGCTGCCCCACTATCCCGCGTTCGAGAACACCGAACTCACCTGGTCCGGGCCGGTCAATGATTTTCCTTTGGTGGAGATGAAGGCTTCCAAAGCCAAGCCGAGTCCGCGCGACGAGTCTGCTGCTAAACCTCTCCCTCCCGAGGGCGCCGACGCCTTCCATCCGCGGCAGCGCATCTTCACCGATCCCGTGCACCCGACGCATCCGCGCCAGGCGTTGATCAATTCCGCTGCTCCCCCAGAGCCGCCGAAGATTCTTCCGAACCTTCCCAATCTCGTGCAATTCCAGCAGATTCCCGGCCCGGTGCGACCGCGCCTGCAGATCAGCCAAGAAACACTCTCCAAGCTGCGCCCTCGTGAGCTTCGCAAGGTTAAGTTCACTTCCGCGCCGGCTCCCGACCTTCCAACGCTGGACCAAAAACTCTCGGATATCGCTCCGGCAATGTTGCCAAACTCTCCTGCGCGGCCAAAGTTGGAATTGAACGCTAGCGCTGCCCCGCGCGTCGCGCCACGTGAGCAAACGGGGGACGCTGAGCCTGCGCCGGAAGTTGGCTCTTCCCAATCCGCCGTTGCGAATGGAAATGCCACAGCGTTCATCGCCCTCTCGGCGGCGCCCAGCCCACCTGCACCTGTAGTACAACCGCCACAAGGGAATCTGGCCGCCCGCGTCTCTATTTCACCCGTAGGCAAGCAACCTGGCGTACCGGGAGGCTCGCCAAACGGAACGCCCGGCGCAAACGGAAGCGCAGGCGGCGGACCTGACAGCAGCGGAGGAACCGGAACGGGCAACGGCGGCGGGAAAAATGACATAGACGTAAGCATCAGTGGAGGGCATCCGCCCGCAAACAATGGAATTTCCGGCCTGGGGGGATCCCCGAAAATCAGCGCACCCGTTCCGCACGCCCTGATCAACAGGCCCGACCCGCACACGAAGATCGACGATGCACCGGAGGGAACCGGGCCTCCGAATTTCTCGGCCCTCCCTGCCAGCGCGCAACCCGAGCAGATCTTCGCCTCGAAAAAAGTCTACAAGATGCTCGTCAACATGCCCAACCTGAACAGCGCTACCGGAAGCTGGATTCTGAATTTTTCCGAGCTGCGCGCGAATTCCGAAGGCCCTCGGCTGGCCTCCTCGGACGTTTCCGCCCCTGCGCCCCTAAGGAAGATCGACCCGAAATATCCCCCAACCTTAATCAAAGAGCATGTCGAAGGCGAAGTCGTCCTCTACGCCGTGATTCGCCGCGACGGCTCTGTCGACAGCATCCAATTGGTGCACGGCATAGACGAGCATCTCGATGCCAACGCCATGGAAGCCCTCAGCCAGTGGAAGTTCCGGCCAGCCACGAAACAAGGCACCCCGGTCGAACTCGAAGCCATAGTCCACATCCCCTTCCACGCCCCACCCGACCGCTAGCCCCCTAGCCCCCTAGTCTTTCCCTACTGGCCCTCTCCTTTCCCATCGACTTTCTATGCCTTATGCTATTATTGACCTTGTAGAAAACTCCATGGGGAGTGCGGAAGCCTGCTCCCGCCTTTCCTTCTTAGTTAGTCCAATCCCTACTTAATTCGGCAGCACTAAGTCTTTTAGAATCAGCACCCGGGACGAAGAAGTCGCACGTAATCACAAGTATTGATTCTAAAGAAGCTTCACCCGGGGCGGGCAGGAGAGTGACACTGCTACGAACGGCCTTCGGCCAGCTTGACGAGGGCGTACAACGCCTGATTTACAGGAGTAGGGACCCCCAACTCCGCGCCACGGCGGGAGATGTAGCCATTCAGCGAGTCAATCTCCGTGCGCTTCCCGCGATTTAAGTCTTGTCCGGTCGAGGAAAGCGCCTCCGCCATCTGCGTGGCAATCTTAAGTGCGCCCGCCAGCGCGACCTTGGGGTCTTCCAAGCCAGGCGGATGAATCCCCGCAGCCCGCGCGACGGCCAGTACCTCATAGACCGCGGTCTCGACCACTTTCCAGGCATCCGGGCTGGATGCGATTGATCCATACTTCGCACGGCCCAGCGCGGAGACGGCGTTCAGCGCACAATTCCACACCAACTTGGTCCAGAGTTCTCCCTGGATGTTCTCAGAAATGCGGCACGGCACACTGGCGCGCGCAAAAAGCGCCGCGATGCGCTTGGTCTTCTCGCTTTCCGGCCCGACAACTAAGTCTCCGCGGCCGACATGTTTCACGCGCCCGGGTTCTGGCACCGATGCCGCAACATATACAACGGCCGGAAGCGCATCGATCGCTGCCGTCGCGCGAAGCTGTTCCACGTTGTCCACGCCATTTTGCATGCTGAGGACAATAGCGCCGGGAGCAAGCAGCGAAGCCAGCGTCAGCGCTGCCGTCGCGTTGTCCGTGGTCTTCACACAGAAGAGAACAATTTCCGCGCCGCGCGCCGCGCTGAGTTCCGCGGACGCCGCGACTCGCACACTCTCCTGAAATAGCAATGTATCGAGGAAGAGTCCGTTTTTCTTAACCGCTTCCACAAACGCCGCACGCCCAATCATCACCACCGGCGCACCCGCGCGCGCCAGCAGTCCGCCGAAGTATCCACCCACGGCGCCGGCACCAACGACGGCAACCTTTGGCCAGCCGGGCTGCTGGGTCACGGAGTAACCACGCTGATGAGCCGGTCGATGTCTCGCTCCGTGTTATACAAGTGCGGGGATACGCGAATGTTGCCTTCTCGCAGGCTGACGACGACATTCTCTTTCCGCAGATGCTGGTAAACCTGCGCCGTTTTTTCCGGGCTTCGTGCCGCAAAACAGCCGTAAGGACCCCGCCGCGCGGCGTCCAGAGGGCTCGCAATCACAAAGCGATCCTTGGGCAAACGCTCGAACATCAGTTCAATCAATTTCCGGTTGTGTGCCGCGACTAGCTCGGGCCCCATGCGCACCACAAAATCCACGGAGACGTCCATCGCCGCCAAATTAAAATTAAAATAGCTGGCCCACTCCGGCGAATCCCACCGCTTCGCGCTCGGCGCAGGCTCGGGGTCTTCGAAGTTCAACGCCGCGAAATTGTCTGAGCCCGTCACCGCCATCCAATTGAATGGTCCCGGCCTGATGATATTGAGATGCGCGCTCTTCGCCCAGAAGAATCCCGTGCCGTACGGACCCAGCAGCCACTTGTACCCAGCGGAGACGATAAAGTCCGCCCCCAGTTGATTCACATCCATGGGAATCGCGCCACAGGATTGGCTGGCATCCAGCAGAAACAGCGCTCCCTGTTTATGGCACGCATCGGCAACGCGCGCGGCATCGAGAAGCGATCCATCGTCGTATCGCACCATGCTCACGGACACAAGCCGCGTCCGCGGAGTGATCGCCGCGATCAGGTCATCCGCGGTGATGAACCGCTCGCGGGGAGAAACGATTTTCAGCTTCAGCCCCTCGCGTTCTTCCATCGGTTTCCACGTGGTGTACTGCAAAGGGAACTCTCCCTTTGCCGTGATCACCTCGTCGCCCGGCTTCCACGTTAGCGCGTAAGCAACCGCCGCCACACCCGCGCTCGCCCCGCTCGTAACTGCAATTTCTTCGGGTTTGCCCCCGATCAGCTTCGCGAGGGACGCACGGATACGGTTAGGCACTTCAAAGAACGTAGAGTCTGCTTTGTGGTGCGGATTTTTCTTTGCTTCGAGCGCGGCCTGCACGGCGCGAATTGCAACTTTTGGCATCGGCGACTCGCCAGCCAAATTCAAGTACGTCGCGTCCTCAATCTCGAACCACTCCTGCCGCCAGTCGGTTTGCTGGGAAGCTGTCGTCATAGCCATGGGCCTCTCCTTTGAGGGCAGTCACAGTGAATTAGATTCGAGCATAGAGCGTCGGGTACAACGTCCAATTTGGGCAGCCAGTCTGGGCCACGCCCGGTCTAGAAGTGACCGCGAAGCTCGCGGAATGCCGGCAGGATCACCAGTTTTCCGGACCCCGCCACCACCGGTTCGTGTTCCAGTGTCCAAGTGTGCTGGTGTGGGATGTACACGGCGTTGAGGCCAATCTTCATCGCCGGATTGATGTCGCTGCGCGGGCTGTTGCCGATCATCCAGCCGTGGGTCTTCACGATTTTGTGTTTGTGAACCAGTCCGCCATAGGTCTCGGGATCTTTCTCCGGAACGATTTCGATGAATTCGAAAAATCCCTGCAGCCCCGATCGCTCCACCTTGGCGGCCTGTTCCGCGGGCTCGCCCTTGGTAAACAAAATCAGCCGGTGCCGCTCGGTGAGATACGCCAGGGTTTCCGGCACTCCGTCCAGAATTTTCGGGGGCGTTCGCTCCAGGTCGATGACGCGGCTATGAATCAGCGCCAGCGTTTCGCGTTTCGCCATCTGATCCGCGAGCTTTATATAGGTTTCTTCGAGCGAGCGCCCGAAGCTGCGCACCCCATAGCCATACTGCCGTATATTCTTGCGTTCCGTTTCATTGAGGATGTGGCGAATGTAAGCGCGGG
>WNFW01005554.1_pt1 | contig 19157 bp, 25 predicted proteins | sample 5400131 | NCBI WGS metagenome assembly WNFW01 (sample SAMN13153362, study PRJNA577476) | soil metagenome | isolation source: 20 cm soil or saprolite under grassland replicate 1 | place: USA:California | collected 2016-06-15 | reverse complement strand
ATGTCGAGCGCCTGCACGCGGCAGGCTTCCAGGACGTCTTCGAGATCCGGGTCGTCCATGAACCCGTAGCGGGCGACCACGGTGTGGAATCCCTTGCCGATGTGCTTCACCGTCACCCGGTCGCGCGGCGCGACATGGGGGACGTCTTCCGTCACGACGGTGAGGAACACGACCTTCTCGTGCAGCACCTTGTTGTGGGCCAGGTTGTGGACCAGCGCCGGGGGTGTGTGCTCGGCCGTACCGTACATGAACACGGCCGTGCCCGGCACGCGCAGCGGCGGCTCCGCCGCCAGATCGGCGAGCAGCATCTTGAGGGGTACCGTCTTCTCCAGCATGCGCTTGCCGAGGATCTCCCGCCCGCGCTTCCAGGTCGTCATCAGGAGGAAGATGACCGCCGCGATCGCCAGGGGGACCCAGCCCCCGTAGCGAAGCTTCAGCATGTTCGCGGCGAAGAAAAGTGCGTCCACCCAAAGAAACATGCCCGACACGATCGCGGCGCGCGCGAAGCTCCAGCGAAGCTCCAGCGCCAGACCTCCCGGCTCATCACGTAGAACATGAGCGTCGTGATGAGCATCAGCGTGGACAGGGCCACGCCGTAGGCGCCCGCGATGTTACTGGACGTGGGCTGCGCAGTGTCGGCTAGGTGGAACCCGAGCACGAGCACACAGGTGAGCGCCATGAGGCCCCAGTTGACCGCCGGGACGTAGATCTGCCCGATCTCGCGCGATGACGTGTGCTCGATGCGCAACCGGGGACTGTAGCCGAGCTGTACCGCCTGGCGCGTCAGCGAGAACGCCCCCGAGATGACCGCTTGCGAGGCGATGATCGTCGCGGCGGTCGCGAGCGCGATCAGCGGGTACAACGCCCAGCTCGGCGCGAGGTAGTAGAACGGGTTGACCGCCGCGGACGAGTCGCGCAGCAGCAGCGCTCCCTGTCCGAAGTAGTTGAGCATCAGGCTGGGAAGCGCGACGCCGAACCAGGCGCGCTGGATCGCGCGATGGCCGAAGTGCCCGAGATCCGCGTACAGCGCTTCGCCGCCCGTGACGACCAGGAAGACGGCGCCCAGCACCACGAATCCCCGCCCCGCGTTTTCACCGAAGAAGCGCACCGCATAATGGGGGGACACGGCGGCCAGCACTTCCGGCTGGCGGACGATCTGGCTCAGTCCCAGCACGCCCAACGTGGCGAACCAGAGGAGCATTACGGGGCCGAACATCGCGCCGATGCGGGCCGTACCGCGACTCTGCAGCAGGAACAGGCCGACGAGGATCACGAGCGTCACGGGGAGCACCCAGCTGGCCAGCGCCGGCGTCGCCACCTCGAGCCCCTCCACGGCGCTGAGCACCGAGATCGCCGGCGTCAGGGCGCCGTCCGCGTACAGGAGCGCCGACCCGAAAATGCCCAGGACGATCATGATGCGGCGCGGCGAGAGTCCCCGGGCCAGCCGACTCCCATTCACCATCGCCATCAAGGCGAGCACACCGCCTTCGCCCTTGTTGTCGGCGCGGATGATCACGATGTGGTACTTGATCGTGACGACGATCACGAGCGACCAGAACACCATCGACATGACGCCCAGCACGTTCCCGGGTGTGACGCTGATGCCGTGGGGGCCGTAGAACGAGTAGCGAATCGCGTACAGGGGGCTCGTCCCGATGTCGCCGTACACGACCCCCAGGGCGGCGAGCGCCAAGGTGAAGAGATAGCGGCCGTGCGGCGCGGCCCGCGGTTCCGAACGGGCGGTCATGGCGCTGAATACTAGCGGGTGGGAGTGGGAGGGGCGTGACGCAAGCCGCCGAGCGCCAGCACCCAGATCGCCGTGATGATCAGCGCCGATGCGACGCACCAGCGACAGATCGTGTGCAGCACCAACAGCTCGATGGCGGTGAGGTACAGCGTGAACGCGAAGCCCGCGGTGGCGAGCGCGGCGAGGGCCAGCGCGACCCGGCGGTCGGTCGCAAACGCCGGCTGGACGCCGACCAGCCCCACGCCCAGGAGCAGCGCATAGCCCGCCACGCCGACGAACGCCACCGGGACGCCGAACAGCTCGGCGTAGCGGCTCGCCTGTACCGCCTCGCACCCGCCCGTGCCGCACTGCAGCACGCCGATCACGCCGATCTTGTAGAGCCAGAGGTAGGTCGCGACCAGCAGGCCCACCAGCGCCAGGACGACGATCGTCTGGCGGCGCGGCATCACTTCCGCGGCTTGGTCTGCTTCGTCAGGCCGTCGACCAGAGACTTGAAGGCGTCGGACGTGGGGTGCCCGTCGAACCGCTTGCCGTTCACGAAGAACGTCGGCGTGCCGCCCACGTTCAGCGCTTCACCCTCCTGCACACTCGCCTGGATCCGTGCGGCGTAGCGCTGCCCGTCCATGCATGCGTCGTACTTGTCGAGGTCCAGGCCGGCGGCCTGGGCGAAGTCGCGGAACAGGGACCGCGGATTCTTACCGGTCTGCGCCCATTGGTGGTTGGTGAAGAGCTGATCGTGCATCTCCCAGAACTTTCCCTGCTCGCCAGCGCACTGCGCGGCGAGCGCGGCGTAGCGCGAGTACTGGTGGCTGGGGAGCGGGAAATCGCGATAGCGCCAGCGCACCTTCCCGGGAGCGATCAGCTGCTCGCGGATCACCGGCATCTGGACGGTGGCGAACGAGGCGCAGAACGGGCACTCGAAGTCGGAATACTCGGTCACCTCGATCGGGGCCGAGGCCACGCCCAGCGTGAACCCCTTGAACCCATCGCTCGCGGCCAGCGGCAGGGGCGCGCTCGCCGCCGGTGCCGCCGCCGGAGCGCCGTGCGCGCCGTACCAGATCACCCCGCCGCCGATCAGGGCGACGACGGCAAGCAGCATGTAGAATCCCTTCACTCGTCACCGCTCCTGCGCCAGGGCTCGTCGTCCTCGTCTTCTTCCGCGATGTCGCGGGCGCGCTCGGCGTCCTCGACGATCCGGCGGCTTTCCGCGATCTCCGGCGTGTCGTAGGTCACCCGCACCTCGTAGTGGAACAGCTCGCTGCGCGTGTTGCCCAGCAGTTTCTGCAGTTCAGGCACGCGATCCAGCAGCTGGCCCGTCCGGTCGAGCATCTGGATGCGCTCGGCCAACGCGCGCAGCATCGTCACCAGTCGCTGGGCCCGCTCCGGCCCGTAGACCTGGTCTTTGTCGTCGCTCATGCGTCCGCCTTCTCGACAGTGCGACCCGTCTCCATCACCCCGCCGTCCCTCACCGCCCCCGTCCACCGTCTGATTATACCATCCTCCGCGGTCAGCTGCGGGGCCTTTGCACCCCGCGCCTGGGCCTATTACATTGCTGCGCCGTCGACCCGCGCCCCCGCGCCTCAGACCGAGAGGAGTGCTCTTGCATGGCCAAAAAGCGTTCGGAACCCCGCAAGCTGTCGACCCCCACCCCTTTTGAGCAGGCCCGAGACGAGTTGTTCTCCCACATCCTCCGCTGTGGCGTCCTGGAAGCGACTGCCGAACATCAGAAGGAATGGTTCGACGACACGATGCTGTATCTGGCCGACCGGTACGCCGAACTGGACGAGCCGCAGCTCACGGAGCTGCGCCTCTTGGGCGAGCGCTACTGCCGGCCGGTGGTGGGACGGAGCGCGACGGTCGGCGCCAACGCCTGAGCGTCGCACCGCGCAACGAACAGGGCGCTCGGGAACCGGGCGCCCTGTTTCATTGCCACGAGGACGGCAGCCACCGCCAGCGTCGCCCCGCCGCCAGCCGGACCCCCCCGGCCAGGCCCAGCTCCGCATACCAGCCCGCCGCCCGGGCCGGGGCGGATTCGAGGCCCACCAGCGCCGTCAGGTAGCCCGCGCCCCGCTCCGACGTGGCGCCGGCGAACGCAATGCCGAACCCGGCGTACAGGCTCGTCCCCGTGCGGGCGGCGGGCTCGAGCAGGAACTGCGCGCTCGCCGCGAGCCGCACGCCCAGCACCCCGTCGCAGCTCCCGCTCGCCGCGGTCAACGCGAAGCGCCCCTGCCCTCCCGGCCGGCGCGCCACGCCGACCTCCCCGCCGGTGAACCAGCGCCGCGCCCCCACGACCGTCGCACCGGCCCCGACCTCGGTGGCCGTGAGCCGCTGGCCCTGGGCGGGCCGTGCCCACACCGCTCCGCCCGCGAGGGCGAGCATGCACCCGAGCGGCCTAGCGAAGCGCGACGTCGTACGTGACGCGGATATCGGGCGCGAGCGACGCCACTACCGAGCAGTATTTCTCGAGCGAGAGCTCGATCGCCCGACGCGTCTTCGCCTCGTCCACGCCATCCCCTCGAACGGCGAACCGGAAGTGCAACGCGGTGTAGCGGCGCGGCTCCGCCTCGCGGCGCGTCCCGGCGACCGCAATCTCGAGTTCGCGCAGCGTCACGCGCTGCTTCTTGAGGATCACCACTACGTCCGACGCCGTGCACGTGGCGGCGGCGACGAGCAACAGCTCGACGGGCGACGTGGCCGCAGCGCCATTGCCATCCACGCGAATCGCCGGTCGGCCCGGCGCGCCGCCTGCGAACTCGAGCTCGTCCTGCCACCGCACGACGACCTCGCGCACGTTTCCCGTCACCGTCAGTTCCCCCGCCGCGTCGTGAGACCCACGTAAATCCGGTTGCGCCGGAACAGGTCCATGGCGTGGTACTCGAGCAGCCAGTTGAACGTCGAGCGGTAGTGCAGCTCGACTCCGACCAGCACGTTCGCCCAGATAGCCGGGCAGTCCGGGTCGACCGCGCAGCCGTCGTGCCCCGCCAGACTGAATCCACCGCCCAGGTACGGCGTCGCGACCCGCTCGTCGCCGGTGAAGCGGAAGGCCACCTCGAGGCTTCCCGCATAGGTGTTGGCGCCCTGAAAGATGCCGAGCTCGACGGCAGGACGCAGCCGCAGGCGCGGGTCGAAGAGATTCCCGGCGTCGAGCGTGGTGCCGACCACGAGCTGGCTGCTGCCGAGGTCGAGCCCGCCACGCACGCCGAACCCGAACAGGCCCAGGCGCGTGCCGCGGTCACCGCCGCGCCGGACGGGCGGCGGGTGGAACTCCTGAGCCGCGAGCGCGGTGGCGAGCGCGAGCGCCGCCAGCGTCGTCCCCATCGTACGGATCACGCCGGTCCCCCCTCCCCTTCCCTCGCACGTTCGCCCTCGCCGCCTCCGCCCGACGCCACGCGCCTGCCCCGCGCGGCCGCGCGGCCGTAGTCCCAAATCGCATACAGACCCACGGCCGCCGTGGCCCAGGCGAGCCGCCGCGCGGAGGGCGAGTCGGCGATCACGGCGACGAGCGTGAGCAGCTGCAGCACCGTCACCGCCTTGCCTCCCGCGCGCGCGGGCAGGGCGAGCGGGCGGTGCAGCAGCCATCCCCCGAGCGAGCCGAGCACGGCGACGATGTCGCGGGCCAGCACGCCGAGCACCTCGAGCGGGTGGAGCGCGCCGCGTCCCGCGACCGTGAGCAGCGCGGCGGCCACGAACACCTTGTCGGCCACCGGGTCGAGCAGCGCGCCGGCGCGCGAGGGACCGAGCCGTCGGGCCAACATGCCGTCGAAGAAATCCGACGCCGCAGCCGCGCCGACGAGTCCGAGCTGCCACCCGGGGCGATGCACGAATGGAAACGCGATTCCCAGAGGAACCCGCAGCGCCGTCAGGAGATCGGCCCACGTCACCCACGGTTTCACTTGCCCCTCCCACACGCGTTTCGTAGCTTCGAGCCCGTGGATCTCAAGCTGCTGAAACAGGCGGCGATCTTCCAGGACTTGGACGACGGAGAGCTCGCCCGCGTCGCCGAGGTTTGCCGCGAGCAGAAATTCGCCGCCGGGCAGCACGTCTTCAAGGAAGGCGAGCCCGGCAACCGCCTGTTCATCATCTCGGAAGGCGATGTCCGAATCTCGCGTACGATCCCGGGGTCGGGCGAGGAGGCGCTCGCCGTCCTCAAGCCCGGGGCCAGCTTCGGCGAAATGGCGATCTTCGACCGCTCCGAGCGCTCCACTGACGCCATCGCGAACACCTCCTGTACCCTGCTCACGATCTCCCGGTCCGACTTCGAGTTGCTGCTCGACTTCAATCGCGACATCGCGTACAAGGTGCTCTGGTCGGTGGTACGGCTGCTCTCCGCGCGGCTGCGCGTCACGAACGACAACCTTCGGTCGTTCCTCGCCATGTCCATGTTCTAGGTGATGACCCCAGTGATGATCCGACTCCCGTCCGCTCCGCTGCTCCTCGCCGGCGCCGCCCTGTTGGGGGGGTGCTTCGATCTGTCGAACCCCAGCACCGGGAGCGCCCGCCTGTCGCCGATCCTCGACTCGATGTTCGTGGGCGACACCCTCTCGGCGCGCACGCTCACCTACCTCAACCCCGACGGCATGCCCCAGAACCCCGGCGTGATCAAGTGGCACATCACCGTGGACTCGGTCGGCGGCGTCCCCGCTCCGGTCGCCACGATCGACAGCGTGACGGGCGAGATCGTCGGGCGGCGGCGCGGCACGGCCGTGGTGTACGCGGAAGCGCAGAACCTCCTGGCCCCGGCGCTCATCGTCGTGTCCAGCCGGCTCGACCTGACGCTGCTCTTGGACACCGTGTTCGTCATGCCGAACGACACGATCACGCTGCCGCTCGCCATCGTGCAGCGGCCCGGGAGCCCGCCCTACACCTACTGGTTCAGCCCGACCCCCGACTCGGCGCGCTACACGATCGACACCGCCACCGGGTTCGTCAGGGCGTTCGCAACGGGCGCGGCGCTGGCGTACGTCGCGCACGCGGCCACCAGCCAGGACACGGTCGCCGACACGGGGGCCGTCGTCGTCATGACGCTGAGCGGCCCGTCGGGAGGCCGGTTCTTCGCGAGCGTCGTGGGCATCACCATCCGGCACCAGGGCGGCGGCGCCACCGCGCAGAACTACCGTAACACGACCACGGGCAGGTTGGCGTTCCGCCTCGTCGACTCGGTCGGATCGCGCACCGCTCCCGTGTTCGAGCGACTCATGATCACCCTGCGGGACTCGGTCCTCGACATCGGGCGGTTCGAGATCGACACGCTGAACCCCCAGGAGGCGAGCGCAAGCCTCGGGCCGCTCGACGCGGTGTGCAACCCACCGCGCTCCTGGGCGGTGTGGTCGACCAGCATTGGCTCGGGGATCATCGCGTTCTCTCACAACCTGATCGGGTTCCGCGAGGCGGGAGAGATCGCCGTGACGCAGTACCAGCCGATCACGGGCGGCGGAGCGGCGATCAGCGGCCGGTACACCTTCACGGCGCAGCGCACGGACCTGTACAGCGACGACCTGGGTCAACTCACGATCCACGGCAGCTTCGTCGCGCCGCTCGCCACCTATGCGACATCGTGCGAGCAGTGACGTTCGAGCACGCGCTCGCCGACCTGGGCGGCGTGCCGGCAAATCGCCTCACTGATACCCAGGCCCTCACCGGTCTGCTCCTCGCCGCGGCCAACGCGGCGGGCCTGAACCCCGCGGCGCCCCCCGTGGTCACGGTCGGCCCGCGGGGCGTCGCGGCGGCGCTGGTGTGTCACGGCGGGCACGTCGCGATGCACGCGCTGCCGGAGGAAGGACTGTGCTTCGCCGACATCGCGGGCCCGGGGGCCAAGCACCCACAGCGCGGTCTCGAGATCATCATCAAGCGCCTGGGCGCGCGCGAAGTGCGCAGCGACACCCGCCGGCGCGGCAGCGTCACCCCAGCGACCAACCCGGAGGTTTCATGAACCAACTCACCCCCTACGCGGCCTTCTTCATGCGCCTCGCGGTGGGCGGCGTGTTCCTGCACCACGGCCTGATGAAGTTTCACACGGGGATCGCAGGCGTCGCGGGGTTTCTGCACAACATCGGCGTCCCCTTCGCCACGATCGGCGCGGTGATCCTCATCGTGGTGGAGACGATCGGCGCGGTGTGCGTGCTGCTCGGGCTGTTCACGCGGATCTGGGCGGTGTGCATGGCGATCGAAATGGTCGTGGCCATCCTGGCCGTGCAGCTGCCGCGGGGCGGCAATTTCGAGCTCGAGGGCCTGCTGTTCGCCGGCGCGATCACCCTGTTCGCGCTGGGGGACGGGCCGCTGTCGGTAGCGGTGAAGCTCAAGCACGGGAGTTAAACGGCCGGGAAAAGGCCGGGGAAGGGAGAAGGGGGAAGGGCCCGCCCCACCCTTCCCCCTTCCCCGGCCTCTTACCGGCCGTCAGTGAAGTATCCGGAGCAGCCCCGCGTCCGCGCTCCCCCGGAGGAAGCTCTCGGGGTCGGTCGCGGGGATCGCGACGCCTGTTTGCTTGCGGCCCCGCCGCGCGCTGGCCGCCATGTACTGCTCGAGCGAGCCGTCCGCCCATTCGCCGGCGTCGTCCTTCATCTGCAACACGATCTCCTCCCACGTGCCGACGTAGGTGACACCGCCTTGCGTGCTCACGCGGTGGATCTCCGCGTGCGCCGGCTGTCCCGAGCGCGAGCGCATACCCTGCAGCTCGGTGAGCAGCGTACCGAACAGCTCGAGCTGGCGCGGATCCCGTACGCGGCCGTCCGGGCTCATCGCCTCGATCTCCGCGAGCAGCAGGTCCTCCGGCCCGGCCGCGCCGGCGAGATCGTCGAGGCGCCGGTGCCAGGGGACGAGCTCGGGGTCGTCGTCGGGGAGCCGGTACACGCTCCGCTTCAGCTCGATCAGGCGCCAGATCGCGAGGCCGTCGACATGATCGTCCGGCTCGGTGCGCTCCAGGTGGAACAGGGCGGCCTCGTATTCGCCCCGGTCGTACAGCAGGTTGGCGAGGTAGATGCGGGCCTCGCCGTGGTGCGCGTCGAGCTCGAGGGCGCGGCGCAGCCAATACAGGGCGCCGCCTTCGTCGCTGAGCCGGTGGGCCGCGTACCCGGCGCACGCCGCCGCTTCGGCCGAGTCGGGATGCGCCGTGAGCGCGACCTCGAAGAAGCGCCGCGCGTGATCGAGCAGACCTTCACGGAACAGCGCGCGCCCGACCTGCAGCATCAGGTCATGATCGTCACGGAAGCCGAGGGCCACGATGTGGTCGAAGCACGCCACCGCGGCGGGGCGCTCGCCGAACTTGAGGAGCACCTCGCCCAGGCCGGCGAGGGCGTCCTCGTGGTCCGGGTCGAGGCCGATCGCCTCCTCGAACGCGCGACGCGCCCACAAGTACTCCTCGCGGGCCAGGCGCGCGTATCCCATGCCCACGTGCAGCTCCACCGTGTGGGGGTAGAGACCGCGTTGTAGAGCTGATGCGCGCGTTCGTCGTAGTCGTCGGAGCTGAGGAACGGTTCCGACATCGAACGGGCCTCCCGGGAAGGTTGCGCTATGATAAGAAACCGCGAACGGTTTCACAAGCGACCCGCGCGGGCTATCTTCACCGCCGATGCTCGCCCCCGTATCCGACGGATCGGTGACCTCAGCGCGCGGCTTCGCCGCGGCGGCGGCGCACGCCGGGCTCAAACCCGACGGCGCGCCCGATGTCGCCCTGCTCGTGTCCGCGACCAGCTGCGCCGCGGCCGGCGTGTTCACCCGCAACGCCGTACGCGCGGCGCCCGTCGTGTACGACGCCGAGCTGCTCGCCGAGCGGCCGGGCCGCATTCGGGCCGTCGCGATGAACGCGCGCGTCGCGAACGCCTGCACGGGATCAGACGGGCTCGCCGCGGCGCGCGCCATGGCGCAGGCGGCCGAGCAGGCGGCCGCCCTCCCCACCCGCACCGCGCTCGTGCTCTCGACCGGCGTCATCGGCGTACCGCTGCCCGTGGCGCCGATCGTGGACGCGCTGCGCCAGGCCGCCGCCCGGCTCTCCCCCGCAGGCGGCATCGAGGCGGCCCGCGCCATCATGACCACCGACACGCGACCGAAGCATTGCGCCGTGCGCTTCGAGACGCCGGGCGGCCTGGTCACCGTGGGCGGAATCGCCAAGGGCGCCGGAATGATCCATCCCGATATGGCCACCCTGCTCGCGGTGCTCACAACCGATGCCGTGGCCGAGCCCGCCTCGCTCCAGCCCCTGCTCCGGCGGGTCGCCGACCGCAGCTTCAACGCCATCTCGGTGGACGGCGATACCAGCACCAACGACACGGCGCTGCTGCTCGCCAACGGAGCGGCGGGCGTGGACCCCGCCCGGGACGGTGCGGTGTGGCAGCTGTTCGAGGAGGCCGTGCAGCACGTGGCCCGGGTGCTGGCCCTCGCCATCGTCGGGGATGGCGAGGGAGCGTCCAAGTTGGTCGAGATCCAGGTGGTCGGGGCCGCGAGCGAGGCGGTGGCACGCGACATCGGGCGCGCGATCGCGCGATCCACGCTCGTGAAGACGGCGATCTACGGAGCCGACCCCAACTGGGGACGCATCCTGGCCGCCGCGGGGGCGGCCGGGGTCGCCTTGGCGCTCGACCGCCTTACCCTGCAGGCGGCGGCGGACGGCGAGTGGCTGACCCTGGCCGAGGGCATCTTCCGCCAGAAAACCATCCGCCTCCGCATCGACCTTGGGCTCGGTCGCGCGGAGGCGATGGTGTGGACGTGCGACTTGACGCCGGACTACGTCCGGATCAACGCGGACTACACGTCGTAACTACGGCTTCATCTTGCTCGAGTCTTTGGCCGCGGTCTTCCCGGTAGGCTTGGCTGCGTGCTTCTTCGACGCCTTCTTGCTGCCCTTCTTGGCCGGCTTCGCCTTGGACGAATCAGCCGCCGGCGTCTGGCCCTGCATCGGCGAGGGCTGCTGCGCCACGACGATCGCCGGGGCGGCGAGCAACGCCAGCGTGATGAGCGTGCGACGAATCATGTGCGTGTTCCTCCAGAGGGATCGCGCGAGCCACCTTGGCCCGCTTCACCGTTGAGACCCGCGGGCGCACGGGCGCGTCACGCCCGCGGCATGGCGCGGTCGCGAAAGACAGGAGTTTCAGAGTGTAACGCAGGGTCACTGCGGCGGCGGCGGCGCCGCCTCGGGGCGACGCGACGGCCACGGCCTCCGCGTGGGAGTGGCCGCGCTGTAGCTCGTGCAGCACGGCTGTGGACACGTCCAACAGACGCTCGCCCCGCAGCCCCTGGCGCGCGGCGTCGATGATGAGGCCGGCGGACGAATCCGGGTCGAAGCGGTGCGCGGCGAGGTCCGCCACCGCGTGCAGCGCCGAGCCGCGTGGCTCCTGGGGCATCGCGGCCACGACCCGCTCGACGACCGGCGCCGGGACGCCACGCTTCAAGGCCGCGTAGATCGTGGTGACCTCGGCGGCCGTGGCGGGCGGGGCGTCGCCGGCCCGCACCAGCAACGCCCGCGCGTCCCGCAGCTGCTCGAGCATCTCCTGCGCCGCCGCGCCGATCCGCGCCGCCGGCACGTGCTTCGCACCGCCCTCGAGCGCCTTCTGCACCAGCGGCTCGGTCGGCAGGCCCTCGCGCGCAGCGACCTGTACCAGCGAATCGACGGTTGGGACCGCCGCCGTGGGCACGCGCGCTTCCAGACGACTGCGGACCGACTGCCCCGCCAGCGGGCTCACCACGAGCGTCAGGAGGAGACCGAGTCTCATCGCCTGACGGCGCGGACGATGAGAATCGAGTTCTCGCGTCCGAAGTCGTCCTCCACGAGGCGATCCGCCAGGTGATCGGTCACCCAGCGCTCGCCGTCCACCACGAACATGTATTCGTACGTGCCGGTGGGGAGCACCACCGTGGCGCGCCACACGCCGTCATGATCGCGGTCCTCGAGGGGAATCGAGCCGGTGCGCCAGTCGTTGAAGGAGCCCACGACGTGCACGCTTTGCGCATCCGGGAACCGCCCCACGAACTGCGCGATCCCCTCGTGCTCGCCGAGCACAGGACCATTCTCCTCGCCGATGGGCACCAGCGTGAGGAGCGCGACGGCTGCGGCGAGTGCCAGACTCCACACCGGCCGGACCCGGAAGGTGACGGCGTGCGGCACGGAGAACCAGCGTATCAGGCGGCGCACCCGCGACGGCGCCGGTCGCCGGACGGCCGCCATCACCCGCGGCTCCAAGCCGGCGACCGCGGGAGCGGTCGCGAGCAGCGCCGCCGCCGCTTCCAGCCGCTCCACCACGAGCTGTAGCTCGCGTGGCAGGCTCTCGCGGGCCAGCTCGCCATCGAGCGCCTGATGGATCCTCGGATCGATCGGATTCATGCGTGGTCCTCCAGTACCTGCAACAGCGCTTCCCGCGCCCGATGCACGCGCATCTTGAGGGTCGGGATGCGCTCGCCCGTCACGTCGGCCATCTCCTGATAACTCAACCCCTCGACGTGCTTCAGCACGAAGGCTTCGCGCTTGTCGGGCGAAAGCCGGGCGAGGGCCCGCGCCACCAGCGCCAACTGCTCCGCCCGCTCGAGGGCGGCTTCGTTATCGGTCACGTCGGCCACGGGTGGTGCCTCCTCCAGGCGAACATCCGCCACGGCACGCCGCGCCAGGTAGCTCTTGCACCGGTTCGCCACGATCCGGTACAACCAAGTGCGCAGGCGCGACGGGTCCCGGCAGCTCGCGAGGTGGCGATACGCCCGCACGAGGCTTTCGGCCACGGCGTCCGCCGCGACATCGCGGCTTCCCAGCATGCGCGTCGCGAACCGCAGGAGACCGGCTTCGTAGCGGCGGATCAGGAGACCGAACGCCTCGCGATCGCCGCCAAGCACGCGGGCCACCACCTCCGCGTCGGAGGGGTCTCCCCTCACATCCGTATGACCTGCATGGAGATTAGGGCGTCACGCTAGCACGCACGCCGCACGCCGCGCTAGAGGAAGGAAGCGCACCGGGATGGCCGGGGTGTTTCGCGACGGAACCGCCCCGTCAACGGGCGGCGAGGACGTGCTGCGCGACGAGCAGGTAGCTGGACGCGCGCACGCCCTCGCCGCCCAGCGCGCCGGCGAACGCCTCGAGCGTCGCTTCGGCACGGCGGCGATAGCGCGCGTCGTGGGTCGCCTCGCCGAGCTGCAGCAGAACGCGCGCCGCCCAGGCGTTCGCTCCGGGGAGCAGATCGTCGAGCACGGGCTTGGCGCGGTCGGCCAGCGCCGGCGCCGCGGGGTCGGTCACGACGGTATCGAAGTAGCCCCCGCCGATCGAGTCGGCGAAGTCCCGGTCGAGCACATCCGCCAAATCCTGGGCCACGCCGAGATAGCGCGCCTTGCCGGTGTAGCCGTACGCCGCGAGGCAGGCGGCCGCGAGTTGCACCTGGTCCTGCAGCAGCCCGTGGACGGCGGCACCGCCGGGGGTGTGGCGCGTGCCGCGCTTGCGCGTGTACGTGAGCCGCAGCAGCCGGTCGAGCGCCCCGAGGGCGCGCCGCGCGACGGCCGAGTCGCCGACTGCGGGCGCGGCTTCCAACACCGAGCCGATGACGTAGGCCTCGCGGTCGGCGAAGACCGCACTCTCAGAACCGTCGCCCAGGTCGCGCGCCAGCCGCTGCAGCACGACCCGCGCAGCGTCGCGGTAGCGGGAGGTGCCGGTGAGGGCCCAGCCAACGCCGAGGTTACGCACCAGGCCGGCCCGCACCAGGCTCGGTGGGTCGTCGCGCGCGACGTCGGCGGTGACCGCGTCGCCCGAGTCGACCATGAAGTCGAGCACGGTGCGCGCCGCCTTCAGGTAGCTCGAATCGCCCGTGCGCCCGTACGTCGCGAGCAGCAGGCTCACCGCCTGGGTGTGCATGAAGCTCCCCAGGGCGGCGTGCGTGCCGGCGACCGCCTGGAACGTCACGCGCACGGCCGCGACCTGGGACGCGACCGTCTGAGGTTGGAGCACGCCGCGCGCCCGCGCCGCGTGCGTCAGCGCCAGCTGCCGCACCAACGCGGCGCGCTGCACGATGACGCCGCGCTGCTCGCGGTAGCTCTTGGCGACCTCCGGGAGGAGCTGCTTCAGGCCCCGCCCGGTGACCGGATCGTCGGCAGGGAAATACGTGCCGCCAAAGAACGCCGAGCCGTCGGGGGTCAGGAACACGGTGACCGGATAGCCGCGCAGGCCGGCGAGCCACTGAACGGCCGCCTCGTAGCGCTGCGCCACGTCGGGCCGCTCGTCGCGATCGACGCGCACGGGCACGAAGAGCGAGTCGATCATCGCTCCCAGCCCGAGGTCGCCGTACACCTCGCGCCATGCGGTTGGTGAGCGGCCCGTGCTCGGAGACGCAAGCGCTGACGGCGAGCGACAGGGTGAGCCAGGGCAGGGTTCGCATGGAAGCGGCGCCTTCAACATACCCTGACGTTCGGCGGCGCGTTCCCCCCCCCAAAAACAGCGACCTGGAATTCTTCGCCGGCGAGGTCGGGCGTGCGGTCCCTCCCTCAACGCATGCGCAGCATTCCAGGTCGCCGTGCAGTTTGTGCATTTTACTTCGGGTCGTCAATAGGGCGCGGACGCAACACCCCGCAGGCAGGGGAGGCATGGTTATAGTTGGGTATGCCCGAGGAAACCCGTATCACTCCGAAACCGAACGGCCCGCTCGTGGTTCAGGGCCCGGTCAAGATCGTTACGCCGGACGGGCGGGAGCTGGCGGTGCCCCCCCGGAAGGACGGCCGACCGGCGGAAGTCGTTGTCCTGTGCCGTTGTGGAGGATCGGCCACCAAACCGTTTTGTGACGGAACTCACAAACGCAACGGGTTCAGCGACACCCCCCCAGCGAGCCCCGCTCCCACGCCTTAAGCAGGCCGTATTATGTTGTCACCGTCCTGCCCCTGGCCCCTGCCCCCGAATGGAGGAGCGACATGGCGAAGGCTGGCAAAGCCCCGATGGCCGCGGACGAAGGGTACTGCGTGAAGTGCAAGGCGAAGCGGAAGATCTCGAACGCCCAGCAGGTCAAGATGGCGAATGGTCGTCCTGCCCTGAAGGGCGTGTGCCCGGTGTGCGGCACGGGGATGTTCAAGATCCTGCCGCCCAAGTGAGCCCGACCCGATCCGACAACCTCGAGCCCCCGGTCGCGTGAGCGGCCGGGGGCTTCTCGCTAGGGTGCCACGCGCCGGCTCCCGCTCCCTTGGTAGGCGTAGCGGAACGTGATGCACGCCGTTCCGGCGTCCTGGCAGTAGTAGGCGAGCAGCTCGAGTTTCGCGTACTTCCCTCGGGGCGTCCGCACCCCATAGACGTGGTGTTTCGAGGTCAACAGGTGGCTGAGCATGCTGTAGGCGTACCACTTCCCGACGGCGGGATTGGTGGTATCCGGTCCGGCGGTATTGTCGGCGTAGCCTGCGGCCGGGAGCTCGACCACCGAGTCGAAGGGCACCGGGCCCAGGTCGACGATCCCGCCCCCCGGTGCGGTGATCAAACGGAAGCGACGGAAGGCCAGGTCCCAGACCCCCGAGTCCGCGACGGCGTTCCGACCGAAGTCGAAGCGGCGCCACCGGTCGGTGGCCGAGGCGTCGAGCGTATAGGTCCCGGGGCCGACGAGCGAGTCCCCCACGGTCGCGGGCCGGGCCGTACTCAGCGCGAAGGCGGGATACTCGGGGGTGGTGAGCGAGCCGATCAGTAGGGAAGCGACGAGCAGCAGGAAGGCGGCACCGATCACCAGCACGAGGATGGGCGGGCGGGCTGCTCCGCTCCGCCCGGTCACGCCTCGGCCATGAAGGGGTAGCTGAAGCTCCGGGGCGGGACGAAGTTCTCCTTCACGGCGCGCGGACTCACCCAGCGGATCAGGTTGAGCAGGCTGCCGGCCTTATCGTTGGTGCCGCTGGCCCGGGCGCCGCCGAAGGGCTGTTGTCCCACCACCGCGCCCGTCGGCTTGTCGTTGATGTAGAAGTTTCCGGCGGCGTAGCGAAGCGACGCTTGGGCCTCGTTCACGGCGCGGCGGTCCTGCGCGAATACCGCACCGGTGAGGGCGTACGGCGACGTCTGGTCCACCAGCCGCACGGTCTCCGCCCAGCGCCGCTCGGGATACACGTACAGCGAGAGCACCGGGCCGAAGATCTCCTCGCACATGGTGCGATACGCCGGGTCCTCGGTCTGGATGAGGGTCGGCTCGATGAAGTAGCCGTCGGCATCGTTCGCGCCACCGCCAGCGAGCACTTTGACGCCCGGGGCCTGTTTGGCGGCCTCGAGGTAGGCCTTGATCTTGTCGAACGCCTTCCGGTCGATGACCGCCCCCATGAAGTTCGTGAAGTCGGCCGGGTCGCCGGTCTTCACCTCGCCGAGCATGGCGAGCACCCGCTCGCGCACCCGGGGCCACAGCGTGTCCGGCACGTAGGCGCGCGAGGCGGCGCTGCACTTCTGCCCCTGGTACTCATAGGCGCCCCGCACCACGGCCGTCGCGAGGGCGTCCACGTCGGCGCTGGCGTGCGCCAGTATGAAGTCCTTCCCGCCCGTCTCACCCACCAGGCGGGGATAGCCGGCGTAGCTCGAGAGCCGCTCGCCCACCCGCTGCCACAGCGCCTGGAACACCTCCGTCGAGCCCGTGAAGTGGATGCCGGCGAGGGCGCGGTCGAGCAGTAGATGCTCCGAGATCGGCGCCGCGGGGCCGGGCACGAAGTTGACGACGCCCGGCGGCAGGCCGGCTTCCTCGAGCAGCTTCAGGAGGAAATAGTTCGAAAACACCGCCGTCGCGGCGGGCTTCCACACCACGGTGTTGCCCATGAGCGCGGGCGCGGTGGGGAGGTTGCCACCGATCGACGTGAAGTTGAACGGGGTGATCGCGTACACGAACCCCTCGAGCGGGCGGTAGTCGAGGGCGTTCCAGGTACCCGCCGCGGAGATCGGCTGCTCGGCATACAGCCGCTCCGCGTAGTGCGGGTTGAAGCGCCAGAAATCGATCAGCTCGCACGCCGCATCGATCTCCGCCTGGTGCGCCGTCTTCGACTGCCCCAGCATGGTCGCCGCATTGACGATGGAGCGATACCGCGTGGCGAGGAGCTCCCCCGCTTTGAGGCCGGCCCTGCCTGATGCACCTTGGCGAGCACGTGGTGATGGCAATGGGGCATCACGGCGTCGCTGGTCTTGCCGGTGCGGACCTCCTTGCCGCCGATCACGAGCGGGATCTCGATCTGGTGGGCGGAGAGCTCCTTGAGGGACTTTTTCAGCTCGAGCCGCTCCGGTGTGCCGGGGGCGTAGGCGAGCACGGGCTCGTTGGTGGGAACCGGTATCCGGGGAGTGGAGTTCATGCGGGTAATCTAACTGCGCCGTCAGCCGTCAGCCGTCAGCCATCAGCGACGGGCTGAAAGCCGACGGCTGAGAGCCCTATGACAATCGACCGTCAGACTCGAATTGGCCACGTTCATCTGACCGTGTCCGATCTCGACCGGGCACTCGGCTTTTACCGCGATGTGCTCGGCTTCGAGGTCACGACCCGTTACGGCACGGACGCCGTGTTCCTCTCGGCCGGCGGCTACCATCACCACATCGGACTCAATACCTGGGCGGGCCGGGGGGCAGCGCCCCCACCCCAGGGGACGACCGGGCTGTACCACCTCGCCATCTTGTTGCCCGATCGGCAGGCGCTCGCGGCCGTGGTGCGACGGGTCATCGATGCGGGGATCCCGCTCGAGGGCGCCGCGGACCACGGCGTCAGCGAAGCCGTTTACCTGCGCGACCCCGACGGCAACGGTGTCGAGCTGTATCGCGATCGACCGGAAAGCGAATGGCCGCGGGCACCTGACGGACAGATCGTCATGTACACGCGGCCCCTCGACCTCGCGGCGCTAATGGCTGCGCAATAACTCCGGCGACGCGGTCGCCGCCACGATCGGCGGCACCGGCAGCCGTTTCTCCCAGCGCGGCAGCAGCTGCGGCTGGTTGGCCAGCTCGAACGCGGACACCGCCATCACGGCCGAGGCCTGCATCAAGTCCGCGGCGATGGCCTTGTCGTAGGTATCCGACTGGGAGTGATGGGTGTGGTTGTACCCGCGGGTGATCTGGTTGAAGTTGAACCCCGGTACGCCGTAGGGGATGAACGACAGGTGGTCCGTGCCGCCCTTGACGGCGTCGTTGATCGTGTCGGCGTTGAGCCGGTGGACCGGGGCGAGCAGCGTGCGCCACAACGCGTACGCTTCCAGGTGGCCCTGCAGCGCCATCCCCGTGATGGCGCCGGCGCCGTTGTCGAGCACGATCACCGCCTGGACGGAATCGGCTTCCGCGGCGTGTGCCTCGGCGTACTTGCGCGAGCCGATCAACCCCTGCTCTTCTCCCGTGAAGAGAATGAAGCGGATGGTGCGCTTCGGCTTGAGCCCCGATTGCGCGATGATGCGGGCGGTTTCCAGGGTCGCGATGGCGCCGGTGCCGTTGTCGGTCGCACCTGTCCCCAGGTCCCAGGAATCGAGGTGGGCGCCCACGATCACGACCTGCCCGGGGTGCTCGCTTCCCCGCAGCTCCGCGACCGTGTTCCACTGCGGCACCGAGTCCTTCATGTTGAGCGTATTCTGGATGTTCGCCTCGAGGCGCGGCGTCACCCCCGCGGCGAGCAGCCGGTCGAATAGCGCATACTCCTCGTGCGCCACGACGACCTGCGGCAGCGGCAGGACGCGGGTGGGCGAGCCGCTCATGTTGAGCAGGTCCTGCTCCTTGCCGGCATCGAGCAGGATGCCCACGGCCCCGGCGTTGCGCAGCAGGAAGGGCTGATCGGTGTTGAACTGCATGATGCGGGCGCGCGTGGCGGAGTCGAGGCGCTGGCCGCCTCCAAAGAAGCCGCGGAACGCCGCGCGTTGCCGCTCCGAGTCGGCGGCCGTCATCGGCGGGCCGTCGTTGTTCCAGACGAACTGGGGTGGCCGCAGCATCACCCACGCGCCCTTCGCCCTGGCCTTGTTCGCCTCGATGCTCTCGGCCGTGCTGGCGTCGATGCGCACCACCGGTCCGCTGACGGTCTTGCCATTGGTGCCGGGCGCCCACGCCCAGCTCGCGGCCACGATGTCGTGGGGGCGCGGCGCGGTCAGCCGCATCCACATCGGCCCGCGCGTCCACGTGCCGCCGAAGTTCCACTGCTCGAGGTGGGCGTCGAGCCCGTACTCCTTGAACTTGGCCAGCGTCCAGTCGTTGGCGGCCCGGGCGGCGGGGGAGCCGGTCAGGCGTGGCCCGATGACGTCGGTGACGTGCTGCAGGTTCGCCATCGCCTGCGAGTGGGTGAGGGCCTGATCGATGAGCACGCCCGCGCCGCTCGTGTCCACGGTCGGGGTCTGGGCGGCAACGGGTCGAAGAGCGAGCGCGACGAGCAGCGCGGTCGCTGCGGCGATACAGGAGCGGTTCACGGGAAGGTCCCTCTCAGGAAGTACGTATTCCCTAACGTTACGCGCGACGGCGGCGACCCGTTAGGCGGCGGACGGCTCTCCTGCCCGGCGCGCG
>WNFW01001978.1_pt1 | contig 19180 bp, 18 predicted proteins | sample 5400131 | NCBI WGS metagenome assembly WNFW01 (sample SAMN13153362, study PRJNA577476) | soil metagenome | isolation source: 20 cm soil or saprolite under grassland replicate 1 | place: USA:California | collected 2016-06-15 | reverse complement strand
GGAGATGCGTTGACCGCAGCTTGGACACGCGAACCTAACGAGCGGCCACGGTGCCGGGGCAGGTAACGTAGAGGTCTTCGGAACGGCGCTCGCCGCATTGCAGTTTGGGCACCGACCTGTTATGCCGATTTGGGCGCGTTTCGCGGAGATGTGTTGACCGCAGCTTGGACATGCAAACCTAAGAGGCATAGCGCGTATTGGGGGGCGTTTCTGCGATTTACTTACCAAAATCAGACCCATCGCGCGAGCGAAAACCTGAATGGGTTTATTGTGAATTGTCCCGTACGCTTGTCCGGCTGTTTTGTACGGCAATGACGCTTTCGTGAGGTCACTTCAGGTTAGGTGAGAGCACGCGTACGGAATTTTTACCTATGAAAAAGCGCGTGAGATCAAATAGGAACAAATAGGAATATTCGTTACGTAGCGATGCCATTGAGGCGACGGCTTAAAGAATTTTCGGTCATGCGGCAATATTGTTTTCGCTGTGCCGGCCCCGATCTGCAGGAGATCGATGATTCGATCCAGGGCCTTGAGCAGGAGGTCTACCATCACTCAGCTCCTAGCAAACTTCGTCTCATTGTGTCCGTTCATATCACTTTGTCATTGCGGTGGGGAGAACAAAAGCGGCACAATCCGGACCGCGTGAAAGACCGGGAACTCATCGCGGACAACTCTCAGCAAAGCCGGTTGGAGTTGGGGCTGCGTGCCTGTGCGGATTCCAAGGGCCGCTACCCGTCTCTAGTGTGCAAACTGGGAGTGGCCGTCCGTTTGAACGGCCACTTAGCTACAAGCTTAAAAAGCGAAGTGTTAACTCTTCAGGAACCGTCGCGCCAAACCAAGCGCGCCGAGAGCCGCCCCAAGCAACATTATTGTCACGCCACCGTCCGGAACGTTACTGATGGTGGGAGGAAGAGGATGGGGAGTGGCACTGGCATTGTGGCTGAATGCAAGCAGTAGGGCGCAAACGACCGCAGAAACCAGCGCGAGATTGGTTGAGAGAGAGTTCGGTTTCATAGTGTATTTTATGTTTTGAGTAAAAAGCAAACTCTGTGCCAAAAGCAAAGCGTTGCTTGAAACATCAGTAAGCATCTATCCACTAATAAGTTAACTAATGTTCGTATTTTCGCTGTTCAACACAGGAATCGTAAGAATTCTCGACAGAAAGCATTCCGACAATTTTGGCAAGCGGTCGGCAAACGAATTACGCTATTGCTGACCGATTGTAAGATCTTCCGACGTAAAGCATTCCAGCGACTCAGTAACAGAGGAATGGTTAGACTCGTCCTAAGCGCGGTGTTGTAAGATTTTCAGACGGAGCGTAAGGCATCCCAACAAGGCCACCGAATGGCAGCGCATCGGAAATTAGGAACTTGAATCAGCGATCCGTCGATTAGCACATTTTTAGCAGCGTCGGAACTTGATAATTTTTTTCTTGTCGAGTTCGGCCTCAGCTTTGCATTGCGCGAAGAGTAAATAGACGGCCTCGTGAATGAGATCCGCGACAGTGCAATCCCGTTGATCCGCAATCTTTCGGAGCGATCGCATCCTTGCTTGATCAAGCGGAATCGGCGATTCGGTCGAGCATTTTCAAGAATTCGTAAACGCGCGCGCGTATTTGGATTGCATTCGGACAGGCGAAAAGGTAACGATCGAACTCTTGGCATGCGACTGCGGTGCTAGGAATTAAACGGGGACTAACCCAGACCGGTGTTATGAATAAGCACGGCACCTCCAAACATCCGCCTCTCCGCACCGTTGCTCCCGCAGTCGCTGCCAAAACAACACCATCGTTTGAAACAACGATTGCGGTCCGCGGTTGTGGAGAAACACTTTAGATTCGAACCAGATCCAAATTTGTTCTGATATCTCGCTACGACTCTATCCTAGGGATGTCGCCGCGGTTGTGGAGCAATTCGGTTGAGCTTTCAAGAATTCGTAGAACGCGCGCGTTCATTCCTCGATTCTTTCCGAGCCGCCATATTGAATGTCGGGCCTCTGGACGTGGTTCTCGTGAAAGACCACATCGTCCAATTGCCGCATATCAACCATTTCGCCACATCGGGCGCATCGGTAGAAGTGTTTTTCTCCTCTTCGCCCAGCTCGTCGAAGTCGTCGGGATGCACAATTCGCCTGAGAGAAACGGTATCTCTTTGAGATACCCCGATCAATTGCTAGCGAATCGGCGAGGATCCGGAGAAGTTCCGGACCTTTTTAAGGGTCTTTGGCTCCGACATATGTGCGTAGTTTCCGCAAAAACGTTTTGATTCGCACAATATCATTGCCCCATTGTGGAAATGGAACGATCCCGTCATCAGAAAGAGGAGTGGGATAGCGTCCACGCCACGAAATTACCTCGGTGATCCTCGCAAGTAGACTCTCTCAAACTTAGCGAGCGTCATACCGATCCGCCTTACGAGTTTTAGAATTTTGTGCCCGTCCAAACATTTTGGTAGTTCACCGGCTTTTACTTTCTTTCGTTCGTTCCCAGTTAGGCGGAATGCCAAATGACCTTTGCACAAATTCTCGATCGCAAATCCGGCCAACATCATGTGGATATTTATCAAACTGTGCTTCGGTGGAGGCTCGCTATCCTTCTTTTTAACAACACCGGCATCAGCGCGGAAGCACTCCCAAAAACGCTCAATCTGCGGTTCTAGCAGTGTCATTGCCGCCTCTAGTTCATCCGCGATGCGAAACCAAGCTTCTGGGCTCAAGACGTATTGAGAAAACCTCGCGATTTGAGCCCTCTCCGTTTCTTCAGGGGTCGGGTCGCCTTGGTTTTTCCATTTTCGTGGGCTCAGATCGTCCTAAATATGTCCTAAACGCGGCAGGTGGGTCTGCTGAAAGTGGGCATTTTTCATAGGTAAAAAAATAATCCGGAGCCTACGGGGCTCGAACCCGCAACCTCCGCCGTGACAGGGCGGCGCTCTAACCAATTGAGCTAAGGCTCCCGAGGAAAAGACAAATTCTAAAGGCGGCTGCCCTCAGTCGCAACTTTGCGCTCCATTCGTGTCATGTCGAGCGAAGTCGAGATATCTCTTGCTGTTAATTGAACGGCGACAACGCGAACATAGTTAGAGATTCCTCGACTTCGCTGCGCTCAGCTCGGAATGACTAGAAACAGAGCGCGGTAGACGGCGTGAGCAAGAGGAACAAAAGACTTTTGCGCAACACCAAATCGATTTCATGGTTGAACATTTTGCATGTCGCAGCGTCGAACTCCGAAAGATTCCGCGAGTGAATATTGCGGATGCGCCTGATAACGTTATAATGAGACACGGTTCGGCGGATTGACCCAAACCATAAATGAGTGACGAGCGCAGCGAGGGACTTCAGGACGGGGTTGGGGACTCGGGCCCGGACAATCTCCTCGATTCATTTGATCAACTGATCGCCTCGTTGCCTCCCGGCGACCCAATTCGACGCGATCTATTGGATTTGCGTCCGCAAATCTCCGACCAACAAGAGACAATGGTCGAAGCGCGGCGAATGATCGAGAAGCTGGAAGAGGTCGTCAAGAAAGTGACTTCACCCGCCAACCGGATCGGCACCTTTCTCGGAGCCACTTCAAAGGACACAGCACACATCGTGGTGGGGGGCGCCGATTATTACTGCAACGTCGATCCCCGCATTCCGCTTGCGAAATTAAAAAAAGGGACGCGCGTCCTGGTCAATGAAGCGTTTGTCATCGTCGGCGATCTCGGATTTGAAGCGGCGGGCCCGGTGACAAAAATCACCGAAGTGCTCGGCAAGGATCGGCTGCGGGTCGGTTCGGAGCACGGGTTGCAATCGATGGTTTTACAGCGCTCCGCCGATCTTGCCGACTCCACCTTGAAATCAGGCGATGAAGTCCGTGTGGACTCCAATTATCGGATGGCGTTGGAAATGCTCTCGAGCACCAAGTCTCACGAACATTATCTGGACAATGTCCCCGAACTGCCGTGGGAAAAAGTGGGCGGCCAGGAGATTGCGTTACAAGCCATCAAGGACGCGATCGAGCTGCCGCTTTTGCATGCCGATCTCTTCCAAAAATTTCAACACGCCACGCCGAAGGGTTTCCTGCTCTACGGTCCACCGGGTTGCGGGAAGACCCTAATTGGAAAAGCGACGGCTTACAATTTAACCAGAAAGCTTCGCGAAAAAACTGGGGTCGAGATGCAGGAATATTTCATGCACGTCAAGGGCCCCGAGATTTTGAACATGTGGGTGGGCGAATCAGAGCGAATGGTGCGCGAGATTTTTGCTACAGCCCGCGAGAAACGCGGCGAGGGTTTCATGCCGTTTTTGTTCATCGATGAGGCCGAATCAATTCTTGGTACACGCCGCGCGTCGCGTCATTCGAACATTCTTTCGACACTGGTCCCGATGTTTTGCTCGGAGATGGACGGGATCGATTCACTCAACGATGTGGTCATTATTCTGGCTTCCAATCGCGCCGATCTGATCGACCCGGCAATTTTGCGGCCGGGCCGGATCGATCGAAAAATAAAAGTGAGCCGACCAGACAAGGATGGCGCGCGAGAAATCTACCGCATCTATCTCACAGACAACCTTCCTTACGACGGTGTGCTGGCTAAGGAAGCCGATGGCCTGGGCGCATCGATCGAGCGTTTGATTGAGCGCTTTGTCGACTGGCAGTTTACTCGCCGCGACGAGAACAAATTTCTGGAGGTGACGCTGCGTAGCGGGCGCAAAGAAACACTTTACCGCAGCGATCTTATCAGTGGCGCGATCATCGCCTCGATTGTAGAGCGCGCTAAAGCGATGGCGATTAAACGCGCCATAGCTACCCAACAGGAGCAAGGAATTCGCGAAACGGACTTGCAGCTCGCCTTTAATGCCGAGTACATGGAGAACGATATTTTCCCGACGACCGACATCACGGAAGACTGGCTCAAACTGATCGATTACGATCCGGAGAACGTCGTCAAAATTTCACCTGTCAGACCGGTTTCCGACGCGCGAGCGCGCGCAGCTTTTGGTGTGATCTGAGTTGCGAAGAGAAAATGGCCACGGTGTCGCGTCGATTTATCGTAATTGCCATTTGTACATTGGCGGAGTGACATCGGAAAAGAGCTGGACCTGATGAAACGCGTCTTTGGGCTGGAGACGGAATATGGCATCACTCTCGGCGGTGCGGAGACTGTCGATGTCGTGGCCGAGTCGATCGAGCTAGTCCGGCGCTATACCGAGAACGGCGCGCTGATGAAGTGGGATTACGAACTGGAGGACCCGCATCTCGACGCGCGAGGATTTCGTGCGCGAGAATTGCTTCAGGACACGGACGAATCGGCCTATTACGAGATTGATAAGCGCCGTCCTCTTAGCTTCGAGGAAATAAAGAGCGACCTCGTGCTGTCAAACGGCGCGCGCTTTTACAACGATCACGCACACCCGGAATATTCGACGCCGGAATGCACTACTCTTGGGGAAATCGTGGCACAGGACAAGGCAGGGGAACGCATCCTGGCGGAGTGCGCCCGACGTCGAAATCAGAAGTTGCCTCCCGGATTTGAAGTGCGGCTTTACAAAAATAATACTGATTTTGCAGGGCACAGTTACGGTTGCCACGACAATTATCTAATGAGACGCGATATCGCGTGGGACCGGATCGTTGCTGGAATGCTGCCGTTCCTCATTACTCGTCAGATTTTCGCAGGCGCTGGCAAGATGGGTATCGAAACCGAGAGCGCGCAGGGCGAGCCCGGCGTCTATCAAATCTCGCAGCGTGCTGATTTTTTCAGTGTGGTTGTGAGCATCGATACGATGAATCGCCGCCCTCTGATTAACACGCGTGACGAGCCACATGTGGATGCGAGCCGTTATCGCCGGTTCCATGTGATTCTTGGCGACTCAAATATGAGCGAATGGGCCACCGCCATGAAGATTGGGACCACCGCGCTCATTCTCGATTTGATTGAGCGCGGAGAAGCGCCACAGCTTGAGATTGCGCAGCCGGTTGATGCAAACAAATCGATCAGCCGCGATCAGACCTTCGATTGGATCATCGAACTGAAGGACGGGCGCAAAATCTCTGCGATTGATGTGCAACGGATTTATTTGCGCGCGGCGAGCAAACTGGATCCGCCTTCGTCAGGCTTTGGTGGTTCAGACAACGGCGAGGAATGGAGATGGATTTTGCGCGAATGGGAAAGTGTCCTCAATGATCTCGAGCGGGACGTCGCGTCAACGCGAGACCGCGTTGACTGGGCAGCAAAGAAGTTCCTGCTGGAGGCATTGCGGGCGGAAGAAAAGCTTGCCTGGAGTGACCCGTGGCTGCAATCCATCGACCTTGAATATCACAATCTCGATTTAGACCGGGGATTATATTATGAGCTGGTGCGCAAAGGCCTCATGCGCCGCATTACGAGTGAGGAAGAAATCAAGACCGCGATTTTTAGCCCGCCAGAAACGACACGAGCATTTTTCCGAGGCCGCGCTGTAGCCCGTTTCAACGATGAGATTTCATCCATTCAATGGGATGAAATTGTTTTTACAAATCCCGCCGCTGCGGGACAATCATACCGCATCGCGCTGCCGGAGGCGGCGATGGACGCGCGTTTAGACGCGCTCAATCACGCGGCACGCAATGGGAGGGATTTCTCGGAGTTTATGAACGCAATTGCTCAGGTTGATTAACCGGCTTCCGGCGCGAACCCCGCGTGGATAGGACGCGCTCCCCTTGCGTTCTTGGAAAAACTGGGCGTGCCCGCAGAATTCAGTGTACTGGCGGCGCACCTTGCGCGATCACAAACGTCGATGCCGGTTGAGGGCTAGGGGTTTCGGGGTAATACATTTCGCACCCGAAGCGAATGTCCAGGACTGCCGCATTGGTAGGCGTATTTGGAACAGTCCAATTATAATATCTGATGTTCGTACCCACCGGTGCAATACACGTCGAGAACGTTCTGCCGCCGTCCAACGACAGCCAAATCTCCATCTCGCATGCGTGCAAGTTTCTCATATCGGGCAACGCGGCGTCCCATTCGACCCTGACTTGTTGCCCAGGACGCAGAACCTGTCCAAGCCTCGGTGAAATTAGCTTGGCAGAATAGCCTTGTTTTTGACTGCTCTGAGCATTCAGCTTCGCAGGTGCAAAAGCAAATGTCGCCAAAAGCAGCGTTACAATGAGTCCAGGGGTTTTCATTTTGGGGCTCCTACGTTTAAGTTTTGATCGACAATGCGAGCCATTCGCTTATGTCGTCAACATTTTTTTAGATTTTTTCGTGCGCACGTAGGATTTCGTACTACAGGGAAAATCCCTTGAGAATCGGCTCACTCCCACTCGATCGTACTCGGTGGTTTACTCGAGATGTCGTAACAAACTCTGTTGACGCCGTTGACTTCGTTACTGATCCGATTCGAAATTCGGGCCAGCAATTCGTAAGGAAGTCGCACCCAGTCGGCAGTCATGCCGTCCTGGCTTTCGACAATGCGCAGCACGACGGTGTTCTCGTAAGTGCGTTGGTCCCCCATGACGCCAACCGATTGTACAGGAAGCAAAACGGCAAACGACTGCCAGACCTTGTAATACCAGTCGGCTGCTTCCATTTCGCTTTGCACGATCGTGTCTGCGTCGCGCAAAATTGATAACCGTTCGGGCGTAACTTCTCCGAGAATGCGAACAGCGAGCCCGGGACCGGGAAAAGGCTGGCGATATACAATTTCCTTCGGCAAACCGAGCTGCAATCCCGCTTGACGCACTTCATCTTTGAACAATTGGCGTACGGGTTCGACGAGCTCGAAATGCATTTTCTCAGGTAGTCCACCGACGTTATGATGACTTTTGATCACTTGCGCGGGATTGCCCTGGATCGACACGCTTTCAATCACATCAGGGTAAAGAGTGCCTTGCGCGAGAAATTTGTAGCCGCCGTGTCCGCCACCGGACGGACTTGCCGTGACGAGTTTCCGCTCGCCGTTTCTCCGGTCCTCCTCAAGTAGTTCCTCGGTCGCGTGCTGAAATACTTTGATGAATTCATTGCCGATCAGTTTTCGTTTCGTTTCGGGATCGGTCACGCCTTTGAGCATTGCAAGAAACCGATCGCTGGCGTCCACGTATTTCAGGCGCACATGAAAATTCTCGCCGAAAACGCGCTGCACGACTTCCTCCTCTCGCGAGCGAAGCAGCCCATTATTGACAAAGATGCAAGTAAGCTGGTCGCCGATCGCCTTGTGCAGGAGTGCAGCGGTTACTGAAGAATCAACGCCCCCGCTCAAACCGAGCACGACCTTTTGATTGCCGACTTGTTTTCTGACACGCGCGCAAGCCTCTTCAATAAAGGACCCCATCGTCCAGTCCATCGCGCAATGGCAGATGTGAAACAGAAAATTCTGAAGAATTTCTCTACCGCGCGGCGTGTGTGCCACTTCGGGGTGAAATTGTAATCCGTAGAGCTTCCGCTCCGGATCTTCCACCGCGGCGAAGTCGCAGCCTTCAGTGGTCCCGGCGACGCGAAGACCTTTCGGCAGAACTGTCACTTCGTCGCCGTGACTGTTCCAGACGTCGATCTGCTCGCCTAGTCCGTCGAGGAGTTCCGATCCCTTCGTGACGTGCAAGACGCCCGCGCCATACTCGCGTCGTCCCGTGAATACGACACGGCCGCCAAGATGATGCGCCATCAGCATGAGCCCGTAACAGATTCCGAGCACGGGAACGCCGAGCGAAAAAATCTCTGGATCGATTTGCGGTGCGCCTTTGTCGTAAACGCTGGCGGGTCCACCGGAAAGGATCAGCCCCTTCGGCTTCGAAGCAGCGACTTCCGCGACAGGTGTGTCGAAACGGATGATCTCCGAGTACACCTGGCACTCACGGATTCGTCGCGCTATGACTTGGGTATACTGCGAGCCGAAATCGAGGATGAGAATTTTAGAGTGCGTTGATTTCTCGGCCATCTTCGCGCGCTACGGATGAGTCTGTGGGACGCCATGCTCTCCAGCCGGATCACCGGGAGACCGTTCCAACGGGCCTAGCGTTCCCTGGCCGGTCACCCCGCGTTCAAACTGCCCTTGAACTTCCTGGGTGCTGCGTTGTTCGAGAGGGTCGGCGCAGCCGACCAGAGCCAGGCATGCGATCACGACCAAGATCGACATGCGTTTCATCTACGTATTTTATGAATGCCCTGGGGTATTGCAATTGCGGAATGCCACCAAGTGGTTGGTTAAAAGGTTAAAATAGTGGAAAAGGGTCAATGTCTTTCCGTTGTAACCTTTAATGCTTAAACTTTTCGACTCCGTTCGCCATGATCGATCCCGAGCTCTTGTTGCAAGGTTATCGGCTCGGCGTTTTTCCCATGGCGATGGAGGACGATTCGATCCAATGGTTTTCGCCCGATCCGCGCGCAATCCTGCCCCTGGAAGATTTTCATGTCCCGCACACGCTGCGTCGTCTTGTGCGCAAAAAGGTTTTTGAAACGACAATCGACCGTGCGTTTTCAACAGTCATCGAGGCGTGCGCGAAACACGAAGATACTTGGATCAATCTTGAGATTATTGAGAGCTACACGCGGTTGCACGACCTCGGCCACGCGCATTCAGTCGAAGTGTGGAGGGAAGGTCAGATCGCCGGAGGACTCTACGGCGTCGCGGTCGGTGGCGCTTTTTTTGGCGAATCAATGTTCCATTACGTAACAGACACATCCAAAATCGCTCTGGTGACACTGGTGGAACATTTGCGGGCGAGAAAATTCGCGTTGCTCGATACGCAGTGGCTCACCCCGCACTTGCAACAATTTGGCGGTATCGAAATTTCTCGGGACTATTACCTGCGCATGTTGCGCAGAGCAATCGAATTGCCCCGCAAGTTCTGAATTCAGCGTCGAGTGTTGGACGTTGAGCGTTGGACGTTTTCTGCTTTAGTAAGCAGCCCGTCCCGTCGGCTGGAGCAGACGAGGGCATTTACAAAGGCTGGGTAGCTCAGTTGGCAGAGCAGTGGACTGAAAATCCACGTGTCGCCGGTTCGATTCCGGCCCCAGCCACGTTCTTGATTCAAACAGTAATCATCATCCTTGTTTCCTGAACACGTGAGCGGCGTTCGATGAAATACGACTGGAAAGAAGCCGGCGAGGAATGGTCGGCACCGTGGGGATCTTCTTCGGCGCAATGGTTCGGGGCCATTCTGCCGCGGATCCGTGATTGTCTGCCGACTGGAACCATTTTGGAAATCGCGCCCGGCTTTGGACGCTGGACGCACTACCTCAAAGATTATTGTCAGGAACTCTGGGCTGTTGATCGCTCGAGCGAATGCATCGAGGCATGTCGCCAGCGTTTCGCAGCCGAACCGCACGTGCGTTGCTACCTTAATGATGGGGTCTCGTTATCAATGGTTCCCGATGCTTCGGTCGATTTCGTTTTTAGCTTTGATTCTTTTGTGCATCCAAACCGCGACGTGATCGAAGCGTATCTGCGCGAACTCGGAACCAAATTGAAAATTGGTGGCAAAGGCTTCATTCATCATTCTAACTTCGGCGATTACGCCAACTCGCTGCGTGAACGGCTGCCGGAGGCATTAGCAAAACCGCTGATCAAGGCGAAGATTCTCGATTGGGCACATCATCGTAACCCGAGTATGAGCGCAGATTTATTTCGCGCTTTGTGCGAACGAAATGGGCTGCATTGCGTCAGTCAGGAGCTCGTTAACTGGCGCGGCAGGCGCCTAATTGATTGTTTGTCATTCTTTGTGCGAAGCGATTCAACCGGGCAGGAAGCAACTAAAATGATCCGAAATCCAAATTTCATGCGTGAAGCGGCGCAGATTCGGCAGCAATGGCAAACGCAAAGCTAAGGCGTTTATCTCAGAGAATGGTTAATAAGTTGATTGACCTGAACGACTTTGTCTGATTCAACATCGCGGCATGCCTGAAGGCCAAACAGCGCCTCCGCCGTTGCCGAAATCTCAGCCCTCATTTGGGAAGCGCCACAGCACAATAATCAAACTGCTCGGAGTCGGCGCGCTGGTTCTGGTGCTTCTGATTCCGCTGGCAATGATCACCGGCGTGTTAAGGGAACGATTGCAGAGGCGCAATGAAGCAGTCGCCGACATCACATCATCGTGGGGTGGGGAACAGAATGTGATCGGTCCGGTGCTTGGAATCCCGTATCAATACAGGTTTAAAGTCGTCAAAGAAGTACCGGCGCCTGACGGCAAGATGGAGCGACGCGAGGTGGAAGAAAACGGCACAGCGGTTGCATATTTTCTTCCAGAAACGCTGCACATTACCGGTGACGTGCAGACGCAGATGTTACATCGCGGCATCTACGATGCGGCGGTTTTTCGAGCGCAGGTTACTCTCTCGGGCAAGTTTGCGCCGCCCGATTTTGGACCGCTGAAGATCGACGTGAAAGACCTCCAGTGGAAGGACGCGTTTGTCACGATCGCGGTGAACGATTTGAGAGGAACACGGGAAGCGCTGATGCTCGACTGGGGTGGCACCAAACACCCGTTACTGCCGGGCTCCCAAGTTCCCGGATACACAACCGGTGCGACCGCCTCGCTGGGCTCCGACCAACCGATTGCGAGCGAAATCGAATTTTCCATTCCACTCGATTTCAATGGCAGCGAAGGGATCTACTTCGCGCCTTTTGGGGTGCAGAATGAGGCGACTTTGAAATCAAACTGGCCTGATCCGGCTTTTCGCGGCGCGTTCTTGCCAGCGGAGCGGTCGGTGCGCCCTGACGGATTTGATTCAAAATGGAAGGTGTCATATTACGGTCGCGACTATCCCCAATCCTGGACGAGTCGCACAGGCAACGAGCGTTTCAGTGTTCTTTCCGTCACGAATTCGCGTTTCGGCGTTCAGCTTTTGTCGATTCTGGATGCCTATCGTTACGTGGAACGCTCGATCAAGTACGGCGTGCTTTTTCTCGTGCTGGTTTTTACCACTTTCTTTCTCTTTGAGGTCACGGCCCGACAAAAAATTCATCCGTTTCAATATCTGATGGTCGGCGCGGCCCTTTGTCTGTTTTACCTTCTGCTATTGTCGATTTCAGAATTTATTGGATTCAGTTGGGCTTACTTGATCGCGGCGGTCGCATCGACTGCGTTGATTACGTGGTACTGCCGATTTTTCCTTGGCGGCGGTGCGCGCACGCTGATGATTAGCGCAGGGCTCGCGGGGGTTTACACATTTCTCTACATCACCTTGCGTCAGCAGGATTACGCATTGCTCATGGGCGCGATCGCACTCTTTATCGTGTTGGCGATCGTAATGTACGTGACACGCAAAGTGGATTGGTATGCCCGCGACGCCAGCTAGGAAAACAATCACCGACTATGGCCGAATTTTCCGTCAATCCGACCCGGTTTGATCCCTACAAAAACTTCAAGTTCCGCGTTAAATGGGATGGTCGTTACGTTGCAGGCGTCAGCAAGATGAGTGGATTGCGGCGCACGACGGAGGTTATTCAACATCGCGAAGGAGGCGATCCCAGCAGTAGCCGCAAATCTCCTGGTCTTACCGAATTTGCTCCGATAACGCTGGAACGCGGTGTTACGCACGATCCGGAATTTGAGAAGTGGGCTAACAAAGTCTGGGCGCTCGGTGCTGGCCGTGGCGCGGAAGTTTCCTTGAAAGATTTCCGCAAAGATATCGTTCTTGAGGTTTATAATGAGGCCGGACAACTGGTTCTTGCCTATAAGATCTATCGCTGTTGGATTTCAGAATATGAAATACTTCCGGACCTCGATGCCAACGCGAATGCGATTGCTATCGAGCGTATCAAATTGGAAAACGAAGGCTGGGAACGAGACCAGTCAGTAAAGGAGCCGGTCGAGCCGTCTTCAAAGAAATCGTGATCAATTCTGCTATCCGAAACCGCCCAAGTCCCTGAAAAGAATAACGTCGCCCCGTGGTGATTTCGTTTCGTGGAGGTTTTTATGGCGGGTTGGCCATCGCTCTTTGCCTGGGGCTCTATCCCATTTGGTTGTGGCAACCTGAGCGGCAGGCGAAGCGTCACACCGAGAATTTTTTCGACGCGATCGAGCATAAGAACTGGGAAGCCGCGGCCGATTTCATTGCAACGGATTATCAGGATCAGTGGGGCGACGATCGTGTACGTGTTCTCGAACGCCTACGCGAAGGTTTTCGATATGTGCGTGGTCCACGGATCATCGCCTCGAATCCGAGTGTGCAGGTCGAAACGCAACGTGCGGTCTGGAGCGGCAAAATTACACTCTACAGTTCCGACGGTGACGTGATGGAGGTTCTCGACCAACGCGTCAATTCATTGCAATCTCCCTTCGAACTTGAGTGGCATCATCTCTCAGGGAAGCCGTGGGATTGGAAGCTCGCGCGAGTAAGCAATCCGGCGTTTGAACTCCCCGCCGATGCATACTAATGGCAAAGCGTGTTTCGCGCGGCCCTGTAGCCGTGGGCACTGAACTTGGCCGCTCGGGCTTTTCCTTTATCCAGGACCCCGGCGGTCAACTCCGAAAGCTTTCATAGTCACCGCTCGCGGCTACAAATCCGCTTACAGGGCGCGCTACAGCCTACTTCCCCTGTGCCTGGCGCAATTGAGTCTTGGCCGTTTCCACGTCGCGCGGCGGTTGCCCGCAAAGCAAAATCGCACGGAGTTTGTCTCCCTGGTAGTAACGCGCGATAAATTTTTTCTTTGCGTACGTCCCCTGAACATCGATCCGTGTCGCCAACACGCTGAAATCTCCTACGAAATCCATCCGCAAATCGAAGATTTCCGTCCAAAAATACGGGACCTGTTCGTAGCGGATGCGTTTTTTGCCGGTCATGTTCGCGCCGGCGACCAAGCCCTGGCTCCGTGCGTTATCCCAATGTGTCTGGCGCCGCACGCCGCCCATTATTCGATCAGGATAAAACGCCAGGTCGCCCACTGCATAAATCCCTTTTTCCTCCGTCTCGAGATATTCAGTAACTGGCGACCCATGTGGCCCGGCAAGTTGCCGCTTTTTGTCTGGATATTTCGGAGGACAGTTTTGCCCTCAAAGCCATTAAGGCTTTCGCCCATCGACAAAGTTACTCCGTGTTTTGCAAAGTACTCGGTGAGCCAGGTTCCGGTTTCCGGATCGATATATCGGTCTAATAAATAGGAATCCCGATGCATGAGACCGACCTTTAGTTTCATCATCCGGAGGCTCGCTGCGGCCTCGCACGCCAGCAGTCCACCACCGACAACCATGATGCCTTTCTCGTGGGTTGCCGTCTCTTTTAGCGCGAACGCGTCACGAATCGTTCGCAGATAGATCACGTTGCCGAGACTCGTTCCGGCGACCGGCGGACGCACGGGGCGGCTACCCATCGCCAGGCATGCCTTGTTGAACTCAATAGTTTCACCGTTGGCAAGCACGGCGAGACGCCGATCGATGTTGAACTGTGTTACCACCGTGCCAAATCGCGTCTCAATCTTGTACTTCTCGTACCAGGCCTCAGAGGGTTCGAGTAATTTCTTAGGATGTGGATCCTTCTCGCGCAAAAAGTCTTTGGATAGAATCCAGCGTTTGTAAGGTGGAAACACTTCGGCACCGACCAAAGTCACGCTTCCCCGCTTATCATGGCGGCGTACTCCTTCGCAGGCGCTGGCCCCGCCAATGCCGCCGCCGATGATGAGATAGTCGCGCTGAATCATATGCGAAAGTGCACCATAATTTCGGCGCTGGTGTGCCGACAAGTTAAATCGTTAAGGTGCTACGTTTTTGGGACGGGTCGATATTCTTATTGCGCTATGGAAGTTTCTTTCGCCAGACTGTCCGCGCCATGAATGAATCTGTCACTCAAATCAAGGACATGACCGGAAACCCTGCCCCGCTAGGGCTCTTGGGTTTTGGTATGACGACCGTGCTGTTGAACCTGCATAACGCCGGTTTCTACGACTTAAACAGCATGATTCTGGCCATGGGAATTTGCTACGGCGGCGCTGCGCAAATTGTCGCGGGGATTATGGAATGGAGGAAAGGCAACACGTTCGCCACCACCGCGTTTCTCTCCTATGGCTTGTTCTGGTTTTCGCTCGTAACGCTGATTGTTATGGCGAAATTGGGCTGGGCCGCCCCCTCAAACGACAGGGCAATGGCAGCGTATCTTGCCATGTGGGGCCTGTTCACGGCTGTCATGTTTATCGGCACATTGCGATTGCACGTGGCCGGTCAAGTGGTTTTCGGGTCGTTGACGATTCTGTTCTTCTTGCTCGCAATCGGTGACTATACGAATGCCAGCGCCGGTTTTAAACATTTCACCGGCTACGAAGGAATCTTCTGCGGCTTCTCGGCGATCTATGCCGGACTCGCTCAGGTACTGAATGAGATCTTCGGTAAAACTGTGTTGCCGCTCGGCGCCGTGACCAAATAACTGTAGAGCGTCTGTGTCGGACACCGACCTTCTGGATGGCGCTTTACAAAAACGCCCTACAAAACTCGCAGGCGGAGCCGCCTCTCGCCGTGCAGGCTGGAAGCCTATGCTCCACCTTTCAGCAAGCTCGCCGCTAGCGTGAGCGCCGATTCGCTTTTGCCACCGAGCATTCGCGCGATCTCTTCCTGGCGTGATTTTCCACTGACTTCGCGCAAATTGGAAAACGTCCGCCCGCGCGAAACATCCTTGGTGACGACGAAGTGCGCGGACGCCGTCGCGGCTACCTGGGGCAGATGCGTAATGCAAATCACTTGATGATCGCGTCCCAACGTTTGCATTTTTGCGCCAACTGCGTGCGCGATCTCGCCGCCAACGTTTGTGTCGATTTCATCGAACACGAGGAGGGGGATCGCATCATGTGCAGCCAGAGCAGACTTAATCGCCAACATCAAGCGTGAGATTTCGCCGCTCGAGGCAATCGCTCGAAGCGGTTTAAGCGGTTCGCCCGGGTTTGGCGAGAAGAGTAATTCGACCGAATCGAATCCATTTGGCCGCGGCTCATCGAGTGTTCTGAGTTTCGCTTCGAACTCCGATTGACGGAACCCGAGATCGCGCAAGTTGCGCCGAATGTTCTCAGAAAGTTTCGGTGCAGCTTTCCCGCGCAGCTTGCGCAGCGTTTCGCCTGCGCGCTTCATTTGTGCGCGGACATTCTCAATTTCTTTCACAAGGCGCTGCAACTCGGCGTCGCGACCTTCGATTTTCTGCATTCGTTCCGCTGCCCGCTCGGCAAATGCGATGACCTCGCCGATTGATCCGCCATATTTCCGTTTCAAAGTTTCGAATAACGAAATGCGCTGCTCCAGGGCCGCGAGTTGTTCGGGATCGAGATCTAGTTTTTCGGCATACGTGGAGAGCTCTCGAGCGATCTCGGATAGCTCAACGACGGCGGCAGCATGCGCCGATGAAAACTGCGCGATCGAACCATCGATCTTTTCTAGTTCCCGCAGTAGCCGCTGGGTTTCAGCGAGTTGCGAAAGAACAGAATCGTCCGTTTCGGAAAGTTTGTTGGCGATCGCACTGGCCAGTTCAATCAATCGTTTGCTGCTGGCCGTCAGCTTGTAGCGGTTTTCGACTTCCTCTTCTTCGCCCGCAACCAGATTCGCCGATTTGATCTCGGTGGTCTGATGACGGAGAAGATCGAGCTCCTGTTCGCGCGCCGTTTCCGCGGTGTTCAGTGCGGCATGTTCCGCCAGTAGCGTCTGCAATTGTCCGTAGAGGTTTCGGTATTCGGCAAGCTGGTCTTCGGCGCGCGCGAACGAATCGAGCAAGCTCAACTGCCTGTCGGGCGAAAGCAACGATTGGTGATCATGCGGTCCGTGCAGATCGACAAGCTCATCCCCAAGATTCTTTAAGACCGACAAGGTGGTGGGCGAACCGTTGATGAATTGGCGCGTGCCGCCTGCAGTCGAAAAACTTCGCTTAATGATGAGATCGTTCTCACACGGTTCGATCCCGGACTCGACCAGTTGTGGATTTAATTTTTCCAGATCGTTTCCACTGAAAACGGCCTCCACAGTACAAAGATCGGTGCCGGTGCGGATGAGCGATTTATCTGCGCGTTCGCCCAGCAAAAGTTGCAGCGCGCCGATGATGATCGATTTCCCCGCGCCCGTCTCGCCCGTAACGGCAGTGAATCCTTGCGCCAAGTGCCACTCGAGTTCTTCCACAAGAGCGAGATTCGTAATTCGCAACAATGTGAGGATGGCAGCCATTAGGGAGGTTGAGAGTTATTAGTTGAGAGCTGAGAGTCACAGCTTGCCAATTCAACCTTCAACTCTCAAGTCAGGGCTTACGCTGTCCTTTCTCGGCACTGGAACGTCCCAGGGCGTGCCTATGATTGGTTGCGATTGCGATGTCTGCCACTCGCCCGATCCACGCGACCAGCGGCTGCGCTCCTCGATCTATATCGAAACGCCGGAATGCTCGTGGGTCGTGGATACCGGCACAGATTTCAGGACTCAGGCACTGCGCGAGGATATTCGGCGTGTCGATGCGGTCGTTTTCACGCACTCGCACACCGATCACATCATGGGCTTTGACGATCTGCGGCGATTTTCACACGCGCGGGGCTCGATGCCGGTTTATGCATCAGCCGAAACGATGGCGGATCTGCAGCGTGTGTTTAGGTTTGCGTTCAACACCAGCAATCCGGTTCCATATTATTTGAAACCCGAGCCGCACATTATCGATGTCCCGTTTAAACTAGGCGAAACGTTGATCACTCCTCTGCCGGTGCCGCATGGCGACTCCTTGGTGAACGGCTATCTTTTCTCGCGCGCGGACCAAAAACTTGTCGCCTACCTAAGCGATTGCAGTGCCGTACCGGATGCGACTGTCGATCTTATTTCTGGCGTGAAAGTCTTTATCATCGACGCGCTTCGCGATCGACCGCATCCGACACACCTGAGCGTTGGGCAGGCCCTAGATGCGGCGGCGCGCGTAAAGCCTGAATCGACTTACTTTACGCACATCTGCCACGATCTTCCGCAGGCTGCAGAATCCCGGCTTCCTATTGGTGCGCACATTGCTTATGACGGATTGAAGCTCAGATTCTAATATCGAGTCTGCGGCGGTGGTTAAGGTTTCAGCGAATAATTCCGCGTTCGCTTTGTTCGATGAACTGAATGATTCCGGTGATCTCTTCAGTCTGGGGCAGTTCTTTCTGCATCGCCTCGATTGCCTGGCGCGTGTTGTATTTCGAGCGATAAATCAACCGGAAGGCTTCTTTGATCAGCTTTACGCTTTCAGGTGGAAAGTTTTTGCGTTCCAAACCAATTAGATTTACACCGCGAATTTCCGCAGGGTTACCATCAGCGATCATGAAGGGCGGAACGTCCTGGACGATTTTTGAACAACCACCGGTGATCGCGAACCGTCCGATCCGGCAAAATTGATGCACGGCGGTGAGTCCGCCCATCACCGCGTAATCTCCTACCTGAACATGACCGCCCAACGTGCCATTGTTGGAGAAAATGACGTGATCGCCCACGGTGCAATCGTGTCCGATATGGCAGTAAGCGAGAAAATTTCCGCGATTACCGATTCGCGTTTTGCCTTCACTTGTCGTGCTGCGGTGTGCCGTCACGAATTCGCGAAACGTGTTTTCGTCGCCGATTTCCAGATAGGTCGGTTCGCCGCGGTATTTTAGATCCTGTGTTTGCTGGCCGATAGAGCAGTAGGCATAGAATCTGTTCTTTCCTCCGACCTTCAGTGGTCCGCACAGTGTAACGTGATGTTGGAGCCAGCAATTTGGGCCGAGCACAACGTCGGGGCCGATTACACAGTAGGGACCGACAATTGTTCCCGCGCCAATTTCGGCGGCTGAATCGATAATGGCGGTCGGATGAATCTGCACGTCGCTCATTTGTCGAGGAACGTGAACATGAGTTCGGCTTCGGAAACGACCGCGTCGTTTACTACGCAGTAGCACTTCGTTTTCGCCATGCGATTGCCACGCGCTCTCGTCAGCTCGGCGTGAATGAAAATCGTGTCGCCCGGAAAAACCGGTTTGCGAAATTTCACCTGATCAGCACTCATGAAATAGCCGACACGACTCGAAGTCTTCGTCAATTTGAACAAAAGAATACTGGCCACTTGCGCCATCGCTTCTACTTGCATGACTCCAGGCATCACTGGATGACCGGGGAAATGTCCCTGGAAAAACGGTTCGTTAATCGTGATGGATTTTATGGCCGTAATTTTATTTTCGCCCTCGAAGCCGATGACCCGGTCAACCATCAAAAAAGGGTAGCGGTGCGGAAGGATCTTCATCACTTCGCCAGTGTCCAGACCGGAATCGCCTATTG
>WNFW01000962.1_pt1 | contig 19185 bp, 7 predicted proteins | sample 5400131 | NCBI WGS metagenome assembly WNFW01 (sample SAMN13153362, study PRJNA577476) | soil metagenome | isolation source: 20 cm soil or saprolite under grassland replicate 1 | place: USA:California | collected 2016-06-15 | reverse complement strand
GCGCTGTTCAAGGCGATCCCGCGTCGCACGCTTCCGGTCGGCGTGCCGTGGATATAGCAGCGGTCGAAGATGAGATCGGTCGGGACCTGTGAGAGGGCGGTGTTGCCGCCGGGCGCCTCCAGGACGACGAGGTTCTGCAATGTCGGGCTGGTGGAGGCCCATGTGGTGGTCAGCTCGATCCCGATGAATCGGTAGTGGTGCGCGGCTGACGCCGTGCTCACCACCGGATTCGTGTTGGAGCTCACGAGTTTCGGCATGAGGCTCGCCTGAGCCGGCGAGACGCGGGTCCCCTGTAGAGGCAGGCTGGCGAGGGCCGAGGATTGGATGTGAATCCACCCCGTGCGCGATTTGTTAGGCAGGGTGAAGTTGCCGGTGAACGCGGCCCCGGCCTGCAGCTCGATCACGTCCCCCGGTTGGGCGGCGTCGAGGGCCCCTTGGAAATCGCCCCCGGCCGGTACCCTAATGAGCGAGCCGGTGGGCGGCACATACGTCGTGTCCAGGAACACGAGCGGGAGCTGCGGGCTGGTCGATTGCGCGAGGACACGGGCGGGGAGGAGCAGGATGATGCCGAGCAACGCGAGGAGAAAACCGAGCCCGATGCGGGTGCCCTGATCGAAAAACAGGCTCCCCGCGAGGAGAGCCCCTTGCGCGGAGGGTTGGCGAGGAGCGGTCAAATCGAGCCGTGGTGCACGATTTAGAGTCGGGGTGACTCAGCGCGAAATCCAACCCGCGTGTCCAGGCGTAACCGCCACGTGACGTGCGCTGTCGCCCTCGGTCGTCAACATGCCCCTCCTGGAATCTCAGTTTCAAAAATCCTGGGGTCTCCGGGTGCAGAAGTCAAGACTCCATCTGACAGTAAATCGCCAATGAGTCTCTCTCGCGAGCGCCGGCCGGATTGACATTGGGCGTTTCCGATCTCTACCTCAGGTCCTCTTCTGGCCGGGAACCGCTTCGTATCGGCCTCTTGCTGGACGACACGGCACTTCCCCGATGCTTCCGGAAAGTGGTCGAGAATATCCGGAACAGCAACTTTGCTTCCGTCCACCTCGCCGTGTTGCGTCGGGAGCCTTCGTCGGTCGTACCGCAGTCCCGCGCCCCTCTGCCCCTTCGCGCCTGGCGCATTCTTCGCGATCCTCAACGGCGTCGAGGGCTCCTCTACCGGTGGTATTCGAAGTTCGATGCCAGACGCGCCTCGCTCGAACCGGATCCCTTTGAGCGGGTCGACTGCACCGACCTTCTCGAGGGCATCGCGCGCATGTCCGTCACTCCGATCACCAAGGGGTTCACGCATCGTTTCCCCCCTGACGCCATCGAGCGTATCCGAGCTCAGGATCTCGACGTCATCCTCCGTTTCGGATTCAATATTCTCCACGGTGAAGTCCTCCGGAGCGCGCGACACGGGATCTGGTCCTTTCATCATGGTGACAACGACCACTATCGTGGCGGGCCGGCATATTTCTGGGAGCTGGTAGAAGAGTCTCCGCTCTCCGGCGTCATCCTTCAGGTGCTCACCGAGGAGCTCGACGCCGGCCACGTGCTGTGCAAGGTGTTGTTCTCCTCCGTGCCGGGCCTCTCCCTGCAGAAGAACCGCTGGGGACCGTGTTGGGGCTCGACCCACCTGGTGATCCGCAAGCTACACGAACTCCACCAGCACGGCTGGGATCATGTGGTCAAGACGAGCGTGCCCCACGCTCCCTATCTCGGGAAACGCAAGATCTACCGCGCCCCAACCAATGCGGAGATGGCCCGCTGGCTCACGTCCAAACTCATCCGCAAGGCGCTGGCGCGCCCGTTCCGCAAGCCGCGCGTCGGTCACTGGCGGATTGGCGTCAGGGCGAGCGGCCCCGCCGTGCACGCCGCTGCTGCCCGAGGAGGCGCCGCGGCCGACCTGACAGGGTTTCGCTGGATCGAATCCCCGCGCGGGCGTTTCTGGGCCGATCCCTTTCTCTTGGAGCACGACGGCATCACATGGCTCTTCTTCGAGGACTTCCGCTATCACGAGGAGCGCGGCGTCATCAGCGTCGCCGAGCTGCGAGACGATTGCACTGTGGGCGAGGTGCGTACCTGCCTAGACTTGCCGTACCACCTCTCGTTTCCGAATGTCTTCCGGCATGACGGCGAAGTCTTCATGATTCCCGAGACGCACCGCCATGGCACGGTCGAACTCCACCGGGCGACTCGCTTTCCCTACGAGTGGAAGATGGAACGGGTCCTCTTTCGAGGCGACGTCATGGATACCTCAGTCTGGTTCGACGGCCGGCGCTGGTGGTTCTTCGCGGGTATGCACGAGCCAGCGGGTCACGTCGCGACAAGCATGCTGTTTTCCGCCGACTCGTTGACCGGCGATTGGACGCCGCACCCCGCCAACCCGATCGCCGCCGACGTGCGGACCGCGCGCAACGCCGGAGCGATCTTTTCGAGTGGCGGCCGGCTCTTTCGCCCGAGCCAGGACTGCGCCGGTGGTTATGGCCGCAGCGTCTCATTCAACGAAATCGCCCCGCTCAATCGGGAGGAATATGCCGAACGCGCTGTCCTCAGGGTGGTTCCCGAGCCTTCCTGGGATTGCTCGGGCGCGCATACGTACAACTTCTCCGGCCGTTTCGAAGCGATCGATGCGGTGCGGTCCGAACCTCGCGCCGCTCATCTGTGATCGTCCCGGTGGTCGGGCGCTCACGTAAGGGGGCGGCGTGAGGCGTGCGGACGGTGCCCTTATCTCACTCCAGCGACCGTAGAGCGTTGCGCAACTCGGTCAGATGGCGCGCCATGATCGCCGTGACGCCCGGGGCGACTGTCGGGTCGGTGTAGCTGGGCGGGGCCAGACCGGCCTGGACGTACGCATCGCCCAGCGCTTTCCGTAGCTCGGTGAGGTGGACCGCTTTCACCGGCGTCGCGCCACCGGAGACGGTCGGGTCCGTGAAGGTAAACGCTGCCAGCCCAAAGTTCTGCACGCGAAGCGTGTTGACCGCGGCTCGGAGTTCGGCGATGTCCACGGCCCGAACGGGGCTCACGGCCGCGGTGGGATCGGGATTCGCGTAGACGGCCGAGAACGTTGCGGTGACCGACTGTACGGCTGTCATCGCGACCACACAGGCGCCCGTCCCGCTACAGCCGCCGAACCAGCTCTTGAAGGCTGCCCCGGCTCCCGAGCTTGCGGTCAGCGTCACGTTGGTTCCACTCGCGTAGGGCTGGGTGCAGCTCGCGCCGCACGAGATTCCCGACGGAGAGCTCGTCACCGTCCCGCTTGCGGAGCCTTGACGAATCACAGTGAGCGCGAACTGCGGCGGCGAAGGCGTAAACGTTGCGGTGACGGTCGTGGCCGCGGTGACGGTCACCGCGCAGGTGCTCGTGCCGGAGCAGCCACCGCCGCTCCAGCCGGCGAAGGTGGAGCCCACGGCCGGCGCGGCGGTGAGCGTCACAGGGGTCCCGCTGGCATAGTTCGCGGCGCAGCCCGTGCCGCAGTTGATGCCCGCGGGAGCGCTGGTGACGGTGCCGCTGCCGGTCCCCGCCTTGCTGACGGTGAGGGCGAAGTTCTTGAGGGTGAAGGTCGCGGTAACGGTGGTAGCCGCGGTGACGGTCACCGTGCAGGTGCTCGTGCCTGAGCAGCCACCGCCGCTCCAGCCGGTGAAGGTGGAGCCCGGGGCTGGCGCGGCGGTGAGCGTCACGGGGGTCCCGCTGGCGTAGTTCGCGGAGCAGCCCGTGCCGCAGTTGATGCCCGCGGGGGCGCTGGTGACGGTGCCGCTGCCGGTCCCCGCCTTGCTGACGGTGAGGGCGAAGTTCTTCAGGGTGAAGGTCGCGGTGACGGTGGTGGTCGCGGCGACGGTCACCGTGCAGGTGCTTGTGCCCGAGCAGCCCCCGCCGCTCCAGCCAGTGAAGGTGGAGCCCGGGGCCGGCGCGGCGGTGAGCGTCACGGGGGTCCCGCTGGCGTAGTTCGCGGAGCAGCTCGTCCCGCAGTTGATGCCCGACGGCGCGCTGGTCACCGTCCCCGAGCCGGTGCCGGCCCTGACGACTGCCAGCGACACCGATGACCCGATCGTGAACGTCAAGCTATTCGATGTGCCTCCGCCAGGCGGAGGATTTGCGACGGTCACCGGAGCACTGCCACCCATCGCCACGAGGCTCGCCGGGATCGTCGTCTGCAATTGGGTGCCGCTGACGAAGGTGGTCGTCCGATCCGTGCCGCTCCACCGAATCACGGAACTCGACTCGAAGTTACTGCCGTTCACGGTGAGGACGAAGCTGGCGGAGCCCGCGACCACGCTGGTCGGTGAGAGCGAGCCGGCCGAGGGCACCGGATTCACGCCGCCGCACACGCCACTGATCGCACAGGATGTCGCTGAGTTGAGAGCGCCGAAATCGGCGCCGATGTCCTTGCCGTCGGTTCCCGCGCCCTTGTAGAGGCTGGCCGGTGCGAGTGCATAGTTCGCGCCCGCGAGGTCGACGAAGCCGACATTGCCGAGGGAGGCGGGAAAGAAGTTCGTGGAAGGGTAGAGCGAGGCCGTGCCGCCGACCACCACGTTGCGCGTGAACGTGGCCCCCGGGAAGTAGGTGGTGAGGGTCAGCAGGGGATTGCCCGCGGTGCCCTGCCCGTTGAGGCCGAGTTGGTTGTTCAATGCGACGTTGTTCCTGAAGACGAAGCCCGTGTGGGGGCGGTTGCCGCCGAGGAGGAAGGCGCCCAAAAAGTCGCCGTCCTGGAAGGCGGTGTTGTGGTCGATGACGACGTTCGTCGTGCCGTCGAGGAGTTGGAAGAGCCGCCCGGAGGATCCGCCCCATGCTCCGCCGGTGACGTCATCGAACAGGTTGTTCTTGATGAGGATCCGGCTCGTCTGCTGGCTCGGGAAGTTGTCGTCGAAGCCCATGATATTCACGCCCGCCCCGGTGTGGCGCACGATGTTGTTCGTAAAGGTCACATCCTGCACGACGGACCAGGGGGCCGTGCCGTCCTGGTTGCGGATGGTGAAGAGGACCGCGAACCCGTTCTGCGCGTCGAGCCAGTTATTCTCCATCACGTTGCCGTCGACCAGGACGCGCTGGGCGTTCTTGAGCTCGAAGAGGTTTTTGACCGGCCAGTAACGGCCGGCATAACTGGGGTCGTCGGGCTTCCAGGACAGCGGCTTGAAGAGATAGTTCTGCCGGACCTCTATATCGGAGGGGACCAGATTCGCGATCGTGGGATCCTGGCCGCCGAACTCGAGGTTCTCGGTCGCCCCTTCCAGGTAGTTGTTGACGATCTTGTACGGGCCGGGGCCGCTCCAGCCCACGATCGCCTGCGAGTCCCCGTTGCCGTCGTGGAAATTGGAGACGTAGGAGTCGACGATCGCGGTGCGGGCGCTGTTCAAGGCGATCCCGCGTCGGACGTACCCGGCCGTCGTGCCATGGAGATAGCAGCGGTCGAAGACGATATCGGTCGGGACCTGCGAGAGGGCGCTGTTCCCGCCGGGCTCTTCGAGGGTCACGAGGTTGAACAGGGTCACGCTGCTCGACGTCCACGTGGTGGTGATCTCGATTCCGACGAACCGATAGTGGTGGGCGGCCGACGCCGTGACGATGGCGGAAGCCGAGTTCGGGCTCACGATCTTCGGCATCAGGCTCGCCTGGGCTGGCGAAACACGGGTGCCCTCTGAGGGAAGGCTCGCGAGCGCCGAGGATTGGATATAGATCCACCCCGTTCCCGATTTGTTGGGCAGGGTGAAGTTGCCGCTGAACGTGGCCCCCGCCTGCAGCTGGATCACATCCCCCGGCTGGGCGGCGTTGAGGGCCGACTGGAAATTGCCCCCCGCCGCGACGTTGATGACCGAGCCGGTGGGCGGCACGTACGTCGTATCCAGGAACACGAGCGGAAGCCGCGGGCTGGTCGATTGCGCGAGGACGGGGCCGGGGAGGAGCGAGATGATGGCGACGAGCACGGCGAAAAGGCCGAATCCCTCTCTCGAAAACATTGTGGTCTCCTTGGGGGGAGACCACCGTGTTCCCGGGGGTGCCGATCACCCCTTCCTTCGGTAGCCCGGCTGTCAGGCTTGTCGGCCTGACCCGTGGCTTTGCGTCCCCGCCTCGCGGCGGGTTTGCCCTTTTCGAGAAGGGGTCTTCCCTCGAGAAGGGGGTTAGTGCACAAGGGGTGCCAGACAGCGGCCGCGTGGGCCCGGGACCCTCAAAATCTGGAAATTGCGGAACTCAAGCCGGCTCCCAGGGCCAATCGACGACGTCATCACGATACCGTGGGCGACGTGCATTGTCACATCTGACAGTCTGCGTGCCATTCTGGGAGTCTTCGCCCGAAAGATCATAGGTTTACCAGCCGGCAGGCTCGACCTCGGCTCACCCGCCATGACTGCCAAGGAGAGATTCGTGGCGTTCTTGGTCGCGCATCAGCGCCGCAGCTTCTGCGACGAGTGCCTTGCGCGCGCGTTGGGCATTGACCCCTCCACGGCCTATCGGGCGGCGGTGAAGGCAGGGCGAATGGACGGGTTCATCAGGGAGTATGGCGTCTGCTCGGAGTGCGGTGAGAGCCGGCTGGTCACCCGCTCGTCCCGCTGATCGATTCGAAAGTCGGGCCGGAGGAAGCTCACCTCAACCCCTCCGGCCCGACGTGTCTTCGGCGGCTCGAGCCTGCCGTGATCCTCTGACGAGAGGGCGGGCGGGTTCGCCGCCTCGAGGAGACTTCCTATTTTGGTTGCGGGGTTTTCCGCGGATTCATTCCGGAACTTACCTGATTGTTCCGTTCGCGGGGCCGGCTAAGACTGAGGATTGGAAACGTTGTCTGCGCCTTTGGCCGAAGCTTGTGAACCTGTGCCTTGGGAGCGCGCGATCATGCTGAAGAACTTTGAGCGGCAACGGATGGCCGAATGGAGCGAGACCTCGCGATTCGACGTCCGAGAGCAGTGCGTGCCTGACTTGGTGGGCGCGCGCGCAGCCGAGACGCCAACCGCGCCGGCGGTGATCGCGACGGGCCGGGCGCTGACCTTCGAGGAGCTCGATACCCAGGCCAATCGGCTTGCTCGTGAATTGCGCGCCCTTGGTGTGGGTCCCGAAGTGGTCGTCGGGCTTTGCGTCAAGAGCTCCCCAGAGATGATCGTGGGTGCCCTGGCAATTCTCAAGGCTGGCGGGGCGTATCTTCCCCTCGATCCGGCCTACCCCTCCGATCGGCTTGCCTTCATCCTGAGTGACGCACGCTGCCCATTGTTGGTCACCGGCGGCTGCGTTGCGGATCGACTGGTCGCGAGCGTTGACCGGGTGCTCACGGTGGACCTGAGCGGACCCGGGTCTTCCGCTCCCCCAGCGACCGGCGTCAAGGCGGAGAACCTCGCCTATGTCATCTATACCTCCGGGTCCACCGGCCAGCCCAAAGGCGTCGAGATCACTCACGCGAGCCTTCTGAACCTGGTGTTCTGGCACCAACGCGCCTTCCAGGTCAGCCCTGCCGACCGGGCCACCCAGTTCGCAGCCGTGGGGTTCGATGCCGTCGTGTGGGAACTCTGGCCCTACCTCACGGCGGGCGCGAGTGTCTTCCTGCCCGATGAGGCCATCAGGAACGAGCCCGAGGCCCTCAGGGACTGGCTCCTGTCGAAGGAGATCACCATCACCTTCGTTCCGACGCCCATGGCCGAGCGCATGATGGCTCTCCAATGGCCACGTAAAGTCCCACTGCGAATGATGCTGACTGGAGCCGACACGCTCCATTCTTATCCGTCGCCTGAGTTGCCCTTCCTTCTGGTGAACAACTACGGCCCCACCGAGTGCACGGTCGTCGCGACATCCGGGCCGGTCGTTGCTGAGGAGCGCCCCGACCGCCTGCCACCCATCGGTCGGCCCATCGACAACACCGAGGTCTACATCCTAGACGAGCAGTCGCGCCCGGTGCCGATCGGTACTCCCGGAGAGTTACACCTCGGCGGGGCGGGGCTGGCGCGTGGCTACGTGAACCGGCCCGAATTGACCGCGGCAAAATTCATCCCGAATCCGTTCAGCGCCAAGCCGGGCGCTCGTTTGTACAAGACGGGTGATCTGGCCCGCGCGCTCCCGGATGGCCAAATCGCCTTCCTCGGACGGATCGACGATCAGCTCAAGATTCGCGGATTCCGGATCGAGCCCAACGAAATCGTTACCGTTCTCAACGAGCATCCCCACGTCTGCGAGAGCGTGGTCGTTGCTCGTGACATCGCGCCGGGCGACAAGCGTCTTGTCGCGTATCTTGTGCCGGCCTCCGGCTCCCAGCCCACTCACCGTGTGCTCCGAGACTTTCTGCGAGCCCGCCTGCCCGAGTACATGGTGCCAGCGCTCTTTGTGCGGCTGGACGCCATCCCCTTGAACCCCAATGGCAAGATAGACCGGGCGGGCCTCCCGGCGCCGGATCCTGCGAACACGATCCGAGACGATGGCTTCGTCGGCCCCCGAACGCCCGTGGAGGAGCGCGTGGCGGGCATTGTGGCGCCCTTGCTCGGACTCGACCGGCTCGGCGTGGAAGACAATTTCTTCCTTGTCGGCGGCCACTCGCTGTTGGTGACGCAGCTCATCGCTCGGATACGGGATACCTTCGGAGTCGAGGTCAGCCTGCGAAGCCTGTTCGACGCTCCGACGGTTGCGAAGCTGGCCGCGGGGATCGAGGGACTCCTGGTCGAGAAGCTGGAAGCCATGCCCGAGGACGAGGCTCGGCGCCTCTTGACGACGCCTGAGGGAGCCATCCGGAGTGAACAGTGACGTGAGCCCGGTCGCGAGGACAGACGTGAAAACGGGCGCGTCGGATCCCGCCCTGAGTCTGTACCATCTCCTCGACCCTGAGGTGCTCGCCAACCCGTATCCGCTCTACCATCGCCTCCGGAACGAGGATCCCGTGCACTGGGATCCGTTCCTGCACGAGTGGGTCGTGACCCGCTACGCAGACGTGATCCGAGTGCTCCACGAATTTTCCGCCAACTGCACGCCGACCCCCGAGCAACTGACCGCCATGGGTCTGTCGGCGCTGAACCCCATTGCGCAGGTGATGGTGAAACAGATGCTGTTCATGGACGCCCCCGCGCACACCCGGCTGCGGAGCCTGGCGGCCGAGGCCTTCACGCCGCACCGAGTCGAGCTCCTGCGTGAGCACATCCAGGAGATCACCACCAACCTCATCGAGGCCGTGCTCCCCGCAGGGTGCATGGACGTGATTGCGGATCTGGGCGAACCGCTTCCGTGCATCGTCATGGCCGAGATGCTCGGCGTGCCCGTTGGGGATCACCCCCAGCTGAAGGCCTGGTCCCAGGACTTCGCCGAGATGCTCGGAAATCTCCAATACAATCCCGACCGGGCGCCACGGATCCTCAAGAGCGTGGACGAAATGACCCGGTACTTCCGGTCGGCCATGCGCGAGCAGCTGGCGCGTCCCCGCCGCGGGCTCGTCAGTGCGCTGGTCAACGCGGAGATCCAGGGGGACCGGCTCTCCGAAGAAGAGGTCGTCGCCAACTGCATCCTGACGATGGTGGGTGGCCAGGAGACGACGACGAACTTGATCGGCAACGGCGTGCTGTCGCTCTTGCGGAACCCCGATCAGCTCCAGAAGCTTCGAGACGATCTCTCGCTCGTTCCCTCGGCGGTCGAGGAATTGCTCCGTTACGAGGCCCCCAGCCAGTACACGGCCCGGCTGGCTCCCGAAGACCTGGAGCTCGAGGGGAGGCGAATCCTCAAGAACCAGGCGGTGATCGCGGTCATGGGCGCCGCGAACCGCGATCCACAACGCTTCCCGGATCCCGACCGGCTCGACATTACTCGCAGCGACAACCGTCACGTGGCGTTCGGCTGGGGATCGCACTTCTGCTTTGGCGCGGCGCTCGCGAGGATCGAGGGGCAGGCCGCCTTCGGGACGATGCTGCGACGGATGCCGGGGCTGAAGCTGGAGCCGGGGCCGCTCGTATGGCGGGCGAACCTTGGATTGCGAGGTCTGACATCGTTGCGGGTGTCGTTCGGGCCGCCGGCATGAAGGGTCGTCGCGACTCCTCCCGCCGGCATGACCGAGTCTAACGTGGCTGGGGAAAACGTCCAGCTCTCCGAGGCGAAGCGCAGCCTGCTCCAGAAGTATCTCCAAGGCGACTACCAGCGATCGTCGGCCGGAGCGGGCACGATTGGCCGACGTCCCCCGGGTCGTTCCACGCTCCTGTCCTACGAGCAGCAACAGATCTGGCTTCACTGCCAGCTGGCGCCCGACCTGCCGCTCTACAACGAGCTCTTGACCGTTCGGCGGACAGGACCGCTCGACGTTTCTGCGCTGGAGCGCAGCCTGAGCGAGATCATCCGACGCCACGAAGCCTGGCGAACGACCTTCGACACTGTGGACGGGGAGCCTGTGCAGGTCGTCCTGCCGCCCCCCACGATCTCGTTACCGATCATCGATCTCCGGGAGCTCCCCGAGGCAGAGCGCGAACCGGAAGCCCTGCGTCTGGCCACTGAGGAGGTCCGGCGACCCTTCGACCTGGTTACGGGTCCTCTGCTCAGAGCCACGCTGGTCAGGCTTGCCGACGCGGAGTACCGATTGCATGTGCCCCTGCACCAGATCATCTTCGATGGCGTCTCGGCATTCTCCGTGTTTCTTCCGGAGCTCGTGGCACTCTACGACGCCTTCGCCGCTGGCCGGCCATCGCCGCTTCCGGAGCTGACCGTCCAGTATGGCGACTTCGCCCACTGGCAGCGGCAGCGGTTTCAGGGAGAGGCGCTCTCCGCGCAATTCAACTACTGGCGGCGGCGGCTGGCCGATGCGCCCACGCTGCTCGAGCTCCCGACGGACCGGCGGCGAGCTGCGGTCCAGACGTTCCGCGGTGCTCACGTGACGTTCGCGCTGCCTCCGGGCCTCAGCGAGTCGCTCAAGCGCTTGAGCCAGACGGAGGGGGTCACGTTGTTCATGATCCTCCTGGCCGCGGTCAACATTCTCCTCTACCGCCATACCGGAGAGGAAGACCTGCTCGTGGGGACTCAGGCGACGAGCCGCAAATGGCCGGAGGTCGAGCGGCTGCTCGGTGTCTTCATGAACACGCTGGTGATCCGCGCGAATCTGTCGGCCGCCCTGAGCTTCCGCGAGCTGCTCTCGAGGGTCCGCGAGGCCACCGTCGAGGCCCTCGGCCACAGTGACGTGCCCTTCGAGCTTCTCGTCAAGGACCTCCAGCCGGGACGCGACTCGAGCCGCAACCCACTGTGCCAAGCGACGCTCGTTTTAGAGCCCTCCGCCCCGGCGCCTCGCCCGGGGTGGAATCTCACCCAAATGGACGTTGACACCGGCACCACGAGGGTCGACCTGCACGTTCAGCTCGACGAGAGGCCCCAAGGGATCATGGGGCGCATCAAGTACAGCCGCGACCTGTTTGACGAATCCACGATCGTCAGGCTGGTCGACCACTTCAAGATCCTGCTCGAAGGCATCGTCACGAACCCCGACCGCTCCATCTCCGCATTTCCGATCTTGACGGCGAACGAACGGCTCGGCGCACGTCGGCCGCACAACCTCGTACGGCCATCGAACCCGTTCGGCAGGTTCGAAGCGGAGGACATCGAGCAATCGATCCCTCGGCGGTTCGAGACACAAGCCGCGAAGCATCCCCGCCGGATCGCCGTCCGGACCGGACGTGTGGCGTGGACCTATGAAGCGCTGAATCAGGCCGCCAATCGGGTTGCCCACGCCCTCTCGACGTTGCAGGACGTCGACGGTGCCAGGGTGGCGTTGCTGCTGGACCACGACGCGCCGATGCTAGCAGGCATCCTCGGCGTGTTGAAAGCCGGCGGTGCGTACGTGCCTCTCGATCCCACGCATCCGGGTGAGCGGCTCTCCCAGATTCTGGATGATTCGGGCGCGGTTGCCGTGCTGACGAGCAAGGAAAACTTGCCCCTGGCGGCCGGACTGGCGGGGCATTCGGCGAAGATCCTCGAGATCAATGACATCCTCGGGGGACCGAAGGCCCCGGAATATGGCCGGCACACGTCACCCGACCACCTCGCCTATCTCCTCTATACGTCGGGCTCGACGGGACGTCCGAAGGGTGTCGTGCAGAACCACCGCAACGTCCTGCATTTCATCGCGGCCTATACCAACAGCCTCCACATCTGTCCCGACGACACGCTGACGTTGATGTCGTCCTACAGCGTGGACGCGGCCGTGATGGACATCTTTGGAGCGCTGCTCAACGGGGCGACCCTCTGCCCGATCGACATCAGGAGCGTCGGCCTGCGTGGGGTGTGCGAGCGCCTGAACCGCGACGGAATCACCATCTATCATTCGACGCCGACCCTCTATCGGCACCTCGTCACGGCTCTCGCGGAGCGGCGCACGCCGCCGACCGTTCGTCTCGTCGTGCTGGGGGGAGAGGAGGTGCGCGGGGAGGACGTCGAGTCGTACCGAGCGCTCTTCGCTCCTCATTGCCTCTTCGTGAACGGACTGGGGCCGACCGAATCGACCGTCTCGCTCCAGTCCTTCATCGATAAGCAGTGGAACCTGGCGCGGCGTTCCATCCCCGTCGGCTATCCCGTCGAGCGGACGGCGGTCTCGCTGCTCAGCAGCGATGGCCGCCCGGGGCAAGTGTACGGAGAGATCGCTATCCGAAGCCCGTACGTGGCCCTCGGCTACTGGCAACGACCGGACCTCACCCGCATGGCCTTTCTCCCGGATCCGGAGGGTGGGAAGGACCGGATCTACCGGACCGGAGACATGGGTCGGTTGCTACCCGACGGCGGCGTGGAATTCTGCGGGCGGAAAGACTTACAGACGAAGATCCGGGGGTTCCGGGTCGAGATGGGGGAGGTCGAGGCGGCGTTGCTGCAGCATCCGGCGGTGAAGGAGGCGGCCGCCGCAGTCTCTGAGGCGAGCGACGGCGAAAAGCGTGTGATCGCCTACTGGGTCGCCGACGGGCTGCCTGTCCCGTCGGCCGACGCGATACGAGGCTTCCTGAGAGAACGATTGCCCAACTATATGGTTCCGTCCGCTTTCGTGCGTGTCGACGCCTTACCGTTGACCCCCAGCGGGAAGCTGGACCGGCGAGCCCTCCCCGTGCCAGAGCCATCGTCCCAGGAGCAGGGTTCCGCTGCGCCGCGTGACGACCTGGAACTCCAGCTCGTGGAGATCTGGAAAAAGGTGGTGGGAGTCGAACGCATAGGGATTCGGGACGACTTCTTCGCCCTCGGAGGGCACTCGTTGCTGGCATTTCGGATGTTCACCGAGATCGAGAGCCGATTCGGCGTCCGGATACCGCTGGCGACGCTCGTGAAGGCGCCGACAGTCGAACGTATCGCTGATGTTCTTCGGAGAGGGGGAGACACGCAAACCGGCCGACCGCTCGTGGCGATTCAACCTGGCGGCTCCCGCCCACCGCTCTTCTGCGTCCATGGCCACTTCGGCGAGGTTCTCTTTTATCGAGAGCTGTCACGGTGCCTGGGCCCCGCCCAGCCGTTCTTCGGCCTGCAGGCTCGAGGCCTCACGGGAGAGCCGGCGCATCGGACCATCCAGGCGATGGCGGCGGACTATCTCCAGGAGATTCGGTCCGTCCAAACGCAAGGCCCGTATTTCATCGGTGGTTACTGTTTCGGCGCCGTCGTGGCCTTCGAGATGGCGCAGCAGCTTCGGGCCCAGGGTCAGGAGGTCGCGCTGCTGGTCTTCTTTATGGGGTACACGCCCCGACCGAGTTGGCGCCGGCTCCTCCGGGACCTCTCTCGGTCAGCGCGACGGGCTCGGTTCCATGTGGGGCAACTTCGACGCCAGGGACTGAGAGACAAGCTCGCCTACCTGTCAGATCTGTGCTCGCGCCACCCCGCGGCCAAAAAAGCCAGGTCCTGGCTGTGGGGGCTAGAGTACGGGCTCGGCGGACGTCGAGCGCCCTGGTCGTCTCGACTGCTCCGCAATCTCCCGGAGATGAACCTGCACGCCGCCAGGATCTACGTTCCCCGGAGCTACGAGGGTCGCATGACGGTGTTTCTGAGCAGCGAAGCGGGCCAGACGGTTCGCCTCGATCCCAAGCGAGATCTCGCCGGGATGACCGCGCGCGAGGTCGACGTGGTGGCGGTGCCGGGCGACCGTGATTCCATGCTCAAGGAACCCTTCGTGCGGGTCGTGGCCGAACGGCTCGAGGCTTGCCTGAGGCGCGCTAGCGACAGGACGTGACGACCAGAAAGCGGGACGAGGTGAAACCGGACGAGGTCTGGTCCTCACCGCCAAGAGACCGTGCCTTCGAGTGCGATGAGGTCCACGTGTGGCGTGCCGATACGGATAGTGGAGGGTTCCGCGTCGAAGATCTGCGGCAAACGCTGAGCGCGAGCGAACGAGCACGAGCGGAGCGATTCGCCTTTCGGAGAGACCGTGACCGCTTCATCGTCCGTCGGGGGCTGCTCCGGGCGATCCTCGGGCGCTACCTGGCGATGGATTCGGCTCGCGTGGAATTCCAGTACGGTGCCGGCGGCAAACCCGCCCTCGCGCCGCAGAACGATGGGACGCAACTCCGCTTCAATGTCTCCCACTCTGCAGGGCTCGCCCTGTACGCGGTCGCGTGCGGCCGGGAGATCGGCGTCGATCTCGAAGCGATCCAGCCCGTTATCGCACGAGAGCGCATTCCCGAGCACTTCTTTTCACCTTGGGAAGTTGCCACGCTGCGTGCCCTTCCGGTCGACGTGCAGCCCGAAGCATTCTTCGCCTGCTGGACGCGGAAGGAAGCCTATGTCAAGGCCAGGGGGGAAGGCCTCGCGCTCCCCCTGGACCGGTTCGACGTGACGCTCGTTCCCGGTGAGCCGGCGGCGCTCGTGCGTACCGCAGACGATGCGCGGGAGGCGTCCCGCTGGTCACTTCAGGCGTTGGCTCCCGGTCGAGGCTACGTCGGGGCTGTGGCGGTCGAAGGGCACGCCGGGCGGCTCAGGTGCTGGCAATGGACTGAATGACGGTTAGGACATCCTTCGCCTCGATGATCGTCCACGCGGGTTCGCGAAGCCTCCGACGCGTGACGAGATTCGTTTCAGGGGATTTCCCCCATCTAATTTGGTCATTTACCCTATTTTGCTCTCGGGGAGCTTGCCGTGTAGTTGAGGCCATATGACATCCAACGCGGCGAGGTACGCGCTGCCGGTCACGGCAGCGATCGTTCTCTTCTCGCTCGCGTTTCCAACCGCCGCCCCGGCCCAGACGGTATCGTTCATCGCGAGAAAAGATCTGCTCGTCGGAGCGCGCCCTCACTCCGTCGCGGTGGCTGACTTCAATCGCGATTCACTGCCGGACCTGGTGGTTGCCAACTACGCTTCGAACACCGTCTCGGTCCTGCTGGGCAATGGCGATGGAACCTTCCAGGCGGCGCGGACCTTCCCTGCGGGACCGAAGCCTACATCCGTGGCCGTGGGCGACTTCAATGGGGATGGACTGCAGGACCTGGCGGTGACCAACGGTGTGCTGGACCCGGATACTGGTGGTTCCAACACCGTTTCGATCCTGCTGGGTAACGGCGACGGGACCTTCCAGCCGGCCAAGAGCTTCCTGGTGGGCCCGAACCCGCACTCCGTCGCCGTGGGCGACTTCAACGGTGACGGAAGGCCTGATCTGGCGGTCGCCAACTACGGTTTGAACACCGTCTCGGTGCTGCTGGGCAATGGCGACGGGACGTTCCAGGCGGCGCAGACACTCACGGTGGGCACGAATCCTGCCGCCGTCGTCGTGGGCGACTTCAACGGCGACCGGGTGCAGGACCTGGCGGTGGCCAACGCCGCGTCCGGCAGCGTCTCGGTATTGCTGGGGAACGGCGACGGAACTTTCCAAACGCCTCTGACCGTTGCAGTAGGGGCGAATCCTACCTCCATCGCCGTGGGCGACTTCAACGGCGACCGGGTGCAGGACCTGGCGGTGGCCAACACCGAGTCCGCCACCGTCTCGGTGCTGCTGGGCAACGGCAATGGGACCTTCCGGTCAATGCCAATCACCGGTGCGGGGCCCAGTCCCACCTCTGTCGTCGCGGGCGACTTCAATGGCGACGGACTGCAGGACCTGGCGGTCACCAACGGTACTTCCAATACCGTCTCGGTGCTGCTCGGCAACGGCGACGGGACCCTCGGGCCGGCTCGAACGTTCGGTGCTGGCGGTGGCCCTGCCTCCGTCGCCGTGGGCGACTTCAACCGAGACGGCAAGCTGGATCTGGCGGTCGCCAGCGATTATTCGTTTGTGGCCAATTCGAATACCGGCTTCATCCTCAATTCCGACATTGTCTCGGTGCTGCTGGGCAACGGCGATGGAACGTTCCGATCGGCGCCGACACTCGGTGTGGGCCGCCAACCTGCGTCCGTCGCTGTGGGCGACTTCAACGGCGATGGCCGACCGGATCTGGTGGTGGCCAGCTTTGCTTCAAATACCGTTTCGATCCTGCTGGGCAACGGCGACGGGACCTTCCAGGCGGCGCAGACCGTCACGTACGCCCTGAGCGCCCCGAGTTACACCAACTGGTTCGTCGCCGTGGGCGACTTCAACGGCGACAACAATCTGGACCTCGCGGTGGCCAACGGTGCTTCGAACGCCGTCTCGGTGCTGCTCGGCAGAGGCGACGGAACCTTCTTCCAATTGGCGCCGCCCAATGATCGCCTCGCTACGGGCCCGAATCCTACCTCGGTGGCCGTGGGCGACTTCAACGGCGATAGCAAGCTGGACCTGGCGGTGACCAACTTTGGCTCCAACACCGTCTCGGTGCTGCTGGGCAACGGCGACGGGACCTTCCAGGCGGCGCAGACCGTCACTGTCGGGACGAGCCCTTCCTCTGTCGTCGCTGGCGACTTCAATGGCGACGGCAGGCTGGACCTGGCAGTCGCCAGCTATGCATTCAACAGCCTCTCAGTGCTGGTGGGCAACGGCAACGGGACCTTCCAGCCGGCCCAGGCGGCGCTGACGTTTCCCACGGGTACTGCTCCTTGGTCCGTGGCGAAGGGCGATTTCGACGGGGATGGCAACCTGGATCTGGCGGTGGCCAACTTCGGTGGCGACAGCGATCCGGCCAAGATCGCCAGCACTGTCTCGGTATTGCTGGGCCAAGGCAATGGGACCTTCAAGCCGACGGTGAACGTCCCAACCGGCGGTAACCCAGCATCCGTTGTCGTGGGCGACTTCAATGGGGATGGCAAGCCGGACCTCGCGTTGGCCAGCTATCGTTCCAACTCCGTCTCGGGCGTCTGGGTCCTTCTGGGCAACGGCGACGGGACCTTCCGACCGGGGCCGACGTTTGGTGCAGGCAATGGTCCGATATCCGTCGCTACGGGCGCCTTCGACGGCGATCGCGCGCAAGATCTGGCGGTCGCCAACTATGGCTCCGACAGCGTCTCCGTGCTGATCAACAACACCGTCGTCGCACCCGGCTTCACCCTCACGGTCATCAGGACGGGGACAGGTACCAGTACCGGCACGGTCACCAGCACGCCTGCGGGGATCAACTGCGGGACGAATTGCTCCGCGAACTTTGCGAGTGGGACGACCGTGACTCTGACGGCCACTCCGAGCGCCGGCTCCACGTTCGCCGGCTGGAGCGGCGGGGGCTGCTCAGGGACGAGCCCGTGCATCGTGACGATGAGCGCGGCCACGACGGTGACGGCGACCTTCAACGTGCAGCGGTTCACGCTCGCGGTCGTCAAGGCGGGGACGGGGAGCGGCACGGTGACCTCGAGTCCGGCCGGGATCAGCTGCGGGGCGACCTGCGCGGCCGCCTCGGCCGACTACGACAGCGGCACGGTGGTGACGCTGACGGCGACGGCGGCGGGCGGGTCGACGTTCGCCGGCTGGAGCGGCGGGGGCTGCTCGGGGACGAGTCCGTGCACGGTGACGGTGAGCGCGGCCACGACGGTCACGGCGACCTTCAACACCAGCGTGCAGCGGTTCACGCTGACGGTGAGCAAGGCGGGGACGGGGAGCGGCACCCTGACCTCGAGTCCGGCCGGGATCGACTGCGGGACGACCTGCGTGGCCGCCTCGGCCGACTACGACAGCGGCACGGTGGTGACGCTGACCGCGACGGCGGCGAGCGGGTCGACGTTCGCGGGCTGGAGCGGCGCGTGCTCGGGGACGGGCGCGTGCACGGTGACGATGAGTGCGGCCAGGACGGTGACCGCGACCTTCGACGTGAGCGTGCAGCGGTTCACGCTGACGGTCGTCAAGGCGGGGACGGGGAGCGGCACGGTGACGTCGAGCCCCGCCGGGATCACCTGCGGGACGAGTTGCTCGACCGCCTCGGCCGACTACGACAGCGGCACGGTGGTGACGCTGACCGCGACGGCGGCGGGCGGGTCGACCTTCGCGGGCTGGAGCGGCGGCGGCTGCGCGGGAACGAGTCCCTGCACGGTGACGATGAACGCCGCCACGACGGCGACGGCGACCTTCAACGTGAGCGTGCAGCGGTTCACGCTGACGGTCGTGAAGGCGGGGACGGGGAGCGGCACGGTGACCTCGAGCCCGGCCGGGATCGACTGCGGGGCGAGCTGCGCGACCGCGTCGGCGGACTACGACAACGGCACGGTGGTGACGCTGTCGGCGACGGCGGCGGCGGGCGGGTCGACGTTCGCCGGCTGGAGCGGCGGGGGCTGCTCGGGGACGAGTCCCTGCACGGTGACCATGAGTGCAGCGTGGTCGGTCACGGCGATCTTCAACGCGCAGCGGTTCACGCTGACGGTCGTGAAGGCGGGGACGGGGAGCGGCACGGTGACCTCGAGCCCGGCTGGGATCACCTGCGGGACGACGTGCGCGGCCGCCTCGGCCGACTACGACAGCGGCACGGTGGTGACGCTGTCGGCGACGGCGGCGGCGGGCGGGTCGACGTTCGCGGGCTGGAGTGGCGGGGGCTGCTCGGGGACGAGCCCGTGCACGGTGACGATGAGTACGGCCACGACGGTGACGGCGACCTTCGACGTGCAGCGGTTCACCCTCACGGTCATCAAGGCAGGGACGGGGAGCGGCACGGTGACCTCGAGCCCGGCCGGGATCACCTGCGGGGCGACCTGCGCAGCCGCCTCGGCCGACTACGACAGCGGCACGGTGGTGACGCTGACGGCGACGGCGGCGGGCGGGTCGACGTTCGCGGGCTGGAGTGGCGGGGTCTGCTCGGGGACGAGCCCGTGCACGGTGACAATGAGTACGGCCACGACGGTGACGGCGACCTTCAACGTGCAGCGGTTCACGCTCGCGGTCGTCAAGGCGGGGACGGGGAGCGGCACGCTGACCTCGAGCCCAGCCGGGATCAG
>WNFW01000961.1_pt1 | contig 19190 bp, 20 predicted proteins | sample 5400131 | NCBI WGS metagenome assembly WNFW01 (sample SAMN13153362, study PRJNA577476) | soil metagenome | isolation source: 20 cm soil or saprolite under grassland replicate 1 | place: USA:California | collected 2016-06-15 | reverse complement strand
AACGATCCGTCGCCCGGCTCCGGGATCACGCAGACGTGGACGCGTGCCGGCTTTGGCGGTTCCAACTTCGACCGCTATTACAATGCCGAGTTCGAGCGGCTCGTCGATCTCGCGATCGCGGCGCCCACGCGCGAGCGGGCGCGGGCGCTGTGGAAGGCCGCGATGGAGACGATCAACGCCGACGCCCCCGGCATCTTCCTGTATGCCCTCGAGAACGTCGCCGCCGTGCACAGCCGCTTCGACAACGTGCAGATCCGCCCCGACTCGTGGGCGGCGCTGCTGCGCACCTGGCGCATCCCTCCCGACCGGCTGATCGATCGAGACCGCGTGGAGCGCTAGGTGACGGCGGTGGGCGGGATGTGGCTCGTGCGGCGCCTCGTCGCATCCGTCGCCATCATCGTTGCCGTCGTCACGTTCATCTTCATCCTGATTCACGTTGCCCCGGGAAAGCCCTGCGCGGGCCAACCCGGCGAAGCCGCCGATCCGGTCGTCTGTGAGCAGCTCATCCGGCAGTTCGCGCTCGACCGGCCGCTGTACGAGCAATACTGGCGCTACCTGGTCGCGCTGGCGCACGGCGACCCTGGGTATTCGTTCTCGCTGCACCGCCCCGTGCGCGATGCGCTCGCAGAGACGATTCCGTTCACGCTGCAGCTGGCGGGCGCGGCGCTGCTGCTCGATTTCGTCCTCGGCCTGGGCCTCGGCATCTATCAGGCGGGCCGCGTCAATCGCCTGCCGGACGTGATCATCGGCAATGTCACGCTGTTCATCTATTCGCTGCCCACGTTCTGGCTGGCGTTGCTGCTGCTGCTCGTCTTCGGCGAGAAGCTCGGGTGGTTCCCCGTCGGTGGACCGAACGATCCGATTTTTTGCCCGGTGATCGATTCGGCCTACTGCGTCTTTGACCGGCTCTGGCACCTCGTGTTGCCGGCGGCGACGCTGGGTTTGGTCGGCGCGGCGGGGACGGCCCGCTTCCAGCGCGCGGCGATGCTGGAGGTGGCGAGTCAGGACTACGTGCGCACGGCGCGCGCCAAAGGCGTTCCCGAGCGGCGCGTCGTGCTGCGCCACCAGCTCCGCAACGCCTTGCTTTCCTTTATTACGCGGTTCGGCCTCGCCTTCCCGTTCCTGCTCACCGGCGCAGTCCTGATCGAAACCATCTTCGCGTGGCCGGGAATGGGACGGCTGGCGTTCGACGCCATCCTGGCGCGTGACTATGCGCTCGTCACGGCGACGGCGCTGATCGCGAGCGTGGTCGTCGTCGCGGGGAATCTGGTTGCCGACATCCTGTTGGGGATTGCGGATCCACGCCTGCGGGTACGCGGCGGCGGCGAGCTCGAGAACGTCACCGCATGACGCTCGGCAGCTGGCTCGCCCTGTTCGTCGCGCTCATCGCGGCCGCGGAAACCGCGCGGGCGCTGCGCCAGCGCGGGCTGAAGCACGAGCGGTGGCGGCGTTTTTTCCGCAACCGCACGACGTCGTGGGGGCTCAGCATCCTGGTATTCCTGGTCACCATCGCGATCGCCGCGCCGCTGGTCGCTCCGCTCGATCCGATCGTCCAACCGGACCCCGTCCACCTCAAGAATCTGTCGCCCTCCTGGACGTTCATTCTCGGGACGGATGTCTTCAGCCGCGACGTGTGGAGCCGGATTGTGTATGGGGCGCGCGTCTCGCTGGGGATCGGCGCGCTGGGCGCGCTCGTCGCGGTCTCGCTCGGCACCGTGGTCGGCGCGGTCGCGGGATACTACGGGCGTCGCGTCGATGCCGTGCTGATGCGCGGGGTGGACGTGGGTCTCGCGCTCCCGCGCATTTTCATCTTGTTGATGGCGGTGGCCCTGTGGGATGGCCTGCCCTTCGTAACGCTCGCCCTCGCGATCGGCTTGACTTCGTGGTTCGGCACCAGCCGGCTGGTGCGCGCGGAGGTCCTCTCGCTGCAACAGCGGGATTTCGTCGTCGCCGCACGGGCGCTGGGCGCCGGCGACGGCCGGGTTATCTTTCGCCACGTTCTGCCGAATGCCGCCGCGCCGATCATCGTGTCCGCGGCCCTGGGCGTCGGCAACGTGCTCCTGCTCGAAGCCTCGTTGTCCTTCCTCGGCATCGGCGTCGCCCCGCCACGGCCGAGCTGGGGCAACATGATCGCGGACGGCGCGTCCAGCCTCTACACGGCGCCGTGGACGACTCTCTTTCCGGGCCTCGCTATCTCTCTGGTCGTGATGTCCCTGAATGCGGTGGCGGACGGGCTGCGTGACGCGCTGGATCCGCGCGAGGAGGCCGTGTGACCGCGGAGACGACGCCGTTACTGCGGGTGCGCGACCTCAAGACGTACTTCGTGACGGAGCACGGCAAGGGAACGGCACGGGCGGTGGACGAGGTCTCGTTCGACCTGTATCCCGGCGAGACGCTGGGGATCGTCGGCGAATCGGGGTGCGGGAAAACCGTCACCTCGCTGTCGATCCTGCGTCTGATTCCCGAGCCTCCCGGCCACATCCTCCCCGGCAGCCTGATCGAATTCGAGGGCCGGAACCTCCTCGCGCTGCCCGCACCGCAGCTGCGCGCCGTCCGCGGCAACCAGATCGCGATGATCTTTCAGGAGCCGATGACCTCGCTGAATCCGGTCTTCACCGTCGGGGACCAGATCGCGGAGGCCGCCATCATCCATCAGCATCTGTCGCGCCGCGCCGCGCGCACGCGCGCGATCGAGATGCTGCGGCTGGTCGGTATTCCCGACCCCGAGGAACGCGTCGATCACTATCCGCATCAGCTCTCGGGCGGCATGCGCCAGCGCGTCATGATCGCGATGGCGCTCGTCTGTCACCCGAAAGTGCTGATCGCCGACGAGCCGACCACCGCGCTCGACGTGACGATCCAGGCGCAGATCCTCGAGCTCCTCGACCGGCTCCAGCACGAGCTGGGCATGGCGGTGCTCCTGATCACGCACGATCTCGGCGTGGTCGCGGGTCACGCCGACCGCGTCGTCGTCATGTACGCGGGCCGCGTCGTCGAAACGGCGCAGACGGACGAGCTGTTCGAGCATCCCATGCATCCGTATACCGAGGGGCTGCTCGCGGCCGTGCCGCGCATCGACACACTCCCTCCCCGCGCGCGGCTGCACGCGATCCCCGGTCAGGTGCCGGCCGCGACCGCCTGGCCGACCGGCTGCCGGTTCCGCCCGCGCTGTCCTCATGCCTGGGACAAATGCCTCACCGAGCCGCCGCTGCTCGAGAGCGGCACTCCCGGACACACCGCGCGCTGCTGGCTCGTCACCGAGCCGGAACGCCGGCAGGCCAGGCGATGACGCTCGTCGACGTGCGTCAGCTGGTGAAGCACTACGCCGGCGCGCGCACCTGGTTCGGCCTCGGCCGAGCGCAGCCGCCGGTGCGTGCCGTCGATGGCGTGTCCTTCAGCATCGCGTCGGGGCGTACGCTCGGGTTGGTGGGCGAGTCCGGATCGGGGAAGACGACCGTCGGACGCACGATGCTCCGCCTCCAGGAGCCGACGGCGGGACAGGTGCTGTTCGAGGAGAACGACGTGTTCGCGCTCGACCCCGCGCGGCTGCGCGCGTTGCGGCGCCGCATGCAGATCGTTTTCCAGGATCCGTATAGCTCCCTCAACCCGCGCATGACCGTCGAGGAAACGCTGCGTGAGCCGCTGCAGATTCACGGGCTGCGCGGCGAGGTCGCCGCGTTGCTGGACGAGGTCGGCCTCGACGCCGCGTTCGCGAAGCGCTACCCGCACGAGCTGTCGGGGGGACAACGGCAGCGCGTGGGCATTGCGCGCGCGCTGTCGGTCGAGCCGCAGTTCGTGGTATGCGACGAGCCGGTCAGCGCACTCGATGTGTCGGTGCAGGCGCAGGTCCTGAATCTGCTCGCGGACCTGCAGGCACGGCGGCGCCTGACCTATCTGTTCATTGCCCACGATCTCGCCGTGGTCCGGCACATCGCCGACGACGTCGCCGTGATGTACCTGGGCAAGATCGTGGAGCGCGCGCCCGCCGCGGAGATTTACGCGCAGCCGCGGCACCCCTACACGCGTGCCTTGCTCTCGGCGGTCACCGAACCGAATCCCCGCGCGACCAGGCGCCGCATCGTGCTCACCGGCGACATCCCGTCGCCCGCGCATCCGCCGCCGGGGTGCCCGTTCCATCCGCGCTGCCCGCATCCGCGCAAGAGCGAGCGCTGCCGCACCGAGCCGCCCGCGCTGCGGGAAATCACCCCCCCCCCCGGGCACCTCGCGGCGTGTCATTACGCCGAGGAGCCGATGTGACCGCGGGGGGGGGGCTGCTGCTGGCGCAGACGCTCACGAACCTCGTGATCTCGCAGGTCGGACCGGGCTTGCCGTCGGGGTGGCGCCTCAGCCGGATCCAAGGCGTCGAGCCGCCGGCGTTTGAAGTGACGCGCGTCCACACCTTGCGTATGATCGCGATCGGCCAGGGCGGGACGGCCACCTACCGCCTGCGCAACGCGATTCGGCCGCCGGCATCGCTGCGGCCGGGCATGTTGACGTGGCGCTGGCGCGCCGGCACGCCGCTGCGCGGCGCCGACCTGAAACGCCGCGCCGGCGACGACAGTCCGATTCGCGTGGTCATCACATTTCAGGATGGCCGCACCCTCGTGTACGCGTGGGGCAATCGCGAAAGCCGCAACGAGAGCTTTGCCAGTTGGGCGGGACGCAACCGGATGGTGGTGGTGCTGCAGCGCGCGGAAGATGCGGATGGGTCCTGGCACATGGAGCGCCGGGACCCGTTCGGCGATTATCGCCGGCTCTGGAACAACGCCCCGAAACCGATCGTGGCGGTGGGAGTAAGCATCGACAGCGATGGCTTGAAGACTCGGGCTGCGTCAGAAATCGGCGACCTCACGTGGCAGGCACCTTAGCGCAGGAATTTGGTTATGTGGTAGCAGGAGTTTTGGTTATGTGGTAGCAGGAATTTGGTTATGTGGTAGCAGGAATTTGGTTATGTGGTAGCAGGAATTTGGTTATGTGGTAGCAGGAATTTTGGTTATGTGGTAGGAACATTGCCCCAGCAAGTTGTCGAGTACCCCGGGCTACCGCCCGGGGTTAGTGAATCCCCCGTTTAGTGATGGACCATGCATCACGCCTTCCAACTATACGCGCATCTCACCTGGCACACTTGGGAGCGACGAGGGTGCCTCGATGAAAGAGCAGTTGGTGAATTCGCGATTGCTCTGCGCAACGCGACTCGCGTTACCGGGATTCGCGTCTTAGAGAGCGCGGGACTAGCCGACCATGTGCACGTGCTCGTGAGCTTTCGACCCAATTCATCCCTGAGTGATTTTGTGCGCCTCGTGAAATCCGGGACTGCGTACCGAGCCAATGCCCGGATCCCCGGCGCGGTGCGTTGGGGTCGCGGGTTTTTTGCTGCGACGGTTGGCAAGCGCGAGCTTCCGCGGGTCCTCGAGTACATCCGCAATCAGCATCGGCGCCATCCCGATCTTATCCCGACCAGAACAAGGGGTTCCGCTAACCCCGGGCGGCAGCCCGGGGACTACCAATACCGAGGTGCGCGACGAATCTCCAGCTAACGCACTCCGCCCATCAGCCGCTGAATCGGCTTCGTCAGCGCGAGCAGAATCGCCGCCGCCACGAAGGTCGTGAGTGCGACCGCGCCGAACAGCCGCGGCAGCGGCAGACGATCGAAGAATCCGCCGGCAAATCCTGCGAGTTTATTGCCCGTGGCGATGGAGAGGAACCACACGCCCATCATTGCGCCCACGATTCGCCGCGGCGCGAGTTTCGTCACAATCGAGAGGCCGACGGGGCTGAGGCACAGCTCGCCGATCGTATGCAGGAAGTACAGACCGATGAGCCACCACGGACTCACGAGCACTCCCCGTTCCTGTGCCGTCTTTGCCGCCGGGATGATCAAGGCAAATCCCAATCCCACGAAGATCAACCCCAGCACGAATTTTACCGGGCTCGAAGGCTGCCGCGGCCCGAGGCGAATCCACAGCCACGCGAGGAGCGGCGCCATGCCAAAGATCATGAACATCGAATTCAGCGACTGATACCATGTCGACGGAAACGCGTGCCCGAACGCGTGATTGTCGGTAAGTCGGTCGGCGAAGAGGTTGAGACTCGATGCCGCCTGCTCGAACGCCCCCCAAAAGATCGACGAAAACACGAAGAGGACGGCGATGGCAGCCACGCGACCCCATTCGTCGCGGCTAAAGCGCCACCACGGCTCGGCGGGGGACGACGGCGTTGCGCTCGTTACGGATTGTCCCAGTCGCTGCAGCGCCGGGGCCAGCCGGGGGCGCCCGGCGACGTATTGGATCAGTCCGGCAACCATCCCGACCCCGGCGCAGCCGAAGCCGACGTGCCAATCCACTCGTTGACCGAGCGTGCCTACCACGAACGGCGCGATGAACGCGCCGAGATTGATGCCCATGTAGAAGATCGAGAAACCAGCGTCCCGACGCTCGTCCTCTGTGTCGTACAGCGAGCCGACCATCGTGCTGATGTTCGGCTTGAGCAGGCCTGTACCGATCACGATGAGGCACAGTCCCAGGTAGAACGTTGTCACGCTGGGGAACGCCATGCTGAAATGGCCCAGCGCGATGATGCAGCCACCGACGAACACACTGCGGTATTGACCGAGCAGGCGATCCGCGATCCAACCGCCGGGAATCGCCGCTGCATAGACACCGAAGCCGTACCATCCCACGATCCCGGAGGCCTTCTGGGACGTAAATGCGAGCCCGCCGTCAGCGACCGCCGCCGTCATGTACAACACGAGCAGCGCGCGCAGACCGTAGAAGCTGAACCGCTCCCACATCTCCGTGAAAAAGAGAGTCGAGAGACCGCGCGGGTGTCCGAACCAGCCGCGATCGGCCTGCGACGCCGTGAGCACCGGTTGCGTCATGCGAACCCTTTCAGTCGAAGAGATCGTCTTGCTGCGCGGTGTCCGGATGTTCGCTGGGTCGCAGCAAGGTGCCCAGCCGCTCTTCCCATTTCTCGACGTCGAAATGGTGCTCGTTCTGCAGCGCCCGCCGCAGCACCGGCGAGAACTCGTGAAACGCCTCGAGCAGCTCGCGCGTCGCCGCGCGCAGCGCTTCCAGCCGGAAGCTGTCGTCCGTCGCCGCCATGTCCTCGAGGATGCTCTGCTCCGTCCGCGAGGCGACGACCGGTTCGGGACGCCCCTCGATGAAGACGTTGGTGCGTTGCCCCGGGCCGCGACCCTCCTCGATCGGCATCAGGCCAAGGATCCGGTCCGAGCGCCAATATTTCCCATAGCCGAGGAATACCATGCGCCCCCGTTTCACATCCATAGGTTACCTCCGCGGACGCCGGTTTTTGCGAATGTCTTCTAACACAACGCGGTCAATTTTTCCGTCCATGCGCACGCGCACGTCGTAGTTCTCCCAGTACATGAAGTTTGCGAGTGCGGTCAGGAACGTCTCGTTGAGCGAAGGCTGGGAAGCAGCAAGCCACTTCTCGCGTTGATTCGCGGGCTCGACCAACAGAATCGTTTCCAGCTCTTTTTGCAGGGCCGGCGTAATCGGCATGAGGTCGGCGGAGTCCGTGGTGAAGAAGTAGAGCTGGTGCAGCGCGTACAGCCGCTGCAGCTCCTTGATCGGATCGGGCGCATCGTACACACGGATATCGATGTAGCGGTCGTTGTTGCCGAGGTACCCGGCGTTCGCCCGCACGACGAGCAGCGCCGCCGACTGCATCCCCCGTCGGTCCCCTCCGCCCGCCTGGCCCGCGACCAACGCGGCAATCAGCCGATCGGCGAGCGATCCGCGACTGCGCTCGAACGTTTCCGCCATGTTTCGCACCGTCGCGTCCGAGACCATGATATTGGCTTGGGCGGCGTAGTCTCGTCCCGTGATGAGTTGCCCTTTACCGCCCGTCCGACCGTCCGACCGTCCGCCCGTCCGACCTCCTGCCCAATCGAACGTCGAGTCGCCGGTCCAGCTCGCCGAGTTGCCGTGGGCGTCCACCATGCCCACCTGCCGTTGCGACGGCCGCGGATCGCTGCGCATGATGATCCGCATCGCCTCCGGGGCGGTCGCGCCCCGCGCCAGGAGATCCAGGCCCTTGTCGCCGTAGTCGGTGTTGCTGAGCGATTGTGTCGCGACGGCACCCATGCCGGCCCGCGCCCACGGCACGATCCCGCCCACGTTGGGGAACTTCGACTGCACCGCGATACCGAGATCGCCGGTGGCGGAGTCGTAGGCGACGATGCTGTAGGTGTGGGCGCGTTTGACAAAGTCAGATGGTGGAGGCTGTGGAGGTTGGTGGAGGATCTGGAGGAGTGCGAGGAGGAGCACGGGCCTAGTCCTTTCTCATTTTCTTCTTCAGCTCGTCGAGCTGGCGCGCGGCCGCCGCTTCGCGCGCCGCCCGGTCCATGTCCGCCTTGAGCAGCTCGTCCTGTAGATCCATGTCCGCAGCCGCGGCGCCGGCCTCGTCCATGGAGCGCCGAGCTTCCATCGCCGGCCGATCGCGCTCCGCGCTCTTGAGCTGCGTCTGCATTTCATCCAGCTCGCGTTGCGCCAGCGCCAGCTCCTCGCGCTGCGCGACGAGCTTGCGCTCGAGCACGCCGACGCGCTCGCGGTGCTTGGTCGCAAAGCGCCCGGCAACGGTGACCGTTTCCTGGTCCTGGATCTCACCAGCGAGACGGCCGCGCCGCTCGGCATCCGCCAGCCGCTGGCGCTCGAGTGCCACCTCGCGCTCGGTGCGCGCCACGGCCTCCTGGACCTCGGCAACGGCGACTTTCGCGTCCACGACCGCTTCGCGCATCTGCCGGGCGAGCGATCGGAGATCGGCGGCGCCTTCGGCTGCGTCGAGGGCAGCGCGGAACGCGTCCCGCAGACGCTCGAACAGGGCGGTTGCCTCGCTCAGCTCTTGCGGACGGTTTTCGCGAAAAAGTCGGAGAAGACGGGCTCCACCGCGGGCGAGTCGCACTCCGGGCAGGCCGGTTGAGGCCGCATGGAGTGCTCCGCCATCGTTTCGGTGCGCGAGAACAGCGCGTGACAGGCGGTACAGCGGTACTCGTACAATGGCATGCGCAAACGTTATTCCCCCGTAAAACCACGGTCAAGTTGACGCACCCCGCGTGGGGCGCAAATTGCTGGAATGCTCCGGATTGCAGTCCGAATCGCCGGTGTCACACTGGCGGCAGCCGCCATCACCATTGCCTGCGACGGCGGACTCGAGCCGGAGCGTATTTGCCCGCCGAGTCTGGTGGGCCTGTGCGGCACGCTGCGATTTCGCGGCACGATCCCCGACAGCACCGACAACGTCTTCGTCGCCGCCTACGTCACGTTCCCGCAGACCTGCAACGACCTCATCAACAATCGCAAGCCACCCATTCCCGGCTCAGTCACGTACACCGACTCGGCCGCCGCCTACAGTGTCGTCCTCGACCCGGCCACCTACCATTGGGTGCTCGCGGTCTGGAAGAAGGTGGGAAACCTGACCCTCACGCCCCAGGACACGGCGCTGCTCAGAGTCGCAGGCTATTACCGCGATCCCACCGATACGACCCAGCCCGGCATCGTCACGATTCCCGCGGGCGGTACGGCCGGCAACATCGACTTCAGAGTTGAGTTCGACAGCCTCCGGCCGGCAACCGAGTTCGTCACATGCACCGCGCGATAACGGCGCTGCTCCTGCTGGTCGCGCCACTTCCCGCCGTTGCTCAAGGGGTGCTGCGCGGCACGGTCCGTGATACGCACGGCGTCCCCATTCAGGCGGCGATCGTGGGTGTGCCGAACACAACGCTGTACACGCAGACCGACCCGCAGGGACGCTATCGCCTGACACCGCTGCCGGCCGGCGACATTCGTGTGCGCGTCGCAGCCATCGGATACCTGCCCATTGCCGCCAGCGTCTCGGTCCCTGCCGCCGACTCCGCGATCGCCGACTTCACATTGGAGCCATCGCCGCTCGAGCTGCCCCCGCTCGACGTCGTGAGCACCAAGGTGGCGCGGTTTGGCGACCGCCCCGCGACGAGCGTCGTCCAGATCCCCGCGCGCGACATCGATCAACGGGCGGTCAACACCGTGGACGAAGCAGTCGATAAGGCGGCCGGTATTCAGATGCTGAACGGGCAGATCAACATTCGCGGATCGACGGGCTACGTACAGGGACTCAACTCGCGGGTGCTGCTGCTGGTCGACGGCGTCCCGATGAATCAGGGCGACCGCGGCGGGATCAACTGGGACCTGCTGCCGGTGGATCAGATCGAGCGCGTCGACATCCTCAAGGGGGCCGGCTCATCGCTGTATGGATCGGCGGCGCTGGGGGGCGTCGTCAACCTGACGACCCGTGACGTGCCTGATGGCCTGCACGTGCGCGTGCGGCTCACCGCAGGCGCGTACGGCAATCCGCCGCACGCAGTGTGGCGGTTCCGCGACGGCACCGGCCTGGAAGGCGGGGGCGATGTCTCCGGGTCGTACGGCACCGCGACGTTCGGCGGCCGGTTCGCGGCGGGCGCGCGTCATTCGGACGGATACCGCGAACAGGACGACGGGGATCACTGGCAGATCGCCGGCCGAGCCCGCTGGCAGGCAGCACCGCGTACGCGCGTGGACATGTCCGGCGCCTGGGCCGTCGACCATTACGACGTGCCGCTCGCGTGGTGCCGGCAGGGCGAGTGCGACGATCGCGGCCAGTCGTTTCAGCCGTTCAAGGTCCCGACCGCCTCGTTGGGCGCGTGGACCGACTCGCGTAAGGGATACATCGCCGTGCAGGCGCGGACGGTGGTGTCGGAGCGATTCGCGTGGCAGGCGCGCGCGTCGTGGTTCCGCACCAACTTCTTCGATCAGCGTCCTCCCATCTCGGAGTTTGGGGTCGCCAACCGCTTCGGCGCCGAGTTCCGGGCGGAGGCGCATCCCGATTCCACGCGCACCGTGCTGGTCGGCGGCGAGGTGACGTTCTCGGATGTCACCAGCGACATCTTCGAGAATCATTCGCAGTCCGAGTTCGCCGCGTACGGCGAGAGTGACCAGGCGGTGGGCGTGGTCCGTTTCAATGTCGGCGCGCGCATCGATTTCCTCGCGGTCGACGGCGGCTCGCTCAGTGCGGTCGTCAGTCCCCGGTTCGGCGTCACGATGCCGACCGATCACAGTGGCGGAGTGCTGCGCGCGTCGATCGGCCGCGGTTTCCGTGCCCCGACCATGGCTGAGCGATTCGTGCACACCTTCGCCGAAGGGCTCGAGGTCATTCCCAATCCCAACCTGCGACCAGAAACTGCATGGTCGACGGAACTCGGCTACACCACCGCACCGCTGTTCCGGATGCTGCGGCTCGACGCGGCGCTATTCTGGACGGAGGCTCGAGAGATGATCGAGCCCAGGTTGATCCTGATCGAGGAATCACCCAACGACTCGATACCCAACCTGGTACCCAAGATCCAGCTCCAGAACGTCACGCGCGCGCGCATCGCCGGGCTCGACGCTGCGATTCTGGCCGCGCCCATTCCGGATCGGCTGATCGCGACGTTGAGCTATACCTACCTCAGCACGCGGCGGCAGGTCGCCGGCGACACGGCGGCGGCAGGGCCGCTCGCGTTCCGCCCGCGCCACCTCGTGACGCTGAGCGGCGATTACAGCCTCGGCGCCTTCGGTGTGGGCGCCGACTTCCGCTATGCCAGCCGTGTCGAGCGCATCGAGTTGGAGGGTTTCGTCGACTCCCGGCGCGTCCCCGTGCGAGTGCTGGACCTGCGGGCAGGTTGGAAACAAGGGCCGGTCGAGCTGCGGCTCCTGGCGGCCAATGTGCTCAATTACATGTACAACCTGGTGCCCCAAACCCTCGCGCCGGTGCGGACGGTGACGGTAACGGCTGTTTGGTCGCATTAGCGTTAGATTCTCGATGATGAACTACCGGCTGCTGGCATTGACCCTCGCGGTGGCTGCCTGTGGCCGCGGCAGCGGCGGTTCGCCGACCTGCGGCATCGCGTTCCTCGCCGGCCCTTCGCTGATCACTCAGCAGCTCGGCAACGCGCGCGCCGTCCTCACTGATCCGCCCCGAGGGGTCCCGGATTCGCTGCCCGCCCTCGTCATCCTCCAGAAGACGCGTGACATCGGAGCCGTGCTCGTCGGTCGGGACGGCGAAGGCCGCATTTCGATGCAGTATCGGGGCTCCGGCTTTCCCCAGCACGGCTACGGCCTGCTGGTGGTGGACGACACCTCGCAGCGCACGATGGGTGTTCTGACCCTCGACACCGAGGAGCCGCAGGGCCATCCGGCGATCGGCACGATCATCGGCGGAACTGTGGCGCTGAATCTGTACGGCGTCCGCGTCGACTGGGCGAGCGTCAGCAATCCCCGCTGTCCGTTGTTCGGCGGCCCGGCGACCCAAACGTCGTGACCAGGGCCACGGCGGCCGTTCCTGTCGCCGTGACGGCTCCACGGCGGATGGTCGATGGCCGTGAGCGAATTACCCTCAACACGGCGTACGTGCGCGCGCTCGAAGGCGCCGGTCTCATCCCGCTGGCCGTCCCGATGATTCTCGCACCGGATCGCGCCGCCGCCGCGCTCGACGGCGTGCGCGGCCTGGTGCTCACCGGCGGGGAAGACGTCGCGCCCGCGCGTTACGGCGCCGCGCCGCACCCGCGCCTCGGTGACGTCGATCCCGTGCGCGACGCGGCCGAGCTGGCGCTGATCGACGCCGCGCGCCGGCGGCGGTTGCCGATTCTCGCGATCTGCCGCGGCATTCAGATCCTCAACGTCGCCCTCGGAGGCACTCTGTATCAGGATTTGGACAGTGAGCGGCCGGGTTCGGTGCCGCACAATGAAGCGAGTAATCACGCGGTGCGGGTCGATGCCGGGTCGCTGCTCGAGCGGACACTCGGCGCTCGTGCGGCGTCCGTAAACAGCCGGCACCATCAGGCGATTCGGGACCTCGCGCCGGGCCTCAAGGCGGTGGCGTGGGCCGACGATGGCGTGATCGAGGCCGCCGAGCCCGCGGATGCGAGCGCCCCCTGGATCGTCGCGGTACAGTGGCATCCGGAAGATCTGACGGAGCGGGCCTTGTTCGACGGGTTCGCGCGGGCCGTCGCATGACCGCAACCGGTCACGCATTTCCATCCACCGAGTGGGTCGCGGCGTATGGGGCAGCGATCAATGCGAGTGACGAGTACCGCACCGCATCCACCGACTGGACTCATGGGTCCGTTGCGCTCGTGATGCCGGCGCAACCGGGGATCGGCATGCCCGAAGACGTCGGCATCTGGCTCGATCTCGAGCGCGGCGTGTGCCGCGCCGCGCGCCTCGTGACGCGCGACGAAGCGCAGAAGGCGCCGTTCGTCCTGACGGCCGAATACCGCTACTGGAAGCAGATCATCAAGAAGGAGCTGGGCCCCATCGCCGGCATCATGCAGCGCAAGGTCGGGCTGGTGGGGTCGTTGCCGATCGTGGTGCGGTTCATCAAGTCGGCTGAAGCGCTCGTCGACGCCGCCACCCGCGTGCCGACCCGCTTTCTGGACGAGGCGTCGTGTTAGAGCGTCTCATCGCGCTGTCGCAGGAGCTCGCGGGCGCGTTTCGCCCCGCGACCATCGTCGAGATCGTGGCGCGGACGCTGTCCGAGCAGTTGGCACCCGGCCGTCTCTCGGTCATGCTGCTCGATATCGACACCAATGGTCTCACCGTCAGCCATCACAACGGTCCCCGCCCGGCGACCACCGACGAGCCGCTGCTGCAGCTCGCGCTGCGTCGCGGCCCGCTCGTGTTTCCCGACAACGTCGTCGCGCGTGCCGCTGAGCTGCAGGTCTCGCTCGCGGGACCCGTTCCGGCGAGCTGGCTCGGGGCGCCGATCGTCGCCGTGTCGCGCACCATCGGCGCCGTGGCGATGGAGGGCGACCGCAAGAACGCCCTGGACGACGGCGCGCTGCTGTTCACGCGCGCCGTGCTGGCGCAGGCCGGCATCGCGCTCGAGAACGCCCGCCTGGTCGAGTTGTTGTCGAGCGGCAAGCGAGAATGGGAGCAGACGGTCGACGCGTTCAACCAGGCGATCTGCTACATCGATCCGCAGGGTGCGGTGCGCCGCGCGAACCGCGTATTCGCCGAGCTGATCAAGCTGCCCGTCACGGCGCTGCCGGGGCGCCCGTGGCTGACGTTGCTGCCGCCGTCGTGGGTGGATCCGGTGGCGCGGTTGCTCACGCTGGAGGGCGCTCCGGCGTCGGTCGAGATTCGCGCGGGCGAGCGGACGTTGATGGTCACCGCAATTCCTACGGGAGAGCCGGGTGGCGCCGTCCTGCTGTTCGAGGACCAGAGCGAGAAGCGCCGCCTGCAGGACCAGCTGTTGCAGTCGGAGAAGATGTCGGCGATCGGCCAGCTGATCGCCGGGGTGGCCCATGACCTCAACAACCCTCTCGCCTCGGTCGTCGGCTTCAGCGATTTGCTGGGCGAGGCCGCCGACGTGCCGCCACGACTGGCCGAGCCGCTCGCCGTGATCCGGCAGGAGGCCGAGCGCGCCTCCGCCATCGTCCGCAACCTGCTGTCGTTCGCGCGCCGTCAGGAAGGCGAGCGCCAGCTGCAATCGATCCGCCCGATCCTCGAGTCCACCCACCAGCTGCTCAAGAATCAGCTGCTCGCGGCACGGATCGAGCTGACGCTCGAGTTCGAGCCCGGGCTGCCCGAGGTCGATGTGCACGCCAATCAAATCAAGCAGGTGTTCGTGAACATCATCAACAACGCGGCGCAGGCGATCGCCAGCACCCGCGCGCAAGAGGGCGGCGGCAAGATTCAGATCGTCACGAAGTGCGAGCCCGACGGATTGTCGGTCAACATTTCCGACAATGGGCCCGGCATCCCGGACGCCGTCGCGCAACGCGTGTTCGAGCCCTTCTTCAGCACGAAATCCGAGGGCGAAGGGACGGGGCTCGGCTTGTCGATCTGCCTCGGCATCGTGAAGGAGCACGGCGGTACCATGACGGTGGAACCGGGAGGCGCCGGCAGCGGGCGGGGCGCGACGTTCACCGTCGAGCTGCCCACCGGCGTGCGCACGGAGGTGCGACCCCTGGCGGCCGGAGCCGAGACGCAAGCGGTTCCTCCCGCACGGCTCGAACGGCTCCGCGTACTCGTCGTGGATGACGAGCCGCATATCCTCCACTACATGCAGGCGACGCTCGAGAGCTGGGGTCACGAGGTCGTGCTGGCGCGCGACGGCAGTCAGGCGTTGAAGCGCGCGCTCATGCAACCATTCGATCTGATCATCTGCGATTTGCGCATGCCGCGGCTGGGCGGCCGCGAGATGTTTCACACGCTCGCGCGCATGCATCCGACCGTCGCCGACCGCATCATTTTCGCCACGGGCGACACGGTCCGCGGCGACACGCTGCAATTCCTCGAAGAGCTGGGCCGCCCCTTCCTCCAGAAGCCTTTCAAGCTCGATGCCCTGCGCCGCGTACTCGCCGGAGTCGTGAAAGTCCCGGCGTAAGGAGGGCGCGGGACGGATGCGGGTGCTGCAGGTCGACTCAGGCCGGGATTGGCGCGGCGGTCAGAATCAGGTCTGGCTGTTGTGCCGCGAGCTCGACCGCGAAGCGGGGATCGAGCAGGCGCTCGTCACCAAACAGGGCGGCGCGCTCGCCGAACGCGCCGCGGCCGCCGGGACGAAGGTGCACGGGACCGCCTGGGGAATCGGCCTGGATCCCCGCGCCTGGTGGCACCTGCGCCGCACCATCGCGGCATTCCAACCCGACGTGATTCACGTCCACGACAGCCATGCGCTGACGCTCGCCGCCACGGTCGCCCAGGACAGCCGGCTCGTCGCGACACGGCGCGTCGCGTTTCATACCGGGCGCCGCGGCGCCTGGCGACGCCCCGATCGCATCATCGCGGTTTCCGACGCGGTCAAGCGCGTGCTGATCGCCGATGGCATCGCGAGCGATGCCGTCGTCGTCGTCCCCGACGGCATCGACGTCGCCGCGGTCCGCCAGGCCGCAATTGCTCTACCCCCCCTCGATACGCGCCGGCGATTGGGCATTCCCGCGGCTGCTCCGCTGGTGGTGAACGCCGCGGCACTCACCGGCGAAAAGGACCACCGCACATTGATTCGCGCGGCGCACTTCGCGCGCGCCCAGCGCCCGGACCTCCACTGGGTCATCGCGGGCGAGGGCAGACTGCGCGCCGCACTCACCGCCGAGATCGCGCGCCTGGGACTCCGCGATCGCGTGCATCTGCTGGGGTATGTGGATCGCATCGATGCGCTGATCGCGGACGCCAGCGTGTTTGTGCTGTCGTCCACGACCGAGGGACTGGGCAGCGTGGTGCTGAACGCGCTGGCGTTGGGGCTCCCCGTTGTCGCCACCGCCGCCGGGGGAATTCCCGAGATTCTGCCTGCCGAGGTTCTGGTTGCGGTGGGAGCCGCGGAGGCCATGGCCCAAAGGATCGTGGAGATGCTCGAGCATCCCGTGCCCCTGCCCCTCCCGCCGCGCTTCGCAGCGAGCGCCATGGCGCAGGGAGTCTTGGACGTCTATCGCAGCCTCGTCTAGATTGCAGGGCCATGATTTACGTCTGCATTCCCGCACACGATGAGGCGAGAACCGTCGGCCTCGTGCTTTGGAAGGTCCGCCAGGTGTTCACCGCCTTTGAGCGGGAATACCAGATCATCGCGTGCGACGATGGGTCGACGGATGGGACCGCGGACGTCCTGACCTCCTATGCCCGCGTGTTGCCGCTGACCGTGATCAAGCACCGGTCGCGTCAGGGATACGCACGCAGCCTCGAAGAGCTGCTGCGTGTCGCGCTGCAGCGTACGGATAGACCCAAGCGCGACTGTGCCATCACGCTGCACGCCGATTTCGTGCACGCGCCGGAGACCATGGAAGAAATGGTCAAGCGCGTGGAGTCCGGTGCCGACCTCGTCGTGGCCGAGCAAGGTCGGATCGCGGGGGCACGCCCCTGGCGGGAGCGCTGGGCGCGACAGTGGGCGCCGTGGTTGCTGCGCGTCGGCGGCGGCGTGCGGGACTCGATCTCCGGCTTTACCGCGCTGCGCTTGATCGTGCTGCGGCAAGCAACCAGAGGTGGTGACGCGCCGCTGCTCACGACCGAAGGATGGGCGGCGAACGCGGAACTGCTCGCCCGGCTCGGCGCCCATGCCCGCCGCATCGAGGTCGTCTCTAGCGCCGCCCGCTACGATCTCAAGCAGCGAGCCTCGCGCTCCAGTCCCTGGCAGCAGCTCCTGATGGCCTGGCGCTCGCGCGGGCTGATCAGCGCGGCGCGCAAAGGCTCGGCGGCACTCGCCCTCGCGTTACTCGCCGCGGCGGGACCACTCCGGTCGCAAGACACCATCTGCCTCGGCACCCCGGCGGTGCCATTTCCCGTAGGCGAGCGGCTCAGTTTTGGCGCGAGGTACGGCCCGTTTAGTGTAGGCAGCGCCGCGATGGAGGTCATGGGCATCGACACGGTGCACAACGTGGAGACGGTGCACATCCGCTTTCGCATCTCCGGCGGGGCCTTGTGGTACCATCTGGATCAGACGATCGAATCGTGGGTGGGGCGGTACGACTTCCGCTCGCGGCGCTTCTCGTCGGTGCAGGATGAACGCGACAAGCATCGCGAGCGGCAGTACGAGATCTTCCCCGATTCCGGCTACTATCGCGAACAGGGACGCGACACGACGTTCGCCACGGTCCGCGACCCGCTCGATGACGCCGCCTTTCTGTACTGGATCCGTACCGTGCCGCTCGAGGTCGGCAAGAAATACGAATACGCCCGCTATTTTCGCCCCGACCGCAATCCGGTGATCGTCGAGGTCCTGGGGCGCGAACGGGTGAGCGTGGCGGGCAAGAAGTGGCGCGCGCTCGTCGTCCGGCCCAAGATTCCGCAGGGCCGCGGCATCTTTGCCGAAAAGTCGGAGACCCGCATTTGGCTGTCGGATGACGCGCTACGGCTCGTGCTGGCGATTCAGTCGAACTTCTCGTTCGGCCAGGTGACGCTGAAACTCAAGGAGTACGTGGTCCCGGGAGCGACAGGAGCGCAGTAATGACCGATTACCGCGAAGCCGACTTCTCCCGCCTCAAGACTGTCCCTGTATCCAAACGCCCCAACAAAGTCGATGCTTCGCTGCTCGCCCACGCACCCCAGCCCTCCGATCGCTCCTTCAATGCGTTCATCGACTCGCTGCCCGCCATCCTGGCCGCTCAGGAGCTGCGCTACGTCGTCGATCACGTAGCGGCCGCGGCCGGCCGCCGTGCGGTCCTCGCGATGCTGGGTGGGCACGTCATCAAAGTGGGACTGGGGCCGCTGCTGATCGCCCTGATGCGGCAGCGCGCGATTACGCTCGTCGCGATGAACGGCAGCGCCGCGATCCACGATTTCGAGCTGGCGGCGTACGGCGGCACGAGCGAAGACGTCGCGGCCGGGCTGGGCGACGGCAGCTTCGGGATGGCGGAGGAGACCGGACGCGAGATGAATGCCGCCCTGGCGCGCGGCGCTCAGGGCACGCAGGGCGCGGGCGAGGCGCTCGCCGAATACCTGCGCGCCCGCAAGGATCTTCCCGGACGTGACGTGTCGGTATTGGTCGCCTGCGCGGAGCTCGGCGTGCCGGTGACCGTCCATGCAGCCATCGGCGCGGAGATCATTCATCAACATCCCACCGCCGATGGGGCGACGGTCGGCACCACGAGCCATCGCGATTTCAAACGCCTGGCCGGCGCGCTTCCCGACCTCGACGAAGGCGGCGTCGTGTTGAACCTCGGCAGCGCGGTCATCATGCCGGAAGTGTTCCTCAAGGCCCTGACCATCGCGCGCAACTTGAACGGCGGACGACCCAGGAATTTCACCGCGTGCGACTGCGACATGCAGCGGCATTATCGCCCCCGCGTCAACGTCGTCGAACGGCCCACACTCGCCGGCGGGCGCGGTATTCAGCTCACCGGCCATCACGAGATCCTGTTCCCGTTGCTGGCATGGGCAGTGTTGTCGCGGTTGGAAAAACGGTAGGGGCGCAGCATGCTGCGCCGGGTAACCATTTCGGCGGCGTCCGCGACGGTTGAAGGCCGGATGGCCTGGGTGCTAGTGGATTACCAATGGGTCCACCCGGCCGAGCGGCGCGTGGGGAGCCCTAGGATTCGGTGGGGCGTCCCTTGATCATGTCGCGAATGCGATCCGCGGTGCGCGGGCTGACGAGACGCAACGCGACATAGACGACGAACCCGATGAACGCGAGCCACAGGACCGTCATCGCGAGGCCGACCAGGCTGCCAAGAATGCCGAAAATCAGTTTGA
>WNFW01001724.1_pt1 | contig 19196 bp, 15 predicted proteins | sample 5400131 | NCBI WGS metagenome assembly WNFW01 (sample SAMN13153362, study PRJNA577476) | soil metagenome | isolation source: 20 cm soil or saprolite under grassland replicate 1 | place: USA:California | collected 2016-06-15 | reverse complement strand
ATTGGTATGACCAGCGGCTTGATGCCCTCACTCACACTTGGATGTGGCACCTTTGGAGGCACCTCCACCACCGATAATGTCACCTACAGCCATCTGCTCAACGTGAAACGGGTGGCCTATGGTACCACTCCCAAGTGGCTCTCAGTCGCAGAGGGCAAGAGCACATTGCTTCGACCAGACCTTCTTTTTAAAGCATGGATGTCCTTGTTTTGGCTACGGATTCATAGGAGCAGGAGACTCAGGAGCTAATGCTTGGAAATGGTGATCCTACAAGTTGGCTTTCTTTCATTGGAGGGCGGGTCACTACTCTCAGGAGAGGCGTTGAGAACGATCCGCGGAGAACTTGCCTGGGAAGACGCAGGACAGGATGGTACCCAGGATACCCTATCGATACTTCTATGACCTGCTCCCTAGGAGAAAAGATTGGCCAGAGCAGGTCAAGAATATAGATTGATACGGTATGTTTTGCGAGTTCGGAATGTATGGCACAAAAGCATAATCAGGACCGATCTCAAGCCGTCCCAAACGTCAACCCCAACTCCCTCAACCACCTGCGATACGCAATGGCTGTGCGATCAGAGCGCAAATGCAATTCTGCCTGCAAATCCAACGGCAAAAGTTCGGGACGCTGGGATTCCACAATTGGAACATCCTGTAAGGTGATCATATCCTCAAACTGCCTTGTCTCTTCATCAGGAATATTCTCGTAATCCTTTGCCACATAGGTCCAGGCCATCGAAGAAAGCTCTGATACCGGCGTAACCGTAAAATACATGGCGAACTTTGGTCCAGCCGAAGACTTTACAAAATATGCGGTTAACGGACGTACCACTGTATACGTGTATGTCACATCAGCACCACGCCCTGAGCCATCTGGATCAGGTTGCCAGACCGTGATATCCCTGGCTATCACACCATCCGGTGAAATTTCAGCCTCGTAATCACTTATCTCCGGGTGCGACGGATCTCCTAAATACCCCTGGTGTACAAACGGGAAATGTGTCACATCCAGAAAATTCTCTACTGCTCTCGGCCCACTGGCATTATAATGATACGGGCCACAATGCACTTTATGAAAAGCAGCATCATCCCATTGCGGAAAGGTGGGTACATCTTTTACGGGATTGCCGAGTGTAACCCATATCCAATTGTACTTTTCCTGCGCCTGGTAGACTTTCACTCGTGCTTTGGCCGGAGGTACCTGCTCTGGATGAGCAGGAAAGCGGACGCATTGCCCTTCTTCGTTATATGTCCAACCATGATACGGGCAAATAAGCTTCTCTTCTACTACTTTGCCCAGCGAAAGCCTTGTACCCCGATGCAGGCAGAGATCGCGCCATGCATGTATCTTCTCACCAACACGCCACAGCACAATATCCTCTTCCAGCAGACGAACTGCCATAGGCTTGCCTTCCTTGAGGTCTGGAGCATATGCTACTACATGCCAGTCGTTGAGAAGAACGGGGTCATTGAGCATCAGCATTCCTTTCATCGGACGCGTATTTCATAATATTCAATACAACTGATATATATACTACTGGTGGACTCCTCCCGTATCTTTGTATGGGCGGGAGCGGTGTAGAGTGGGGTGGGGACCCTTGCGGTCGCCCTTGGGGAGGGGTGATGACACCTGGCCGTCATTGTATCTCCACCCTGTGCCTGCAGGGACCCTTGGGGAGGGGTGATGGCACTCATGATTCGCTAGCAGTATCATGATCGATATTTCCTACTTGCAAATATAAGCTAACTCGTCGTTTCTACTTGCTATATTTTAACACGTTACAGACCTACATCACACACAATAGACCTGTTAGTAACACCTCTAAACATCACAGGAAACTACTTTTCATTGAATCGCTATAACGAAGTTAAACATTGCCAGTTGCCCATTGTTTGTCTGCTGTACTTGCATAAGTAGCGCAGGTGAAAAGATTCCATCGCTATCGTTACGTGCTTCCCCTGGAAAGTAGAGTTGGGTAGTAAGCTCAGCCTTGCCAGGAACCTGTACTTTCACGTGAATATGACGAGTACGACCAGGATACTCTCCAGGGACAATGGTATCCAAAGCATAACGCCCTTGATTGTCAGTATACTGGTGGCCGCGCAGCCTGAAACCTGTATTATCGTAATTTCCACTGCCATCGGCTTGCCAGAAGTCCAGCAAAGCATGGGCAATAGGCTGGCATCTTGTTGAAAGCACGTATCCTGTGACAGTAAGGAGCGTTCCTGAGATGCCTGGTTCTCGTAAAGAAGTACGCTCAGGTGAATTGGGTTTGTAAAAAGGTCCCTCAGTCTGAGATGGAGTTGCAACACCATTACAAGTTGGAGCTTTTGTTAGTATCGGCGTTTGTGCTCCTGTTGTTGCCAATGGGGATGATGCTGTATTTCTTGCTGATCCAGTAGTGCTCACAGGACCGGCGCAAGCTGCAATGAGAAAGACTAATGACAGTATAAGAGATTTTTGCAGGAAAAAACGTCGACTAAAGGCTTTCTCGATCAATATTTGCTGCTTGGGCATTACGTTTTCTCACCCTTCTTTCGCTATGACAGCAATGTTGATTGGAGGCACGTTCACATCATCTTTTCCGGCAGAATTATAACATTTTCTTCTGCATTGACCTCACTATGAGACCTGGCACCCTGCGCGAGTGGAAGCTTAATGGTAACCGTTGTTCCTTGACCAGGTTTGCTTGACAAGGTCAATGAGCCTTCGTGTGCCTCCGCAATGCTTCTCGCAATCGAAAGTCCAAGGCCTGAGCCTCCAGCCTCACGCGAACGTGCCTTGTCTACCCTATAGAAGCGTTCGCCAAGGTGTGGCAGGTGCTCAGCAGCAATGCCTATCCCGGTATCTCTCACCTCCAGAAAAGCATATCTATCTTTAACCTCTGTGCTTATTGTAACACGACCGCCTGGTTGGTTATATTTGATAGCATTGTCGAGCAACACGAGAACTGCTTGTTCCAACAACGTGGGGTCTCCAATCACCAATGCAGCATCGTTTGATTCCAACTGCAAACTGATCCCTGACTGATCGGCCAGAGCCTGAACTCTCCTCACATCAGCAAGTGCTATATCAGTAAGGTTAATTACCTCGTGCTCACGGTGAGTGGAGTTATTATCCAGGCGAGCCAGTGTCAGCATGTTGGTGGCCAGAGTTGACATACGTTCGGTTTCGGTGACGATATCCTCCAATAATTCAGCATCTTCTGATGCCAGGTGCTCTCGACTGCGCAGCAGGACTTCAGCATCCGCTCGCAGCAGGGTCAGCGGAGTGCGAAGTTCATGAGCGGCATCGCCAATGAAACGCTGCTGGTTTCTCCAGGCCAGCCGTGCCGGTACCAGTGCACGGTCCGCCAGGAACAGCCCGCCCAATCCTGCACCCAGCAGCGTCAATCCTCCAATGCTGAGTAAGAGTATAAGGATCAAAGACAAAGCATCTTCCTGTGGCTGGATAGACTCGCCAACCAGCACTACACCCACGTATCCTCTCCCTACTGGATTTGGAACCACCTGTGCATAACGGTAGATCGACCCAAGTGTGCCACCTCCACTGACGATATCAGTAGCCGGTTGGCCCGTCTGTAAGGCCGACTTCACCAGGTTATTGTTGAGAAATGCAGACGGAAGCCCTGCGGTATTTTCGTATGACGGCAGGGAGCCGTTCTGGTCATAGCAAACAACTATTTCATTCATTGTGAAAGGCTGACCAGAAGGCGGACCAAATTGACCCGGAGCGCCGGATGATCCCAGTAACGGGCAGGCGCCATGATAGGGAGAGTCTCTAAGCCATTGCTGCATGTGTGCCTGAGCATGCATGGCGGTGTTGCCCTCAACAGGATTGAGGAGGAAGTAACGAGCTCCAAGGTAAAGTATCACGCTAAATATCACAAGTGCAGCACACAACACCAGGCAATACCAGAGTGTTAATCGAATGCGCAGCCCCTGAAACAATGCCGCCTCAGGCCCTTGAGAAAGGCGACCTTTCCTTCGCCCCAAAGGCCACCAGGAGGATATTCTCCAGTTCATGCTGCTGCTCCTCTTGTCGTGCTATGCTTCAATCTTGTAACCAACCCCGCGCACCGTCTTTATTAATGGCCGTGAAAAGCCCTCGTCAACCTTATCACGCAAATAATGAATGTAAATATCAACAACGTTTGAAAGCGCCTCCATATCGTATCGCCACACAGCATCGACGATTTGTGTACGCGTAAGTACACGACCCTGATTACGCATCAAATATTCGAGAAGAGCAAACTCTTTAGCCGTTAACTCAATGACTCGCCCATCCCGACGTGCCTCGTGCCCTACCAGGTCAAGCGTTAAATCACCTACACTGAGTCGCGGATTCTCATCAAAACGTTGATCGCGACGACGTAGCAAAGCGTTAACGCGTGCTAGCAACTCCTCCATTGCAAAGGGTTTGATGAGCAACACAGGCGACATAATACGCTCTGCACGCATTTGCCGGCAGACCTCAATCCCATCGATTCCAGGCAGCATTATATCCAGAATGACAACATCATACGTATCGCTCAGAGCAAGATCAAGACCGGTATTTCCATCATGCACGAGATCAACGTTATGACGCTCTTCCAGCAAAACACGACGCAGTAGATACGCTAATCGTTGCTCGTCCTCCACCACAAGTATATGCATCAGCCAACACCTTCTTCCATTTCAGGTGCCCATTAGTCGTCAGGAAACTAATCTTAGTGTACTATTACCGCGCAAAAAATGGAAACACACCTCTTGCATCATCTATATAAGGAGCAATTCCGCTGATTAAAAAATTAACCTGGACATCTGTAGGTACCGATGTATCGCGCTTCTAGTCGATGATAAATTTTCACGAGCACCATCGGTCATATCCCGTAGGCGCACAATTTATTGGCGCACCGCCGATTTATCGGCCAATTGGCCGTTGATGCCCTTCATAGGCCGATAAATCGGCGATGTGCGCGATAAATCGGCCCCTACAAAATAACCGATTTTGGCCGTTAAAGTTCATCATCGGCCCAAATGCACATCTCCACGTATCCTCCTGTCCCCCTTTGTCATCCTTTGTATGGATTACGCACATCGTCACCCAGAGAGAGTCACAACATCGTATCCCATCGCCCTCTGTTTTTCGGTCTCTGGTGGCTGCCACACGCATCGATGCCGAAATACGATGTGCTGTCCTTCGCCCAGTGACGATGTGGGTAATCCATACATCCTTCGCTTCGCTCAGGATCTCCCGCCTCGCCGACATATCAACCAGGCACCCCTTGTCATCCTCGCACTGCCCCCTTTGTCATTCTGAGCGTTTGCGAAGAATCTTGTTGCCAGAAGAGTTTCCTCTCTTCTGGAATCGGAACTTCGGGCTTGTCATCCTGTCCCCCTTTGTCATTCTGAGCGGCAGCGAAGAATCTCGCCGATGGCCAACGAGATTCTTCGCTGCCGCTCAGAATGACAAATGAAAGGTCTCCTATTTTAATCATCTTTCAAAATAATCATCTCTTATATAGTTAGGTGAGCAGTTCATGGCATCCTCTCGATAGCGCAGATCATCCTGAAGCATCCCGTGGCCTTCTTGCTGATACGAAGCCAGCAACCGCTCGTGCACCCGATCGAATGTAGCAGTATCGATCTCACCTGCAGCATACCGCTGGCGCAGTATCTCCAAAGCAGAAATGTTTGCCGATTTCGAGCCAAAAATATCCGACAGCATTGGTTTGATTGCAGGCATGAGCAAACTTAAAATTGCCCAGGCTAGCCCGATCATCAAAGCTATCCAGCATAATGTACCCAAAATTGAAAGCAACATCCCGGGTCCCCAGAAAAATCCTCCTCCCCACATATGCCCATGCATCCAGTGATGTCCAAATCTATGCATGACCAACATCCTTTCATATAATGAACCGTTACACTTGCTGAGTTGGTGGTGTGGAAGGAGAACCTTGAACAGGTACCCCCTGAATCACCCCTGTCAACTGCACAGAAGAATCTGCCTGCATTTCACTCTGTAATTGTACCCTATTCGTACGCGTATATTCAGGAAACACCGGTTCCAGAGGATGGTTGCTGTGGCTGCCAGTTGCCGCCGGATCCAACATTATTTCCTCCTTGTTGATCAAAGAAATCACCGTTAGAGGGTTGAGTTACAGGCGTCGATTGAGAAGGATCTACTTGTCCCTGGTTTGCAGCAGCTCCAACCTGGTGAAATGCTACAAGCCCACTCACCAAACCAAATACCACCAGTGATACAACGATCAGCCTTTTCTTGTATACATTCACAAGCTCCAACACCTGAGTCTTTGGCATACGCTCTACTGACTTTGGCTTTGGATTTTGCATTCTTTGTTGCCTTTTCTGATACTGTAAAGATGCAAGGTGCTGGCTGCTTCGCACCTTGTCTGATTCAAGTTCATAAAACTGATTCACTTGTGGTATCCACGCAAGCGGCTTTTCATCTTCGTATGGATTCGTCTGCATCAAGTCTCCCTTTCAAAGTTGCATCTATCGGCACCTTCATGCATTCCAAATTGCACCTCTACAACCTTTGCCATTAGCCAACTGCCAGGTGAGTTTCATTGTGCTGGCGCACAATCATACAACTGGCTTCCCCTCCCTGCGCCAGGCACACTCTGCGTGTTGCTCGTAGTAGACTGCCATTGACTCGCTGGTACAACTGTGCAATGTTGAGTTACCCAGGAGGTAAGAGCGCTTTGCTGTCCACCAATGCCGCCTCGACCACCAGAGCCTTCCCTGATGAAATCCCTGAACTGCTCAGGAATCTGGTCTAAGAATTGTGGTGGAATTTGTCGCCCTCCTCCAACCGAACCCAGCAGGAAGTAGCGCACTGTACCCTTGGAGACGAGCGCCGCCAATTGATCGGTCGTCAAAATGGGATCGCTTCCACCAAACCCACCCAGCGCCATAACCGGTTTGTTCGTTGCGAGAATAATGCCGTCAGCCGTCATTGAGCTAGGAGTGGCTACCAGGTAAATAGCATTGCCCTGATTGGCCAGCAGGTAGCTCACCAATGCCTGATCAGTACCACCGTTGTCACCACTTCCACCAGCAAAATTGCCCCTGAAGCCATTGACCTGGCTCGGCCCCGCAACTGGGAGCTGTGCTGTAGTATTCTGGATAACAGGAATAGCTGCCCACACAGTTGGAGCGAGCATCATTGCCAGGACTCCAACACCGAGAGCAGGTAAGAGATAGCGAGCACGCGGGACTTTGACACCGATACGCGGTGCTAAGCGCGCACTCACAAGCACCACTACTGCAATGGCACACAGCACAACCATCAGCGGGATCAGCCACTGACCCCAGGTCGGATAATACGTGAGAATGTGGATCTGTTCAGCTACAGTGACGATCAGTGCGATAGGCAAAAGCCAGCCGCGCCAGCCTGGCCGTCTGTAATCCTGCCACATGACTACCAGACCGATACCAAAGAGCGCGCAGATGGCTGGAGCCATCTCTGTCATATAGTACTGGTGGAAGAACGATGCGACACTGAAGAAGATACCCATTGTCAGTAGCCACATCCCCCAAAACACAAGCGATTGTTGTTGCCGGTCTTCCTGCAAGCGCGGACGTCGTTGCCAGGCAAGGGCTACGGCTCCAAGGATCGCCATTGGCAAGAGCCATGCGATCTGCCCCGCTAGTGGCTCATTAAAGAGACGCAGTGGTCCAGGTGCACCACTTTCAAAGGCACCACCAAATCCTGCTGGTGGCTCTTGTGTAGCATTCCCATTCGCTCCTACAGAAGGCGTTCCAGGAAATGTTGGGGGTGCTCCGCCTGGAAATGCTCCACCATTCCCACGAGGTGCAGTGGTGTTTCCCCCTCGCCCAAATTGTCCGACGAGACGATTGATGCCATTGTAACCCAGAGCAAGGCTGATCTCCGAGTTATTCTGGCTAGAGCCGGCATAGGGTCGCAACGAGGCAGGAGTCAAATCCACTGCCAGCGACCAGGATAACGATATTGCCAGCAGCACTACGCCTGCCAGAGCCAGGTGTCCCACACGCTTCCAAAGGCTAATAGGCGCGGCAAGCAGGTAGAGCAAGATATAAGCAGGCACAACGAGATAGGCCTCCAACATCTTGACATTGAAGCCAATCCCGACTATAGCAGCACTCAGCAACAACCAGCGCAAGCGCCCGGTCTCGGCTGCTCGCATCACCGCCCATGCTCCCACCAATAGAACCAGGGCTAGCGTACTATCAATCGTAATATTACGGTTGGTCACAACACTGATTGGACTGAGAGCCAGCGCCAGAGCAGCCAGCAATCCAGCGACCACACCAAAGTGACGTCGAACCAGGTAATACAATAGCAGCACTGATAACACACCCGCTATGGCTTGAGGTAAAAATACGCTGAAAGGTGTGAATCCCAGGAGTTTGGCGCTCGCAACCTGTAACCAGAAACCCAGAGGAGGCTTGTCGATCGTCACAAAGCCACCTGGATCATAAGAAACAAAAAAGAAATTATGCCAGTTGTCCAGCATACTCCTGACACCGGCAGCATAGTAGAGATTCCCAAAGCCGTTCTGTCCCAATTGAAAGAAGTTCATGAATATTGAAATAAGCATAATCCCGACCAGAGCGAGCCTATGCCATAGGGTAGATCCAGCACGAACCTTTTGTTCAGACAATTGCACTCCTGGCTCAATCTGAACTATCTCCTCTTGAGTGTCTGCCATCCAAACGTTCTCCTAAAAATATTCTCTATACAAATTTTTTCATCATTTGTAGGGGCGGGAGTTGCGGGGTTGTTGGGTGGGGGCGCTTGCGCCGCCCTGGTGCTCCTCGCTCTCATCTCTTCCTACGGTCAGGGTTGCGAGCATGCTGTGTTGGGTGGTTGCGCTCGTCCCCATCGATTCCAACATATTGCTCTATCAGCTCAATAGATGAGAAGAGACGGATCGGCCACCAGTATCATCCTTCGCTTCGTCTGTCATCCTTCGCGTCTCCACCTGTCATTCTGAGCGTCAGCGAAGAATCTCAAGCGCTGGGTCACGAGATTCTTCGCTGACGCTCAGAATGACAAGGCTCCGCTCAGGATGACAAGCAAATACTCTCATTTCAGCCATATTCTGTCTAACCATTGTGAGGCTCCCGAACGAATACGTTGGAGTCAATGTTGCGCCACACTGCGCCCCATTTAGGCTTAATATCCCAATATGCCCAATCATAAGTCTTGCTTATTAAATCTTCATTGGAAAAAAATGAGAATTTTCCAATAATCGCCTTTCAACATTCAAATTCAACCCCTCATCGACAATGCTCGCTTCGTCCGTTGGGGAGTTAGCCTCCGCTCCTCTCGATGCCACTTGCGAGCATACACGAACAGTTCACGAAATGCTCGCACAATCACGCTCAACCTTGCTCCTGTGGCTTGCCCATGAAGACGTGGCAGGTGAATGACTCCAACTTCTTTGTAGCTACATCCAGCGCGTTTCAACCTGTACAACAATTCCGCATTAATCATTGCTCCGCGCGTCTCCAATGGATGTTGGTGTAGGAACTCTGTATGTAAAAGTTTGAATGCGCAGTCCACATCGCGCACATGAACACCCAACACCCAACCAATCAGTTTTTTCCACCCCCACGCATTGAGCTTACGCATCCATGAATCTTGCCGATCTACGCGATATCCAATGACGGCATCATATGAATCAATCAGTGGGAAAAACTCCTCAAGGTCCCGCATATCAAATTGCCCATCAGAGTCCATGAAGAAGACCAGTTCCTTCGTCGCCGCTGCAAAGCCACTCACCAGCGAGGCTCCATAGCCCTGGTTTGTTGCATGGCTAACGAGACGAACACGAGGATTCGCATACATCAGTGCTACAACAATCTCCCTTGTACGATCCGTACTCCCATCATCGACAACCAGGATCTCAAAATCCATTCTCCATGCATTCAGTACATCTAGGACCGTCTCAATAGTCCTGGCTATAATCTGCTCTTCATTATATGCAGGCAGAACAACAGAGAGACTGTGACAACTGCCAGGTTCTTTCTCATGCTCAATCGCATCTGGCTGCTCGCATACACTGGAATAGCTCAATCTTTGCTTTTCTAACGTAGGCTTGGTTTCATATCGTGTAGATGTAAAGACGCTTGCGACGTCATTTGCCTGCACAGATGCATTGGACCGGGTATGCTCCTTACGTGCTTTGTTCACAAATACCCACAGACTCATCCCGAGATAAGAAATCAGCGCGGTACCAGAGATAGCTATCACTTTCGAAGCATTTGCCCAGAGCATTGAATTAAACAGTATAGGATGCAGTGCATTGCTTGCCAGCCAGAGGATGATACTGCTCCACCCAATACCACCCATTGTGGTCACAATGAAGCGTACCACTTCTCTCCAGGTTGTCCTTTGCCGGAATCCAAAGGTCCAATATTTATTCAAGAGAAAACTGTTGACCGCGCCTAGACTGTAGGCTATTGCACTGAAAATCAAGATCATCCGAGTACTGTTGCTTGGAAACAGCAGCAGCAACATATTTAAGATCAACACATCCACTAGAGTATTCAATCCACCAACCAGACTAAAACGAATTACTTGACCGACCCAGCGCTTTCGGCCAGCATCAGGCTTATGCTCATGGTCAGCATCTTGCTCGTTCTGATAGGATTGAACAGAATTGAGCATTTCATTGCTTTCTCTATAACGCAAATCAGAAGTTTCTATCACGATTACATCCTCTCAATAAAAGTGTGCAGCCCTGCATATCCTTAAACAAATTAATCTGGATGACCATCGTGCCAATGAATCGGCCGTAGGTGCCGATTTATCGCGCACACAGCCGATTCATCGGCCATCGATAATGTCAACATCATCTAGTTCAAAATGTTAAAAGCATAGAGGGCTACATAACAGGTTCTATCAAGTGACACACAGACGGGAAAGTATCACTTTAGCCCCTCACTTTTTTCAGCTTAACAGGTGATGATAAAAAAGGTATTGGAAGAAGATGAGAAAATTTTCATGAATAAACACTACCAGGTGTGTTAAAATGTTTTGAAGCAACTAAAACAAAAGGAGATTCGAGTTTTGTCTAAAAATTTCCCATTCCCCAATCCGCAAACACAGAGCAACCCTATCACAATTGTGCCGCTTCATGTACCCGAAGAAGCAATGGCTCCGGCCCCTCCTGCACAGCTCGTCTACAACGATGGACCATTGTTAACCGCTGTGCAGGTCTTCACTATCTTTTGGGGATCCCCCTGGCAGCAGTCCCCAGAAAGCGATATGGTATCGAATATAAATAGCTTCTTCGACTATATCCTTACAAGTTCACTCATGGATCAATTGGCAGAGTACAGCACTTCCGGACAGAACATTGGGCATGGTAGTCGCATTGGGACAACTACCATAACCACATCAGAACCAGGCTTTTTAGTAGCAGACAGCGACATTCAGCAACTGCTGAATGATGGAATTGCCAACAATACTCTACCGCAGCCAGGTGCAAATACGCTTTATTTCGTATATTTGCCCAGCGGTGTTACTGTAAACCAGGGAGGATCAAGCTCATGCCGGGAGTTCTGTGGGTATCACGATAACACAAACGGACACATCTTTTACGCTGTAATGCCCTATCCCGATTGTCACGGTTGCATGGGTAGTCTGGCTGTGTTTGATGCAATTACGTCGACCAGTTCCCATGAACTGTGTGAAGCCGTCACTGATCCCGTCCCAGGAGAGGGATGGTACGACCAGAACAATGGTGAAATTGGCGATATCTGTGCCTGGAAAACAAAGCAAGTAGGGAACTACACCGTCCAACTGGAGTGGTCGAACAACGCCAACTCCTGTGTTTGATATATGGAAGAGTTCTCTCCCCGGAATGAGGAGAGAACTACACATAGTCGCCTCTCGTGACCGCGTAGGGGCGGGGGTTGCAGGGATGCTGGGTGGGGACGCTTGCGTCGCCCTGGTACTCTACATTCGCTTCACTTCATTTCGTCATGCCACGACACAAGCATTTGTCCCACCACTCGTCCCACTCGTAGGGCACTGCTTGACCTCGTATGTTGGATGTGAGGAAGCTGAGGGAGAAATAACAGCATAATACAAGCGCGCGTTGAGGTTAGGAGCGGGAATAACAGGTGTAGAGCTTGAATCTTCTTGTGTAACCAAAAAGAGCGTATTATTTGCAAACAGATCACTATGTTGTGCATCGCTCTGGTATGTACCTCTTACCGTACCATTTCTGACTTGCAATGGCCAATTTTGAATACGATTCGCTTCACTTGCCGCATTCTCTAGCCAGGCATAATAGGTTTTACCAGCAGGCGGCGTAGAGATAGAAGTCAGTGAAATCTGCAACTGATCATACGTTTTGGGAGCAGCATTCGGGCTTGCGAGAAAAGTAATATGCCCAACGACAATAATCGGCGTTTTCTGTAAATTATTAGCATTTTGCTGAGAAAGCAGCCGTGGCGCAGCAAACGCCCCCAAACCAACCAGCAATACTACAACACAGGCAATCAAGGCAAAATACAAAGTTCTACGAGGTCGGTTAGGCTTTTCTGGTGGTGCCGCTGTTGCAGGAGATGGCGCCGATTGTAACAGCTGGTCTCCCATTGCAGGTGGATTTACCGGTAGGGGCCGATTTATCGCGCCCCCCGCCGATTTATCGGCCCATTGAGTCTGTGCATAATCGGTCGAAGACGGTGTAAACGTAACACGTGGTGATTCTGTGAGAATCGTTGGATATGACCTCATTCCGGGTACTGATCTCGATGGTTGGAGAGGATTATACTCAGTCTGCTCGTTCACGTTCCCTGGTCTACTCAAACTTGAAGGAACCGCTATCCTCAATGCCTGGGCAAGCGCTATGGTCATTGCAGAGGCTGTTTGGAAACGCATATTCGCATCTTTGGCAATACTTCGTAAAATTACGACTGAAAGTTCTGGTGAAATGTTCGGATTAATCAATGCCGGTGGAGTCGGCATTTCATGAACATGCTGCATCATTATAGCCAGGGGATTTTCGCCACGAAAAGGTGTAATACCCGTCATTACTTCATACAGAATGATACCCAGTGAATAGAGATCAGAACGTTCATCAGCACCATGACCCTGCGCCTGCTCTGGGGAGATGTAGAGAGGCGTACCAATCCCCGTGTGAGTAAGAGTTGAGGTGCTTCCTCCCTGCAACTTCGCAATACCGAAGTCGGTCAGAATTGGCTCACCCATCGGTCTACCGGTTGAAATGCGCTTATCGAGCAGGATATTTGCAGGTTTGATATCACGGTGTATCATCCCCTGTCGATGTGCATAATCCAGTGCAAGACTCACCGAGGTAAAAAGATGCACGATATCCGAGGCTTCTGGAAAGCGACCTTTACGAGACGTTCCGCTAATGTATCCAGCCAGCGTGCCACCCTCAATATAATCCATCACCATATATGCAGCAGTACCTGATCCTCGCTCATCAGTAAGTTGAAAATCGTGGATCTGGATGATATTAGGATGATGGAGAGACGCAATGAATTGTGCCTCACGCATAAAGTGCGTTACAAAATCAGGATCGCTGCGTAGATTTGCGTGCAGGAACTTTATTGCAACGAAACGTCGCAACTGCGTATCTCGAGCTTTCCATACTTCACCCATTCCACCCTGTCCCAACCGCTCTATCAGTTCATATTTTCCTAGCCGTTCAAGCTCCATGCGTTCGTTGTTCCTCAGATATTCTGGGGTAAATTTGGCGTAATAGAGAATGTTGCAAGTCGTTGAATATCATAATGAACTTGCAAAACACCGGGCGCAACCTGGTTAGTATTTGGATTAAGCTGGCCAATATAGGCATAAGTGGCATCTGTCAGTAAACTATCAAGCATCGTCAGCGTTGTTGGCTGCGCCAGTTGATCGGCATTCATATTGACAAGTTGCCGCGCAAGCATTCGTACCTGCACTAACCATTTTCCAGCATTACCCAACGACTGGACAATCTCTGTAGCAAGCGCGCGCATCTGTGGTGTTGCATCAGGTGCTTTGAGCACAGCATTTAGATGCAAAGGCACATGATCGAGATAGCCAGGCGGATTATTCACCACGTCTGTCTTTTGTAGTTGTGCTGGCACAACTGAAAGGAGCGCAACCTTGGAAGCAATTGGATCAGCCACTATCGGTGTGCCTGACGGCACGTCGATATGTACATTAGGCGCTCCATCCAGGTAGTCCAGCATACTCACGAACAGGTTATGTATGACAGTTGGGTCTGAAACCTGGGCATGATAATCATCTCGTGCGCTGATAGCCCATTCCATGAGCTTTTCCGTATCCCTGTACAGCCAGATATCTAACCCTCCAGGTAATCCCAGAACTCCCACCTTTGTCTCTTTATAAAAAAGATGCCGGATATGATCGAGCGCGCTCAATGCCGGGGTACCATAGGCTGTCTGAGGAATCTCTGCATAATATCGCCAGGTGCTCCGATCCGCTTTTGGCCCTCGCGACGTTCCATTTGTGTCTTCTTCGGTGATCAGTAGACGGCTGGCAATTGAAAACAAATTGTCGTGTTGTGCATTACCACTATATAAGAAACTGGCACTTCCATGATTGACAGGTAACTTTCCTAGCATGAGAGGCAGCTTAAACCGTAGCGGTGGTTCTAACGCCGGCTGTTCTACATGCGGATGCCTGTCAGCCAGTAACCACACATAATAACTTTTACCGGCTTGAGGATCAGGGATATTATTCAATTGGATTTGTAACTGGTCAGCAATCCCCTGAGCGCTACCGGGGTCCAACTGCCCGCTACTAAGAAAGTACGCTTGACCGCCAGCAACCACAGCTGCCTGGTTTGTCTTATTACGCAGGACAAGAAAAGCGCCCAGGCTTGAACCAATGAGAGCCACGATCACCAGCACTATCACAGCCGTATACCAACCCTTCCATTGTCTCTTACGAGGAGATGAGGGCGGTGTAGGCCCATATGGTGATGAGACTAGAGGAGTTACTGGAGCAGAAGACCCTTGTATCGCTTCTGGTGTAGAAGTTGAGGAATTGTGTAACACCGCAGCCTCCGTTGGGCCACCAGATGCTGAGATTGAGCCTGGCCACGAGGAGGAACTGGGCGTCGAAAGTTGGGGCGTCGCATACACTGGAGCCATTAAGCCAGGATTGCTTGCAGGCAACGCTGTCGGAGAAGAGAACGCCAAAGAGGGGGAAGAGGAGGGTGTCAAGTTAACTCCTCCTTGAGAAATAGGCGCGCTAATGTAGGTTGGCATATTTTGAAAATCACGGGGATATGCTGGCTGACCTAGAGCTTCAGGTACTGGCACCTTGAGCGACTCTGCAATAGCAGCGGTCATGGTAGCTGCACTCCCAAAACGCGCATTTGGATCTTTAGCCAACGCAGTTACAATGACCATGGTCAACGCTGGAGGGATGTTCGGATTGAGCAGCACAGGAGATGTTGGTGTGGCATTGAGATGCTGCGAGAGTACTTCAATTGGAGAAGTGCCACGAAATGGCTGCACGCCAGTTACCATTTCATAGAGAATGACTCCTAAAGAATACAAATCGCTTCGTTCATTCCCAGCATAGCCTCTAGCCTGTTCAGGCGATGTATAGAGAGGTGTGCCAAGCTGATTTGCCGTGAAGGTACTGGCCGATACTCCCAACAGTTTGGCAAGCCCAAAGTCAGTCAGTATTGGCTCACCCATTGCATTATGTGCCGTATTGTTCTTGTCCAGCAAAATATTTGCCGGTTTGATATCACGATGAACCATGCCTAGACTATGGGCATAGTCAATAGCAAGGCTGATGGATGTAAAGAGATTAACAATCTCACCGGGAGATGGAATTTTTCCTAATGCAGACGTGTGCCCGATGTAGCTTGCCAGTGTCTCACCCTCTATATAAGCCATTACCATATAGGCAAACGTTCTATCAGACTCAGGAGGTCGAGATACATGGAAATCATGAATTTGTACAATGTTAGGATGATGCAACGAAGCAATTAGCTGGGCTTCAAGCTCGAAACGAGTCACGAAATTTGGATCTTCCAACAGCTTCGGATGTAGTATTTTGATAGCTACATATCGCTTTAATTGAGTATCGAACGCCTTCCATACCTCGGCCATACCACCGTGTCCCAGCCGTTCGCGTAATTCATACTTCCCAAGGCGCTTCAGCGGTTCCATGCTCATTGTCGTCTCCAATTCAAACTAGTGTCATCCTTACCGTCAATCATGTCGATTAACCCTGTCATCCGAACCCCTGCTTATCATCCTGCATCTGCTTGTCATCCGAACCCCTGCTTATCATCCTGAATGCTTTTTTGTCATCCTGAGCGTTAGCGAAGGATCTCCTCGTCCTCACGATACTGTACAGGGATTACTTGCCGTACACGCCCTGATATCAAACGTTGCCATTCGCTGGATAGCATAATGAATCTGTGCAACCCCGCCTGTTACCTGAGCATTCGTATTAACTTTACCAACAAAAGCATCGTTTGCCAGTGTTGCAACCTCATCCAGTAGAGTGAGACCATCTTTCCCGGTCAAGTGCGCAGTATCCATAGCATACAGTTTTAATACATCCGCCTTAATGCTCATCATCCAGAGATTCACCCCATCTATCTCCTGCTTGATCTGGATGGCAAGTGCTTTCTGCGTCGCCGAAGTCTGGGGTAGTGCGGTGATCTCATGCAAGTGTTTGCCGATATGATACAGGTAGCCAGGAGGATCCTGAGTCAGCGGATCACTCGTCAGCAAACCAATTTTAGAAATGTTTTTATCAGCGAGAATACTCTGGCCTGAAATATCTTTCTGGGCATACAATGTTCCATCGAGATAGTCAATCATGCGTATAAGTTGGCGATGTATGAAACCTACACTCTTATATTTCCAGGAGTCTCTGGCGCTGCCAGCCCACTCCAGGATCTTTTGCGTATCTCTATACAACCAGATATCTAATCCTCCTGTAAGCCCAGCAGCTTTCACTTTGGGGTCATCAGCAAGCAGGTGACGGATATGATCGTACAGGCTATACGACTTTGGATCGGTTGGTACGGGCTTTATTTGAGAGAATTCAGCATAGTACACCCAGGAGTGAGGATCAAGTGAAGGACTCGACGGGGCTGTTGATGCATCCTCTTCTGTCACAAGGAATCGACTATTGGTCGCAAGCAGATTAGAGTGCAATACATCACCAGGGTAAAACAGGTTAAGTGTGCCATTGTTGTAAGTGAGTGGACCAAGGTAGATTGGCTTCCAATCCAGGGTTTTATCGTTCAATAGCCAGGCGTAATAACTCTTACCTGTCGGAGCAGGAGACACGTTTGCAAGGTTAACCTGTAACTCATCTGTAATGCCCTGCCTGCTATCTGTACTTATAAATCCGCTACTGGCAAAGTAAGCATGGCCAATGACCTCGGGTGTTGTCGTCGTTGCAGAGGTGCCTTTGGCGAAAAAAGTGAAGTAAGCGCCCAGTGCTGAGCCAATGAGAGCCAGAATCAGTATCCCTACCAGGGCAATAAAAAGGCCTCGTCTCCCGGGTCTCTTTGATGGAGGAGCTGCAGGAGGTGGCATAGACACTACCACAGGTGTATGTTGTACAGGTAGTGGCCGATTTATCGCGCCCACCGGCGATTTATCGACCCCCTGTGCCAACGTATATGGCTGTGAAATTCCTCCCATCTGTACATTCGATGCATACATTGGCCCTGAAGATACAATTCCTGCAGGAAGTGGTGACATCTTCGCGCTAATAACCGTAGGCATATCTCTTTCATGAGTAGCAAACGAGCTAGATGATTGCCCTACATTTTCAGGATGAGATATATTGACAGAATTTGGCCCACTGGCATTTGTGAGTGCTGCGACCAGTGCTGAGGCGCTAGTGAAACGCTCCTTCGGATCTTTGGCAATACAACGCATAACAACTGCCGACAAAGCGGGAGGCAGGTTCGGATTAATTAACGATGGGGAAGCAGGTACAGTATTCACCTGTTGCATCATGATTGATTCCGCGCTGTTTCCCAGGAAAGGCACTGTTCCCGTACATATTTCATAAAGCATAATGCCAAGTGAGTAAATGTCGCTCAGTTCATTTGCTGCAGCACCCATCACCTGCTCTGGCGAGATGTAGAACGGTGAACTATTCCACGTGACACCTGCGTGACTACCCGTAGGCACTATCAGTTTGACCATATTGAAATCAGTGACCATAGGTTCACCAATAGGGCTATTCGCAGTATTTTGTTTGTCTAGCAAAATGTTTGATGGTTTAAGATTGCCGTGTATCATATGTTGACGGTGCGCAAAGTCAACAGCCGTCCCAATCGTACTGAAGAGGTGAACAATTGAAGCTATAGGTAGCAAATTCCCTGTCTGAGAAGCATTGCGATTATAGTCAGCCAGCGTGCCACCTTCGAGATACTCCATCACTAAATAGGCAGTTGCGCTCGCCGTCTCCGAAAACTGAGAAACAGAAAAATCATAACACGGCGCAATATTAGGGTGGCGCAAAGATACGATCGTTTGTGCTTCTTTCTGGAAACGAGTCACAAAATCGGGGTCAGCATTTAGTTGAGCATGGAATAACTTGATAGCAACATAGCGATGTGCCTGGTTATCAAAAGCTTTCCATACTTCAGTAATATTATTCTTTCCCAGGCTTTGCTGTAATTCGTACTTATCAATACGGAATGGATTTGTACTCATAGTAGCTCCCTACCGTTCAACTTGAGCGCCGTATACAAAGGAGGCCGAAAGTTTTACACTCGCTTAAACGTTCTTTCCATCAATTATTAGGGATTTAGTTGTGTTTGTCAATGCATGAAATTACTGACCCAATGTGACCAATCTCACACCACCGCTGTAATGTAGGGGCGACCCTTGCGGTCGCCCGGTTCGCCGTCGCCCGGCTCACACCCGCCCTGCTCGCAATCGCCCGGCAGCCTAGCTTACCCCAAAGCCTGTTCAAGATCCTCAATAATATCCTCCACATTCTCAACACCAACAGAAAGCCGGATAAGGCCTGGAGAAATCCCGGCTGCCTTGCGTTCTTCATCAGTCTGGCGAGTATGAATCATCGATGCTGGATGAGTTATCAAGCTTTCAACTCCACCCAGGCTCACAGCCAGCAAGCACAACTCAGTCTTCCGCACAAACTGGTAAGCGGCATCATATCCACCACGCACCTCAAATGCAAGCATACCTCCAAA
>WNFW01001181.1_pt1 | contig 19216 bp, 12 predicted proteins | sample 5400131 | NCBI WGS metagenome assembly WNFW01 (sample SAMN13153362, study PRJNA577476) | soil metagenome | isolation source: 20 cm soil or saprolite under grassland replicate 1 | place: USA:California | collected 2016-06-15 | reverse complement strand
CTGTCGCCAAACGGCGGGTCGATCTTGCCAGCGCCGCCGCACGACTCGAAACTGCCGCTCGGCCATCCGGTTTCGACAAGCAGTGTCTCCAGTCGTCCGCCCAGGGTCACCGTCAGGTCCGCTCCGCGTATCTGAGCCAGGGCAGCAGCCGCTCGAAGTCCTCGACGTTCTTGGCGTCCCGCTAGTCGCGCAGCTCGAACCGGATGCGAAACACGTAGCAGGAGTCGACGGGCCGGCCGTCCTCGGTTGTGGGCCGATAGTGTCCGGACCCGGCGTGCGCGAGCTTCAGTGCGCCGTCGTCGAGCCTCACGCTGCCCGATGAACGAGCGATAGTCGGATGCGTAGTGAGCCGCCCCTCGGCATCGACGCACACTCTCACGGAGGCCGCGCCCGTTTCCTCCAGGCGCCGTGAGGCGGGCGGGTAATAGTCCGTCGTGTCGGGGAAGCCCGCGCCCGGCCCGCCCGCAACGCGATTGACCGTTCTCGACGGCTCCGACGGCTCTTGCGGTGCAGTGCCGGGGCTCTCGCCTGGCCCCGGCTCGCGCGGGACATCAATTTGGAATTCGCGCGTGTGAACTTCGACCCCGTCGGTTGGCGCGAGCCTCGGACCAGGTAAGGGACGTGGCTCGATCGGTGGGCGCGGCTCGGGCACGAAAGCGCCGCTGGTTGTGGGAATCACCTCGGGTGTCGTGGACCGGAGTCCAGTCACGAGAGCGGAAATCAACGCGGTGTGCGCACAAGCGATGAGGAGGAGGGCGATCGCGCGAGGCGGGAGGAGTGGAGCGTCGTGCTGCGCGTAGGTCATGGTCTCCTGTCCCGCTGCAGAGCCGGCCGCGGCTGCCGCGCTCGTGCTGCAATGCTCGTGCATGACCACCGTGGCAGCCCAGCAGCATCCGAGACCAAAGCGCAGACGCGACAGTCGTCCATCGCGCGCCGCGAGATCCGCGAGCCACTCTTCTTCCAGCCGTTGCGACAAGGGCGGCGGAGCCCGGTGTGCCGCGTGCTCGATCAGCCAAAGAGCCAAGCCACGGGTCCGGTCCGGCGATTCGCGGCGGTGCGCGCCGGACCGGTCCTTGGCTTTCAGTTCCCGCAGGCTCACGCCGGCATACCTCTGCCGAAGCTGAAGCTCGCGAACAGCTCGCTTGCGCGCGCGAGCCCGCTCGGTGTCAGACGGTAAAGCCGGCGACGCGGCCGGCCGGCAGTCACCGGGTCGATCGCTTCCCATCGGCTCACGAACCACCCGGCCGATTCGAGACGAAGGAGGATCGGGTACAGCGTGCCGGATGCAACACCGCTGCGCTTCTGCACGTCCGCACCGGACTGCTCGTCGCTCGGACTCTCGAGAAACGCTTCCAGCACCCGAAGCGTCTGCAGGGACACTCGCACGTCACGATCCCGCTTTCCCATACTCGTAAGTCTACATAGGGGTAGGGGGGAGCGCAAGCCTGTTCAATCGATATTAAGATCGACGCCCTTTAGAGGACTCGAGACCCTGAGGACTCCAAGGAGAAGACATGCGATCTCGTTACGTTGCGCTGGGCGTCGTGGTCCCGCTGGCCATGGCGGTGATCGACACCGAGGCTGCGTCCGCGCCGGTTGCGGTGGTGCAGGAGACTGCCTCCGCCGTGAACCCCAGCCTCTTCAACGCGCTGCAGTGGCGCTGCATCGGCCCCTATCGCGGCGGTCGCGCGCTCGCCGTCGCGGGCGTTCTCGGGGAGGCCAATACCTTTTATTTCGGTATGTCGGCACCGGGGAGGCGGCCCCGCGCGGCGACATGACGTACGGCGATGGCGTCTACAAGTCGGTCGACGGCGGCAGGACCTGGAGCCAGGTCGGCCTCCGGGACACCCGCCAGATCGGCGCGCTGATCGTCGACCCGAAGAATCCCGATATCGTTCTCGTCGCGGCCCTCGGCCATGCCTTCGGCCCCAACACCGAGCGCGGCGTGTTCCGTACCGCCGACGGCGGCAAGTCCTGGAGCAAGGTCCTCTACAAGGACGAGCAGACCGGCGCGATCGATGTCAGCTTCGATCCGCACAACCCGAGCATCGTCTATGCCGCGCTCTGGCAGGCACGACGGCTGCCATGGAACTTCTCGAGCGGCGGTCCGGGCAGCGGGCTGTACCGCTCGACCGACGGCGGCTCGAGCTGGACCCACCTGTCGGGCAACGGCCTGCCCGCGGGCATACTCGGGCGCATCCATGTCTCGGTCTCGGGCGCCGACGGCAGGCGCGTCTACGCGATGATCGAGGCGGCCGAAGGCGGCCTCTACCGCTCGGACGACGCCGGCGAGCACTGGGGGCGCGTGAACGACGACGGCCGGCTCACTCAGCGCGCCTGGTATTTTTCCACGATCCTCGCCGACCCGAAGCGCCTCGACACGGTCTATGCGGAGAACACGGGTCTTTTCCGCTCGACCGACGGCGGCAAGACCTTCAATCTACTGCCGGCGCGGCACGGCGACCACCACGGACTGTGGATCGACCCGGGCAATGCGGACCGGATCATCGAGGCGAGCGACGGCGGCGCCTCGATCTCCTTCGACGGCGGCAAGACCTGGTCCACGCAGCACAATCAGCCGACGGCGCAGTTCTATCACGTGTCGGTCGACAATCGCTTCCCCTATTACGTGTACGGCGCCCAGCAGGACAACACGAGCGTCGCGATCGCCAGCATGGATGATGAGGGCGCCATCGTGGAGCGCGACTGGTATGACGCGTTCGGCGGCGAGAGCGGCTTCGTGATCGCCGATCCGCGGGACGCCGACATCGTCTACGGCAGCACCGAAAACTTCGTCGGCCGCTTCGACAAGCACACCATGCAGCTGCAGGTCGTCTCGGTATGGCCTATTGACGCCTCAGGCCACGCCGCCAAGGACCTGCTGCATCGCTTCAACTGGACTTCACCGCTCATCATGTCGCCCTTCGATCGGGACACTCTCTATTACGGCATGGAGCGCCTGTACAAGACGACCAATGACGGCGGCAGCTGGACGGCCATCAGCCCCGACCTCACCCGCAACGACAAATCCAAGCAGCAGCCGTCCGGCGGTCCCATCACCAAGGACATCACGAGCGTCGAGTACTACGACACGATCTTCGCCATCGCCGAGTCGCCGCTCGCGAGGGGAATGATCTGGGTCGGAACCGACGACGGGCTGATCCACCTCACCCGCAACGACGGCGGCAGCTGGACCAACGTGACGCCGCCCAAGATGCCGCCGTGGAGCACGGTGAGCATGATCGAGCCGTCGCGTTACGACGCCAACACCGCGTATGTCGCGGTGGACCGTCACAAGCTCGATGACCTCAAGCCCTACATCTTCAGGACCGGCGACGGTGGCAAGACCTGGGCGCCGATTGGCGGCGGCCTCCCGGAGGGCGCATTCGTTCACGTGGTGCGCGAGGATTCGGCCAGACGCGACCTGCTGTATGCGGCCACCGAGGCCGGTGTGTTTGCGTCCTTCGATGGCGGACGACACTGGCAGAGCCTGCAACTCAATCTGCCGCGCTCTCCGGTTCACGACCTGGTGGTCAAGGGAGACGACCTGGTGGTCGCAACCCACGGACGCTCATTCTGGATTCTCGGCGACGTGGCTCCGCTGCGCGAGGTCTCGGCCGCGGCGCACGCCTCGGCGGCCTACCTCTACACGCCCGAGACCGGCTATCGGCTCTACTATCCCGACCAGGTCGATGATCGTCCGCCTTCGGGTCAGAACCCTCCCGCCGGAGCTCTCATCGATTACTACCTGCCGTCGCGGCCGACCGGTACGGTCAGCCTCGATATCCTCGACGCCGCCGGCAGCGTGGTGCGACATCTCACCAGCGTGAAGCCGCAGGGGGCCGAGCAGCCGCCGGAATGGCCGGACCAGGTGCATCCGGTGGATACACTGCCGGCGTCGGAGGGCATGAACCGCTTCGCGTGGAATCTGCGCTACGACGATCCGACGCAGATTCCGGGCGCGTTCTATGCCGGGCTGCCGCCGCGCGGGCCGATCGCGTTCCCCGGGGACTACACCGTCCGGCTCACCTACAACGGGGAGACGCACACGGCGTCCCTCGCTCTGCGGGTCGATCCGCGCGTCAAGGGCTCGCTCGAGGGACTCAAGCAGAAGTTCGCGCTGTCCATGCAGGTCTATCATGATCAGGACGCGTTGCATCGCGCCGTGAACGACATTCGCGCGCTCAAGAGCGAAGTCGCGACTGCGCTGAAAGAGGCGAACGGCAAGGCCTCGGCTGCGGCGCTCAGCGCCGAAGGCGGCGCGCTCATCAAGCAAGCCGCGCAGATCGAGGGGCTGCTGATGCAGGTCAACATCAAGGGCTCCGAAGCCAACCTCAACTTTCCCGGCATGCTGAACGAGCAGATCTATTCCTTCAGCGGTCTGCTCGACGACGCCGACACGGCCCCCAACGCCCAGGAGATCGAAACCTACGCCGGCCTGCACGCGCAGCTGGCTGCGCAGCTTGCCGCCTGGAACGCTCTGGGGAAGAGCGGAGTCGCGAGCTTCCGGGCCCACGCGCAGGGCGCGGGCCAGCGGGCCGGCGCGACGAGCACGGCTCGATAGCGGTGCCGGAGTGCGGGTCGGCCGCCTGTTGGGCTTCGACCCCACCCGCCGACCCCCCGACTTCGATACGACAGAGTGTGACCCGCGTAGCGCCAGCAGCGCGTTATGTTTGACCGAATGCGGGCCTGGAGGATTGAGTTCCAGGCTTGTGCGTAGCTCGCGCACGGAACTCGGCTGAATCGCCAACTGGAGCAAGGCCCGGTGCGCACGTGGTTTGAGATCGTGCAGGCCTCAACTACGGAACAGCAGTGGTCCCCGGGGATGACTGACCGAAGCCATCAAGCTCAGGAGACCGTCGAGCCATCGGCCTCCTTCGAGCCCTACTTGCAGCTTGTGCGGTCCGTGCTTCCCCGCGCAACCAGCGTGGCGCTCTACGACGCCGCGGGCAGGTTGCAGTGGACGACGGACGGTACGGCCGGGCCTGATCTCCACGATCTCATCGAGAACGCGCTGCAGGCCGGAAGTCCCCAGGGCCCAGGCCAGATGCGCCTGCTGGAAGGCGGGCTGCCGGTGTATCTGTGCTGGCTGCGCGATGACCGGGAGCGGCTGATGGCAGTCGTCGTGGTGGTGTGCCGTGCGAGCGGCGATCCCGACTCCAGGGCCCGCGCCTTCTCCATCGCCCACGCACTCCTGCGACCGGTGCTCGAGTGCCTGCGCCGCGAGCTGCTGTCGCGCACCGCGATCGAGGGGCTCTATCGCGCCGTCAAATCGCGCGACAGGGATCTCGAGCTGCTGCTCGGCAACGGCACGGCAGACCAGCCCGCGAGCGACGGCGGGGATGAGCTGAAGGGGATCCTGATGCAGGCGATCGAGCAGGTGGGCGCTTCCACGGCCGCTCTGATCGTCCCGGACAAGAGCATTGCGTTGCTGCGCTCGAAGGACTCGAAGAGCAAGAGCCGCAAGGATACGCAGCTCGTGGCCCGCGCTCACCGGCAGTTGCTGTCGCTGGCGCAGATACGACACGGGCCCGTCATCATCAACAAGCTGGCGCCCGACAGCGCCATGGGCATCCTTCCATACAAGATCCTCTCGTGCGCCCTGCGCTCCACCGTCGGCAAGACCATCGGGGTACTGGCGTTGTTTCGCGAGGATTTCGGCGAGCTCTTTACCGAGCGCGATGCCCGGCTGACGGGAATCCTCGCGCGCAAGGCGGTCGGCATCATCGAGATCAGCTACGACGCCCTGTGCGGTCTGTACAACCGGCCGGCATTCGAGCGGCGCTTGTGGTTGGTGGTGCCCGCCACCAGGGGCCTGCGGCATTGGACCGCCCTGTACATCGACATGGATCGGCTGCATATCATCAACGACAGCTTCGGGATGCACGTCGGGGACTCGGTACTCGGCAAGCTCGGGGAGCTCATCCGGCTGCGGCTGCCGCCCGGAGCGCTCGCGGCGCGCATCTCCGGCGATCGTTTCGCGGTGGCGCTGCCGACGCAGCTGGACACCGCCGCGCAATTCGCCGAAGCGCTGCGCGAAGGAGCAGAGCAGCTGCGCAGCTCGCACGACGGGTCACGCCTCGACGTGTCGCTCAGCATCGGGGTCGCGCCGCTGGACACGGAGGCGGGCGAGCTGATGCATTCGCTGGCGGCGGCCGAAACGGCCTGCAAGGCGGCCAAGGACCGGGGGCGGAACCGGGTCGAAGTGTACGAGTCCGGCGATGCGAGTCTGGTGCGCCGTTTCACGGACATCAAGGTCCTCGGACAGCTGCGCACGGCGATCGATGACGGGCGTTTGTGGCTCGCGGCGCAACTCATCCTGCCGTTCGCCGGCGCGGAGAGCCAGCGGCCGCATTTCGAGCTGCTGTTACGCATGGTCGACGGGGACGGCAACTCGGTCGGGCCGGATCGCTTCCTGTCGGCGGCCAATCGTTACCAGCTCATGCCCGAGATCGATCGCTGGGTCATGAACAAGGCGATCGAGATGCTGAAGCCCCACGCCCAGCTGCTCGCCCCCCATTCGATGTCCTTTGCCATCAACTTCTCCGGGCAGTCGCTCAAGGACGAGGAGTTCGTGGATTTCGTGATCGAGCGGATCGGCTCGAGCGGCCTCGACCCGGCGCTGTTCTGCTTCGAGCTCACCGAGAGCGCCGCAATCGCGAATGTTGCGCGCGCCGAAACGCTCATGCGCAAGCTCCGGCAGCTCGGCTGCGGCGTGGCGCTCGATGACTTCGGAACCGGGCTATCGTCGCTCGCGTATCTGCGCCAGCTGCCCGTGACGATGCTGAAGATCGACGGCAGCTTCGTGCGCGACGTCCTCAAGGACCCGCGGGCCGAATCGATGGTCGGCGCAATCGCCCAGCTCGCGCGCAGCCTGTCGCTGACCACCGTGGCCGAGTACGTCGAAACGGCCGAGATCGCCACCCGCGTTGAGGCGCTCGGTGTGGACTACGGGCAAGGCTACGCCATCGGCAAGCCGCGGCCGTTCATCGATGTGCTTGCGGAGTTGCCGCTGCTCTGTGCAGCCGAGCCGGTGCCGCGGGTGGCCGGCGAGCTCGCGCTCGAAGCGGCCGAACAGATCGTACACTGACGACGACACCCTCGTTCTGATGGTGTTTGGCTTCGGGTCGTGCGAAACCATGCCGAACCTGCGTAGGCAGCAAAGGCTGTCCCGGCGCCGGATCTTTAGGGGCGTGCCTGGAGTGAACTGAGGGGCTAGGGGGCGAAAGATAGGCAGGATGCCCGCTTCGCCCAGACACCGCGAGGCATAGCGTATCCCTCGACCGGAATCTTCCGGATGATCGAGAGGAGATACGTGCCATGCCCCGCAATCTCAACATGAAGGCCGCTGTTGGCAGTGCACTGTGTGCGATGTTGTCGGTGTCGCTGAGCGCGCCCGCCGGCGCCGGTGAGCCGACGGAGACTCCGCGCCGCGTGGTGAAGTTCGCAGATCTCGACCTCAACCACGGCGCCGGAGTGGCAGAGCTGTACGCTCGGATCCGCGCGGCGGCCCGGGACGTATGCGAGCCGCTGATAGCGAGTGATCTCGCATCGGCTATCGGTGCCAGGGCCTGCGTGGCGCAAGCGATCGAGCGAGCGGTCGCCGAGGTCAATGCCCCGCAGCTGTCGAGCTACTACCTCGCGAAGACGCGGCGGGCGATCACCGTTGCCCAGCGCGACTAGGAAGGTGAGCAGAGGACGGTGGGCCGGCTCACCGTCCTCCCGCACCCGAGGCCTCCCCTGCCGCTCCGGCCTTCACGATCCCGAGCCCGAAAGCCGCCGCGACCGCCTCGGTGCGGGAATGCACCTCGAGCTTCTCGAGGATCGAAGAGATATGGTGCTCGACAGTCTTGGTCGACAGGTGCAGCCGGTTCGCGAGCTCGGAATTCGTGTGTCCGCGCACGAGCAGCGCCAGCACCTGCACTTCGCGCGAAGTGAGCCCCGCGGGGTTCGCCCGCGTCGAGGCACGGGGTCCCCGCGGAATCCCGCGCGCTCCGGCCATGCGCAGCCGCTGGCGCACGATGGCGGTCAGCGGGCCGGCGCCGAGGGACTCGAGGATCGTCAGCGACTCGCGCAGCGCCTCCTCGGGCCCGTCGGCGAGCGCAAGCGCGCGCTCATAGGGCATGCCGAGTTGCTGCCAGGCTGCAGCCGCCCCCTCCCAATCCCCTTCAATCATGAGTGCATACGGCTCGGCAACGAGCTCTGGATCGACCTGCAGCGCCGGGTCGGCGCGCCGTCGCCAGTAGGCGAGCTCCCCCTGAATCCACGGGTCCCGATGGCCTACGGCCGCTTCCAGCCCGGCAGCCGCTTCCTCCGCGACGCGCTTCAGGTCACCGAGATACCACGCGACTTCGGCGCGGGCCGCCGCGACCGGCCCGATGCGCAGCAACTCACGGGTCGGCAGCGCGAATCGCGCTGCCTCATCGAGGATAGCGTCGACGCCGGGATCGCCACGACGCGCGCGAACCAGCGCCAGTGCGACCAGCCCCGGCAGACGCTCCCAGGCAAGCGCGTCGGCGCGTTCGAGCTCGCGCGCCGCGGCCCGCGCCGCCTTCTCCCAGTGTCCCTGGTTGAGCGCCAAGCGCGCTGCCCAGGCGCGAATGAAGGGAAGGAGCTCCTCCACGTTGTGCGCCTCGCAGTAAGCGGTTCCCTCGCTCAGGTAGCGTTCTGCAAGGCGGGAGCGCTGAGGGACCAAGCTGGCCACCAGGTTGGCGTACGCACGTCCGGCGTGGCGTTGCAGCTTGTGCTCGAGGGAGACGGCGAGACTCTGTTCCAGCTTCTCGATCCCGCCCTGACCGCCCGAGCACAGCAGTGTCGTGCCGATGTTGTTGAGCGCATGCGCCTGCACGGCGTGATCCCCTGACGCTACAGCGAGATCAAGCGCGCGCTGGCCGAACTCCAACGCCTCCGCCACGCGCTTGCCCAGCATCGCCAGTTGCGAGCGGGCGCTGTAGGCTGCTGCGAGATCGCGCCCCGGGGAGAGAGTCTCGAGCAGGGCGATCGCTTCGGCCACGTGACCATCGGCGAGCGTTGTCTCACCCGACTTCCAGCACTGTCGGCCGAGCAACAACAGCACGCGTGCCTGGCCCGCGGTATCACCCAGCTCCCGCCAGAGCGTGAGCGCCTGATTCGCAGACTCCAGGCACGCCGAGACCTGATTGGTTGTGTCGCACTCGGTCGCATGGGATTCAAGGAGGCGGGCGCGCTCCGGCGCGCTCAGTGAATCGGCGTGACGAAGAGCAGTGGCGAGGTGCGCAACGGCTTCCCGATGCGCACCGGCGTGTGCCGCGTGCTGAGCAGCCCGCGGCGCATACTCGAGCAGCGCTTTCACGTCCTGCGCGTGGGAGGCGTGATGCACGAGTTGTGAGAGATCGGCGCCTCGCTCGACGAGGACCCGCAGAATGTCCTGATGCAGGCCCTGAGCGCGCGCGCGCTGGATCGTGCTTTCGACCGCGAGTCGTCCGAGCTCGTGGCGGAAAGCGAGAGCCTCGTCATGGTAGCGCAGCAGCCCGCGCGTGACGGCCTCATCCGCGGCTGCGCCGACGTCGCCGAGCAGCGCGCGGGCAAGCGAGAGCTCCGTTTTCCCGGGCACGAGCGAAACGAGCTCCGTCACCTCGCGTGCGGCGACAGAACATTGCACTAGCCGTGCCAGCACCGCGTCGCGCACGGTCTCGGGTACGGTGTCCAGCGGGGCCGACAGCACCTCGCGCACGAAGAACGGGTTGCCACCGGTTATCTCATGGACCCGGCGAGCATCGCGACCGGTCCCTCGCGCGAGCTGCTCGACGGCAGCGAGCGACAGGGCGTCGACACGGAGGCGCGCGGCATGTTCGCCGGTCAGTTCCCCGAGAACCGTGCGCAGCGGGTGGGCCGGGGTGAGCTCGTCGTCGCGATAGGTGACGATCAGCAGGCAGCGCGTGCGCTGAATGCGCCGGCCGAGAAACCGCACGAAATCGAGCGTCGCTTCGTCGGCCCAGTGCAGGTCCTCCAGCACCACGATGCTGAGGGGGTTCGGCGGCGAGAGCCGCTCGAGCAGTCGGGAGAAGAGCTGCTCGCGCGACAGGCTTGGCGCGCCCGCGCTGCCGGACGCGGCGGACAGTGCCGCAAGAACCTCGGTGACCGGTCCCAGCACGCGTGAGGTCTGGAGCGCATCGCAGTGACCCCATAGCACACGCACGCCGCGGCCGGCCTGCCGGGTAAATTGCTCGACCAGCACGCTCTTGCCGGCTCCGGCTTCGCCACCGACGAACGCAATCTCGCCGGCGTTGGTCCCCGCCTCGCGCACGTGGCGAGTCAATTCCTCGAGTTGAGTCTGGCGTTCCAGGAGTTCCATGGCGGGACCGGCCACAGTATCCGGCAACCGAGAGCGCCTGGGTACGGGTGGCCCAATGTGAGGGTGTGCGGTGCGCAATATGGGGAGGGCTCCCGTTCTGCCGCGGCGCGCTCATCCCTATGGTGTGCACCAAGGGTCCAGGATCGAAGCCACGAGAGGCCACCATGCCACGCTATCTGGTCGAGAGAGAGTTTCCGGACGGACTGCAGATTCCGGTGGACGAGACGGGCGCCAAGGCCTGCCTGGCGGTGGTCGAGAGCAACCTCGCCGACCAGGTCACCTGGGTTCACTCGTACGTCAGCGTGGACAAGCGGAGGACTTTCTGCGTCTACGATGCACCCTCGCCCGAGGCCATTCGGCGCACGGCCAGCCGCAACAGGCTCCCGGTCGAGCGCATCACCGAGGTTCGGGTCCTCGATCCTTATTTCTACAAGTAACCACGCGGCGCGCACCGCAGAAGGGGGACGACCATGAATGCCTCATGCCAGAAACTGACGCTGTGTTCACTCGGTGCAGGGCTCCTCCTGCTGGGGCTGCCCGGCATCGCCGCGCCAGCGGAGGGCGCGACGCCGTTGATCGACAAGGTGCACAGCGCCACGGCGCGCTACATCGACATCAATGTGGCGATCGCCGAAGGCTTTGTACGCGCGACCCCGTGCGTCAGCGGGCCCAACGCCGGCGCGATGGGCGTGCATCTCGTCCTCCCGGCGCGCATCAGCTCGGGCGCACTGAACCCGGAACAGCCGCAGGCGCTGATCTACGAGCCGATGGCGGACGGTGCGATGCGCCTCGTCGGCGTCGAGTTCATTGTGCTCGAGAGCGTCTGGACGGCGAAGAACCCCGGCGGCGGTGTGCCGGCGCTGGAGGGGAATCTGCTGAACTACGTCGGCGCACCCAATCGCTACGGGCTGCCGGCCTTCTACGAGATTCATGTGTGGGCGTGGGAGCAGAACCCGCAGGGCAGCTACGCCGACTGGAACACCCGCGTGACCTGCGTGCACCAGCCGATCAATTGATCAGCGAGGCTCCTGTGACACGGCCGGCGAAGTGGAGCTGTCTGGCTTCACGATCCCGAGCCCGAACGCGGCGGCGACCGCCTCGGTGCGCGTGTGCACATCGAGCTTGTCGAGGATGGCGGAGACGTGGTGCTCGACGGTCTTGGACGACACGTGCATCCGCTTGGCGAGCTCCGAGTTGGTATGCCCTGAGACGAGGAGCGTGAGGACCTCGACCTCGCGGGCGGTGAGGCCCGCGGGGTTCCCGCGGGTTGCCGCTCGCGGCCCGCGCGGCACACCCCGCACGCCGAGCTTGCGCAGGCGCTGGCGCACGATGGAGGCCAGCGGACCCGCCTCCAATCCGTCGAGGATGGTGAGCGCCTCGAGCAGGGCGTCTTCGGGACCTTCCGCAAGAGCCAGCGCCTGCTCGTAGGGCATGCCGAGACGCTCCCACGCACTGGCCGCGGAGCGCCATTCGCCCGAGAGCATGAGGCGATAAGGCTCGGCAATGCGCTCTGCGATGGAACCCACGGGCTGTACGCGGGATTGCCAGAACAGCAGCTCGCCGTGGATCCACGGCGCCGTGTGGCCGCGCACGTGCCTGAGCCCGAGCTCGCTCTCGCGGGTGACATCGGCGAATCTTCCGGCACACCAGGCCTGCTCGGCGCGAGCCGCGGCGACGCGGCCGATGCGATTGAGCTCACTCGTGGGCAGGGCGAGCTGCAGGGCCTCATCCAGTAACTCCCCGGCGCCCGGATCTCCACGGCGCAGCCGCACGGTTGCGAGTGTGGCCAGGAGCGTGATGCGTTGCTGTACTCCGGTGAACTCGGAGCTGCGCAGCAGCTCGCTCGCCATGCGCGCCGCGTGAGTCCACTCGCCCCGGTCGAGCTCGCAGGCGGTGTAGTACGCGCGGATATAGGCGCTGTGCGAGAAGATGCCGCGCTCCTCGCAGTATTCGACGCCCTCCTGAAAAGCCTGCCGGGCGCGCGCGAAGTCGTGCGTGAGAGCCGAATAGAAGAGGAGCGTCCGGTAGGCGCGGGCGGCATGATCCTCGAGCCGCTCCTCGAGCGCCAGCGCGAGACTGCGCTCGAGGGGCTCGTATCCCGTGCGATCGTCGGTTCCGAGCAGCGCTCCGCCGATGTTGCACAGCGCGTGCGCCTCGGCGGCGCGGTCGCCGATCTCGCGGGCGAGCGCGAGGGCGCGCTGCCCGAACTCGAGCGCTTCGCGATCCCAGCCGCGGTTCACCGCGAGCAGCGACCGCCAGCTGTAGGCCATCGCCAGCGCTGAGCCGTGCGGCAGATTCTCGAGGATGCGGATCGCGCCGCTCACGCATTCGTCGGCGTTCGCCTTCTCGCCGATGGAGCGGTATTCCTGCGACAGCAGGCTCAATACGCGCGCCTCGGCCTCGAGATCGGCGGCCTGACGCCGAAGTGCGAGCGCCGCGCTCGCCGAGGCGATGGCCTCACGCGGCTGATTCGCGAGGCTGCTCTCCACAGCATGGCGCTCGAGCAGGTCCGCCCGGAGCTGCGGCGTCACCGAAGAGGCGTATTGCAGGGCGCGGCCGAGGTGGGTGGCCGCCTCGCGGTGGGCTCCGAGCCGCGCGGCCTCTTTCGCAGCGAGCGGCGCGTACTCGAGCACCGCATCGCCCAGCCGAGCGAGCGAGGCGTGGTGTGTCAGCCGCGCCGGATCGGTGCCGTGCTGCGCGAGTATCGGCAGCACCTGAGCGTGCAGCGCCCGCACGCGCTCGGGCTGAATCGCCTCGAGCACCGCTCGCCGGGCAAGCTCGTGGCGGAAGCCGATGGAGTCGGTTTGCACCTCGAGCAGGCCGCGCGCGCCGGCTTCGTCGACCGCCGGCTGCCGCGCCCCCAGGACCGATTCGATGAGCCAGCCTTCGGTCCTCCCCGGTGATATCGCGACGAGCTCGGCGAGCTCGCGCGTCTCGGGCGAGCAGCGCAGCAACCGGCTCACGACCGCGTCGCGCACCGATTGAGGCACGAGCTCGCCAGGACTCGCGAGCACCTCGCGCACGAAGAACGGATTGCCGCCGGTGATCCGATAAAGGAGTGAGGCGTTGCGACCGCTGTCCCGGCTCAACAGTTCGACTGCCGCGGGCGAGAGCGGCACGAGCCGCATGCGTACCACGTGGTGGCCGGTGAGCTCGCCGAGCGCGAGGCGCAGCGGATGACTCGGGGAGAGCTCGTCCTCGCGATAAGTGGCGATGAACAGCGCGCTGGTTCGCTGAATCCGCCGGCCGATGAATCGCACGAAGTCCAGGGTTGCCGCGTCAGCCCAGTGAAGATCCTCGAGCACCACCAGGCTGACGCGCTCCGGGCGCGCCAATTCCTCGAGCAGAATCCTGAACAGGTGGTCACCGGATTCGCCGTCTCGGGTGAGGGGACTCCCCAACTGGGCTATCTGGGCGGCAATCTCGTGCACCGGGGCGAGGGCCCGGGGTGTCGACAGGCCGTCGCACGCACCCCAGAGTGTGCGCGCGTCGCGCCGGTGCTCCGACACGAATCGCTCGACGAGGGAGCTCTTTCCGAGTCCCGCCTCAGCGGAGATGAGCACCAGCTTGCCGCAACCCTTGCGGGCTTCCTGAAAGCATCGGGCGAGCTCGTCGAGTTGCGTCTGGCGCTCGAGCAGGTGCATGGCTGGCGATTATCGGACACTTGCCGGGGGATGTCCTGAACCGCACGGCCGGATGTAGGATCACGGGCAGGCAGGCCGTGCGGATAGCAGGCACATGAACGCTGGGGTAAACGCCTACCGCGACGCATACCGCCGCGCACAGGAGGACCCGGAGGGCTTCTGGAGCGAGCGGGCGGCAGCGCTCCACTGGGAGCGCCGCTGGGATCGGGTGCTCGATGCGAGCCGGGCGCCGTTTTATCGCTGGTTCACCGGCGGGCGCATCAACACCTGCTACAACGCGCTCGACCGCCACGTCGAGCAGGGGCGCGGCGAGCAGGCGGCGCTCATCTACGACAGCCCGGTCACGGGGACGATCGTGCGGCTCACCTATCGGGAGCTCCGCGAGCGTGTTGCGCGCTTCGCCGGAGCCCTCGCGGCCCAGGGCGTCGGCCGCGGCGATCGCGTGGTCATCTACATGCCGATGGTGCCGGAGGCCGCGGTGGCGATGCTCGCCTGCGCGCGCATCGGGGCCGTGCACTCGGTCGTGTTCGGGGGCTTCGCGCCGCACGAGCTCGCCAAGCGCATCGACGATGCCCGTCCGGTGATGGTGATCTCGGCGTCGTGCGGTATCGAAGGGCAGCGGGTGATCCCGTACAAGCCGCTGCTCGATGAGGCGCTCAAGCTCGCGAGCCACCGGGTCGGAGGCTGCATCGTGCTGCAGCGGCCGCAAGTGACGGCAGCCCTCGCACCGGGGCGGGATCTGGACTGGTCGGAAGCGCTCTCGGGCGCGCCGCCGGCGCCGTGCGCATCGCTCGAGGCCACCGATCCTCTTTACATCCTCTACACCTCGGGCACGACCGGCAAGCCGAAGGGCGTGGTGCGCGATCACGGGGGGCATGCGGTCGCTCTCGCATGGTCGATGGACGCGGTGTACGGCATGCGGCCGGGAGATGTGTTCTGGGCGGCCTCCGACGTCGGCTGGGTGGTCGGCCACTCGTACATCGTCTACGCGCCGCTGCTCGCCGGCTGCACCAGCATCCTCTACGAAGGCAAGCCGGTCGGCACGCCGGACGCCGGCGCCTTCTGGCGCGTCGTCTCGCAGCATCGGGTCAATGCGTTATTCACGGCGCCGACCGCGTTTCGCGCCATCAAGAAGGAGGATCCGGCCGGAGCGCTGATCGGGCGCTACGACCTCGCGAGCCTGCGCACCCTGTTTCTCGCCGGTGAGCGCTGCGACCCCGACACCGTGCACTGGGCGGAGGAGAAACTCGGGGTGCCGGTGATCGATCACTGGTGGCAGACCGAGACAGGATGGCCAATCGCGGCAAACTGCCGCGGGCTGACGCCGCTCCCGGTCAAGCCGGGATCCGCGAGCGTGCCGGTGCCGGGCTATGACGTGCGCGTGCTCGACGCGAGCGGGGTCGAGGTGCCCGCAGGTCAGATCGGCAACATCGTGCTCCGCCTGCCGCTTCCGCCCGGCACGTTGCCGACGCTGTGGCGGAACGATGAGGGTTACCGCGAGAGCTACCTGAGCCGCTACCCCGGCTACTACCTGACGGGCGACGCCGGCTTCATCGATGACGATGGATATGTCTGGATCATGTCCCGCATCGATGACGTCATCAACGTGGCCGGCCACCGATTGTCGACCGGCGCCATGGAGGAAGTGCTCGCCGGCCACCCCGACGTGGCGGAATGCGCGGTGATCGGTGTCGGCGATGCCCTCAAGGGCCAGCTCCCCCTCGGCCTCGTGGTGCTCAAGGACGGCGTCACGCGCCCCTACGCGCAGGTGCGGCAGGAGCTCGTGGACCGCGTCCGCCAGCACATCGGAGCAGTGGCGGCGTTCCGCCACGTCGCGATCGTTACCCGGCTGCCGAAGACCCGCTCCGGCAAGGTGCTGCGCGCGACCATGCGGGCGATTGCGGATTCGAACGAGTACACGGTACCGCCGACGATCGACGATCCGCGGACTCTGGAGGAGATCGCCGACGCGCTCAAGACCCTCGGCTATGCCGGAAAGGCCGGGAGTGCCGGCGGACGCCCGGAGGTTGGGGCGTAGGCCCCCCACCGATCGGTTGCCGCCCCCGATGAGCGTTCAAAAACCCAGCGTGTGCCCGCTCGACTGTCCGGATACGTGCAGTCTCGCCGTCACCGTGGCCGACGGTGAGGTGCTCGCCGTGCGGGGAACGAAGGCCAACCCCATCACCCACGGCGCCATCTGCGCCAAGGTGGCCCGGTACTATCCGCAGTTTGTCCACGGGCCCAACCGCCTGCGGCATCCGCTCGAGCGGATCGGCGCCAAGGGCGAAGGCAGGTTCAGGCAGACCACCTGGGAGAGTGCGCTCGAGCTGATCCACCGGCGCGTCGGCGCCGTGATGGAGCGCTACGGCCCCGAGGCCGTGTTGCCGCTCAACTACGCGGGACCCCACGGGATGCTGGCGGGCGACTCGATGTCGCTGCGATTTTTCCACCGCCTGGGAGCTTCGCTCCTGGCCCGGAGTCCCTTGTGCGGTGGCATTCGCAGCGCCGCCTATGCCGCGACCTTCGGGGCGACGCCGGGCACGCCGCTACAGCAGGTGGCGCTCGCTCAGCTCATCATCGTCTGGGGCAACAACGCGAGCGCGTGCAATCTGCATCTGATGCGCCAGATCAACGCCGCCAAGCGCCACGGTGCGCGGCTGGTGGTGATCGATCCTCGCCGTACCCAGGTGGCCGAGCAGGCGCACCTGATTCTGCCCGTCCGCCCCGGCACGGACGTGGTACTGGCGTGGGCCATCGCGACGGAGCTCGAGAGAATCTCCGGCCTCGATCAGGAGTTCATCGGCCGCCACGTGCTCGGGTTCGACGACTTCATGCGAGCCGCCCGCGCCTATCCGCCCGAGCGCGCGGCGCAGATCTGCGGTGTCGGCCTCGACGATGTCCGCACGCTCGCGCGCTGGTACAAGGAGTCAACGCCCGCGGTCATCGCGTGGGGGAACGGACTCGAGCGCAATCGCAACGGCGGGTCGGGGCTGCGCGCCATCGCGGCCCTGCCAGCGCTGGCGGGGAAATTCGGCGTCCCCGGCGGCGGGCTGGTCGGCGGCGCGAGCCATGCCTTCCCCAAGACGCTCGACCGGCTGACGCGGCCCGATCTCGCGCCGCCCGGCACCCGGACGATCAACATCCTGGACGTCGCGGCGGCGATGTTGGATGAGCACCTGAATCCGCCCATCAAGGCCGTGTTCGTCTACAACCACAACCCGATCATCGTCCATCCCGACCAGAATCGAATGAGAAAGGCACTATCGCGGGATGATCTGTTCACGGTCGGCATCGAGGTTGCCATGACCGACACCATGGCCTTCGCGGACGTGGTCCTGCCGGCCTGTACCCATTTCGAGCACGCGGATCTCTATCCCGCGTACGGACAGCAGTATCTGCAGCGCGCCGAGCCGGTGATCCCACCCGTCGGCGAGAGTCTTCCTAACACGGAGATCTTCCGGCGACTGGCTGCGCGCTTCGGCTTCAGCGATCCGGCATTCACCGCGAGCGACGCCGAGCTGATGGACGCGGCGATGAGTGCCGACGATCCGCGCCTCAAGGGTCGGCGGCCGAGCCAGCTCCCGCTCGATAGCGCCCTCAAGATGGAGTACGGCGGTGCCGAGCCCGTGCTGTGCGACACGGTCTGGCCGCGCACACCCAGCGGCAGGATCGAGCTCGTGTCAGAGACGCTCCGAGCTCGCCACGGAGCACTGCTTCCTGGTTTCCGGCCGCTGCAATCGTCCTATCCCCTGACGCTCATCACGCCCGCCTCCGATAAGCGCATTACCTCGACCTTCGGCGGTCTCCCGGCGAGCGATGAGACACCGGTGCTCGAGATGCATCCGGACGACGCGGCTGCCCGGGGACTCAAGGACGGAGAGCTGGCGAAGGTCTGGAACGATCAGGGAGAAGTATTCCTGCCGCTGCAGATCACCCCGGCCGTGCGACCCGGGGTGGTGTGCTCCGAGAAGGGCGCCTGGCTGCGCACCAGTCTCAACGGACAGACCGTGGCGGCGCTCGCTCCAACACACAAGGCGGATATCGCGGATGGCGCCTGCTTCAACGACACCCGGGTCGAGGTACAGGCCGCGCAACACAGCGCGCCGGCGGGCCCCGGCTCCTAGCGGGCTCAGTCGGCGGCTCTGCAGCCCCTCCGCCGGCGCCGGCGACGTGCGCGCAGCCGCGTCAAAACCTCTCGAAGCGGTACGCGAGCTCCGGCCCGCCTTGTCCCTCGTATGCAAGCTGGGCGACGAGCAGCGCGAACGGCTCGGTATGACGGGCGATCCGCAAGGGTCCCGCGTCCACCGGATCGAAACCCACGTCGCGGATCAGCCCGGCGGCGAGCCTCTTGCTCCGAGAGTCGTCCCCGCAGTACACGAGGCTGGGTCGGGTGAGTTTGCGCCGGGCTTCGAAGACGCCAAACAGCACTTCGCTGGGAACGGTGTTGAAAGCCGAGACCACCTTGGCCTTGGGAAGCCTCGTCGCCAGCATCTCCGCGCCCGAGGAGCTGTGGGCGACGACGAGCTCGGTGTTGTCGGCGTTCATCGGCAGGGAGCACGTCACGATCACCTTGCCCGACAGATCGCCCGTTTGACTCAGCACGTCGTCCAGCCGGGACCAGTGCACGGCCAGCAATACCGCGTCCGCTTCCTGCGCGGCCTCCCGTACCGTGCCGTGCCGGGCCTTAGCCCCGGTCTCCCGTGCGAGCTCGCTCAGCTTCTGCTCGCTGCGGGCGTAGCTGAATACGACCTCGTGTCCGGCGCGCGCGAAGAGCGTTCCGAGCTTTGCGCCCATCAAGCCGGAACCGACGATGCCGACTCGCATGGTATGGGAGCTTACAGCTCCTGGCGGGTCGGCCGGAACACGGGCGGGCTGTCGAGCCGCGCCTGGCACGAGCTCGCCAGCAGCGCTTTGAGGTGATGGCCGTGTCTTGCCGGGGGCGCCCGGGGATCCACGCTTCGCAGATGATGCAATAGTTTGACGGGTCCGGAGGTCATTTCACATGGCGGACCAAGGCGAACCAAGATATGTATTCATCAATTGACGACCTTCTGGCCGACACGGTCATTAAGGCGCGTGTCACCTTTCGCGGACTCGCGTGTACAGGCTGGGGCATTGCCGGCGGAACCGGCTGCCGTATCGGCTTCCACGCGATATTGTCGGGTGAGTGCTGGGTTCGCACACCGGCCTCGGACGCTCCGACACGTGCATCCGCCGGCGGCCTGCTGGTTTATCGACC
>WNFW01010403.1_pt1 | contig 19220 bp, 21 predicted proteins | sample 5400131 | NCBI WGS metagenome assembly WNFW01 (sample SAMN13153362, study PRJNA577476) | soil metagenome | isolation source: 20 cm soil or saprolite under grassland replicate 1 | place: USA:California | collected 2016-06-15 | reverse complement strand
GCATAAGTCGTATTGCATTTTGCTCACCTCGACTCAGGCCAAGGAAGGCTCGGCAAAACTCGCCGTTTTGGAAAGAACAGGTAACGGCTTCGAAGTAGCTGAGGCTGACTGGGAGTTGCGGGGTCCGGGCGATTTGCTGGGCACCGCGCAAAGCGGTCTGCCTGCGCTTAAGATCGGCAATCTGAAAACTGATGCCGATTTAATGCGACGCGCGCGCGCGGCTGCGATATCGATCTTCGAGGCAGATCCCCGTCTGGAATGCCCCGAAAATCAACGTTTCCGCAGCCTGATTGTCGAACAACCGGGACGAACTTTTTCTAATGTTAGCTAATGAAAAATCTCGCCAAATTTTTGCTCTTTGTCCTGGTGGTCAGCGCAGGAATTTCTTTGCTGTACGACTACCGTCTTAAGCACGGAGGCTTAAAGCTACCATCCCGGCGCACACCGGAAAAGTACACGCTAGCTTCGGAGCCGAGCGTGGATTCAAAACAAGTCGCTTCGCTGGAGGCATTGAACCGGGAACGGCGCGCTCTCGTTAAAAGCGTGATCCCGTCTGTAGTTGCGGTCAAAACATCGAAGAAGATCGCAATCCGGCGAGAGTATGGACTCGATCCCTTTGAGTTTTTCTTCCCGAATCAGCGAAGGTTTCGAAATCCAAATGATGAAGCCCTAGTGCAGAATTCGCTAGGCTCCGGGGTGATTGTGACAAACGAAGGTCACATTATCACCAACAATCATGTGGTCACAGACAGGCAAGGCAATCCGGTTGATCAAATTGAAGTGCAACTGAGCGACGGACGAACAAAAAAAGCGCGGCTGATAGGCGCAGATGATCAGGCGGACGTTGCTGTGCTTAAGATCGATGAGCCGGGCGTCAAACCGCTTAAACTGGCCGATTCAGACACGGTGCAGGCCGGGGATTTTGTTTTGGCCATTGGCAATCCGTTCGGATTCGACGAGACGGTAACGGACGGCATTATTAGTTCGAAAATGCGGCCAAATCGCACCGACGCTTTCGGGGATCTCCTGCAAACAAACGCAGCAATCAATCCCGGCAACAGCGGAGGTCCATTGATCAATCTTCGCGGCGAAGTCATCGGGATCAATACGGCTATCATTTCACCTAGCCAAGCTTCCGCGGGCATTGGCTTTGCAATTCCGTCGAACACGATTCGTACGGCCCTCGAGAGCTTGTTAAAGCAGGGGCGAATCGTTCGCGGTTACCTTGGGATCCAGACGCGAGCGTTGCAGCCGGGACAAACCAGCACCGAGGACGAAGGTGTAATAGTTGACCAAATAGTGCCGGGGTCGCCCGCAGCTCAAGCGAAATTGCAACGAGGTGACGTGATTCGCAAATTCAATGGTCGCGAAGTGAAGAATATCAATGCGCTGAGGAGCATGGTGGCGCAGACAGAGTTGAATAGGAATGTTGAACTCGAGATCGTACGCAATGGAAAACCGCTGAATGTGACCACTCAGGTCAAAGAGCAGCCAGCCAATTACGGAACCGCCCAGGCTACGCCACGGCAAGGCCAGTCTCAGCCCGAATCGCCGGAGCAACCGAACGATCAAGAAGCAAGCAGCGGTCCGCTGGCGTCGATTCACGTCGACGAGTTGACTCCTGAGATGGCGCGTCAGCTTGATCTTCCGAACAATGTGCAGGGTGTATTAGTTATCGGGGTCGATCCTGACAGCGGCGCGGCTGAATTGAAAAAAGGGGATGTGATTGAAGAAATCAATCAACAGCCGGTCACATCAGTTTCTGACTACAACAAGGTCACGGCCTCACTTGATCGGAGTCAGCCCCAAGTCTTATCGGTTTGCCGACATCGGGCGCGTTCGTTTCTCGTTCTGCGACCGCGCTGATTTGCGTAGCGGTGCCTGTGTCAAGCACCGTCAATACACGATCGCGTGGCGGCGGCAAACGCCGGACAGCATTTCCCAGAGCGTGTCGAGAACACGGTTCACTGATCTTTTTACCGATTCGAAATTTTGCTCGTTGAGATAGGCGTCAAGCATCCTTCGCTCGGCAGCTGAATGTTCGCGATCCGCTTCAATATGAACGCTGAAATACTGGTAGTGTTCGGGCTTGTTAAAGCCGTAGTGTTTCTTTAGGCCGTCGATTTTCGATTCACAAATCGCCGGAATCTGACTTTCGTACGCGTAGAGAGCTGCGAGACCTTCGGCTGTCGACCCGTCGCCACAAACTGATCGGAACGTCTCGATTAATTTCTTTGTCTCTGGCCATTTTTCTGCGTTTTTCGCATTGTCTTGAGCGATGCCGAGGCCGTCGGCAAAGTGAAGCCACAGTTCGGGATGATTTGGGGATCCGGCTTCCTCATCGATTAAGTTGTTGAGCAGTTGCTTGCGGGTGGCTTCGTTCTCGCACTTCGCGTGCACAGCTGAAAGATACGTCGGGAAAGCCCTGACATGGTGATAGTACTGCCGCGCATAATCCGCGAGCGCTTCATTACTCAACTCGCCGCGTGTCCACGCCAGATAAAATGGATGTTTTAAGAGATGTTTCGCTTCGATGTTATTGTCGATTTCGTCGAGGTGATTCTTCATGATGCACTTCTTGCTTTTCTGAATCACAGATTTACACAGATTTTCACAGATGGGGAAACACAATCCTTCATTCGTTTCGCATCTATGGCTCAGACTCAGGCCGCACGCAAAATGTGTTTAATGCCACGGATGGGGATGACAACCCAGCTGGGACGATGGTTTAGCTCGTACCCGATCTCATATACTGCTTTGTCGAGCAAGTAGGCTTCGAGCATGATTTGAAGGTCTTCGCTGTTTTGCGGGACGAAAATCGCGCCGGTGGTCGTCTTTAAATAGCTTTCTAGAAAGACGCTGCTCATGTCGCGATACCAGAGGTCGGCCCAGCGCTCCAGGAAAGGCACATCTTCTTTGCGCATGGCTGGTTGCCAGAGTGCGCTGTAAGCGGCGTATTGGAATGAGCGCATCATTCCCGCGACATCACGCAATGCAGAGCGTTTCAGCTTCCGGTCGCTGAGGGGCCGGGCTGGTTCACCTTCGAAATCGAGAATGACAAAATCTTTTCCGGTATAGAGCAATTGCCCGAGATGATAGTCGCCGTGAATCCGAATTTTCGCGGCGTTGGTGCGGCGATCAAGCAGCCGCTTTTCACGCACGAGTATTTCCTGCTCAGCGCCGAGGACCTCCTTTGCTTCATCTCTAAATACTCGGGAGAGGTCCGGCAACTTCTTTTCCAGAAGAGTAAACGTCCGCCGCAATGTTGTGCGCATTGTCTGGTAAACAGAACGCTGCGCCATGGCGTTGAACGGCTCAGGTCGAAACGCAGGATCATCCAGAGACGATGTCAGCGCGAGATGCAATTCGCCGGTGCGCTGTCCAAACAGCTTTACTTTTTCAGGGTAAACGCCACCGATCAGCTCATCCAGCAGTGCACCCGGAGGCGCGGTTTCATTCTGAAGATCGGCTTTGCGCTCCAGCACCCGCTCATAATAGCGGCCCACCGCATCCACAGTGCGTGTCCAAACATCGCCTTCATTTACCGCAGCGCGTTGTAACATGCAGACAACGGTTGGTTCTGCTTTTGCTCGGCGATATTCGATTGCACCCACGAATCCTGGCACGTTTGGAAACTCCGTCTGTTCTGTCAGGAACCGGTTGATTTCGACATCGGGATTCAAACCGTCCTCGATCTTACGGTAGAGTTTAAGAAAAAATTTGTTATCGAAGAGCATCGACGAGTTGCTCTGCTCGCCACTGACTACCTGCGAATTACCAGAGGCAACCGTTTGATCCGCCTCGAATCTGCTGGCGGTGACGCCGACAAAATCGCCAGCGCGCGCCTTCATCGCCTGGCGACGTGCGATTGCTTCGAACAATTGTGAACGAAAAATTTCGTCCCAGATCGCGTCGAAGAGAACTGCTCCGTCGCTGCCTGCAAAGCGCGCAATGATTGCATGCGGCGCGTTCTGGGAAACTGACCGCGCTGCGTCGCGTGAGGCGATCTTTACAGGGATGGCATATATTTCCGCAGGAGCATCCAGATAGTTAACCTCAATAAACCAGAGTTGCGCGCCGTTCGCGCCCGCGGAAATGGGAAGCTGCTCGATCACTTTGAGATCGCGAAAAGTCCGCGCCTTCGAACCAAACCAGCGGCAGTTGCGGACATACATCGGTAAGATTTCGCGCTCGAGCTGATCTCGCTGACTATCGTGAAGCAGGATTTCCAGCTTAGCCGGTGCTTTCAGCGTCGGCACGACGCGTTTCTTTTGCGCGCGACGAGCCTCGGTGGGCGCTTGCAGCGCGAACCAGTAATACGCATGGGGGCCGAGCGTGATGACGTAGCGCGACTTCCTGATCGGCCGAAAAAGATTACGACTAAAAACTTCAACAGAGAGGAAAGATTTTTCTGCTGGTTCTCGACGTTGACGGCTTCGTAGTGATATTCAGGGTCGATCGTGACCGGCAGATAAAGTTGCTGCGGATTCGCTCTCGAAAACCCCGCGTTGCGGTCCGGGCTCCATTGCATTGGCGTGCGGCAGCCATTGCGATCGCCCAGATAAAAATTGTCTCCCATACCGATCTCATCGCCGTAGTAGATGATGGGCGTGCCAGGCATTGAGAACAGCAGCGTGTTGAGCAGCTCGATTTTGCGGCGACTGTTTGCAAGCAGCGGAGCAAGTCGCCGGCGGATGCCAAGATTAATTCGCGCGTGTGGATCCGTGGCATAAACCCGATACATGTAGTCGCGTTCCTCATCCGTGACCATCTCGAGGGTGAGCTCGTCATGATTGCGCAGAAACATCGCCCACTGGCAATTGTCGGGGATCGGCGGCGTCTGCTCCATTATGTCTATGATCGGAAAGCGATCTTCCATCTGCAGCCCCATGAACATGCGCGGCATGAGCGGAAAATGAAGATATTCATGCGTCTCAGGCAGATTCTCACAGTTGGTGTCTTCCCGTTCGTACAGATACGGAACAGCATCGAGACGAAGTCCGTCCACGCCCATGGATAACCAGAAGTCGCAGACCTTCTCGACCGCATCGTGCACCGTCGGATTATCAAAATTCAGCTCCGGTTGGTGCGAATAAAACCGGTGCCAATAGTACGCTTTTGCGACAGGGTCCCACGCCCAGTTCGACGTTTCGAAATCTTTGAAAATGATTCGCGCATCCTTGTACTTTTCCGGGGTGTTGCTCCAGACATAGAAGTCCTTGTAGGCAAGGTTGTCACTGGAGCCGGGGTCGATGACCCCGGTGGCTGCCGCGGCTACAGCACGTCGGGACTTTTGGAACCACGGATTTTGATCGGAAGTGTGATTAATCACGAGTTCGGTAATGACGCGCAGGTTACGTTGATGTGCAGCGTCTAGGAGCGCACGAAAATCATCGAGTGTCCCGAAGCTTGGATTGACGTCGAAATAATCGGCGATGTCGTAGCCGTCGTCGCGCAGAGGGGACGGATAGAATGGCAGCAGCCAGATGGCGGTGACTCCCAGCTCCTGCAGATAATCCAGTTTTTCGATTAGACCACGGAAGTCCCCCATGCCGTCGCCATCGCTGTCGCAAAATGTCTTAACGTGCAGCTCGTAGATGATCGCGTCCTTGTACCAAAGCGGATCGACAGATGTGTCATTCGGACCCTGTGCCATGCGCTTAACTTTTGACGCACAAAGCGCCCCGCGCAATCAATCGATTTTGCAATCACAAAATCGGTGGACGAAGTGGCCCGCATAGATTAAGGCACGCGATTGCGATCCTGCGCTCGATCCTGTTTCTGATTCCTGCAATTTCTGATCACACATGAGGCCATCCAAAGTAATTGCTTCCACGCGCCGCAAGCCAGAGAAACGGGTGCGCCTGTCAAAATCGCGAGCGCAGGCGCGCACGGTTGTCCCCCAGCTCGAGCCTGGAGCGCCAAGTGACTTCGACTTGATGAAAGGGATCCAGACCGGCGACGCAGACGCGCTCTCTCAGCTCTACGATCGATATAATGGGATTTTGAAGGCACTTATCCTGAGAGTGATTCATAACGAAGCCGAGGCCGATGATCTCTTACAAGAGATTTTCATGGAGATCTGGAATCAGGCGAAGAATTTTTCCGCGCAGAAAGGGAAACCGCTTGGATGGATGGTTACCTTGGCCCGGCGCCGCGCGATCGATGGTCTACGCAAGAAGCAGGCTTATGCGCGTGCCGAGGAACGCCTGCAAAACGAAACTGAACAGCAGCCTGATGCGTGGGTTCATAACGCAACTGAAGAAGAAATCGTCCTGAGCGACACGCGCGCTCTCATTCGCAAAGTCATCGCCGGCCTGCCACCACCCCAGCAGCAGGCAATCGACCTCGCATTTTTTAAAGGTATCGCTGGAACCGGAAGAATTAGAGGAATTCGAGAAAGCGCGGAAGAAATTCGGAAAAAAGGGGGAAGAATTCATCACCAAATGTTATGCATTGCATGAAGCATTCGCGCTGAGTTTGCGCCCGGCGAAAGCCTCCACTGCAATCAAAGAACGGCTGATGGCGATGGTCAAAGCAAAGCAGGAAGCTTGACAGCTCAGGCCCGCCTTCCCTTAGCACTCCAGCTCACGCAAGATAAATTCCTGCAGAAAGCCGTAGAAATTCACCTGAAACAGACTCAGGTCACGCCGGGATCCAATTGGTGAACGAAAGTGGTCGTTCAGTTCGTTTTCGGTGAAGTTATTTTTGGCGGCTATGACGAGGCGGGCCTGATTAAGGGCACTCAACCAGGCATCGGCATGCTTGGTGGGAATGCGTAGGACGCGGTTTGCGAACGCTTTTTCGTTCCTATTTAGTTGCTCCAAATCTGCGGCGACGGTCTGCGTCGCCGTCTGAAAAAGACGCCGCAACTCAGGTTCGACATACATTTTCCACTCTGCGCACATCTCCGTTTCTTTTTTTCCATTCGTTGGAGGACTAAAGAGGCGTTGCTCGGCAGCGGGTACGCCGCCGGGGTCAGCGCTTGCGGGGATCTGCCGAAGCAATTCGGCCAGGAACGGGTCCAACTCGGAGAGCTCGATCTGGTCCTTACGCCGGCGAATTTCCATGTCAGCACGCTTTCTCGAGAGTGGCGAGCAGGAGATAACCGTGTAGTTGTTGCACATAAAGTTCGGCCCGCTCACGCATGCCGCTCCACAAGACCGATCGGCCTTTGTGATGCACTTCCAACATGTGTCTCTCTGCTTTCTCGCGGGGATAGCCAAAGACGCGTTGGAAAACCATGGTCACATAGCTCATCAAATTTACGGGATCGTTGTGGACCACCACCTGCCAGGGAACGTCAAGATCTTCTTCGGAACGCGCTTCTTTTTCGGTGGTGGGCTCCACCGTCGTAATCGTTCCCGCCAGCTCGTTCGAGGCATGAGTTGTTCCTTCCATTCCTTTGATCTGCACCAGGCACGCGCCGGGCTGCCGTGGCCCGCAACTCATGCTGAAAATGCTAACATACCACGCCCTCAGTTCAAACCTGTGGCCCCCGAAAGCTTTCGGGGTGACGCCGGATCGTGTAGCATTCGTTCTGCCGGGATCATCGATCCCGGCTACAGCGCATCATTCACAATTTTTTCCTGGACGTTTTTCATTCTGCGCGCCTCGGCTGGCGTTCGATCGCCGAAACCATGCAAGTGTAGAAGGCCATGAACGATGTATAGCTGAAGCTCGCGCACGAGCGGATTATCAAAAATGCGAGCGTGTCGTTTGGCTGTCTCAACGCTGATAAAAATTTCACCGTGTTGAAACGTCAGCACGTCAGTCGGACCGCTCTGGCCGAGAAACTGCCGATGTAATCGCGACATCCGACGATCCGAAATGAGCCAGACAAAAATGTTTCGTAATTTGCTCAAGTCCGTTGGTTTTCGCTTTCGCAACTGCAAGCAATGTCGCACGGCGTTTGCCGCGAACTCTTGGAGCATGGCAACATTAACTGGTACCGTTCGCTGAAGATTCCGAACGGTGATCCGTGGGGAGATTATCACGTCGGCGGTCTTTGCTCCGATTGAAAGTTGCGCGTGATTAACCGGGCGCCTTTGTCGAACGTAATATACGCCCACGCCCATTGAATCAGAACCAGCAAGCGGTTGCGGAAACCGACGAGGAAAACAATGTGCACGAATAGCCATGCCAGCCAGGCGAAAAGACCGCTGAGATGGACGAATTTTAAATCCGCGACCGCTTTATTTCGTCCAATCGTAGCCATGGTGCCCTTGTCCCAATAACGGAAGCGTTCCGGTTTACGCCCTTTGATCATCGCCAGTACGTTGCGGGCAGCGTGGCGTCCCTGTTGCATCGCCACCGGCGAGATACCCGGTAAAGGCTCTCCAGTCTGATGCGAAAAATTTGCCAGATCTCCAATCACCTGGACTTCCGGATGCCCCGGAATGGTAAGATCGTCCTTCACAATAACACGACCGACCCGGTCAACCGGTATTCCCAGGGTCTTCCCAACGAATGACGCATTGTTGCCGGCGGCCCAAATCTTCACGCGGCAGGGGATGAAATCGCCGTCCACTTGCACTCCTCCTTCAGTAAGGTTCGTTGCTCGCGAGGCGGTGCGCACTTCCACGCCCAAATCCGTTAGCTGTTTCTTCGCGCTCGCCGATAAATCCTCTGGGTAAGCGGCCAGCAGACGTGGCTCGCCTTCTATGAGAATAACACGTGCCTGCGATGGATCGATGTGTCGAAAATCTTTGGCGAGCGTGTGGCGGGAGATTTCGGCGATCGCGCCGGCCATTTCAACACCGGTCGGTCCACCACCAATGACGACAAAATTCATCGCCGCCCTCCGTGCCTCTTCATCCGTGATTTTTTCTGCATATTCGAACGCCATTAGAATCCGGCGGCGCAGCTCAATGGCGTCTTCGAGACTCTTCAATCCCGGTGCAAGTTTTTCCCAAGCGTCATGTCCAAAGTACGAATGTCGCGCGCCGGTGGCGAGAATCAGATAGTCGTAGTCGATTTCCATGTCGACCGTTTTCACTTTCTTGGCATCGACATTCACCGATTGCACTTCAGCAAGGATTACCTCGGCGTTCCTGCATCTGCTCAAGATTGCGCGGACAGGAGCAGCAATGTCGGCCGGTGAGAGGGCGGCTGTCGCGACCTGATAGAGTAACGGCTGAAAGAGATGGTAATTTGTGCGGTCGATCACGGTGAGGTCCACATTCTTGCAGGCAAGCTTTTTGGCTGCCTCCAGCCCGCCAAATCCGGAGCCGACGATGACGACGCGCGGTTTTTGGTTTGATGGCATGCTCATCGTCAAATTTTAACGGATAACGCGCGCCGCAAAAGCCGGTTGTCAACAATCGCTGCCACCATTATGTTTCGCGCCTCATGCCGAAGCCGATCGCTCGCAGCAAAACGCGTAAATCAGTCGCAAAGCGCTTTAAAATCACCGCGCGTGGTAAAGTGATGCGAGCACACTCTGCGCGACGCCATTTGTTGTCCGCCAAAAACGCTAAACGCAAACGGCGGTTGAGCAAAGCAGCGCGCGTGGACGAGACGGATGTCGCGCGCATAAAGTCGAATCTCCCATTCGGCTAGAAACGGCCAAATCGGCAAACGCTTCGGTAGTTTTTAGCTAGTACTGGTGGAGTTCCGGTACGACTTCAGTCCGCGTCGTTGTCGTTGTCGCGGTTCTGGTGCTGGTCGTGCCGTACCACTGCCGGGCGGCCTCCAACGAGTCGGGTGCAGGCTCTGGACTGTAAAGATCGCGCCGATTAACCAATGTTGTGCAGGAGTTCGTCATACCGACGAGAACAATAAGAAACACCAGAGCGAGCCATTTCACGGCGCGATGCAAACAGAACCATGATTGCTTGTCAATGCGATGATTTTTCCACTTGGGGGAAATCTTCGGAGTTCGCGGTTGCGCATGGCGATTCCTGCGAGAAAATTTACTCTCCGTCAGGGGCTATGGACTGAGGACTTACGAATCCCGCCAGGGCAGGAATGCAGCAACGGTAGTCTGATCCTCCGTGCCGTAGTTCTCTGGCGGAGCTTTTTATATCGCGCGCCGGTACTGTCCTTGACCAAGCTAAAGTAGATACATCGCCTGTTCATGAGTTATGAAACTCGTTAAAGTAAAAACGGCGCGCTTTTCGCAAGTGATCGAAAAATGCGGCAAGCCGCAGGTGTACACTCTCTGGCAAAAGCCGTCTGCCGATCGACATCTTCAATCGCAAATAAAGAGCAATCGGGTCATGACAGTTCAAAAGAGCGAGAGCGGGACGGACTTTGGAATCGTCGGCTTCAAAGAAAGAAAAGGCGCAACCTATCTCGTTTTTCCCAAGTCGCTGAAACGCTTCGCAGACAAGCGGATCGTTGGGATCGACTGGGCGCTTGTTTCGTGAATAGCCGCTTTACCCCGGCGGCCAGGCGAGCGCCCGTTTGCCCAGTAAATGGACATGCAAATGCGGCACGCTTTCGCCCGCGTCGGGACCGCAGTTGATCACCACGCGATAACCGCCAGACAGCTCCAGTTTCTTCGCCATATCGCGGGCGACTAGAAGCAATTTGCCAAGCAACGCGCGATCATCGTCGGTCGCATCCGTCAGGCGCGGAACCACCTTTTTCGGCACGATCAGCACATGCACGGGGGCTTGAGGGTTAACGTCGTGAAAAACGACAGCGTCGTCATCCTCCCAAATGATTTTCGCCCGGATTTGTCGTGCGATAATTTTTTCGAAAATCGTCATGGCGTTTTGATAGGTTGAAGTCTCGGCCAGCGGGTTGCTGTAAATCTGCGCAATCTGACGCTAATTCAAACCCGAAGATGAAGTGGTGTCGCCGAATCTTCCAAATTTTCAACGCACGGAGCAATCCATTCGTGGGGCATCAGTCGCCGCTGTTAGTCTTTCCCGGACGAAGCAAACAATTTCCTCGCGCAGAGCATCGCAGGCGCGTGTCCACGTTTTGACGCCGCGAAGATGTTTCACGCAAGATTGAAGCGAACAAAGCCGAAGATTGTCGACGCCGGTTTCGATCAAGCTGCTGATTCGCTTTTCCAGAAGATCAAAAAACGCGAGCTCATAGCCTGCGCCGGCATGCCGCGCAATATCCAGCAACGAGATGGAAATGGGCGGCGGCGAGGGCGCAAAATGCGGCACAATCTCCTTGTAACCTATGGCTTTCAGAACGTACCGCACAGTCTGCGACAACTGGCTAAAGGCGACCACGTTTTCGTCATTCCGCAGGTGCAGGTAAAAAGCAATGCTTTCCGTTACATGATCGGTCAGCCACCAGCTGGGATAACCAGCTTCGTCAGCCGCCCGCGTGATCGCAGCGTGTAGCCAATCGCGGCTGAACTCGAAGAGTTGTCCCGAATTTGTGCGGAGATAGGGAAATTCTTCCTTAAACGCGACCATGATTCTTGCTGATTGGCACGTTGCGCGATCCTTGCGTGGATTTCGGTGCTGGCTCGGGCGGAAACAGTTCCCGCTGGAGCGCATTGGGTTTTACGCGACGTCCCAATGTATGAATGGCGTCTACAAATTGGTCGACATCCTGAAATCGCTGATACACTGACGCGTAACGCAAATAGGCTACTTCATCGAGGGCGCGAAGTTTTTCGAGCACTTTGGACCCAATCACTGATGAAGGAACTTCGCGCCCGCCGGTTTCCAACTCGTGCACAATCTCGTCTACCACGTCCTCTAAGGTAAGAAGACTGGTAGATCGTTTTTCAAACGCTTTGGCGATGCTGGTAGCTAGTTTGCGCCGATCGAACGGTTCATGTGTTCTATTACGCTTCACAACACGGAGATCAGAGCGTTCGATTTCTTCATAAGTGGTGAAGCGATATTTGCACTTCAGACATTCGCGGCGGCGGCGGATGCTGGAAGCATCCCGCGACTGACGGGAATCGATGACCTTGTCATCACGAGACCCGCACTTGGGGCAACGCATAGTGTTGAGCGCTAATTACCACACCATAAGTTGTGGCGTCAATCCTTCTTTGGGCCCATTTTGCGTGGCGATTGAATGTGGGCAGCGCATTGACGTGACAACATGCCGACACTACCGCATTCGGAAATGCAGAACCACAACGCGCGCAGCGCAGCCTATGGCCCGTGGCTAGTCGCCCTGGGCGCAGCGCTTTGGGGCACAGAAAGCGCATGGCGTATTCCGCTCAATGCGGTTTTCGACGCAAAGGTAATCGTCTTCTGGGAGCATGTACTTCTCCTCATCATGTTCCTGCCAATCTTGATCTCGCGTTTGCACGAGATTCCAAAGGTCAACGCCTACACGTGGGGCTTCCTTCTTTTCTCCGGATTCGCCGGCTCAGCAGTCGGCACAATTTTTTTCACCTTGGCCTTGAAACACGGTAACCCGACCGTGGTGAACGTGATCCTAAATATCCAGCCCGTTATCTCGACGATCGGCGCGTTCGCGCTTTTTGGTGACCGGCTTGCGCGGCAATTCTTCTTTTATGCTGGCATTGCTATCCTCGCTGGCATCTTCGTTTCTGTTACACATCCGACCATGATTGGAGTTTCGTTTGAACGCGCTGGCCTGAATATCGGCACCGCTTATGCGTTGGTATGTGCGCTGTTCTGGGGACTATCAACCGTCGCGGGTCGTGGCGTTATGATGGGTACTTCCCTCCAGCTCGCCTCCAGCATGCGCATCGTCGTCGGGCAAACGCTCGCTGCCGTGTGTATCACCTGGGGTTTCTTTCATGCCAGTCTTTACATACACCAGGTCATTGCGGCCATCGTGCTGATTGGTGCCGTGGCCATGGTGCACCAAGTGCAACAACACGTTGAGCCGGCCGAGTGTTAAGATTCCGCATCGCCGCGCCCTAGGAAACTAGCTCGTTCTTCCCTTGCTTGCCTTCGCTTGATTGCGCCGTTTTCTCCGGAAACTCGAACCGGATTTTCCCGTCCTCCAGTTTCAAGTAGGCAGAGAACGGCCGGCCGCGTTTCGAAATGAAGCCGTCGAGGAGATCGGTTTTGCCCAACATGACGAGTTTCTGCGCCTGCTCTTTCGAGATCTCGCGACCGAGAATTGTTTTGCTTAGTTTGAATTTGCATGGTCTGCGGTCAGCCTGTGAACGTTCACAAATGTAACTGTTTTCAGTCTCAAAAATCTTACCGCCGCACTTCGGACATTTCCCGATGGGTTCGCTGCCAGTGAAATCAATTTTCGGCGCAACCTCCGCTGCTTTCCCTTTTCCTTTTTGTTTCGGCTCGCGCTTTTCGAATTCGAAGCCAACGTCTTTCTTGTCGGTCAATACGAGAAACGCTTTGAAGGGCCTGCCTTTACGGGAAATGAACCGCTCGAGCAGATCGGTCTTGCCAGTTGCGAGCAGTTTCTTCATTTGATCGTGATCGATCGGTCGCTGCAAGATGACTTTGCCCGATCGAAAGTCGCATGTCTTTTCCGGGCCGACCGAATTCTCGCAGATGTAGCTCATTCCGAGCTCAAACACGCGACCGCCGCACTTGGGACATTTACCAAGCGGCTCCTGACTCGAAAAATCCACCGCTTGCGCAGCGCCGTTCTCCTGTCCGTTTGAGCCGAAATCGAATTCTGCTTTGAAGTCGTCGCTGAGTTTCAGCAGGGCATGGAAACGTTTGCCTTTTCTGCTGCGAAAGCCGCCCAATGGTCCTACGTGTTTGTCCCGGACGAGAGTCTCAAATTCTTCGCGGCTTAGCAACCGACCGGCGATGGTTTTCCAAATCGTGAAATCACATTCCTCATTTGTGCATGTGAAACTCTTGAACCGCTCGATGATAGGCGCGCCGCACTTGGGGCACTCTCCGAACGGCTCGCTGTCCGGCATGTGCTCGTCTGGATGAAAATGTTTGGCTTTCCCGACGATATCGTTAGTAAGCTCGCGAATGTCGCGCATGAACGCGTCACGGGTGAGCTTGCGATGTTCGATCTCGCGCAGACGAAATTCCCATTCGCCGGTCAGTTCGGGACTGGTTAACTCCGGCACTGCATTTTTTAAAAGTGTGATTGTCTGGATTGCTTTCGGCGTCGGCTGCAACTCCTTACCGTGCCGCACCAGGTAATGCGCTGAAATCAGTGTCTCGATGATGGCCGCGCGCGTTGCCGGCGTGCCGAGTCCTTTCTCCTTCATCGCGTCGCGCAATTCTTCGTCTTCGACAAGTTTCCCCGCTGCCTCCATCGCGCTGAGCACGGTCCCTTCGTTGTAGCGAACAGGAGGCCTGGTCTGCTCGATTTTGATTTCGATACGCTGTGTTTGAACGCTCTCGCCCTGCGTCACCGGTGGCAGATTTTCTTCCGGTTTCTCACTCGCAGCTTCGCGTCCATAAACTTCAAGCCATCCGGGCGCCACGAGAATTTTCCCTTCCGTCTTGAACGGCTCGCCTTCGACACGTGTAATTCTGGTCGTGTTCTCGTATTGTGCCGGTGGAAAAAATACAGCTACGAAGCGCTTGCTCACCATGTCGAAAAGCGCTCGCTCATGGTCGTCCAGCGATCGGGGGGCAGTGCCGGTCGGAATAATCGCGAAGTGATCACCGACTTTCGCGTCATTGAAAATGCGTTTGTTCGGCCTGACCCAATTGTTTTCGACCACTCTTCGCGCGAACGGATTGTCGACCTTATTCAATGTCGATCTTACGGTCGGGAGATAATCTTCGGGCAACGCGCGCGAATCCGTGCGCGGATAAGTAATAACCTTGTGCTTTTCGTAAAGCGCCTGTGCGATTTGCAACGTGCGTTTCGCGGAAAATCCGAGTCGATTATTCGCTTCGCGCTGCAAGGCAGTGAGATCATAAAGCTGAGGCGCCACTTGCGTGCTCGGCTTCTTTTCCTCCAGCTTGACGACGCCCTGCTTGCCGCTGCATTTGCGTTGGATGGCCTCGGCGATTTCATAATGCCACAATCGCGGCGCGGCGCGGTGCTCTTCCCATAACGAACCGCGTTCAATGGCAAGCCGCTGCTTCGCATCGGGCAGAGTCAATTGCAGCCGATGGAGCAGTCTTTTGGTTCTCTCACTTTCGTCCTCGTCTTTCTGGAATGCTTCGTCGAACCAGCGTCCTGCATATTCGCCGGCAGCGGCGCGGAATATGCCGATGATCTCGTGTAGGTCGCGCGGCTTAAATTCCCGAATCTTGTTCTCGCGCTCGACGATGATTGCCAGCGTCGGCGTCTGCACGCGGCCGAGTGAAGTCACGCTGCTACCGCGCCCACCGCTTAGCCGCAGAGTAAAGGCGCGTGTCGCGTTGATGCCGACGAGCCAGTCGGCTTCGTTTCGGCTGCGGGCTGCGCTGGCCAGTGGTTGCATCTCAGCATCGCTTCGCAATCGCGAGAAGCCTTCGCGGATGGCCTCAGGGGTCATCGATTGCAGCCAGACACGCTTGATCGGTTTTTTCGTTCCCGCGTATTGAATGATATAGCGAAAAATCAATTCGCCTTCCCGTCCGGCGTCGCATGCATTGATAATCTCCGACACGTTCTTATCTCTAATAAGCTTGCGAAGAACATTGGCTCGACCGCTCATTTTCTCAGCCGGCTCCAGCTCGAATTCGACCGGCATGATGGGCAACTTCGTCATGTCCCACTTGTCCTGCTCTTTCATGGAAGCAGGCACCGCGAGCTCAAAGAGATGACCGACCGCCCAGGAGATCACATATTTCTCGTTGTCGTAGTAATCCTTACCTTTTTTGAATCCGCCGAGGGCCTTGGCGATATCGGTGGCAACCGAAGGCTTCTCGGTGATTATGAGGGACTTGGACATGGGGCAGCAATCGAACTCAGTCGGGGCGTCTTTGCAAGTCAGAGCAGTTTGCCTGCACCGTCAAAGGCGGGTAAGTCTTTGGCCTAGCCCAACTTGACGAAATATTTCCCGGGCAACTGCTTGACTAGGCGTTTCAATTCTAACTGCAACAATGTCGACGAAACGATCGAGCTCGGCAATTTGCTTTTAACGGAGATATTATCAATCGACGTCTCAGTCGCGTCAATCGCGTCATAAACACGTCGTTCTTCGTCAGATAGCGGCGGTAACGGGCGCGCAACGGCCTCCGGCAATGGCTTCGTTTCGGGAAGAAGAATCTGCAAATCGTCCAAAATGTCGCTGGCATCCATGACAAGCTTCGCTCCTTGTTGGATGAGGCGATTCGATCCCATTGCGCTGGGCGCGTTAATGTGGCCGGGTACCGCGTAAACTGATCGGCCCTGTTCCAGGGCCTGCGCTGCGGTGATGAGGGCACCGCTATTCAAACCAGCTTCCACCACGAGAATGCCGTGGCTCCAGCCGGAAATGATCCGGTTGCGCATCGGGAAAGTTTGACGGTCTGGTTCAATCTCCATCGAGAATTCAGAGACGATCGCGCCATTTCCTGCTCGGATCTTTTCGGCAAGCGCAGCGTTCTCTGGCGGATAGAGCTTTGCTAACCCCGAGCCGATCACTGCGATCGTGCGTCCTTTCGCAGCGAGTGCCCCTTGATGGGCAGCGGTGTCGATCCCGCGCGCGAGGCCACTGATTACGGTTAATCCCGCGTAGGCCAGTTGGTAAGCCAGCTTCTTGGCCGACTCCGTGCCGTAGTGCGTTGTGCGCCGCGCGCCAATAACTCCAATGGCGTGGTGATCGCGCTCCTGTAGTTCGCCCCAGACGTAAAGAAGGATCGGCGGCGCATGAATTTCGCGCAATGGCCGGGGGTAGGATGGCGACCCCTGTGTAATGACGGTCGCTCCAAAATCGCGAAGCCGTTTCACCTCCGCGGCAAGATCGACAGTCGATTCCCAGTTTGAAATCTGGTCCGCGACTTCATTGCCGATTCCTTCGACCTTGCGAAGCTCACTGCGTTTTGCAGCGAGTATTTGCTGCGGCTCCTTAAAAACTTCCAACAATTTGCGCAACCGCACCGGCCCAACGGTTGGCAGCATGTTGAGCGCTATGCACGCTTCAGTCGCGTTCATTTGAAATTGGGGAACGAGGGGCGATTAACCATAATCGCCACTAGCGGTTCGGTGAACCGCAACTACCATTCAAAACGGAATCTCGTCCTCGTCTGGCTCGGCTGGCGCTGATGCTTTGGGCGGTGCAGTGGTTGATCGATTCTCTCCAGTCATTTCGCCTGCACCACCAGCTCCACCGGGACGTCCGCCTAGCAACTGCATGCTCTCGCCAACGACGCGCAGCCTTGTTCGCTTCTGCCCGGTTTGCTTGTCGTCCCAGCTGTCCATTTGCAAACGGCCTTCGATGAAAACTGGCCGTCCTTTCTTCAGGTATTCGCCGGCGATCTCAGCCAGGCGTGCCCAGAGCACAACGTCAACATAAGTGACTTCCTCGCGTCTTTCTCCGCTGTCGGTGGTATAAACGCGGTTTACGGCGATGCCGAGATCGCAGACTGCGCTGCCCTTTGGCGTGTAACGCACTTCGGGGTCGCGAGTGAGATTTCCGAGCAGAATAACTTTGTTAAAGCTCGCCATATTCGCGTTATAACGAAATCACTTTCGTTTAGCCACCTTTTTTGCAGGCTTCTCCTTCTTCTGACGCAACCGTTCGTAATTCTGTCGATACACTTCCGGATCGAGCTTAAATTTCGCTCGCAATTTCGCTATCACTCCCGGATCAGCATTAAAAACAAGGTTCACATAATATCCGGAATCGAGCGGGCCGGCCACATAGGAAAACTGGCGTCTATCCATCTTCTGCACCTGTTCGATCTGAGCTCCTTCTTTTTGGAACTCCGATTCCAGCCGATCGATAATTTCCCTGATGGTGTCTTCTTTGCCCTGAGCGTTCAGCACCAGCAGGGCTTCATAACGGCGGTTCATGTTTCTTCGATTTTGTTGAAAGTGTTCATCGCGGAAACAAGACCGTTGTCAATCGCGGATTTCACAGCATTCACTGCGCGATTAATTGTCGATCTAACCAAAGGTTTCTCTTCATCGAAAAAGCGGTTCAATACGTAATCGACTGATCCTTCGCGTGGTGCCTCGCCGATCCCGATGCGCAAGCGCGGAATGTCCTCCGTTCCGAATTGCATTATGATCGATTCCAAGCCGTTATGGCCGCCTGATCCGCCGCGCGCGCGTATGCGCAGGCGACCGAGCGCTAATGCAAAATCGTCGAGGATAATCAGAATTTCCTGAGGCTCGATTTTATAGAATTGCGCAACCGCAAGAAGCGGATAGCCACTCCGATTCATGAAGCTTGTCGGTTTGATCAGAAGCACGGCGCCACATTTAGCCAGGAGGGCGTCCCACTTTGACGATTTCTCCCACGTCGATCCAAACTGCGCGCAGAGCTGATCGGCAACCATGAACCCGATATTGTGACGTGTGGCCGCGTATTGCGGACCGGCATTTCCGAGACCGGCGACTAGGCGGATTGGTTTCTCTTCCACTGTCGCGAAATCGAAAATCCAAAAACTTGTCGTGAGCGAAGCGAACGGAGTCGAACGGATCAGAATCCGAAATTGGATTACTTCTTCTGCTCCTTCTCTTTTGGAGCTTTTTCCTTTGCAGCCGGAGCGGGCGCAGCACCTTCGCCTTCTTCCTTTTTCTCGGTGATCACTTCCGGTCCCGCGGCTGCCACTTCTGCTTCCGCGACCGCAGGCTCTTCTTCGACTATGGGCGCGACCACGGAGAATGCAGTGAGATCGGGCTGCACCTTTGGAGTTACTCCGGGCGGCAATTGAATGTCGCGAACGTGAATGGAGTCACCAATGTTGAGTTGAGAGACATCCACCGTGATTCGATCCGGCAAATCGCCCGGGAGACATTCAATCGCCAGTGCGCGCAAGCTTTGTTCAAGTAGCCCCCCGAAAGTTTTGACGCCCACGGCCGTGCCGGTCGGTTCGAGAGGAACTTCGGCTTGAATCTTCTGGTCCATGGAAATGGCGTGAAAATCGACATGACGAATTTCGCCACCAACAGGCGAGTGTTGCACCTCCTGCACAAGCGCGGTACGACTTGAATCTTGCCCGGCGATTTCGAGTTCAACCAAAACATTTTCTCCGGAAGCATGGCTCATCATCGCGTTGATCTCTCGCGCGCCGACTTGCAATGGCTGCGGCTTATTGTTGCCGCCGTAGATGATCGCAGGAATTAGTCCGCACGCCCTGAGTTTGCGCGTCGCTGAGCGTCCCACATCCGTCCGTGGTTGGGCCTTGAGCTTAACCTGTTTTGCCATTTTTTTCGTTCTCGATGTTGAACAGCGACGACACGGACTCGTCGTTATGTATCCGTTTGATGCCTTCCCCGAGAAGCTCGGA
>WNFW01000959.1_pt1 | contig 19225 bp, 16 predicted proteins | sample 5400131 | NCBI WGS metagenome assembly WNFW01 (sample SAMN13153362, study PRJNA577476) | soil metagenome | isolation source: 20 cm soil or saprolite under grassland replicate 1 | place: USA:California | collected 2016-06-15 | reverse complement strand
CGCAAAGAAGCTTGGCAAGCCGCTCGAAGAAATCTGGCCTGAGGATGATCTACAACTCATGCACTACCAGCTATTTCCCCATGGCGTGTTTCACGTTGAGAACGCTGGCGGTATGATTGACGAGGTGCTTGATATGCGCCTGTGGATCGGCTGCTTTCCATTCAAGTTCAATATGGGCGAGGCAGCTTTCTGTAGACTGGTAGCATTCGTAGAGAAATAGCATACATGCAAACAGGGTGATGCTGGCAGTTCGAACTGCCAGCATCACCCTGTTTGCATGTATTCATGATAGTGTCTTATGCGTTCTGGATTTCGTTTTTCCTTGCAGGAGCCAGACGTCTGAACACAAAATAGCCTGCATAGAACATTGCCAGCCACATGATCAGATCTACTGGCCACGCGAACACACTATCCCACACTACGTAGCTTGAACGTGTGGTGGCAGCGAAGAAATCTCGAGCAAAACCGAAAATGGGAACTCCCACCAGCAGAAAAATGGCGAACCAGTGGCCACGAGTATACCAGAAACGCCAGATCAGCAGGTAGACAAGTGCGCCGAAAATCAGAATTGGTGTAACATACAAGGGTAAAGGTAACTGCAAGATAAGCCCACTGGCGGTATAATGCCAGATAGAAGCATAATAAGCCATGAGATCGAAGAGTGCGTTTATGACACCCATGGTTAGCCCACCCACAAGCGAAGCCAGGATTACTTCTCCGGGTGGGCGCATGAACAACAGAAATGCCAGGTACACTATAACGATGAATGGCACGACGTGCAACAGATATAACTGCATCTCCATCGAGAGATACTCCTTTAATACATTCTGATGAGAAAGGAATCTTCCCATGAATATCATACCGCTTCGAGTGGCACTTGCTCAAATAAACGTGACTGTTGGTGATCTGGAAGGCAATACACAGAAGATATTGACATATATGCAACAGGCCCACGCTGCCGGTTCGCATATTGTTTGCATACCGGAACTGGCTTTGACGGGTTATCCACCTGAAGACTTGCTGCTTAAACCTGGATTTGTCGCGGCTCAGTTGCGCAAGTTGGATGAGCTGATCAGCGCCAGTAGTGATTTGCCCGGGTTGACATCCGTAATTGGTTTTGTGGACCGCGATCATGACATCTATAATGCAGCAGCGATTATCCAGGAAGGTAAACTCTATGGAACCTACCACAAGCATTACCTGCCAAACTATGGCGTATTCGATGAGAACCGCTACTTTCAAGCGGGACGCAAAGCGCCAATCTTTCTGATCAATGGTGTACATGTTGGCATGAATATCTGTGAGGATGTCTGGTATCCTACTGGTCCGATGACATTGCAGGCACACGCGGGAGCTGAAGTCATTATCAATATCAATGGCTCGCCCTACTACGCAGGCAAAGGGCTTTTTCGAGATGAGATGATGGCAACACGAGCAGCCGATAACGGTGTGATTGTCGTTTACCTGAATATGGTTGGAGGACAGGATGAGCTAGTTTTTGACGGTGGCAGCATGGTCTTTAATGAGCAGGGAGCATTGATTGCTCGCGCAAAGGAATTTGCAGAGGAAATGCTGCTTGTTGATCTCGATACCGCCTCAGTTTTCCGTTCGCGTCTGCATGATCCTCGTCGTCGCCAGGAACGTTTGCAAGTTGACGCTCATCTTGTGCCTATCATCAAAATTAGCGATCAACACTCGCATGAATCACTGTTAGAGCCGCCCATGCGTCCATTGGGAGAACCGCAGCGTATTGAGCCGAAGATGCAGCCATTAGAAGAAATCTATGCAGCGCTGGTATTGGGCACGCGTGACTATGTACACAAAACGGGCTTTAAGAAGGCTCTAATTGGTCTATCGGGAGGAATAGATTCATCGCTGACGGCAGCAATTGCAGTCGATGCCCTGGGTGCCGAGAATATACTTGGGATCTCGATGCCTTCAGGTTATTCTTCTGAAGGCAGCAAGACAGATGCTCAAGAACTAGCAGAGAATCTCGGCATAGAGTTCTTGACTATTCCAATAGAGAAGACATTTCGTACCTCACTAGAAATGCTCAAGCCTGCATTTGGTGAAAGGGATCCTGGCCTGGCAGGAGAAAATCTACAGGCGCGTATTCGTGGGAACATCCTCATGAGCATTTCCAATAAATTTGGCGCCATTGTGCTCACTACGGGTAATAAATCAGAGATGGCAACCGGTTATTGCACGCTCTATGGAGATATGGCGGGTGGGTTTGCCGTCTTGAAAGATGTGTTGAAAACGTTGGTGTTCGAGCTGAGTGTATATCGTAATACACGTGGCGAAAAGCCTGTTATCCCCCAATCGGTGATTGATAAAACACCCTCTGCGGAACTGCGCCCGGATCAGAAGGATACTGATAGCCTGCCGCCATATGAGTTACTTGATCCAATTTTAAAGGCGTATGCCGAAGATGATCGCAGCTTTGAGGAAATTCTGGCAATGGGTTTCGAGCGCAAGACGGTTGAGCGTGTGATGCGCATGGTTGATCTCAGTGAGTACAAGCGTCGCCAGGCTCCTCCAGGAGTGAAGATTACACCACGCGCCTTCGGTAGGGATAGAAGACTACCGATTACGAACCGGTATAGGGAGTCGCTACTATAAACACAAGAGGCTGGCGCTCGATAATCAGTTCTGTGAGAGATGCGCAATATGCCTTGCGCATCTCTCTTTTTTTTACTCCTTCACGTCTCTCTTCCACGTCAGGACGATGGCCGTGACCGCAAAGATGGCGGCGTAAACGAACGCTACTACTACGGTGTGAGTGCCATCAACGAGGATTCCATGGGTCTGCCCTGCTTGGTCAACAATGTGAAGCGGGGTGGACCCGATAGATTCAGCTCTGCCATTTGTAAGCGCACTGCCCATAGCGTTGAGGTTCGGTCCCAGCAAGTAGGCGGTAGTGCTTAGCCAGAAGTCGTTATGAGTAATCCTGAAGGCAAGGGTCATAACAATCGTAGCTATGTTGTCGATGGGGAAAAAGACAAGCGCCGCGCTTAACCCAAAGGTCACCGAACGGCCAACTACCGCTGCTGCAGTTGCCAGTAGGATAGTAACGCCCATGTTTAGCAGAATAGAAAGGACATAGATGCGGGCATCTGACCAGAATACCGCATTGAGCACACTGAAGCTGTTCAGATTGCCAGTTAAGCCGACAACCAGGATTACTGTTAAGAGGTAATTGAGTAAAAGCCCAAATACCAGTAATCCCAAGGCAATCAGTGTCACGACGAGTAGCTTTGCGAAGAGTAGTTGCAATCGTCCTACGCCACGCGACAGCAGGACGCGGATAGTACCAAGCTGATATTCCAGCCCAACCGTTCGTGCAGCCAATATCAACAGGAAGATGCCTGTGAAGACTCGCAAAATCGACAAGCCGATCGAAAGTATATTATAGTAGAAATGTAGTGGATTTGTTTGAATGTTGGTTTTCGCACTTGGCGCAGTCATCTCAACAATGTAAGGCAACACGATGACCCCAAGCAGCAGCACAAGCATGATCCAGTTCGTCCATTGCCGTGCTATCTTGAAAAACTCTCCACGCACTGTGCCAAAGAAGCTGGGCTTTGCGCTGTGCAACTGAATTTGTTCCGAGGATGTAGGTGTAATAACTGCTGTACTCATTGTATTTCTCCTGATCCACCATTTGTAAGGTGCAGGAAAACCTGCTCCAGGTCCTTTGTTGATTGGGCTATAGTATCGGGAGCGAATCCCGCGTTCACGAGGAAGAGATTGAGGTTGCGTCCACGTCCCTCTGGCGCTGGTGTAATAAGTGAACCGTTTGCATCAATACGCGCCTCTTTGCCCCATGTTTGCGCCTGAATGAGCGCAAGTGCCTGTTCTACACGTTCCAGCGTTACAGTGAATTCTCCATGTCCTTTCGTGAGTTCCTCGACAGTAGATTCGGTGATGAGCTTACCAAGATGAATGATGGCCACACGAGTGCAGATCTGTTGCACCTCGGTTAGCAAGTGGCTCGAAATGAAGACCGTCTTGCCTTCGGCTGAGAGGCGATGCATCAAGTCCCGCATCTCAACGATGCCAGCCGGGTCGAGACCATTGGCCGGTTCATCGAGGATCAACACATCCGGGTCTTGTAGAAGGGCAATCGCTACACCGAGGCGCTGTTTCATGCCAAGTGAGTAAGTACGGACACGATCTTTCTGCCGTATACCTAATCCAACAAGGTCGAGCACGGCATCAAGTCGCGCCTTTGGAACGCCGCCAAGAACGGATGCTACAGCCCGCAGGTTATTACGGCCGGAGAGGTAGGTATACAAAGCAGGAGTCTCAACAAGCGCTCCCACACGAGGAAGCACGCGTGCTCTGTGCTCGAATACGTCTTGTCCTAAAATCTCGACGCTACCGGAAGTGGGTGCAATCAGTCCTAATGCCATACGAATGGTGGTTGTTTTACCTGCTCCATTAGGGCCGAGAAAGCCAAAGATTTCGCCGCGATGCACCTCCAGTGTGAGATTATCCACAGCCAGTCTCTTCCCATATTGTTTAGAGAGATTGCGAGTTCGTAGAACCACTTCGCCAGAAGAACGCGAGTTGGTACTAGCGTCTCCTGGCGCGGTCATAAGCTTTTCAGTCATACCAGTTTTTGCCATTCCTTTCAAAAAAATCTTGTTTATGCATAGCAAATGTTAGACACCGCTCATAGCGATTTTGTGACACGGCTGTTGCAGGAATTCCCATACATAACAGACCACACGATGATAGAAGTTTTATAGACCATGCATATTGGTTAGCAGATAGTATAGGTCTTTCTGTTGAAGTTGGCTATGTTTTAAAGGCGTTGGTCATTGCACTTGAGTGCTTTCCCTGAGAGGCTATATTAATAAATTGAAATGTAGAGACATTTACCTTGTCCTGGTTCATCGTTAACCCATCCCATGGAACACCGATTGTTGGTGGAACAAACTTTGTTGCAGTTGTTGCGATTGTTGCGATTGTTGCGATTGTTGCACTTGTTGCGATTGTAACTGACAGAAAAGAAGGAGGAATGAGGAGCAAAAAAACTTCTTATTGCTAGCACATGTAGACTGATGTACAATCTCACATGGAGTCATTGCATAAACAACAACGAAAGGCTTTTATGCGACAGGAGCGTTTTCTCAGGCCTGCGCTGATAGCAGCAATAAGTCTTTGTTTCTTACTATCGCTGAGTTGGTTACCCATGCTATTCAAGGCACCAGCTGCGCTAGCGTCATCTTTTGTTGTTGGATCTGACCCTGTGGATGGCTCAACGATTAGCGTGCCTCCAACACAAGTACGAATCTTCTTTAATACGCCAATAAGTTCGGCCAGCGTTGCAACTATCTATTTCGGCATCGAGTATCAAGTCATGAATGCTGGTCGCAGCCATGTAGCGAGCAACAATCCACAGGAACTGGATACGGCTCTACTCGCGCATCTGCCTGAAGGAAGCTATACGGTACGTTGGACAGCACTCTCTAACACTGATGGACGTGCAACGCATGGCGTGATTGGGTTCAATATTGGACACTCGAGCACAGGCTTACCCGGACAGGTCATACTCGGCCCAAGCACAAGCAATATTCTACCGCAATTGAGTTCTCTGGGTGTTTTGGCTATAGCCTGGGATTGGTTAGTCTCGGCAGCCCTCGCTCTGTGGATTGGTATCCTTGTAATGGAGAGTATTATTTTAGCAAATGGAAAAGCCGCCAGTGGCAGAGATAGGAGCGGATATCAAGATGATAGTGGGATAAGAACGACGAGAGACTTGAGAGAACCTGGTGAAGGTGAGACGAGCGACGCGAATCAGGGAGGTAGGGCAGTCAGTACGGGAGAACGTGGCAGGGTAGGGGCAGATAGTACGGGAGATCATGACCGGGGAGATGCAGTCAGTACCGGAGAGCGGGGCAGGGTAGGGGGAAGCCCTACCCCTACATTTTCCATTATGGCTCAGGTTCGAAAGCAATCGTTACCATTGCAATGGCTCTGCCTGGCTGCGTTATGTGTCGGGGAGATTATTAACCTTATATTGCGAGCTGCACTTTTTACACAGGCCTCTAACACGAGTGGCATTGATCCGACAGCTATACGCGAGCTGATTGTCAACACGACTTATGGTTATCTCTGGCTGGTGCGTATCGCTTTGATCGGCCTGGCATTCGTCTTCCTTGGATGGACAACACGCTCTAGCAGGAGACCGTCCATTGGGATGCGCAATTTGGCCAGTACGAGAACACAGGGAAAGATAAGATATACGTTCGTCATGCTGATCCTGGCGGGCCTCATCTTATTCACACTGGCACTTTCGGAAGATGTCACGCATTTGGCGCAGGCACATGCAAGCGCTGTTCTTCTTGATTGGCTTTTTCTCGTAGCGCAGGGTATCTGGTTTGGGGGAGCAGCTTATCTGGGATTTGTATTGCTGCCACTCCTACCAGCACTCGAGCCAGAACTGCATGCCAGATCTCTGGTTTCACTCGTACAACGCTTTACTCCCCTGATAGCCGGTTCCATTGGTGTACTGCTTGTCAGCGGACTTTTTCTTGTAGAAACGAGCCTGGGCAGTGTGCAACAAATTTTTACCGATCCCTTTGGACGCGCGTTGCTGGTGAGAATAATACTGGTTGCGATACTGCTACTTTTGAGTATCTATACCCTGCTCTTTCTTGCGCCTCAACTACGCAGGCAGGTTCTGTTATTACACGTCGTGAATAGCGAGATGCCAGCAAGACGCACACGCCAGGCGGCATTGGAGCGCAATGAGCGCCGTCTCATCGCTACAATGAGGTCTCTTGCTTATCTTGGCGCAGGGGTGTTGTTATGCGCGGCCTTCATGTCGTTTTTCGCGCCACCGATTGTCTTTCCCGCGATTGACTATACTAAGGGGGCAAGCGCAAATACATCACCTTCCACTACGAATACCCAGGTGATTCAAACAAAGCAAGCCAGCAACCTCACAGTGCGTTTGCAGGTCACTCCTGCCCGGGTTGGATATGATAATACTGTGATTGTCACCATGAATGAGAGCAACGGCAACTCCGTAACTGATGCTCAGATACACCTCAACATCAATATGGTAACAATGGATATGGGAACAGCCGGCACTACAATCAATGGCGGAGATGCAACCTATGCGGCCGTTTTCAGGAAGGATGAAACTTTTTCAATGCCTGGGCTATGGGATATAACGTTGAAGATTCTACGCCCAAACCAGGCGCCCGCACAGGTATCTTTTCAAGTAACATTCAGTGTGTAGGTAAGCAGGTATCTCGGTACCTCTAAGCGCGCGAATGAAACCTGACTACTCTACCAACTTTTTATGTTGCAGCGCACGTTCGTAATACTCTTCTGCGCTTGTCACAAGATTTTCTAATTCTGCTTCGGTCAGTTCACGCGCATATTTGGCAGGTATTCCCAGCATCAACACACCCTCAGGTATATCTTTATGCTCTCCAATCAGAGCGCAGGCTCCTATCATTGTTCTTGAGCCTATGTGTGCATGGGAAAGCACCACAGCGTTTATTCCTACCAATACCTGGTCGCCCAACGTCGCACCATGAATAACAGCGCCATGCCCGATTGTACACGCATCACCAATGGTAAGAGGTGCGTCTTCATCTACATGTAATGTGCAATTATCCTGGATGTTGGTGCGACGGCCAATGACGATAGGTGATGTGTCGGCACGTATCACGGCGTTGTACCAGACACTCGCACCTTCGCTGAGAGTGACATTTCCTATCACCATTGCGCCTGGTGCGATAAAGACATTTTCTTCGATAGTGGGCATGACACCCTTATAAGGTAGGATAGCCATTCAATCCTCTTTATCTATGGAATGACGCGTTTGGCACCCCAATAAATGTCGTCCAGTCTTTTATCATAATGCTCGTCGTCAGGATCGAAACTATTGATAGTGACATGATTGTACAGTTGTCCTTCTGAATGAATATACTCGTGGTCATTGAGAGCCATGGCGACGTGGGTAATCTTCTGACGACCAAAGAATATCAAGTCGCCCTCTTGCAGATGATTTCTGTCGATATCTTGCTGCAGGAAAGCATGTTGTTGATGGGCATCTCTAGGAATGACGTATCCTCCCATGCGATAACAGAGCTGTATGAATGCGCTGCAATCGATACCTTCGTAGCTTGTTCCACCCCATAAATATGGCACACCTAAAAAGCTACGTGCGTGACCGGTAATTGCAGCAACCGAAGTCCGAGGAAAGGCAGTCTCTTGCCTGCTGATTTCGATTGCACCACGAGAAAGCCATGCTGTACGTTCACCTGGCAAGGCAACCTGGACGCGACTTGCTTCAGCCATATCAAGCAACGGCAACATGGTTGAAAGGTAAGCACAACCGAATAGATGGTCAGATTTGGTGTCACTATACAAAGGCGTGCGAGTCGTACAAATCACCGCCACAAAATCTAAAGGTGTGCCACAACATTCCCCAACTTTGCAGAATCCCTTTACAATTGGTTCTTCCAACTCGTCATTGCGAACCCATCCCTCGTAATCAGGCAGAGTTACGAATGTCCATTCACCTATGTTCTCACCAGGTTCAGCAGGAGTATTCATCAAAGTCTGAGTGACCAGCTCGGAACCAGCATCAGGATGAGAGCGCACATCGGCTATCGCCGTCGAAATAACATATGTGGTCATCTTCGTATCACGTTGCTTAGAACAAATAACAGGTTAGCAGGACGTTCCGCCATACGACGCATCAGGTAAGGATACCACTGCGAACCATAAGGTACATAAATACGCAAGTTATAACCCTGACTTACTAACTTCTCCTGCCAGTCACGACGTATACCGTACAACATTTGAAATTCAAATGCGGATTTACTAATACCATTATCACGCGCAAATTTGCAGGTTGCATTGATGATGGCTTCATCTTGTGTCGCGATGGCGGGATAGTTGCCTCGTCGAAGTAGGGTAGTCATGAGCCGAATATAATTATGATCGACTTCGTTCTTCTGTTGAAAAGCAACCGTTTTTGGCTCTTTGTAGGCTCCCTTCACCAGGCGCACGCGCACTCCTTGCGCGTTCAGTTGCTCGATGTGTTTCTTACTACTATGCATGCAGGATTGGATTACTGTACCCACATGTTCATATTGTTTATGCATGCGCAACGTGATATCCACCGTTTGTTCCGTGTAGGCAGAGCCTTCCATATCGATACGCACGAAAATGGGAAACTGCTGCGCATACTCTAAAATACGACAAACGTTCTGTTCGCATAATTCCTGTGAGATATCCAGCCCGAGCGCGGTAAGCTTAATTGAGATATTAGCATCTACACCTGCTTGTTTAATGCCATCAAGAATAGCGATATAATCCTGGGCTGCAGAAATGGCTTCTTTTGCATCGCTAACATTTTCGCCTAGATGATCGAGCGAAACGTGCATCTTCATCTGATTGAGCGCACGTGTGGCTTCAATAGCATCGTCTATTACTTCACCTGCTACAAATCGACGAGAAACTGCCCGCGTAGCTCTGTTGTGTATAACAAAGTTACGCATAGTATCATTATGAGCCAGATACAACAATGTACCTTTGAGCATCCTTGCCCCCTTTTATGCAAATAGACTAACATACATTGCACGACATACATCTCTATATATGATAGCACAAAACTCTTCTATATTTGTGTGCCAATTCGGTGCCATAAACCCAGGCGTATAAGTTCGCTACGAGCCTCGAAGCCAAACAACGACGGATCCATCTCACGCCCGTGTCGAATGACGAGTCCACGCAGCATTTCTATTTGCTCTGCCTTACTGGCGGTGTCCATTTCGAACGGAATATGCTGTGCCAGTTGCTCAATCGCCTGTCTGTTGTACCATTGTTCTTGTGTTTCTGACATTGTCATCGAGCCGAATCTGCATAAGAGGTCCCAGGAATGTCTTCTTACCTTATTATGTTAACATGCATATCCTGAGTGATTCAAGGTTCTTTTCTTCTGGCAGAGATGGGGAAAGTATGTGGTAGGCCTTACCGGCTCGAGATATGTTTTGAAATACGTTTATTTAAGATGAGATAGCCATTTTGCCCTAAATCTAAAGGCAAATCTTGACCAGCTAACACACTGATGTTAGTGTAAATTATTGAGAAAGAATCATCGACCGGAAAATGTCATATCGCGAGCGAAATCATTCAGATTCCGCGCAAAAAGGAATGGATCATATGCTCTGCCCTTATTGTAATGCCTTCAGACCAGCCAATAATGCGCCTTGCCAAAACTGCAAAGCGCCTTCACCATTGATAGGGAACGTGGGCAGGCAAAATCCACCCCCTGCTGCTTCATGGGGGGGCCCAATTACACCTGACTCTAGCAATGGATGGGGTAACCAGATATCACAGGGTCCATTTCAGGGGGCAATGAACGATAACACATTGTGGAGTCAGGTTATGGCATCACAACCAGCACCCGGTTCTACGCAACAACAGCACCCTTCGAAGCTGCCGGTGCAATACCGGGGTGGAATTGAAGTGCCACAACAGCCTCTGAAAGTAACTTCTCCAAATCTACCAATCGTGCATAAAGGCAATGAAAATGCATCGATGATGCCCGCTACCCCAGGAGGGGAGGCGCCAATTCATGTTCCCGCGATGTACACCAAACCTCGCGCTATTATCCCTCCTTATCGCGCGATCAGTGGGTTGATTAGTGTGATTATCGTATCTGCCTTGCTCTGTACAGGAGCAGGTTTCTATGCCAAAGCAACCGGCAAGCTAGCTTTCTTACATCAGATATACGGCGATGCCAAACCAGACAATATCAAAACATCACAGCCTGCATTGCCCATTCCTCGGACAATGCCCACCTTTGGACCAGCTTCTCAGATCATTAATTCGGCTGCAACAGCATCGAAAATTGATCAAACGACTGCCCAACCGCAGGTTCCGTCAATTCAGTTCAAAGTAGGTGATACTATTTTCCTGACCTATAGTGTTCACCCCAAGTCGCCTGGTATTGTGACCGCCAAATGGTTTACCAACAACAATTACTACCAGATGTCAACATCTACACTCATTAAAGATGCATCAAGTGGCTATTTCCCAATGCAATATTTACAGCCAGCGGAAGGGAGGGTGGAATTGTACTGGAATAGTCAGCGCGCAGTCACACTCTTCTTTGTTGTTGAATCAGGTCAGCCGTAGGCGCAACATGCATTATCGCCCTTGCTGATTTATTGACATTGCGTATCGACGCTTACATCACCAAAAACCTGAACCTGGCAAGCAAGACGCATGTTTGGATTCTGTTTGAGATCCTTGCGTAACCAGAATTTTTCTTGAAATGTCAGTTCGTTCGTGTTTGTTGAAGGAGAGACGGCCACGCGATCAGTTCCACACAGGCCGTTGCCGTGACAGTTCGCATATTTCCACAAACCACAGTAGACCTGGACATCGTTCTCAAGCGCCGGATAACGGATATGATCACCTTCAGGGACTTCCACCTGTTTATTCTCACGCACAAATGTAATAGTAGGCACTGCTCTATCCTCCGAAATCAAAACTTTCATCGTAGAGGCTTGAGAAAATAGGATAGGTTGGGTAAAGCTGGCCTCTACCTGCTACGAGTGTAGCACAGGGGATAAAGAGCGTCAACTTTTATATTACCGTGAGTGTTACCTGTACGTTTTGAGGTATGACTGGCGTTTGAGCGTCTGTATCGCTCACCACCAGCGTAAATGTGTATGTGCCTGCTTGCAAGGCAGCGTTATTACAGGCTACGTTGACAAACGCAATGTATCCGGGAGGGAGCGTACCACTTGTAGTATCGACCGAGATCCATGCTGGCAAAGATTGAGGCAATAATGTCCAATTGAGGGTTGCTGATCCTGAATTGGTAATTTGAAGTTGCTGAGTGGAACTGGTTACAGAGCTACTCAGCTTACATGCTAAGTTAGCGGGGATGACACTGATCAAAGCCTGATTGCTGATAATAATCTTCACTGCCACTTGCTGGCTCTTCAACGGTGTCACTTTATTAGTATCCTGGATTGTAAGGATTGCATTGATTACACCAGCGGTTGATGTAAGGACATTGGGTGTAATGGTGATTGGAACACTACTTCCAGATACAACAGTTCCACTTTTTGGAGATATTGAAAGTAAAGTCGTTGCCTTTGCATCTCCTGTAATTGCCCAATTAAGTGGGGCATTGCCTGAATTAGCCAGGGTGAAAGTCTGCGGTGCCGAATTTTTCCCCTGGATAGCATTGAATGTCAATGCATGTGTGGTGATAACGATGGCTGGTAGGGATGAGGGACCAACAGTCAGAATTGGGGGAGGACTGACGGTCACAGTGGCAGAAAGCGTGGTTACACTCATCGTGACTTTCAGCGTCAAAGGATTATTCGTTCCCTGCTGGAAAAAATGAATATACCCAGTATATGCCTGAGGAGTCAAATTACTTCGATTTACCATTACTGTAGCAAATTCCTTTTTGGAAAATGTACCAAAGGTAGGTGAAATAGCCAACCAGGAGCTATGGCTATCAACTCCAGCCTGCCAGTTGACTTGCTGATCCCCAATATTTGTCAAAGTAAGAGGAATTTGCACGTTTACTGCGCCAAAATCAATATGCGTAGCTGATAGATACAATTGCGGTGCAGTAAATTGTCCTTGCTGGCTGCCAGTGTGAACAACTTTTGCTGTCGGATGTATCGGCGCTCCTATCCCTGTAAATACAACCAGATACATCAAGATACTTGATGCCAGGAGAAATGAAAGTATTGCAGCAATAAATAAAATTCGCACCAATGGGCTGTGCAGTCCACGTTTGTCTGTTACATGTACAGGCAATTGCGCAGTAATTTGCTCGTGTAGCGTTGATTCTGGAACCAGCGGAGGCGCATCAACTTCAAGTAGAGGCGCTTGAGTAGCTTTTTGAGACAGCACACCTCGAGAGCGTTGTGGCATTGGTAAAGGTGTTGGAATAGGAGAAGCGACGTAGCGCTTTGAAGTTTGTTCACGTTCCGCTTCATGTACCTCTTGAGAGGGCGATGTAGAAATTGCTATCGTCTCTAGCATATCCTCTGATTCTGGCTCAGCCAAACGACGCGTATTCGCTGCAGGACGCAGAATTGGCATGAAACTCGATTGGTACGGTTGGTCTTCAGGATGTAAACCCGAGTAATGCCCGGCGCGATGTGGAGAGGCGGGAGGATTCGAGGGAAACGAAGCTGTTGCTGAGTGACGAGATCCATTTGTGGCTTTACTATTGCGTCTTGCGGACGTCTGTAAGAAGAGATACCCACAAAGACTGCACTTCTGAGCGTCAGCTCGTAATAACTTATGGCATCTCAAGCAGCGCTTGGTATCCATTCAAACTCCTCAGCTTTACCGAAACATCAATAAAAAAAGAAATCGATGCATTGACAAGAAATATGGTTCAGCTTGCAAAATAGACAAGAGAGTTGCCGCTAAAAATGATACATGCTGATACATTAATACACATCTTCTGATAGTTTGCAAGAGGATATCTCTGGATTCGTGCAGTTTTTAAAATTGAATCAATTATCCTGGGAGGGCTTGTATGGTTGTGTTTGGGGCATCGCCTGTCAGCGTAAGCAAGAGATTTCCCATGTAATGCGTATTACTTGCGTCATAGCCTGAAGCGGTGATGGTATAACTTCCCATTGGAATGTTGGAGAAGCTATAATTGCCTGAGGCATTAGCAGCTGTGGTGGCAACCGTAGTACTGCCACTCATGACCGTCACCGTGGCCCCTGCGAGTGGTTGTGACGAGGCGCAAGTTTGGTCTGCGCAGGCCAACACGGTTCCACTGATCGTGAAGCCCGTCACTGTGAGGGTGACAGTCACAGATTGCGTATTTCCAACTACCGAGCCAGTGCTATCAGTAGCCACAATGGTGATGGTGCCAGTATATGTGCCGGAGAGCAGGTTCACCGCTGAGGCATTCACCCCGAACAAACTGCCAGTACCACTATCCGTCCCTGAGGCTGCGGTCAGCGCAAGCCATTGGCTACTCGTCGATGCGTGCCAGGTGACTGGACGCCCACAGGTGCCGCTCTCGCTCAGCACGACATTGAGCGCAGACGAGGTTGTCTGTCCCTGTGCCAACGAGATGGCCAGGTTGGCTGGAGAAGGCGTCAACAGCCGACATGGTGGGAAGATAGTGAGCGTCACTGTGAAGGTATGTGTACTTCCCTGCACCGCGATACCGTTTGCGTCACTAGCAGAGATGGTCACGACTGTGCTATATGTGCCTGCTACGAGGCCGGTAATGTTCGCATTGACCCCTACACTGCCTGATTGTCCCGGGCCGCCGATGATACCACGCGATGCTGTTTGCGTCAACCAGCTTCCTGAGGGTGCAACAGAGGTTTTCCATGAGAGTGGCCACATACAACTGCCTGTTCCCGTGAATAGGACGGTTTGCGTGGCTGGACTGGCAGTTGCGCCCTGTACCGCACTAAAGGAGAGAGCGCTCGACGATGGCGGTGACAGCGTACAGGGAGGTTGTATTACCAGATTCACTACAATAGTTTGTGGGCTTCCTGGAGCAGTGTTACCTTTCGCATCCATACCATTGAGCGTGATTTGTCCCACATAGTTTCCAGGGGTCAACTGTGCAGTGTTCACCTTGATGGTGACCTGTCCCGCTTGTCCTGGAGCGATGGTTCCGCCTGGTGGCGAGGCTATTAGCCAGACGAATGAGGGTAAGGGTGTAGCAGTCACATGCCAACTGAGGGGACTATGCCCGTTATTAGTAATAGTCACCACCTGCCCGGTAGGATCATGTTGTCCCTGAATGTTGCTAAAATTAAGGCTCAATGGGGACGCGCTCATAATCGGTGCCATAGGGGGCGCAGCCTGGACCGTCAACTTTGCCATCACAGTGAGCGAACTTTGCCCGAAGACAAATGAGAGATAAGCATAATACGGATTCGTCGAGGCAGCCAGCCCTCCCGCATTCACACTGGCTGAGACAAGCGTAGTATCATTAGCATTTATTTGTCCATTGCCAGGTGTGATAGAGAGCCAAGATGCCGTCGACGATGCCCTCCAGGAAAGAGGTGTTCCCGCACAACTGGCGGTAGCATTCAAGCTCAAGGACTGATTGGCTAGAGTAGTCTGTCCTGCGACAACGGTAAAGGCCAGAAATCCAGTACCGGTGATAAGGCCACAATGTGGTTGCACCACCATCGAGACATTCACTGCCTGAGAATTGTCGAGAGCTCCATTAGCAATAAACGTAAGCGTGCCTGTATAGGTCCCTGGTAACAGGCATTGACTCTGCACGTAGACCGTCAATGATTGGGTGGTTCCAGGAGGAACGCTTCCGGTCGAGGGTGATACACCCAACCAGTTGCATGTAAGCCCTTGCGCAGTGCCAAGTGACCAATTCAATGGACGTGTACCAGGATTGCTGACAGTCAGCGTTTGTTGCATGCTATTTCGTTGGCCATCAGTTGCAGTAAAAGATAGCAGTGCTGGCGAGACAGCCAGAACCGGTCCAGCATTTGGCGGTAATGGTCGCACGCTCATCTCAACCTTGATACTCTGAGGTGGACTGACATTCGAGGAGATCGTGATACTGCTGTGATAATCGCCTGGCTTTAGCCCAATGCGCTGCACTGCCACCGAGATGTCTTCCTTTTGGCTAAAGATACCCTGGCTAGGCGCAACCAGGAGCCATGATGCATCGCTGTTGATTGACCAGCTGATCGAGCCACCGCCACTGTTCGCTAAGGTTAACGAGCGAATCGTATTCGTCCCTACGATATCTGCTCCCATATCGAGAGGGGTGGTGTCTATCAGCAGATGCGCTGGAGGAGTGATGCCCTCGCCGATAATTTGCAAGTTCGCACTGGCAGTTGCGCGAGAGTTGACATCTTCAGCCACGATCAAATGAAAGCCCGGTCCCCAGGTTGTATCGATGACCACTAGGAACTTAGCGCTTCCAAGAGCATCCGTCGTGATCGATGAACTACCATTGATCATAATTGGTACCTGGATATCATGGGACAGAACGACACGCGCAGAAGGCGAAAAATGATTCAGTGTCACATTCACCATGCTTCCAGGCGAGGCAGCATTGGTGGAAAGCGTCAGAATTGGATATCCGTTTGATGTAGTTACGTTGTGGTGTGAATGATTAAAGACAACATTGAGTAAAATACCATCAACTATGAAAGCCGTAAGCCCAAAAATCGCAAGAACAATAAAGGCAATACGTAAACGAGAAGAATGACGCCAAAAAAATGGAATAGGAAATTGCCTTGTTGATATTCCATCGACCAGAGCGCGACGCATATCCTCTTCTTCGATTCTCGCTGATTCGGCACTAGTGGGAATATGGCGAGAGATAAGAGGGTCTGTGCGGTTGGCCCATAGATCGCTTTCTTTATCTTCAGTATCATCTAGCCAGGGCCAGTAATCAGGCAAAGCGGAATTCGAGTCTACGAAAGAAGAAGAATTAGCATTCTTTCCGTTCGTGCTAGAAATTTTTGGTAAAGGGGTACTTTCTCGACGAATATCGGCTGAAATATCAACTATCGGTGATAGACGTGAAGCACGAGAATAAAGACGAGGTTTACGATCAGACTTACTCTGATCTCCCTCCTGCTCAATAAGATGCGCTGCTTCATTCAGCTTTGTGACGGCTTGCTCTACAAGGTCGGGTTGAACCACCAATGCCAGGGGTTGTGTTAGATCATCAACTCTGTTGCTAGGTAAGGGGGTGGTAATACGTTCAAGCGGATCACCTTGAACGCTTAAATGTTCAGGTAGGGTTGGAGGATCGTCGCTAGTAGATGAAGTTGCCTCCTGCGAAGCATACAAATGAGGCCCCTGTTGGAGTTGATATCGTAACAGTGACCTGCATTCTTCACAAAATACAGCAGTGGGATCACAAAGCTTGCTACAACGCAAACACTGACTCATATGCTCACTCTACTCACCAGCAGCCACATAATGCTTTATATTCACACCCCAGTAAAATACGAGCCGTCAAACTAATTTTCGTCACAATTTTTATGGACCTGGCTCTTTGGCAGACTTCTGTACTAATACAACGTTGATACTCCACAATTTGTCACATCAAGCAAGCATTAAAGCAATCACATTTCATTTTTCAGCTCGATCTTCTTCTTTTTTATGCATATTTAAGGGCATGAATCAATTGTTATCCACAAGTTATCCACGAAGCTGTAAAAAATTGGTGGATAACACCCTTCTCTGAAAGCAGAAAATAATGTTATAATCCTGGTGGGGAGAAGTGGGGAGAAGTGGTGAACTTTCTCTCAAAGTGGAGAAAGTGACCTGAAAGTGGCGCTAGAAGTTACATAGAGCAAACGTGTTGAGAATGCATCGATTCTTTCAGGATGCGATGGCAGTGAGCGTTCTACATATACATAAGGCCCATAGTGCTGATCGGCGGATGCTTTAGTTGAAGGTGCTGTAGATATGTTTCTCGGTCAATTCGATCACACAATCGATGCAAAAGGACGAATGGCGGTGCCTGCTCGATTTCGCGGGCAATTGGAGAAAGGCGCAGTCATTAGTAAAGGCATGGGAACATGTTTATCAGTCTATACAATGCAACGCTGGGAAGAGAAGTCGGCAGAATTGGTGGAGGGGAAAACGAGTGAGGAATTGCGAGATTTTGAAAGGCGGATTTATCCCAGCGCTAGTGAGGTAGAATTGGATGGACAGGGACGGTTGATTATTCCAAGTAGATTGCGTTCTTTTGCAGGCCTGAATAATGACGTCACTGTTGCGGGTGTACGTGATCATATTGAGATATGGGACAGAGCAACCTGGCTAGACTATCAGACGAAACTTGACCAGGATGGTAATGGAAGTCCCTTTTAAAATACCCGATAGATCACTCTTTACGATGCATAATACGCATTATGGACGCGGAGGAGCGTTTGTATCGATTTGGATCATACATGCAAACAGGTCATATCCCAGTAATGCTGGAGGAAGTAATGAACTTTCTTCAGCCCAAAGCTAACGGACAGTATATAGATGGAACTTTAGGTGGTGGAGGACATGCCGGGGCTCTACTTGAGCGATCTTATCCTGGCGGAAGAGTGCTGGGTATTGATAGTGATGTGGAAGCGCTGGAAAGGGTTAATGAGCGCTATTCTGAAGCAGTGCTAAATGGGCGATTAGTGCTGGTGCATGGGAACTTCTATGAACTGGCCCGTATCGTAGACGAGGCCGGTTTTGTGTCTGGTGTCGATGGCGTATTGTTAGACCTGGGATTTTCATCGTATCAGATGGATAATCCGGGACGCGGATTTTCGTTCAGTGTCGATGGGCCTCTAGATATGCGTTTTGATCAGTCACAGGAGCTAACTGCCGCAGATTTGATCAATAACGCAAGCGAGCAGGAACTGTCAGATATCTTGTGGCGTTATGGCGATGAGACACGTTCGCGTCAGATTGCATGGCGAATTGTACGAGAAAGGGAGCGTAACCCAATTACTCGCACATCGCAATTAGCGCGGTTAGCTTCAGCAGGAGTGCCGTATAAGTCTGGCATGATTCATCCTGCAACAAGAGTGTTTCAAGCACTGAGAATCGCAGTAAATTCTGAATTGGAGCGTCTGGAAGCTACACTCCCTCAAATAGTAGAAGTGCTACGTCGAGGGAAGACTGGTAGTGTAGGAGGGGGTGGAGGAAGAATGGTAATTATCTCTTTTCATTCGTTAGAGGATCGACTGGTGAAAGGATTTATGCGGCGTGAGGCAATGGATTGCATTTGCCCACCTGACATACCAGTATGCGTATGTAATCATAAAGCAAGCCTACGCATACTTACACCAAAGCCACTGACACCGACGAAGCAGGAGGTTTTAGATAACCCCCGCGCCCGCAGTGCCAAATTGCGAGCGGCTGAGATAGTTGTTAACTCGTAGTGCGTCACATATTTTTAAGCTGCTGCAATGGCATCGGAATACCTGATGTAGGTTGATCTTTCATCGGTAACGATGCAAGCAGTAGCTTCTCACCTGGTTATTGGATTATTGGATTGGCCATAACGGTTGCCACTTTTAAGACGAAGGAATAGGAAAGATGTTTCGCACTAAGCATCAAAATAGCTTGAAAAAGCAATCCGATGGTCAAGAAATGCCGAAACAACCTATTCAGGATGCCAAAATACGCAGACAACTGCATCCGTTTTTTTTTCGTATAGGCCCTGTAGCTTTAAGCAGTTGTAGTGTGC
>WNFW01000958.1_pt1 | contig 19225 bp, 17 predicted proteins | sample 5400131 | NCBI WGS metagenome assembly WNFW01 (sample SAMN13153362, study PRJNA577476) | soil metagenome | isolation source: 20 cm soil or saprolite under grassland replicate 1 | place: USA:California | collected 2016-06-15 | reverse complement strand
TCCTGATCCTCTCCACGTCCCCGGGCTTCAGCGCCCCGAGGTCCCGGATGCCAAGCGTAGCGGCAACGACGGTGGCCGTGGTGCTGGCAACGCCCTCGCCGAACTTGAGATTGTAGGGAGCGCGTTCGCCGAGCAGCCGGTCGTACATCTCGCGCCGCACGAGCTCGCGCAGCTCCCTGCCGGTCAGCCTGCCGCCGCGAAAGGCGAAGGTCTCGTCCGCATGCACCGCGAAGTGGGAAATACCCATGGTCAGCTCGTCGTGATTCTGCAGCGCGTGGATCAGACGCCCCGGATCGATGCCGTACTCGCGCATCAGCTGGAACACGAGGCGCAGGAACTCGGCATCGCCGGTCAGCAGCGCATGATCGTAGGCCGGCCTCGTCACGAAGTCGTAGGACAGGTCCGGGCCGCCGCGCGACATCTCGCGCATGACATCGAGCGGCAGGGCGAGCTCCTCGAAGGTGAACCCGTCGAGCTTGCGTACCATGTCGGCAATGAGCTGATTCGCCGTCAGCGACAGGGGATGACCGGCCCACCAGACGCGCCCAGTGGGATCGCGCTCGATGCCGAGCAGCCCGTTGGCATCCAGCCGCAGCATCCCGTCGCCCAGTACCGCGAGCTCGTGCACGGCGTCGCCGATGACGAGCCGCTCCGCGGCGAACGAGGGGTCGAGCCAGTTGAGCGTCGGTTGCCCCTGCTTGAAGTAGTGCAGGTATACCCAGCGGCGCTGCACGCCATCGGCGCCTCGCACCACGTCTGTGGCGCTCCAGTCCGTGTCCTTGACGCCGGGCTCATAGAAAATCCCGGAGTGAAGCTGCCCCACGATGTAACCCTTCTTCTGCAGGGCATCCACCGCGGCCGGCGTCAGGTTGACGGCGTCGTGACCGGCGGGCACCGGTGGCAGCAGCCCCCAGTCGCGAGGCTCGATATGCACCATGTGGTAGAGGCCGGGATAGTCGGCGTACGCGCGCTCCGCGAGGCGGAAGTCGGGCCCCTTGCCGGTGTGCCCCGGGATGACGTCGCCGATGACGATGGCGCCATGGCCGCGGGCGGCCGCCACCATCGCCTTGTATTGCGCCTCGGTTCCGAAGGCGGGATCGATCTCGAAGCTGATGCGGTCGAAGTTGCCGTCGATGGAGGGCGTGTAGCCGAGGTCGCGGACGCCTCCCGAGCGCTTCATCGGGCCCGTGTGTATGCCCTGGATCCCGATCGCCTGGAATGCGCTCCAGAGACGCTCCTCGGCGAGGGTGCTGATGACGGAGGTGCCGGGCGAGGCCGCGATCGTGGAGGCCGGGTACGCCGTGAACCACACGGACGCGCGCGCCACCGCCGCATGCGGCTGCGGCTGGCCGTAGGGGTGTTGCCACTGAATGGAGTTGCCCGAGTAGTGCCGCGCCAGCGCCCGCGCCTGTTGCAGCATCGAGCGCTCTTCGAGCCAGTGAATGTAGGAACTGGCCCTCTCGGAAGCCGGTGGCGCCGCGGGTTGGCCGGAAGACGGGCCCAAACCAGCGCCATACGCCGCGGAGACGAGGTATGGCAGGGCAGCGAGGCAGGTCCAGCGGCGCATTGCAGACTCCGTGCGCAAAGCAGCGCAGAATCATGTCCCAATCGACACGGATTCGGTAGTCATCAACCGCCGATGAATCTCGCCTGCCCTGCTGCGCGGTGGGGCCGCGTGTGACCGGGATCAGTGCCACCGCCCGCGGAGCGCCCCCCCTCTCCCAACACCTTCTGGCGCAATGAGTCTTTTCGAAGCTATGCGGACTACGCGGGGACGGATGAGCTCAGTGTGGGTCTGGCCCGATTGCGGGATCTCGCGCATCGCTCGGGTTGCGCCATCATGTGCTCGGAAGCCCTATGGTGGCGTTGCCATCGTCGCATCATCAGCGACTACCTGCTCTCGCAGGGACTCGAGGTGCTGCACATCATGGGGTCCCGCAAGATCGACCGGGCAGTCCTGACGCCGAATGCCCGCCGACTCGCCAAATGCACGCTGGTCTATCCCGCATAGGCTATGTCGCTGTTCGACGCGGGCAAGCGCAAGGCATAGCTCGCGCAGGCGCAGGCCGAACTCGATGAAGCGGGCAGCGGGTACCGCGGTGTGGTACTGAGGGCGGTCTCATGAGCTGGACATCGGCGGCGCCGGCCATTTCGGCGGCATTTCTTGCGTCCCTCGTCGAGGCGGTCGAGGCCGTCACCATCGTGCTGGCCGTAGGCACCGTCCGAGGTTGGCGCTCGGCTGCAACAGGCGCGCTCGCCGGCCTCGTGTCGCTTGCGCTCGTGGTGCTCACCTTGGGTCCGCTCCTCGAGCGCGTACCGCTGCCCGCACTGCAGCTCGTCGTCGGCGTTCTGCTGTTCCTGTTCGGCACGCGGTGGCTGCACAAGGCAATCCTCCGCGCTGCTGGCATAGTACCGCTACGCGATGAGCAGAGAGTCTTCGAGCGCGCGTCGGCCGAGCTTCGCAACGCGACTCGGCCGCAGACGGCGCTCGTGGACTGGATCGCCGCTCTCGCCTGTCTGAAAGCGGTGCTTCTCGAAGGCCTCGAAGTCGTGTTCATCGTGCTTGCAGTGGGCACGCGGCCCGGGCTTCTCCGCGGTGCGAGCATCGGCGCGCTGGCGGCCTGTGCGCTGGTCGTGGCGATCGGCTTCGCAGTGCATCGCCCGCTGGTGCGCGTGCCGGAGAATACGCTGAAGCTGACCGTTGGGATCCTGCTGTCAGCCTTCGGCGTGTTCTGGAGCGGAGAGGGCCTCGGAGTCCCGTGGCCGGGCGGCGACCTCGCGCTCCCTGCGCTCGCCGCATTCATTCTCCTCGCGGCGCTCCTGTTGATTGCCGTGCTGCGCCGAGACGCAGGGCGTCGCCGGCTGGTCGCTGGATGCCGCGACCCGGGCGAAAATTGATCGCATTCTGAGCGGAGCGGTGACGGATCCTGTTGGACCCGAGTTCATGGCTCCCTTGGCGCGATCGTGACAGGCGTATCAGAAGGAGGGGAGTGTATGAAGATTGGGTTCATCGGACTCGGGCGCATGGGCTCGGCCATGGCGGCGAATCTCGTCAAGGCTGGACATCACGTCACGGTCTTCAATCGCAGTCCCGACAAGCGCCGCAAGCTGGTCGAGCTCGGAGCGCATGAGGCGGCCCGCATCGCCGACGCGTGCCGGGGCGAGGCGGTCATTACCATGCTCGCCGACGACGCGGCGCTCTCGAGCGTCACCCTGGCAGACGGCGGCATCATCGGGAGTCTTCCCAAGGGCGCGATCCACGTTTCGATGAGCACGATCAGCCTCGCGCTGGCCCGGGAGCTGACGAAAGCACACGCCGGCGCCGGACAGCGCTTCATCGCGGCGCCGGTATTCGGACGACCCGAAGCCGCGGCGGCCGCCAAGCTGTTCATCGTGGCCGCGGGTGAGCCGGCCGCGGTCGAGACGTGCCTGCCGCTGCTCAACGCCCTGGGACAGAAGACCCTCCCGATAGGCCCGGAGCCTGCAGCGGCGAATCTGGTCAAGCTCAGCGGAAATTTCCTGCTGGCGTCCGCGATCGAGGCTCTGGGCGAGGCCATCGCGCTCGTGAGCAAGGCCGGCGTCGATGGCCGTGCCTACGTCGAGCTGCTCACTTCCACCATCTTCCCCGCTCCAGTCTACGCGACCTATGGCGGCCTGATCGCGGCAAACCGGTTCGAGCCGGCTTCTTTCACGGCGGCCCTCGGACTCAAGGATATCCGCCTGGCGCTCGCCGCAGCGGAAAGCCTGGGCGTGCCGATGCCGCTGGGAAGCCTGTTGCAGCGCCGGTTTCTGCGCCTGCTCGCTCAAGGTGGCGAGAACCTCGATTGGTCCGCCCTGGGCGGACTGGCCGCGCGCGATGCGGGCGACGCTCAGGAGCCGGCCTGATGCGCTGGCAGGTCGTTACAGGCGCACCAACACCTTACCGTCTGCGCCACGCTCGACGAGCTCGTGCGCCGCTGCGATGTCTTCCAACGGAAAGATCTTCGTATCAGGGTGCTGCAATGCGCCTTCCTCGAGCAGCGTGGTGATAGCGCGGGTCGTCTCGAGCAGCACATCGGCTTTCAGGCGATAGACGATGAAGAAATACACGGTGGCAAAACTCGAGATGAGGGGCCTGAAGGGCATGCCGATGGTGCCCTGACCGGACCCGTAGACGACCACTTTGCTGCCAAACGACAGGGTCTCTCCATACGCCGGCGCGTTCGCGGCGGCATCGACCTCGATGACAAAGTCCGCGCCATTCCCCCGCGTCAGCTCCCGGACCCTCGGTCCCACTTTCTCCGAGCGGTAGTTCACGACCTCGTCCGCGCCTGCGGCGCGAGCCCGGGCGGCCTTCGCTTCGCTGCTCACTGTGGCGATGACCCGCGCTCCGTTTCGCTTCGCGAGTTGCACGGCGTACTGGCCCACCGATCCGGCGGCACCCGGGACCAGCACCGTCCGATTCCTGACATCACCGCACCAGGCGATCGAGTGGTACGCCGTCATCAAGGGTATTCCAATCGATGCGCCGTGCTCGAACGACACCGAATCCGGCAACACGACGACCTGGGACGCTGGTAGTACGATGTATTCGGCCGCCGTGCCGGCGGCCCGGTTCCACTGGCCGTTGAAAATCCACACGCGACGACCGATCCACCCACTGCCAATGTCCTTGCCCGCGGCGTCGATGAGGCCCGCTCCGTCGCTGTGCGGAATCACCCGAGGATATGGCATCGTGGGACCCGACACGCCCGCTCGCGCCTTGACGTCCGATGGATTGACGCCCGAGAACGCGACACGCACTCGCACCTCGCCAGGCGCTGGAGAGGGTGTCGGCAAGTCCCCGACCTGCAGGACCTCTCTGGCTGGCCCCTTCGCCGTATAAAAGGAAGCCCTCACGCGGGTGGACTCAGGGTGGGCATACAGTAGTGGGTCTGGGCAGCGAGTGTACTCGCACGGGCCCGCCTCCGACGAGGCAGCGCGCACCATGAAGACTTTGTGACCAAAGAGGGGTAGGTTTGCCCGCCACGGGTGTGGATGCGCCGCAGCGGGAGTACGCACATGAGTTACATCGACGGGTTTGTGATCGCAGTACCCAAGCAGAACAAGCAGAAGTTCATGGAACACGCCAAACGGGCTGACTCTGTTTTCATGGAGCATGGCGCTACGCGCGTCCTCGAGTGCTGGGGAGACGATGTGAGGGACGGCAAGCTCACTGACTTTCGTCGTGCCGTGCAGGCGAAGGATGACGAGGTGGTTGTTTTCTCGTGGATCGAATGGCCGGACAAGGCCACGCGGGACGCGGCGATGGCGAAGGTGATGAACGACAGGCGCCTGAGCCCGCAAACCAATCCGATGCCGTTTGACGGTAAGCGCATGATCTTCGGCGGATTCTCCCCGGTCGTGGAGCTCGGCGCGGGGCCCTGAAATACCCGGTGAGGCGCTTGGTTTACTTGAGCGCGATGGCGTGCGCCGTCGTATCCTGGCGCGAAAATACGAACCGCACCAACTCCAGGCGCTGCGGGGTGTCCGCCCTGTCGGCCGGCGGAAACGTCCATTTCTTCGCCGCCTCGATGGCGAGCCGCCGGAAATACCTGCTGGGACCCGGCTGATCCACGAGAGCGGCGAAGACGGTACCGTCCTGGTCAACCATCACACGCACCGACACTCTGATATGTCCGCGGATGGTGTGACGGGCACGTGGCGGCACGTCAGGGATCTCCTCGTGGACGCCCGAGGGCGAGGCGCCGCCGCCGGCCGCCGCGGATCGGGTGATGACGCCGGAGGAGACAGGCGAGGTCGCCGGGCTGTGGGCAGCCACCGTCGGGGCCTCGCTCCGTGTCTGTGCCGGAGCGTCCTGGTAGGCCTGGACCGAGGGTGGGGTGGGGGTTCGATGAGGTCTGAGCGCGCGCAGGCCAACCCAACTCAGGGCGAGTAATGCGACGGCTGCGATACCCAACGGTACAACGAATCGCTGCGGAACAACCAATCGCTCCAGAACATTGAATCGCCCTGGAATAACCAACCGCCTCCAGAACCGCTCCGGGGCAGCCCCCTCGCTCACGACGGCCTGGACAGCCGGCCGTTGCGCGGGCTGTACGGTCTGAACGGCGGGCCGCGACCGCGGCACGGTCGCCTCGGGCGCCGCCCGTTTGGGTGCTGCGGTCTGCGGTGCCGCGGAAATCGGCGCAGCAGCTCGGGGGATCGGTTGCGGTATTTTCGGCTCGGGCACTGCCGATGCACGGGGCACCTGCGTGGGAGCGGCCGGCGCAGGCGGCGGCGAGTGCTGCGGGCTCGGCTGTTGCACCACCGTGCTCGGCTGTGGGATCGGCGCCCTCAGCTCTGGCATCGGCGTCGGCGTGCTCGGCTGTGGCATCGCGGCGGGCCGTGCGCGCTGAACGGGCGCAGGTCCGGGAGATTTCCCGCGGATCCAGGCGTCCAGCTCAGGTACCTTCGGACGATCTTCCGGCCGGAGCTGGAGACACCGCGCGACGATCTCGCGCAGCGTCGGGGAGAACTCGTGCGGCAGCACGACGCCTTCCCGGCCCTCGTCCAAGCCTGGAGGCCGGCTTCGGGTAAGCGCCTCGAAGAGACTGACGCCGAGCGCCCAGATGTCGCCGGCCGGCGAATGGATTCCGTCCCGGGCTTCCGGAGGATCGTACACGGAAGCCACGCCGCGGCGGGCCCCGGCGTCACCGAAGTGACAGATGGTGTCGCTCGCCAGCTTCAGCTGGTCACCAACGGCCAGCATATTCGCCGGCTTCAACTGGCGATGCACCAGATTCCTGTCGTGCAGAAACGCGAGCGCGCTGAGCGTCGACCGCAACATCTCGCGCGCTTCGTCTTCCGTCAGGGCACGCTGCGTCAACAGCTGCGCAAGATTCTGGTCGGCAAGCTCCATGACGACGTAAAGGTGCGTCAGCCCGTCGAGCTGGAATCGTCCTGTGCCAAGGAGACGAACCAGATGAGGATGAGACAGGTTGGCGGCATCGTTCCAGTTCGAGAGTTGGGACTCGACGAGGGTCGCCAGCGCGGGAACGACCTTGAGCGCCACTTGCGAAGGCTCTCGCCCCTCAATCTCAGTGAGAAAGACCCCGCTGTGATCCGAGCCGCCGAGATAGCGGCGCAGAGGGAACGCGCCAATGAGGCGGCCTTCCCACTTCGCCCAGGCTTCGCTCATTGTTTCGATGGGTTCCACGCTCATAGGCCCGCCATGTACCGCCCCGGGTGTACTGTACAGAAGATCGTCGCAAGTCGCCGACAGGAGCGATACCTCGCTCCGGGCTCACTATAATCAGCGCCGGCGCCTGGAAACTGCGAAGACGTTCACGACGACCGGAGGTCTCGAGCTCGCTCAGGGTGGCGAGAGCCTCACCTGGGCGGCGACGTATACTCAGTCTGATTCGCGAGCGACATCCATGAGGCGCGGCCGCGATGAACACGGTACTGGTCACCGGGGCGAACCGCGGAATCGGGCTCGAATTCGCGCGGCAATATGCCGTTGACGGCTGGCGCGTTCTCGCCGGCTGCCGAAATCCTGACTCCGCGCAGGCGCTGCAGCGCCTGATGCGGGACATTGAGGGCAGACTCAGCCTCGTCGAAATAGATGTCACCGACGTAGGCAGCGTCCAGCGAGCTGCCGTCGAGGGCGACCAGGGCGCCATCGACGTGCTGATCAACTGCGCCGGCGTCATGGGAAAGTCGGACCAGACCATCGGCACGATCGACTTCGACGACTGGGAGCACGTGCTCGACGTGAACGTCCTGGGTCCGGCGCGCATGACCGAAGCGTTTCTCGAGCGGGTCGCTCAGAGCTCGCGTCGGACGATAGTCACGATCACCAGCGGCATGGGGTCGCTCGCGGACAACACTTCCGGCGGCTACATTCCTTACCGGACGTCCAAGGCGGCGGTGAACATGGTGATGCGCAGCGCTGCGATCGATCTGGCGCGCCAGCGCATCACCTGCGTCGTGATCAACCCCGGATGGGTCAAGACCGACATGGGCGGACGCGGCGCGACGCTGACGCCTGAGCAGAGCGTGAGCGCCATGCGGCGGCTGATCGAAGGGCTGGGACCGAAGGACTCGGGCAGGTTCTACAACTACGACGGCCGCGAGTACCCGTGGTGAGCGATGCGCCGCTCGTAGCGGGGGTGGAGCTGGGAGGCACGAAGTGCGTCTGTCTGCTCGCCGCCGGCCCCAATGACATCCGTGGAGAGATCCGCGTGCCCACGCGGGGGCCCACCGAGACCCTCGCGGCCATCGATGCGGTACTGAAGCAATGGCATGCCGAGCACGGTTTTCGTGCGCTCGGCCTTGCGAGCTTCGGGCCGCTGGACCTCGACCCCGGCTCTTCTTCTTTCGGCTGCATCGTGGCGACGCCAAAACGCGGCTGGGAGCGCGTCGCCCTGCTGCCACGTGCCCGCGCGTTCTCGGTGCCGGTCGCCGTCGACACCGATGTCAATGGCGCGGCGCTCGCCGAGGGACTCTGGGGCGGCGCTCGGGGCCTCGACTCCTGGGCCTACGTGACCGTGGGCACGGGCATCGGCGTGGGCGTGATCGTCCGCGGGGCGCCACTGCGCGGTTTGGGCCATCCCGAAGCAGGCCATCTGCGGGTGCCGCGTCTTGCTGGTGAGACGTGGCCAGGGAACTGCCCGTTTCATGGGGACTGCGCGGAAGGACTGGCTTCGGGGCCTGCGATTCAGGCGCGGGCCGGTGTCCCTTTCAGCGAGCTCGCCGCGGATCATCCGGTCTGGAATGAGGTTGTGCATGCACTCGCGGGCTTGTTCCACAACCTGATCCTCACCGTTGTGCCCCAGCGGATCCTGGTCGGCGGAGGTGTCGTGCTCGGACAGCCGACTCTGCTGCCGCGCATCCGGCGCGCATTGCAGGCAAGCCTCGCTGACTACGGGCACGTGCCGCGCAGCGCACTGAACGAGGACTACCTGTGCGCGCCCGCCCTGGGTGAGCGGGCCGGACCGCTCGGCGCGATCGCACTGGCGCACCGGGCGCTCGAGTGAGCCGCGCTCTATTGGGACTGTGGCGTGAACTTGAACTTCTGCCCTGCGACGGTCGCCTGATACATCGCGCCGCCCTTCACTATGGTGAAGACCGCAAGTCCATTGTGATATGAGCCGGCCGTGACCGCGTCCTTCTTTCCGCCGCTGGCACCGGCGCTCGCTCCGGCGGTGCCCGCGCTCGCTTGCGCGGCAGCGGTGATCGCGACCGCGCTGGCGTCGGCGCCGAACTCGAAATGTCCGCTGGTAAAGTCCTTGAAGGCGCGCTCGTCCTCGAAGAACACTATTTGACTATAGGCCTGGCCACCCGCCTGCAGGCCGACGCTCAGCTGCGTCACGGAGGCGTCACCCACGTACTTGCCATGTACGTACACCCTGCCCTTGCCGTGCGCACCGCCGACCACGAGGCCCGCTTTGCCGATCGTGGGAAAGACGGCGTAGCCGTAGCAGGTATTGAAGAACGAGGCGCTCTCACCCGCGTTCTTGAACAGAGTCACCGTGTCGCTGTAGGAGTCCGCGAGGGCGGAACGTCCCGAAAGCAATTGCACGGCAGCGAGCAGAATCCCAGCGGTGCGGGTGTTCAGCATTGGCAGTCTCCTCACGCGATTCCCTCGCTTCCCCGGGTGTGGAACGGCCGCGGTACGATAACATCCGTCTCGGTCGCGTTATAGCGAATTTCCGCAGCACACCGGCGGGAGGGCAGCATGCTGGGTATCCTCGCAATCCGCGCGCGCGCGGTGGCATCGATCGGGCGACCGGAGGGCTGTTCATTCTGATGGGTACCCGGCTGGCGTGGAGTCGTTAACGCGATGGCAAGCGCAAACATCGGGTCGTGGACCCTCTCTCACGCATTCAGCTTTGAAGGTCAGGAGGTCCGGTACGAGGTCGTGGGCGCGGGGAAGCCGCTGGTCCTCGTCCACGGCACCCCTTTCTCCTCGCTAGTCTGGCGACGCATCGCGCCTCACGTTGCAAGGCACCGCCAGGTCTTTTACTACGATCTGCTCGGCTATGGCCGCTCGGAAATGAGGTCTCAGCAGGACGTATCGCTCGGCGTGCAGAACCGGGTATTCGCCTCGTTGCTCGATCACTGGGGCATCGCGCGCCCGGACGTCGTCGCGCACGATTTCGGAGGCGCCACCGCGCTTCGGGCTCATCTGCTCAACCGATGCGAGTTCAAGTCACTGACTCTCATCGATCCGGTAGCGATCGCTCCCTGGGGCTCACCGTTTGTTTGGCACGTGCGCGAGCACGAGGCGGCTTTCCGCGGTCTTCCGTCCTATCTCCACCGGGCGATTCTGTGCGCCTACATCGCGGGCGCCGCCCATCGCCCGCTCGCGCCGGAGGACCTCGAGCTCTATTTAGGGCCATGGCTCGGCGAGCGGGGCCAGGCGGCCTTCTACCGGCAGATCGCGCAGATGGACCAGCGCTATACCGATGAAGTCGAGCATCGTTACGGCGAGATTCGCTGCCCCGTGTGCATTCTCTGGGGTGAGGACGACAAGTGGATTCCCATCGCGCAAGGTCGTGCGCTCGCCGCGCGCATTCCGAACGCCGTCTTTCGGTCCGTGCAAAACGCCGGACACCTGGTGCAGGAGGATGCTCCCGAGTCGGTCGTCGCAACGCTGCTCGGCGTGATCGGCTCTGACTAGAAGGACGCCACGGCGCCCCGCGGCTGGAGGAAGCTCGATGAGGATCTCGCTACCCGACGTCTTGAGTGCGAACGCCGGTTACGTCGACACGGCTGGCTTCCTTGCACTCAACGGGCTGTTTACCTCGCACGTCACGGGGAATTTTGTGACGCTGGGCTCTTCACTCGTGCTCGGTACCTCAGGCGCTCTGGCGAAGGTCCTGGCGCTTCCGGTGTTCTGCCTCACCGTGTTTCTCTCGAGGCTACTGGGTCAGCGCCACAAGGGCGCCGGCCACTCGGCGCTCAGAACGCTGCTGACCTTGCAATTCACATTGCTGGTGGCGGGCGCAGCGCTCGCCACCTGGCTCGGTCCATTCGCAAGTTCGGATCAACTTCCTGCCATTGTCACAGGCATGACGCTGGTGGCGGCCATGGCAACCCAGAACGCGGCGCACCGGCTGCATCTTCCCGGCACGCCGCCGAGTACCGTGATGACTCTGACGACCACGCAGATCATGCTGGATGTGGGAGAGCTCGTGCACGGCATGCCTTCAGAGTCCGCGGCCGCGACTCGCGGACGCCTCAAGCGGCTGACCCTGAGCGTGGTGATGTTCGCGCTGGGGTGCGCCCTGGCAGCGCTGGTCTATGCGCAGCTCGGCATGTGGTGCTTCCTGCTGCCTCCTGTGCTCGGACTGACGGCGGCACGACTGCCGGAATCTCTGGCCCCCGAGCTCCCGCGCTGAAAGAGCCGTGGCTCCCCGAGCTTCAGCGTCCCCCTGAATCGCCGCGCCGGCCCGCTTCGTACAGGAACCAGGTGCGCCGCTCCGTCTCATCGATCCAGACCTCGATGAGGCTCGCGGTCGCAATGTCGCGGTGCTCCTCGCACACGTTGTGTCCCTCGCGCAGACGGGCCGCCAGGGCTTTGTTGTCCTCCCGCAGCTCCGCCAGCATGTCGGAGGGCTCTACATACTCCGCGTCGTTGTCCATCACCCGCTGCATCCGGGCGATGTGGCCGATCGAGCGCAGCGTCGACCCGCCCACCTTGCGGACGCGCTCGGCGATCGGGTCGGTCATCGCGAAGATCTGGTCGGCCTGCTCGTCGAACAGCAGGTGGTAGTCGCGGAAATGCGGGCCGCTCAGGTGCCAGTGAAAGTTCTTGGTCTTGACGTACAGCGCAAACACATCGGCGAGCAGGCCGTTCATCGCCGCGGAGATGTCCTTGGTGGCTGTCGAGGACAGGTCCGTGGGCGTGACGAGTGGACTTCGGGATTCGGACGGGTTCATGGCGGTCTCCTTCTTGTTGGCACCTGAATTGGACCTGCCGATCATACTGCGACCAGACCTTCCCTCGAAGTTCCAGTAAGCTCTGGACCCTCCCGGCAGGGCAAGCGATGCAGGTCGAGCCCCATGAACGCGTATGACGCCATCATCATAGGCACCGGCCAGGCCGGCCCCGCCCTGGCCGAGCGGCTCGCCAAGGCGGGGATGCGGGTCGCCATCATCGAGCGCGGCAAGTTCGGCGGCACCTGCGTGAACAATGGTTGTACGCCGACCAAGACCCTGGTGGCCAGCGCGTACGTCGCGCGACTGGCACGGAGAGCCGCCGAATACGGGGTGGATATCTCAGGCCCCGTGAAGGTAGACCCCGTCCGGGTCAAGGCGAGAAAAGACGCCCTGGTGCAGCGCTCGACCAGGGGCCTGGAGAAGTGGCTGCGATCGCTCGAGAACGTCACCGTCTACACCGGGCACGCGAGATTCCTCGAGTCGCACACGGTCAGGGTGGGTACGGAAACGCTGAACGCGAAGCGGATCTTCATCAACGTCGGCGGCCGGCCCTTCGTGCCGAAGATGCCCGGTCTGGATCGAGTTCCCTACCTGACGAACGAGAGCATGATGGACATCGACTTCCTGCCCGAGCACCTGATCGTCGTGGGCGGCAGCTATGTCGGACTCGAGTTCGGGCAGATGTATCGCCGGTTCGGGAGCCGGGTCACGATCGTCGAGATGGGGCCGCGCCTCACCGGCCGCGAGGACCCGGAGGTCTCGGACGCCCTGAGGGACATTCTCGCGGCCGAAGACATCGAGATCCGCCTCAGCGCGGAGTGCCTGGCCCTCGAGCCGACGGGCGACGGAATCCTCATGCGCCTCGATTGCGTCGACGGCGCACCGTCAGCCACCGCCACGCACGTGCTGCTTGCGGTCGGTCGCGTGCCGAATACCGACGATCTTGGTCTCAGGGAAGCCGGAATCGAAGTCGACGCTCTCGGTTACATCAAGGTCGACGACACGCTGCGCACCAGCGTCGAGAGCGTGTATGCGCTCGGTGACTGCAACGGCCGCGGCGCGTTCACGCATACCGCCTGGAACGACTACGAGATCGTCGCCGACAATCTGTTGAGCGGCGCAAACCGCAAGGTCAGCGACCGGATACCGATCTACGGCCTGTTCACGGACCCTCCCCTGGGGCGCGTCGGGATGAGCGAGGCCGATGCGCGGCGCGCCGGTCGGAAGCTCCTGATCGGGCGCATGCCCATGACCCAGGTCTCCCGGGCACGGGAAAAGGGCGAGACGCAGGGGTTCATGAAGGTGCTGGTCGATGCCGACAGTCAGCAGATCCTAGGCGCCGCCATCCTCGGCGTGGGGGGGGACGAAGTGGTGCACTCCCTGGTCGATGCCATGTACGCCCGGCTCCCCTATACCGTGGTGCAGCACGGCGTGCGCATCCATCCTACGGTGAGCGAGCTGATCCCGACGCTGCTCGGCGAGCTGACACCCGCGGCCTAGGCTCCGCTGATACCGTATGTCACGGGCCGCTGCTCCGACAGTCGCTGAGAAATACATTCCAGTCGGTCGTGGGCGGCTTTGCCGGAACCTGGAAGAACAGGTCACTCACCCAGCCACGGTGATAGGTCGCATGGTTGACGATGTGCATGAGGATCTCGCCGCGCGTCATCGTGCCCGCCTCACCGGACACGAGTCGAAATGCGACGCGTTCCTCGAGACTCGAGCGCCACTGCCGGTCGCTCCAGGCGAGGAGCCAGTCGTTCACCTGCTGCTGCGCAGGCCACAACGCCTCCAGCTCCGGGTGGGGCACCACGTTGCGCGCCGTGAACCCATGCGGTCGCCCTTCCAGGTGCGCCTGCCAGATCAAGTCCACGACGTAGCTGTGATTGAGCGTGCCGACGATGCTCTTGAAGAGCGTCGGACGCCCGCGTTCAGCCTCGCCCGCGGGCAGGGCCGCGACAGCCTCAAAAGTCAGCCGGTCCGCCCAGGTCTTGTACCGCGCGAGCAGGCGGGCGAATTCTCGGTCGAGCACGGGAGTCCTCGATGGCTCGCTTAGGTTCGATGACCGCTAGCGCGGAGCCACCTCGACGACCTCGAAATGCTCGACCTTGGGGTCGAAGCGCGTGAGGAACTCCCGGTCGCGCGGGTAGTAACGGGCCCGCTCGTAGTCCTCTCCCGCGAAGGCCTTGATGGACTCGATCGAATCCCACAGGGTAAGGGTCGTGAATTCGACTTCGGCGCCCTTGTCCTGACAGAGGAGCCACGCGCCGCGGTTGCCGGGCGTGCGGGCGTAGTCGGACAGACCCGTCTCCTTCAGATACTCGATGTAGGCCTGCTTCTGCGCTTTCCTCACCGGCCCACGCCACATTCGCGCGATCATCGTGTGCTCCTCGGTGTCAACAGTTCGGGATCGATCCGGGTTCGGCGGTCACGACATCGCCTCCGCGCGCGGGGGCGGATCGGGAGGCAACGGAATGAACTCCGCGTTGTCGAGGTCCGGCAGCTTCATGCGGCCGGCGCGCCAGTCGGCCTTGGCCTGCTCGATGCGCTCCCTGGACGATGACACGAAATTCCACTCGATGAAGCGCTCACCGACGGGCGCGCCGCCCAGCAGCATCACGACGCTCGGCGTCGTGGCCTCGAGCACCGCCTGCGCCCCGCGGCCGAACACTGCCATCTGCGTGGCCGAGACCGCACGCCCGTCCGCTTCCGCCGTGCCGGAAACGATGTAGGCGGCACGCTCCGCGTGCTCGCCCGGTAGCGCGATCCGTGCACCGGAAGCGAGTGCGATGTGCGCGTAGAAAAGCGGCGAATGCGTCTTCACCGCAGCGCGCAAGCCGAACGCCTCCCCCGCCAGCAGCCGCAGCCATACGCCGCCCTCGCGATGCGCCGGCAGATCATCGCCCTCGTGATGCGCAAACGCGGGCGTGATCTCCTCTTCGCCGTCCGGCAGCGCGACCCATGACTGGATCGCGTGCATCGGTCCACCCTCGCGGCGCGCACGCTCGAAGCGCTCGGAATGGGTGATGCCCCGGCCTGCGGTCATCCAGTTCACCTCTCCCGGCCGGATGAGCTGCTCCACCCCGGTGGAATCGCGGTGCACGATCTCACCCGCGAATACATAGGTGACGGTGCACAGACCGATGTGCGGATGCGGCCGCACATCGGCTTCGCGCGGCAGGCCCCCGGGGAGCTCGACCGGCCCCATGTGGTCGAAGAAAATGAATGGCCCGACTAAGCGGCGCCTGCCGGACGGCAACAGGCGTCCCACCTCGAAGCTGCCGATACTGCGCCGCCGTTGATCGATTACCTGCTCGATCATTGCCTCGACTCGCAAACCCCGTGCATTCCCCCACCCGCTTCCCACAGTGAGTATGCGCACACCCACGGAGAAACGCACCGGGCTACCCCGTTTGAGCGGGTCGCCGCTATCCAAAGAGACGACTTCCGCGGCCGGTGCCCCGCCCGTAGGCTTCATCACCAGGAAGGAGAGCCTTTGCCATGATCGATGCCGAACTCGAAAAAGTAATCGGCAAGGCGCTGAAGCTCAAAGAGCTGCGCCGCGCGAGAGCGCGCGTCCTGCAACTGGAGCGCGAGCTGCGTGGCGAGGCCACAAAGCCCGAGGAGCCGCCTTACATCCCCGACTTCCTGGTACAGCAGCCCGCGCGTCCCGCGGTGAGGCCCACCCTCTCGGTCGTCGACGTCACTCCCAAAGCTGCTGCCTGATCGCTGAGTCGCTCGCCCCGAACCGCGCGCAAGGTCACCCCTGACGCGAGGTCCCTCCTGACATCAGGTCTCCTGACATCACGTCCCTCCTAAGAGGGATCGCTTCTTATCCCGCCGTCGTCTTGTATTCATTTGCCTAGGCAACTTATGCTGATGGCCAGCCAGGGATTTCGGGGAAATCGCGAGCGCGGCGCCGCCCGTGCCTTCATGAGACATGACGATGTCAGCTGTCAGTCATCAACCTGCCCGGTTACTCGTCTGGAGCGCCCTCGCGGTGCTCGCCGCGTGTGCATCGCTCGGACCGCAGCTTCCGATGGCGCCCGGGGATGACGTCCCGTCGCAGGGGCTGTCGTTCCCGGTTCGCACCCTCGGACCTGATGGCGAATTCGAACTGTTGCCTTCGAGTCTGATCGCGCGGCGACTCGAGGCGCAGCTCGCTGACGGGCCCCTGAGCATTCTCGCCCTTTCCGGAGGAGGTGCCAGCGGAGCCTTCGGAGCGGGAGCCGTGGTGGGGCTGACTCGCAGCGGTAGCCGCCCGGAATTCTCGGTGGTGACCGGCGTCAGTGCCGGCGCGCTGATCGCACCGTTCGCCTTTCTCGGCCCGACATGGGATCCGGAGATGGCCGCGATCTATACCGAAGAGATCGACACCAGCCTGCTACAGCCGCGCCTGATCGGGGCCGTCTTTGGCTCGAGCATGTACAGCGGCACTCCTCTGAAGAAGCTCATCGATCGCTATGCGGATGACCGGATGATCGAGGCCGTCGCCACGGAGGCCGCCAGGGGTCGGCTGCTGCTCGTGGCCACGACCGACTTTGCAACCGGCGAGCCGGTCGTCTGGGATCTCGGATCGATAGCGCTGTATGGCGGCCACGATGCCAGGAAACTGTTTCGAAGCGTCCTCCTGGCGTCGGCCAGCGTTCCGGGCATATTTCCACCCGTGATCATCAGGGTCCGCACCGAGAGCGGCTGGCGCGAGGAGACGCACGTGGACGGTGGCGTCACGCTGCCGTTCTTCATCGCCCCTGCCCCCGAGGACCTGCCGCAATTTGCCGGCGCGGGGGCGCAGCCTACCGTCGTGCGCGTCATCATCGACGGTCGACTCCGCGATTTCCCGCGTGCGGCCAAGGCGAACGCGCTTTCGATCTTCCGCCGCAGTGTGTCCGCCGGGCTCAGCCGCATGACGAGGACGACTCTGGAACAGACCATGGCCGCGACCCGCGGGCGGGGGATCTCTCTCGACTATGCCGCCATCCCGGTGGCCTATCCCCTGCCGGGCGCGTTCGACTTCGATCCCGAGGCACAGCGCGCGCTCTTCACCTACGCCTCGGTGTGCGCGGAGTCGGGTCGCCTGTGGACTCGGGTTCAGCAGAAAAGCAGTGATGCCGCCGGCGAAACACGAGTCGTGCCTGCAGGGACGACCTGTCCCGCGGACGATCAGTTCATCGGGCGCTTCGCCGCGGCGCCCTCGGGCGGCCTGGAGCGCGTTGGCTGGAGCGCCCCGAAGCCGTGAGCTCGACCGCCGATACTTATATATGAGTCTCGTTGAGGAACTGGGTGGCGGCCTCGATGGCCTGGGGCAGCCGAGGGCCGGTTGTACGCCTCGGCCACGTCCACGCTGCTGATCTTCGAGCCCTCGACGGCCTGAGACGCGGATCACACTTCGTCCGCGGTTTCCCCTGTCGCATGTGACGTAATCCGCGGCAGGAATCTCACTTCGAACGTAAGTTGCGACTCTGGCTGGAGGCGCGCGAGCGACCACCGGCCGTACGCGATCTGAGCACGGGCGCCTACGTAAGGGACGCGCACGCACGGACTGTGCCGGAGGCAATCCATGTCCAGGGACCTGACACGGAACACTCTTCCCGCCAGCGCGAGCGGTACTGCGGCCGTAGTGCACGGCGCGCCGGGCGTCGCAAGCTTGGTGACGTGCCTCCTGCTCGGGCAGGCCGCGCAGGCGCACGCCGACACGACAGCGCAGGCCGCCGCGGCGGGCGAGCTCAAGCGCCTGAGCGTCGAGGAGCTGATGAACGTCGAGGTGACGTCCGTCGCCAAGGAGCCCCAGAGGCTCCTGCAGGCCGCCGCCTCGATCCAGGTCATCACCGCGCAGGACATCCGCCGCTCCGGCGCCACCAGCATTCCCGAAGCGCTGCGGCTCGCCGACAATCTGCAGGTGTCGCAGATCAACGCGCATGACTGGGCCATCAGTGCCCGCGGCTTCAACACCAACCTCGCCAACAAGCTCCTGGTGCTGATCGACGGTCGGGCGGTGTACACCCCGCTCTATGGCGGGGTGCTCTGGGACGTACAGGACTACCTTCTCGAGGATGTCGACCGCATCGAAGTCATCAGCGGTCCCGGCGGCACGCTGTGGGGAGCCAACGCGGTCAATGGCGTCATCAACATCGTCACCCGCGCCGCCCGGGACACACAGGGTCTTTATGTCTCCGGGGGCGGCGGCAAGCAGCTGCGGGAGCAGGCGGGGGTCCGCTTCGGCGCCGCGCCATCACCCGATATCCAGCTCCGCGTCTACGGCAAGTACACGAAATACGCCGACGAGGTCACCGCCACCGGCGCCAGCGCCGCCGATTCGCCGCACATGGGTCGCGGCGGATTCCGCCTGGACGCGCAGCCCTCGACACCGGACCGGCTCACGCTCCAGGGCGATCTCTACAACGGTACCGAAGCGGCCGGAATCAACGGCGAGGCGGGCCGCTCGGGCGCCAACGTGCTCGGCCGCTGGACCCACGCGGCCGCGAGCGGGGCGTCCATGAGTCTGCAGGTCTACTACGACCACACTTTTCTCTCTCAGCCCTTCGCCGCGAGTCCGCCCACGCCTCCTTACTTTGCCGGCTTCCCGGCCGGGTCGCTGACGGACAACCTCAACACCAGCGACCTCGACTTCCAGTACCACTTCGGCTGGGGCACGAGGCACAGGCTCGCCTGGGGCCTCGGCTATCGCTCGACGCACGAGGCGGACTTCGATCTGTCGCTGGTGCGCTTCGCGCCGCCGGTTCTCGACCAGGCCTTCTACAGCGGATTCCTGCAGGACGAGATCCAGCTCGCCTCGGGCGTGTACCTCACGGTGGGCTCCAAGCTCGAGCACAACGACTACACCGGCTATGAGGTCGAGCCGAGCGGGCGTTTGCAATGGAGCCTCGACTCGCGGCAACTGCTATGGGGAGCCATCTCGCGCGCCGTGCGCACCCCGTCGCGCTATGACCGGGACCTGCTGGTACCGACCGGGCTGATCAATTCCCCGCCTCCGTACCAGTTTCCCTCCACCTATCTGCAGGGAAGCGTGGACTTCCGCTCCGAGGCGCTCATCGCCTACGAAGCGGGGTACCGCGCCGAGCTTGCCCCGGGGCTCACGGGCTCCTTCTCGGCCTTCTACAACGACTACCGCGCTCTGCGCAGCACCACGGCGACGCCCACCACGGCCACGTACGTCTATCCGTATCCGGTCTACTTTCAGAACAACGTCGAAGGCGACACCTACGGCCTCGAGCTCAGCGGCTCTTATCAGCTGCTCGACTGGTGGCGGCTGCACGCCGGCTACGACCTGCTGCGGGAGAACATTCACGCCGAGCCC
>WNFW01001617.1_pt1 | contig 19237 bp, 14 predicted proteins | sample 5400131 | NCBI WGS metagenome assembly WNFW01 (sample SAMN13153362, study PRJNA577476) | soil metagenome | isolation source: 20 cm soil or saprolite under grassland replicate 1 | place: USA:California | collected 2016-06-15 | reverse complement strand
GACGCTCTATCCAACTGAGCTACGGGCGCGCGGATACACTGTTTACTTTCAACAGTTTAGCGCAATTTCTTGCGCGATTTCAACCTCGCGTGTCTCCGCATTCGCATCCCATTAATTCAAAAGGGCCTTAGCAAAAACTATCTTCACGTGCGAGTGTCTAGCTTCTAGCCAGACGCTCTATCCAACTGAGCTACGGGCGCGTTCCGTAAGTCCCCCTGCTATACCGAGATGCGACGCTAAGCTGCAACTATGCTCTCCTGATTTTGTAGCGCACGTAGCGCAATTAAGCCCGGCTCCGAAATCTCAGCCATGGGAGTCTCGAAGCCGAGTCCCACCTTTTCCGCCCATCCTGCGAGGAACTTCCGGTTCTTCACCAACTGCTTGCCGTACCGGCTCCCCATCTCCGTGTTGGAATGACCCATCCAGTAGTCAATGAGGAGTTCCCGGCATTCGCTCGACTGCAAGACCGCCTCGCGGAATCGCCGGAACACATGAAAACGGACGCCTTCCCGCCCCATCTTCCGGACTATTGTGGGGAAGGCATCCCGCCAAAGGTCTGCGCGACTGAGCATCTTGCCGGTTTCGGTCTCGAACAGGAAACCTGACACCTTGGTCCCTGTATCCCAACTTCGGCCAACACTATCTCACGGGTGGTTTGCCCGTCCTTTTGCTAGAATTTGGTCATCAGAGGGTGGGCACTTGGGCCGGTTAGGTAAGTACGAAATCATCTCGGAGATTGGCCGCGGGGCGATGGGCGCCGTTTATAAGGCCCGCGATCCGTTGATTGGCAGGCTCGTCGCACTCAAGACGATTACCTCGGGCATGACCGCCCAGGCCAATTCGCTGGAGCGCTTCTATCAGGAGGCGCGCTCCGCCGGCGCTCTCCAGCACCCCAATATCGTAACCATCTATGAGCTGGGCCACGAAAACAACACTCCCTTCATTGCGATGGAGTTCATCGAGGGAGGAAGCCTCGACCACTTCATCGAACAACGCCAAGTCCTTCCTTTGTCCGTGAAACTCGGATACATCGTGCGCGTTTGTGAGGCGCTCTCCTACGCGCACCGGCACAACGTCGTGCACCGGGACATCAAGCCGGGAAACATCATGGTTACCAAAGAGGGCGTGGTCAAAGTCGTGGACTTTGGCATCGCGCGGTTAACCGATATGTCCCTGACGCAGCCGAATATGATGATCGGCTCCCGCGCCTACATGTCTCCCCAGCTCTACAAGGGGGAGCGCGCCGATGCGCTGGCGGACATTTGGGCGGTTGGGATCACGCTATACGAATTGCTCGCCTATCGACGGCCCTTCATCGCAGACAATGAAGCCGAACTGATGTTTCACATCATGTCCGACAATCCTTCGCCCCTGCAGTCGCTTGCTGCGGATTGTACGGAAGAGCTGTCGCAAATCGTCGCAAAAATGCTGGCGAAGAAGGCCGACGAGCGTTATCAGTCGATGGACGATATCCTGCGCGACCTCGAGCCCCTCTGGAAGAATGCCCAGCAGGCAACCGTCGCGGGACTGCTTGCGGATTGCCAGCAGTTGCTTGCTGCGAACGACCTACAGAGGGCACAAGGGCTTCTGCGCAAGGCGCTGCAGATCGACATGGGAAATACGCGGGCGAAGAGTTTGATGGAAAAGGTTTCTTCAGAACTCCGCCGCACCCAGCTTCTGCCCAAGCTGAACGAACATTTGGAGCGTGGCCGCGGCTTCTTGCGCTCAGGAAAGTTGCGGGAGGCTCGCGTGGAAGTGGACGCGGCGCTCGGACTTGACTCGCGGCACGAGTCCGCCCAGCGCTTGTTTGCGGAAGTGGAGGCGGCGGGGGCGCGTGTTCAAGAAGTGGAACAGAAGTTAAGGCTCACTAAGCAAAGATTGGCGGAAGGAGCGCTCACGGAAGCGGCTACCGCGCTCGGGCAGGCCCTTGATTTGGACAGCGCAAACACCCAGGGACAAGAACTGCGGCGGCAGATTGAAGAAGAGCGGAACCGCCGGGAGAAGCGCAAAAAGCTGAGCGAAGTCCTGCATCAGGCAAGGACCCTCTGGACGGCGCTGAATTACGAAGAATGTCTGAAGGTTCTTTCCGAAGGACTCCGGGAGTTTCCGCACGAACCGGAATTGCTCAAGCTGCAGGAGATGGCCCGTCACGATCTTGAAGACCTGCAAAAGCAGCGGCAGCTTGGCGAAGTGCGCAAGCTGCTCGGCCAGCAGGAATTTGCGCGCGCACGAAAGATTATCGAGGCGCTCGCGACATCGCATCCGCGAGACTCGGCCGTGAACAACCTGCAGATACTGGTGCTTGACGGCGAAAAAGAGCAGCAAAGGAGCATTCGCTATAGCAAGGAGCTGTCCGATTTGCGGACTCTTCTAAGCGACGGCAAATTTGGCGAGGCCGTGACCAAGGGCGACCCGCTGCTCCGCGAGTACCCGGAAGAATTCGAATTAAAGGAACTTGTCGGGTACGCGCGAAGCGAGGCGGTTCAGCAAGAACAACGGCAGAAGGAGAAAGATCGGGAGAAAGAAATACGCGATTTCATCGCCAACGAACGTTTCCGGGAAGCGGAAGTTGCGGCAAAACGCGCGGCGCTTGAGTTTCCGAAGCTGGAGCTTTTTCGCACGCTTGCCGAGGAGGCCGGGCAAAAAAGGAAGGCGCAAGAACAACGCGGACGAGCGCGCCAGGAAATGCAGCGGCGCATCGATGAAATCCAGGGCAACATCAAAAAAGGAAAAATCTCAGACGCAATTGATCTCGCGCAGCAGACTTTGGGCAGGTTCGGTCCAGACCCCAATGTGACTCAGTTGCTGCAGATGGCCTCTTCGAAACAAGCCGAACGCAAGAAAAAAGAAGATCAGGATCGCCAACTCGCTGCGGTACGGACGCTCGTCGACGCAGGGAACTTCGCGGGCGCCACTCAAGTGTTGAGTCAGGCGATGGCGACGCAAATTTTTGATCGTTCCGATCCCCGCGTGCAACAACAACTTCGTGCAATCGAGCAGCTTTCGAGTCCCGCAACGTCGCGGCCGGTGACAGCGGCACGGCCGCACGCAACCCCACCAATCCCCGGCAGCATCCCGGACGGAGTGGGCAAAAATCCAGAAGCCGCTGCTGGCAGAGACACGCCAACTCCCGGAACTGGTGCGTCTATTTTTTCCGCCACCATGGTGGGTGGACCCCAGTCTGCCGGGACGCCTGCAAGGACGCGGCCGGCTGCGGGCCGCGCTTCCGCGCCAGTGAAAGCTGTTGGGTCGCAGGCAGCTGAGAGCGTGGCTGCAAGCAAGCAAGACAAAGGTTTTCTCGCTGCCGGGGGAGCCGCCTGGGAGAAAGCCACGAAATGGTTGGCCGAGAACTGGCCCGCCATTCGCGCGGAAGGGCAGGCAATCCTCAAGAGGCCGGCGGTGCTGACAGGAGCAGGCGCACTGTTGGTCGCCGTACTGGCAATTTTTCTCGCCGCAGGGCATTCAAGGCGTCCCTCGGAGAAGGAAACAAAGATCCGCGACCAAGCCGACCAGTTCTGGAAAGATCATCAGCTCGATCAGTCTGAGCAGACCTGGCAGCAGCTCGAACAGATGCACGCATACTATGCAAAGGAAGCGATCGGCAAACTTCGCGAAATTCAGCAGGAACGCGCAACCGAAAAGCAAAAGTTTGAGGAAGGCAAATCTCTCGCAGAGCAAAAGAACTATCCCGCCGCAATCCAGGCCTTCCAGGAAGTAATCAACAAGAAACTCTGGCTCGCCGACGAGGCACAACGCGAACTCATGGTCGCCCAGGCCTTGGGGAGTACAGAAGACATTCACACGCAACAGAAACTGCATTTTGATCAGGGCGAAAACTTCTACCAAAGCGGAGACTACGAAAACGCCCGCAAGGAGTTTCAAACGGTGGCCGACCTGAACGTCGCGAATTCCGCGTTGCGGCCGCTGGCGGATACCTATCTGAAAAAAATACGACAGGCCGCCGACACCAGAAAAGTTTATGAGGCGGCGCTCACGGACATTAAGGATGAGAATTGGACGGGCGCACGCCAGAAATTGCAGGATCTGGTGGATCGTAAGACTTCAATGAGTGGCGAAGCAAAGAAAAAACTAGCGGACGTCTCGACGGCGCAGAAAGCAGTGGAAACCTTTAATCAGTCTCTGAAAGCAGGCGCGTACCACGACGCAAAGAACCAGCTCGACACCATGCAGTGGCAGAAAACAAAAGTAAAACTCCAGCCGGAGTTGCAATCCGCAGAGCAGTCGGAGGCGAATAACATCAAGGGCCGCGCGGAGAGCCTGCAAGCGAGCGGCGACCTGGATGGTCTCGTGCATCTCCAGGACGAGCTGCACAGTTTTGCTGGTCGTGCCGAAGACCCTGCTCTCGTCCAGTGGGCCAAGGTGACTTTTGAAAACTGGTTCGTCGATGCCGAGAAGAAATTGCGAGAAAACCAGGGCGACCAGGCGGCGTTTGGCGCGGCCGTCAATGACTTCAACGCGGCAAAAGGAAAAGGCGACCTGAGCCGGCTGGACCATGAGGTGAGGCAGAAGTTTCAGAAAATTGCCAAGGGTTCAGGAGCATTTCGCGAACAAGCACAGGAATACGTAGACAAAACAATTCCTGCTGCCATGCAGGAACTGGCCAAGACCCTAGGGCCTGGAAAAATACTCGTGCCCGCCATCGTTTGTAATGGAGAGCATTCCGGAGGGGGGCGCCCTGCCGCGGTCAACGGTCAAAGCCTGACTTGCGCGCAACTGGATGCCGATGTTTCCTTGCAGTGGGTCGGCACGCCTGCGGTGGAACTCCCGGCCTCTGCGAATCAAGCCGCAAAGCTGCCGTACACTCTGCGGTTGGTTGTGACCGTCGAAGCGAACGGCAAAGTAAAAGTCGATAAGGACGGAACCGCCGAAAAGGACTTTCTCAAAAAGGCGAAGGACGCCTCAAAAAACTGGAAAGCCACGATTCCCAAATCCGGCGGCAAACCAGTGAGCGTTAGTTTTCCTCTTTCGATTACCTTCCAGCGGTAGTTTGGCTCGATTTTTCTGGATGACGATTTGGGAAGCGTGCGGAGTGCGACGGTTGGAAGATGCGGATTAGTCCTTGCGGGAGAAGGAGATGGCGGAAAGGACAGAGTCGTAGATAGGGCGGAGGGCGGAGAGATCCTTTTCCATGGTGGTGAGGGTAAGGACGCCGACGGTGGATCCGCTGCGGGCGTAGACGCGATGGTAATAGATAGACTGGCCGTCCTTGGTGCTGTAGCGGACTTCGAGGGCCACGGTCTCGACTGAGCCGGGGATGGTTGGGGGAAGGGCGGCGTCGATTTTGGGTTCGCGGAGGTATTCGCGGAACATCTTGGTTTGCGCTTCGACGTACTGGGGGAGAGTGATGCCCGGGCCGAGGGGCTCTTCCATGGCGCCGATGTTGCTGGGGAAGGCGTCTTTTGCATCTTGTTGAATGCCAAGACCTTCCTGGATTTGCCAGCCGTTGGGAATCTTGTGAAAAGACCAACTGCCGATGGCGAGCGAGGGTGGCTTGCCAAGGCGTACTGACGATATGGGGGCAGCCGCTGGCGGTCTTGGAGTTGGCGGGACCATGCCTGGGACGGATCGTATTTGGGGGGTAGGCGAGAGTTCAGGCGAATCCGGCACTTTGTAAGCGCGGTCTGGCGCGGGAGTGGGAGCGGACAAGGGAGCGACGGACGAACGAACGGGAGAGGGAGTTGGAGCCGGGATTTCCCTAGGGATGGAGGCTGGCGGTTGAGCGACGGCCTGGGGGCTGGAAGAAGCTGCAGCAAGCTGGTCGTCGGGAACGATGCGCACAACGAAAACAGTTTGGCCGGATTTGATTTCGTCGCCGGAAGCGAGCATGGCCTCCTGAATCTTCGCGCCATTTAGGTGTGTGCCGTTGGTGCTCCCTTTGTCGATGACGCGGCAGCCGTTGGGGCCACACTCGACGGCGAAGTGAATGCCGGACATGTGATTGTCGTGGGGAACGGCAAATTGAGCACGGTCGGGCGCGCGGCCGACAAGCAGCGCTGCGCCGGTTGGAACGGAAACCTTGCGGCCGGAAAGTGAACCACTTTTCACCTCAAGAACTACAGCCACCTCAGGCGACTCCTGCCGCGGCGCGAGAGAAGAAGGACCGCCACTGCCTACCGGGAACGAATGTCACGCTTGTGCCTGCACGTCGTCATCGAACTCGACCTTCATGTGTTCGGCGGCATATGCCTTGCGGAGAGCGGCGCGGACGCGCTCCTTGTCTGACGGAGTGAGAGTGATCGACTGGAAGGGTGCGTCCCAGGCGAGCAGCTTTTTCAGGTAGAGAAGGACCGTGTGGTCTCCGAGGTATTCGACAAGGACTTTCAAGGAGCGCGGTCCTTCAACGTAAATAGTAGTACTCCGGTCCAGAAATTTGACATCTTGCTGGATGGCGACGGCGTTTTCGGTACCGCTAGTGCGATCCATATTTCGCTCCTTCATAGCAACTGCTTCCAGGGCATACTCAACATCCGATCAAGGCCCAGCCCATTCTTTGGAAGCTTAACATTAGGATTCTTTTTCAGGGCAGGAAGTTCCTTTCTCAGAAACGTCGATCTCGGCGAAGGATGGTCAACGACAAAATGGACTTCGCCAGAAGCTGACTGAGCGTATTTTTCCGACATTCTATCCCATACCTGGTACGCATTGTCAGGGCCCAGACCATTCTTGTCGAACAGTTGAAGGTCATTGAGCCACTTCCCGTCCGGAAGTGTCTCAATGGTCGTGAGGCTGCGCGCGCGTGCATCGGCGGCGACGACATCCCTGGGAACACCGGAATAGAAGACAGCTTTGTCTTTTGGAGACGTTACATCAAGGGTCTCGACCGCATGGAGCAGTTTCTGCTTTAAGGCTTCCCTGCCAGCTAAGTCCGGTTTTCCCGTTGTTTCCTGCTGTTGGCGCAGCTTCTTGAGATCCGATTCGATTTCTTTTTTAAGGTCATCCTTCGAAGGCCCTCCGCCACTCGAGCTTGGGGGTACACCCGGGACGGGGGGAACAACTGGGGCTGAGGGCGAGGGAGCGCCGGCTTCGCCGATGATGACGGTGGGGCAGCCGAGGATGATGACGCCGCCGTGGACGGTGGGATCGCCGATGCGGGCGGCCATGAGATTGCCGATTAATACTGTGGGGGAACCCATCAGAATGGTGTCGGGAGGGCCGACGCAAGTGGCCATGTCGGTGGCGCGGGCGGCGGGGAGACCGCCGACCAGGACGGTGGGGCAGCCGGGCGGGAGGATGGGACCACCGACGTGAGGAACGATGCCCGTCACCATGGGGCAAACGTGCATGTCAGTGATGCGAGCCGCTGGAGGCATTGTTGTATTCCCCAGTCTTCCTTAACAAAGAGTTTTCGCACCCCCCGCGCAACTGTTAGTTCTTGTGCTTAGCGCGGTTCTTGAGTTTGGTTTAATCAAACGCACCTATAGCGGGATTCTAGTGTGGCCGCTCACCTTGGCCATATGCTCGTTATGTAGCGGCTGATGTTGCGGCCACTGCTCACTTACGTATTCGAACTGCCAAGCACCCCCCGAGAGCAATTTTTGCGGGGCCGCAGTGCCGACGTTGAAAACCCCTCCGGGTTGTAGAACGTAGGAATCTGCCTCTTCAGCGAGGTTAATGAGGGCCATCTTTCGTTTGTAGGTGGCGACGCGGTCATGGTATCTGTCGACTCCAAACCAAACTCCAATCAGCTGTCCGTCGTTCGTTCTCACGATGTTTCGCGGAGTGTTTCTGGGGTGCACGCGGACGGCGGGGATCGCCACAGTCAGGCGATAGGTTTCGTAGTACCCGCGTTCCCACGCGGTAGGTTCCGAGGTTTTCATGGTCGTTAGCTTAACGAATGCGGGATTGTTGATAAACACTGTCAAACCTCCTTTTATTGTAAGTGCCCTTGACAAGACCTCGCGGTGCGACAGCAGAAGTGGGCTCTACATTTTGGTGCCTTTGGAGCCGTCGTCGGCTTCGTCGGGCGCTTGCGGGTCCTGCGGGCTGGGGCCGCTGCCGGCGCCCGCTGCGCCGCCACTATTAATAAGGACCAGGGTGCCGGAGATAGCGACGCCCGCTGGTCCTATATTAATGAAGCCGCCGGAGGCTTTTATGGTGAGCTCCATGCCGGCTTCGATGACGACGTTCATGCCGGCCTTGAGGTGAATTTCCTGGCCGGCTTCGTGAGCGAACTTCTGGCCGGTTTTTTCGTTGAGGGCCTGGCCGACTTGCAGGGACATATTTTGGCCGATCTTTTCGTTGCGATTCTTGACTACCTCGGCGTGGAGATCGCCTTCGACTTTTTCCTTTTGATTGCCCTTGACGATGAGGGCGCGATCGTTGCCGACGAATTCGCGCGAATCATGGTCGACGCGGAGGTCCATGTCCTTTTCGGCGTTGAGGAAGATTTGTTCGCTACCTTTTTTGTCCTCGAAGCGCAGCTCGTTGTAATTGGCGGAGCCCCCGCCCTTGGTGCTGCGAGACATGAAGGTAGTGCGGGTCATGTGATCGGGGAGAGTGTAGGGAGGCATCTGGTCGTCGTTGTAGACACGGCCAGTGATGATGGGGCGGTCCGGGTCGCCTTCGAGGAATTCGACGATGACTTCCTGGTTGATGCGGGGGATGTTGATGGCACCCCAGTTCTTGCCGGCCCAGGGCTGAGAGACGCGGACCCAGCAGGAGCTTTTTTCGTCCTTTTTGCCGAGACGGTCCCAGTGGAACTGAACTTTCACGCGGCCGTATTTGTCGGGATAGATTTCTTCGCCGGCAGGGCCTACGACAACTGCAGTTTGGGGGCCCTGGACAATGGGCTTGGGGGTGAGGCGCTGGGGGCGATAAGGCACGGCGAAGGGGATGCACATGAAATGGTTTGTATAGGTATCCTGGGCGCCGCCTCCCGAACCGGAATAAGTGTCGCCCACTGACGCAGAATGGGTCACTTCCGTCAAAAGATAGTCGCCGTTCATGTCCCGGCGCGAATGCTCGTCCAAACTAAATTTGTAGCCGGAAGCGAAGGAGCGGCAGTTGCCGGAGCCGGAGATCAGATGATGCACTGCCTCTTCTTCTTCCATGCGGAGCTTGGTGACGGTGTCGCCTTCGGATTTCTTGGTGTGAATACCCGGGTAATCATAGATTTCGTATTTGGTGTTGCCGCCGATCTCGGCGACGGTCTTGACATTGGCCATCAGGGAGGTGTTAGGCGTTTGAAAATTGTAGTCGGTGAGGGCGTACTTGCCGGGCCGCAATTCCTGTTCGGCGCCCCAACTCTGCACAACGTCCTCGTGGAGGAGAGTGGTGCCTGGGGTGTAGTTGAACCGAACTTTGTGCTGGACGGGACAGTTTTTGTGAACTTGCGGTTTGTCTGCAAAAATCAGCTTGTGAGAGTTTTGATCGTGCTCGAAAAAATAGAAGATGCCATATTCTTCCATCAAGCGAGAGACAAAGTTGAAGGCGGTTTCGCGGTACTGGACAACATACTCCCGTTGAGGGTAGCTGCCCTCGGTGCGGTCCTGGAAATCCTGGAAACCGTGATCCTGAAAAACCTTCTTGATGATTTCGGGAATGGTTTTTTGCTGAAAGATTTGGCAATCTGCTGTGCGCGTGAGGAACCAGAGCCACGGAACGATTTCGGCGTGGTAGTAGCTGAAGCGATTGTCGCCGCCCGTGCAGGCGAAGCGGCTGACGTAACCGCTCCAATAGCGTTTGTCATCGCCGGAGAGCTGGACGGAGAGGGAGACCTGTTTGCCGATAATATCTTTGAAGGCGATGGAATGATTTTCGGAGAGGAGGTCGGCGGCGAAGTGGAAGAGCTGCGAGATGCCTTCGTGCCCCGTGAAGCTCTGCAACAAGAGAGCTTGGTGGCCGAGAGGTGTGTCAATGGCGGCTAACCTTTTTTCCTGGGTATAAGCCATAGGCCTAAGCTCCTAGTGGATGCGTTCACGGAAAAGCATATCCATGACGCTCGCGGAAAATAACCAGATGGGCGGACGCATTTTATTGCCCTCGCGTTCGAAGACGCAAACGGCCAGGGAAGCGCAGCAGTGACCAGAGGGCAAACCAGACCCCCGCGTTAATGCCGATTTCTACGGGCATTTGAATTAGGTGAAGTTGAAACAAGGTGAAGCCACTCGCCCACAACCATCGTTCTATAAACCAGCTACTGAGTAAGTTTCCGGGAAAAAGTAAAATGAAAGCGCCGACCCAAAGCGGTGGGCCAGCAGCCGATAGGATATGGGGCCAGGTCCACGAACAAATCTCACCTGCCGTTTGTGCAGATGCAAACATGATCCAAGGACTGCGGCTCATTTTTGCTCCTTTGGAGCGTCCTCAGGATTAGTACTGATCTTTATCCCGATGCCATCCGGGCTAGGCAGTAAGTCGTCGTGCAGGCGAATGATATCTGAATTGGACATGCGTACGCATCCGTGTGAGGTTGGGCTGACAACCCTGTTTAACGAGGTGACGGGGTTCCAGCTGGGTCCCATGGTGCCATGTATGTAGATGCCTCGAGAATCTAACTCTCTTACGTGTAGCTGATATGGGCCAAAGGCGTTGATGCCGAGCAAAGAGCGGCTCCAAGGAGTGTTGGCATAGGAGCCGTACAGCTTTGAAGTGTGGTCTTTTTCCCAGCGGTCAGCATGGAATGTTCCTGTGGGCGTGACATGACCTTCGCCGCCGACAACGACGCTGGCTCTTAGCAAGAGAGAGTTTGAGGTGCCCATAGCGTAGAGCGACCCTTGGGAAGTTTTACTGTCGTAGATGACGATGATGCTGTTCACCTTGTTGATTTTGCGGACTTCAGGCTTCGCACCGCTCAAGTAGCTAACTCCGCCGCTACTCGTGGCTTTTCGAGTTCCCGTTGGGCTGGGTGGTTTTCCCATGCGAAAGTTCCTCTGTCCGCTAGCGGGCACGCTGTTTATCGGTCGCCTCAGACGTAGGCGAACGAGCCGTTGTCGGCGACGGAGACGTGGATGGAACTGGGTTTTTGGCGGTCGGCCATGCGCGACAAGAGATAGCGGGAGATGTCGGGGAGCATGGTGTTGGTGAGGATGTTGTCGACGTTGCGCGCGCCGGACTCGACTTCCGTGCAGCGCTTGGCAACTGCGGCGACAACCTCGGGGGCGTAGGTCAGCTCGATCTTGTGATTCTCGCGGATGCGGCGCTGAATCTTGGCGAGCTTGAGGGTGACGATGGTCTTCATGGCTTCATCGCGCAGGGGGAAGTAAGGAACGGTAACGAGACGGCCCATGAAGGCTGGCTTGAAAATTTTGTTCATTTCGGGCTTGAGGGCTTTGGCCAAGCCATCGGGGCTTGGAGTGGTTTCGGGATCTGCGGTGAGTTTCATTAGCAGATCGGTGCAGGCGTTGGACGTGAGGATTATGATGGTGTTCTTGAAATCGATTTCGCGGCCTTCACCGTCTTCCATCATGCCTTTGTCGAAGACCTGGTAGAAGAGTTCGAGGACGTCGGGATGAGCCTTCTCGCATTCGTCGAGAAGAACGACGGAGTAGGGGCGGCGACGGACAGCTTCTGTGAGGACGCCGCCTTCGCCGTAGCCGACGTAACCTGGGGGCGAGCCTTTGAGGCTGGAGACGGTGTGGGCCTCCTGATACTCGGACATGTTGATGGTGATGAGATTGCGCTCGCCGCCGTAAAGAAGATCGGCGAGAGCGAGGGCGGTTTCGGTTTTGCCGACGCCGCTGGGTCCGACGAGCATGAAGACGCCGACGGGCTTGACGGGGTCGTCCATACCGGCGCGGACGGTGGAGATTCGCTGGGCGATGGCTTCGAGAGCATGACTCTGGCCGATGACGCGACCGGCCATGAGGTCTTTCAGAGAGAGTACGGTGTTGATTTCGTCCTGCTGCATCTTGCCGACGGGAATGCCGGTCCAGGCAGAGATGACTTCGCCGACGATTTGGCTGTCCACGCAGACGCGCATGAGCGGGTTTTCACCCTGGAGGGCGTCGAGTTCGGCGTTGAGACGTGCTAGATCGGCGCGCAAGGCGGCGGTGTCGAGCGCAGGTTGGGCGGCGCTGCCGGTGTCGCTCCCAGCGGCGGCTCGGGGCGCCGCGGCGGTCTCAAGTTGTGAGCGGACCTCTCTAATTTGTCCAACGAGGCTCTGTTCCTTGTCGCGCCGCTCTTGCAAGGATTTCAGTTGGCCGGCAAGAGTGCTCCTCTGTGCCGCGATGGATACGAGGCGCTCTGCGTGATCGGAGCCCACCGCCGCTTCCCGCTCGAGGACGCGCCGCTGGACATCGAGGTCGTCTAACTGGCGTGTGGCGTCCTCGATTTGCGGGGGCGTGGCGTTTTGTCCAAGGGAGAGGCGGGCGCACGCGGTATCCAGAACGCTTACGGCCTTGTCCGGCAATTGCCTGCCAGCAAGGTAACGATGGGAAAACCGGGTCGCAGACTGCACGGCCTCGTCGAGGATTCGAACGTTGTGGTGCTTTTCCAAAGAACCAACGATGCCGCGGAGCATGACCATGCACTGCAGTTCCCCTGGTTCTTCGACCTTGACAACTTGAAAGCGGCGAGCCAGAGCGGCGTCCTTCTCAAAATATTTCTTGTACTCCGACCAGGTGGTTGCTGCGATGGTGCGCAATTCGCCGCGGGCCAGCGCAGGCTTGAGTAAGTTGGCCGCGTCGCCCTGCCCGGCCGGACCGCCAGCGCCGATCATCGTGTGCGCTTCGTCGATGAAAAGGATGATCGGAGTGGGAGAAGACTTGACTTCTTCGATCAGGCCTTTCAAACGATTCTCAAATTCTCCCTTGATGCCAGCCCCGGCCTGGAGGAGAGCAAGGTCCAGAGAGCGGATGGTTACGTTCCTCAGAGGGGGCGGGACGTCGCCAGCGGAGACACGCAGGGCAAAGCCTTCGACGACGGCAGTCTTGCCGACACCTGCTTCGCCGGTAAGAATCGGATTGTTCTGTCGGCGACGAGTGAGAATGTCGATGATCTGGCGAATCTCGTGGTCGCGGCCGAGCACGGGATCCACTTTCCCGGCACGCGCGTTGGCAGTGAGATCAATCGTGAATTGATTTAGGTTTTGTGTTTTGCCGCCGCCGGCACCGGCAGAGGCGGCGGGCGCTACCCCGGGGATATTGGCGGCTTGCGCCGTTTCCTGATCTTCGGGCGAGCCGGCCACGATGGACCAGAAATTCTTGCGCAGAGTTTCCTCGCTGATTTTCTGGAATTCGCGCGTGACTTCGCGCATCAGTCGCGCGAGATCCTGTGAAGCGGCGATGGCCAGGATGCAGAAACCGGAACGCACCTGGGCGGCGCCAAAATCAAGCGAGCCGATGGTCCAGGCTTCCGACAGCATTTTGACCAGCGAGGGACTGAAGACGGGAGTTCGTGCGTTGCCGGTCTTTAGCTTGTCGAGGCTGACGGTGAGATCGCTGGCGAGATGCGATTTGTTCACTGCGAAATGTTTAAGAATGTGCTGCAGATCGCTATCGGTGACTTCGAGCAGCTTCATCAGGAAGTGCTCAATTTCGATGTCGTAGTGGGTTCGCGAAAGGCAGAATCCTGCCCCGGCCTCGAGCGCGTTGCGCGAAGTATCGTTGAGCTTACCAATGAGGCCCTTCAAATTGGAGGCCATGAAGTGTCCTTTCTAATTACAAAGCCAGGATTGTATCTTCAGGGTCCCGCCCCATCGGGCCGGACCGAACCCAGCTGACCCATCCAAGTCTTGGAGAATCGTCGCTTTCGGAACCCAATTCGCAGGCGGGGACTGCTGCCCGTTCAAGAACCAACTGCACGTCAAAATCAATTTCATCGTTGGAAAAAAAACGCGTCAATCCGCGCAGGGCCTGAAAAGCGGAGCCGTTGGGCAGAAAATCGAGATACTGGGAAAGCGAGAGCGGCCCGAGTTTGATTCGTGCACGGGCCCCTTGGTCCCAGACCTCATTCCCCGCCACAGCACCTTTTCCGAGTTGCTCGGAAGGAGTCTCCCGATCGCCCATGCGGCACTCGGTCGCGGGATCAAGCCGGAACCATCCACCCAGCAACTGCTGAACTTCGACAGGCACTTCGAAATATTCGTTGAGGATCAATTCCAGAGCCTTGGCCGAATGCGGCCGCTGGCCCAGAATTCCCGCAAAAAAAAGAAAAGCATCATCGGGCACAGCCTGGCGATCCTGCAAGCCTTCCGTACCCAAGCCGATGAGGTCCAGCAAGAGGTGAGAGAAACGATCCAGTTCCCCACGTTCATACGCGATGGGGAAGCGGTACTTTTCCCAAGCCTGATAAAAGAGAGAGAGGAAGCGGTGATTGAAAATGTCAAGGAAGTCCCGGAGAGTCTTATCACCGGCGCGCAAGCGCTCGGCGATAAGGCCCGTATACCATTGCGGCAGAGCACCGACAGGCCCTGCTAGACCAAGAAAATTAACGGTCATCTGGTGGGGCTTATTCACATCCCATCCCAGCGATTGAATCTCGCTGGCCGGGAAAGCCAGCGAAGGATGCGCGCCGAAGTGGACAATTTCTTCAGAAGGATTGACGAATCTGCCGACTGGTTTGCGTTCCGGGAAAAGCCGCTCTAGGAGGCGCACGGCCTGGAAGAAACGGATAGCGTACGGTTCCTCGCGGAGCCGGGTTTCAAGTTCCGACGGGACCGGCGTTTGCTTCACAGCAGAATCGCCTGCCCCGCTCGTGGCGGCCATTGCCGTAGAGGCTCCTTTCGCTGCCGCGTCCGTGCCAGCAGCTGACTAAAGCTGTTAATGGAAGCGTACAATCCAAGAAAATGTTCGAGGACGCTGGCGAACAGGTAGACTCCGCCGCCGACGTACTGCTCCTCATCAAATTCGATTTCGACCTGTCTGCCACGTGGCGCTGACTTTTCAAGTTCAGCAAGCCGGCAATCTGTTTTTCGTGAAACGCGGATTCGCTGAAGTTGTAAAGGCGCAAGATTTCCGTCAAGGCACCCTTACCTTCCTCCACCAACGACAAATAGTTCAAGGATAAATGAGAGACCAAACGCCATAAGACGCCCTTGCCGGTGGGTGGACGCACGGTCGCGGTTGGTTTCCGCAGGGAGACGATCCGTTTCACGGCCCCGAGTCCCTCCAATTCGAAGTCACCGGTTTCGTTCCCGAGCGGCAAACGGTAGGGCAAGTCGCGATTCGAACAGGTGCAGTGAACCGTAACAGTGTCCACGTCCGGCCTCATGGGCCGTCCGGTGAGGTCCATCAGGGAGAGGAAAACCTCCGTGCCTTGATCATTCCTCCGCCGGGAAGGCCTCCGGCTGGCATACCAGAAGGCCTGCTGGCGTTTTTCCTGACGCGACGAAGCATGACGAAAGCGGTAGAACGGCTCAAATTGCACAACCTGGCGGGTGTCCCGGTCCGGTGAGATGACATCGTCAATGGAGAAAATCTCTAGTCCGTGTCTTCGCCGCACGTCCGGAACCACCGGATATTCGAAATCCGTTTGGTCCAGGAGAATCGGTTCTGCTGTCAAGGGAAAAAGATTGATAACCGGCGAGCATCCGAGGCCCAAGGTCTTCGCCGAGACGTTCAGTTCGAGCATTTGGCCGCGCTCGGCGCGCTCGAAATTGGAGATCAAAAAGATGACTTCGACCCGCGGGCCGAAGCCGACTGTTTCCAAGGTCTCCAGGCCGGTGAGATCGAGGAAAAAGAATTTCTCGGGGAAGGAAAAGTACTCCTGTAAGAGGCGGTAGCCAGAGAAGGAATGCCGCGGATAAGGCAGCAGCGCCTCCTCATCCGCAAATCCAACCGGCCGAAGAGAACTGGCGGGAAGCACGACCGGCGGCTTGCGAGAGTTGGGGGCCAGATCGCGAATGAGAATTTGCGTGCCGTTGTTGCAGAGCAATTCGTAGAGGGCGTGAACGAGATTGCTCTCACCATTCAGATAAAAGCGCAAGAAACGCAACTGCATGTTGCCAAAATCGGCATCCGGCAAACAGCTGAGCTCCACACGCAGCGCAGCTACAGCGTCCGACGCCTTGATCGCGGGCCTCAAGCGGTCCGGCGTCAACCACTGGGCCTCCGCGATTGCGAGTGGCCAGAGGGTTGTGTCGTAGCACGTCCGGAACTTGCAGGGGTAGCCTTCAACCGGTTTGGAATAGAGCATGGAGCCACGCGGAATCGGCAAGCCACCGGCCAGCTTGCCTTGTTCCGGGTCCAGGTGAAACTGCGCCACGGTCATCGAAGGGATCGGCCGGATGTAGTGGGGATAAAGGACCGTGAGGAGAGCTTCGGTGATTTCCGGAAATTCATCGTCAATTTTCAGGTGGACCCGCGCAGCCAGAAAGGCGGCCGCCTCGATCAATCGTTCGACGTGGGGATCTTCGCAACGTGTAGGCTCCAGCATCAAGCGGGACGCCACTTTCGGATATTTTTCCGCAAAATCGGCGCCCATCTGCCGCAAGTAGGTAAGCTCGCGCTCGTAGTACGTGAGCAATTCATCCCGCACTGGTGTCACCCATAAGCTGATACTCACCGCTGGTCAGTTCCAGGGCCGCGTCGAAAACGACGTGCTCGGGCGCGGGATCGATTCGGAGCATGCCCTCGATGACGAAGTGCAGCACGCGCGCCACACCCACAGCCGGCAGAATGGCCACCTTCACGCCGTCGAGCCTGGGCTCGAACAAACGCACGGCTCTCTCGATTTCCGCGAGCAAGCGATCCTTCTCGTGCAGAAAATTCTGGCCGATCTCGGTGATATCCGGCACTCCGTAGTTGTACATGGAGCGCCGCGTTTCGACGCTGGATTCCGCCAGCGGCTCCGGCGTGCAGCGAGTGTTCAGTAAGTTCTCCAGGTCCCGTCGGATGGCAACTTTGAGTTGCGCCAGGGACTTGCTGTGCGTCAGCGGGGCCTCCACTTTCGATTTGGGCTCGTCGTCGAGCAGGCGGTCCAAGATCGAGAGGGTAACCAGCCCAAGGAGTTCGCGTTTGGTTTCAAGTTCCGCCATTCCTACCTCATGCCCGACAAAACTTGCACGGGGTCCAACCGGCAAATCTTCTGATAGATTTTCTGTTTGGCCGCATCGTCGTAACCGAGCTTGTCCATGCAACGAAAGAGCAGAGCCAGGGGGTGTGCCAAAGCCGATGATTCTTCCCACTCCTCAAGTTTTCGCCTGTCGATCTCCTCGGCGAGCTCCGCCAAAATCGGATAGGCAATGACCTCATGCTTGGCTGAGAGGCAGAGCGCGGCCAGCTGAATCTTTCGATGAAAACGAGCGCGCCCGGAGCGTTCCTGGGCAATTTCCCGGGACAGGAGTTCGACGGCGTCTTGGATGCGTCCAGAGCGCGCGGCCTGCTGTGCAAGCTCCTGCACGTCAGGTGGAGCGCTGCCATTACCACTTGCGACAGCCACCGTTGCGGCTGTGCGGGGCGCCACAATGGTCTGCGGTTCAGGCGGAGCGGGGGGAGGCGGGAGAATACTCTCTGTGATCCACGCTTGTGTCTCGTTGTTAGCCGCCGGCGTGTCATCGGAAAGAGATGCGGAGGCTAAGCCGGGATAGTCCGAGAGGAGCGCACGCAGTGTCCCGCAAACGGCAGCAGCGACCGATTCCTGGCCAAGGCCTTCACAGGCCCGAACAGTGTAGCGCTGCAGGTCAAGCCAACCACGGCCGCAGGGCAGGCTCATGGCAGCTTCGGCGCCTTCGAGCAGTTCAATCCACTGACCTTCGGTGGCCAGTTTTTTTAACAGCTGCCGCGTCTCGCTCGGTGGAGAATCGAGCAGCGCAGGATCCAGCGAGGAGCCGCTGGCTCGTAGTTCGCCCCAGCGCAGCCCTCGCAGAACCATGTAAGGAACTGGGTTTGCTGGATTCGCGAGACGAAGATAGCGGGCAAGGCCAAGCATTCGGCGCACTGCGTCGTCCGGATCGGCTGGTTCTTCCGAGACGGCTGGCCGTTTGCGCGCGGGGGCAGTGCCCGAGGACCTCTCCGGTTCGGAAACAGCCCCATCAGTCTGTGCGGCCACGGCTTGAGCGTCTGGCTCCTTCTCCTCCATGGGCTTCCAAAACTCCCGGACGGCATCTTGAAGGTCTTCAAGCCCTTTCTTCAAGTTCGCGAAATTCGGCGCTTCACGACCAAACTTTTCGTCGCAGAGAGTTTCCATTGCCTGGACTGCGACAGTTGCCGCGGTGAGGTCTGCCGTGAGTTGCCGGAAGAAAGACTCTCCTGTATTCCTGACGGCCTCGTCGAATTCCTCCGCGGTGCATTTCTTTTCTTCGATGGCACCCTGGCGCACCGCCATCTTTGCATCATTCCCTTTTGCGTCAACCTCGTAGCCAACGCGGCGCGATTCTTGAAATTTGAACCAGTCGAGCTTATTTTTGGTGAGGGGAACCTTGTGAACCTGATTTTCAAGCAGGGCGCCAACCCACTCGATGGGGCCAGCGCGCATTTGCAAGTCACCTTCTTCGACTTCGGGATAAAGAGTGCTCCAGAAACTTTCGATGAGCCCGCGGAGGAGGTCGAGACCCTGAGTCAGACCGGCAATTCCTTCTTGCCCCAGGAGAGCTTCCGTCAACCAAGCTGCGATTTGCAGGTCTTTTGTCCGTTTGGAAAGAGCTTCCGTGGAGAGCTTAATGACCTGTACAAAATCGGCCTTTTTGACCGGCCGCGCCCACACATCCCGCCTGGCAGCTTCTTCGGAAAGTTGGAGCTCTTCCTCGGCACGGCGTGCTTCGCGAATCTTGTCGTAAACGGGGTCGTACCGCAGGTTCTGACCGCTAGGATTTTCCCCCGGGATGGGGTTCAATAGGCCTTCGGGTAGGGGCATGGCCGTAACTTAAGAAGCCGCCTGCGCGACGACAAACTCAATCTCACGCAGCTCCAGGAGCGGCCATTCTTCGTCGTCCGCGACGAGAACTTTCTGACCTTTGGGGACTGCTTCTGCGCTCCCGTCCTCTTCCCAAGCGGTGGCCCGACCCAAGCGTATAGCAGGATCAGCACTGCGCCAGGAAAAAGGATTGAGAACGGGAAGTAGCACTTCACCGAGTTCGCGTCCCTGAAACGCCGCCGATGTCCGTACCCTCGCGGGAAGCCAGAGCAGATCGCGCAGCCTTTTCGGAGGCTCGATGTGGATGGAGGACAAGAGGGAAAATGGAATCCACAGGTAACTGCCCGCTACGAAAACTTCCAGGTTTGTTCCAATTCGATCATCCGAGTCCGTAAGGTTGTGGAACGCCTTCCCATTAATCGTCCCGCCGACCCCCAGCGCGGACGCTTCACCCACGGGCTTGGGATATTCTTCCCTTTCGAAC
>WNFW01000956.1_pt1 | contig 19240 bp, 17 predicted proteins | sample 5400131 | NCBI WGS metagenome assembly WNFW01 (sample SAMN13153362, study PRJNA577476) | soil metagenome | isolation source: 20 cm soil or saprolite under grassland replicate 1 | place: USA:California | collected 2016-06-15 | reverse complement strand
CGGCGGTGGTGGTCTTGCCCAGCTGCACCGTCAGGTCGACGACTGAGACATCCAGGATCGGTACCCGGAACGAGATCCCGGCGAACTTGCCGGCGAGCTCGGGCAGCACCTCGGCCACCGCACGGTTGGCGCCTGTCGACGTCGGGATGATGTTGTCGGCCGCCGCACGAGCGCGGCGCAGGTCCTTGTGCGGGAGGTCCTGCAGCTTCTGGTCCGCGGTGTACGCATGGATCGTGGTCATCATGCCGCGCTCGATTCCGAACGAGTCGTGCAGGACCTTGGCGAGAGGCACAAAGCAGTTGGTCGTGCAGCTCGCGTTGGAGAGGACGTTGTGCCTGACGGCGTCGTAGCCCTTGTGGTTGACCCCCATGACGACGGTGTAGTCCTGGTTGGTCGCGGGGGCGGAGATGACCACCTTCTTGGCGCCCCCCTTGTCGATGTGGACGCGGGCTTTGTTCGCGTCGGTGAACAGGCCGGTCGACTCGACCACAATGTCCACCCCGAGGTCTCGCCATCGAAGCTCGCCCGGGTCTTTTTGACTGAGGAACTTGATCGCGTGGCCGTCCACGTGGATGGAGTCGCCGTCGACCTTGACCGCCGGGGCAAACGTGCCCAGGGCGGTGTCGTGCTTGAGGAGGTGGCCGAACGTCTTGGCGTCACCGATGTCGTTGACCGCGACGATCTCGAAGTCCGGCTTCAGTTCCCAGGCCGCGCGGTAGATGTTGCGGCCGATGCGTCCGAAGCCGTTGATGCCGACTTTGAGTCCCATGAGGGCGCGCTCCTAGGTGTGGAAAAAGTTGAAGAGTGGGGTCGGAGCTAAATGTTAGGCGGAGCGGCGTTCGTGCTTCGGAGCGGCGCCATTGCCGTTGGTTTGCGCAAGCTCCTGCAGCCGGCGCAGCCGGTGGTTGACTGCAGATTTCGAGAGATTCATCCGCTCCGCCAGCTCGCCAAGGTTGAGCTCAGGGTTCTGGCTCCGCCATCGCGCCATCTCGCGGAGCGCGGGCGGCAGGCGGTCGAGCCTGCCCTCCGCCTCGAGCTGTCCGATGGCGGCGGCCTGGCGAAGCCCCGAGCCGATCGTCTTGCCGATGTTTGCGGTCTCGAAGTTCAGACGCCGGTTGACCTCGCCGCTCACCTCGCGGACCACGCGCACGTTCTCGAACTCCATGACAGCGCGGCTCGCGCCCATGATCGACAGCAGCCGCACGATGCCGTCACCGTCCTTGACGTAAACCACAGACTGGCCTTCGCGCTTGGTGATACCGGCCCTGACGCCCGATTCGTCGACCATGCGCGCAATCGCCGAGGCCCATGAAGGGGTCGGCGCAACGAACTCGAGGTGATACCTCGTGTTTGGTGCGTTGACCGAGCCACAGCCGAGAAAGAGCCCGCGGAGCATTGCCTTGCGATCGCATGCGGCGTCCGGTAGGCCGCGTGCCGGCGGATGTGAAAACGCCGGCACCAGCTCGGGGGGCAGGGTGAGCTCGATGAAGAACGACATTCTCTTGCGGGTTTTGACCGCCTGGTACTTGGCCTCCATGTGCGCGACCGCACGGCCGAGCCTCACGACCTTGCGCGCCACCGCGTTGCGAAGCAGCGAGAAATAGGCGGACCGGCCGCGCGGGCTGCCCAGCAAGCGCCCGCGGGAGCCGTAATAGACGCCAAGCAGCTCGCTCAGCTGACAGCAGGGCCGTGCCGGGAGAAGCCCCGCCATCTCGTTTTTGACCTCGGCCGCGAACGAAATCGCGCGTACCTCCAGGAAGGTTATTTGACCTTCCCCTCTTTCGGATCCCCGCGAAATCAGAGGCTTCGGTGTGATTTTCGCGGGGGCCTCTGCGTCGAGTCTAACGCGCGACTGTTGCCCACCAGTGCATCTTTGTGGAACCGCGCGACAATCTACTGATGCCCGCCATGCGGATGATCGAAGCGGTGCGCGCGGCCATGACCGAAGAGATGGAGCGGGACGACCGCGTGCTGGTCCTTGGTGAGGATGTCGGGCGCAAAGGCGGCGTCTTCGGCGCCACCGATGGTCTCTACGCTCGTTTCGGTGAAGCCCGGGTGCTCGACACGCCCCTCGCAGAGTCGGCGATCGTCGGCGTGGCGATCGGGGCGGCGCTCAACGGAATGATCCCGATCGCCGAGATCCAGTTCGCCGACTTCATCCACACCGCTTTCGACCAGATCGTCAGCGAAGCGGCGAGGACGCGCTACCGCTCGAATGGAGATTGGTCGGTGCCGATCGTCATCAGGGCGCCGTTCGGCGGCGGGGTGCACGGCGGCCTGTACCACTCGCAGTCGATCGAAGCCTTCTACGCCCACGTGCCGGGTGTGAAGGTGGTCGTTCCCAGCATGCCGGCGGACGCGCATGGGCTCCTCAAGTCAGCCGTCCGCGACCCGGACCCGGTCCTCTTCCTCGAGCATAAGAAGGTGTACCGCCTGGTCACGGAAGAGGTGCCGGACGGCGACCACCTGGTCCCCATCGGCCCGGCTGCCGTCAGGCGAGAGGGCGCCAACCTGAGCTGCTTCGCGTGGGGACTCATGACGCACTACTGCCTCGAGGCGGCCCGGCAGCTCGACGGTGACGGCGTGAGCGTCGAGGTCATCGATCTCCGCAGCCTGGCCCCGCTCGACCGCGACGCGATTCTCGAATCTGTCCGCAAGACAGGCAAGGCGATGGTCGTCCACGAAGACAACCTCACAGGCGGGTTTGGCGCCGAGGTCGCGGCCCTCATCGCGGAGCACGCGTTTGACAGTCTGGATGGACCGGTGGTCCGGGTCGCGGCGCCCGACATCCCGGCGATGCCGTTCAACACGCCTCAGGAGGACTTCTTCATGCCGAGCCCGGCCAAGATCGCGGAGGCGATGCGCAAGCTTGCCTCCTACTAAAAGGTCATCGAGCAGCCAGAGCCCCCACCCGCCCGTGCCCTCAGGGCAGGGGCACCCTCCCCAGCGAGCGGGGAGGGAAAGGCCGCGGGCACCGAAGACCCAGGTGCCCCTACCCCACATCGAGCAGGGCGAGTACAGCCTGCGCCGGGAGGCCGTGGCCGCCGGGATGCAAGCGGCGGGGCTCGACGCTCTGTGCGTCTTCTATCCGGCTCGCGTCGCATACCTGACCGGTTTCCATCACATCCCCACCGAGCGGCCGATCGCGCTGGTCATCGGCTCCAGCGCCCAGGCGTCGCTCGTCGTGCCCGCGGTCGAAAAGGAGCACGCCGAGTCCGCGACCACGGTCGACCAGGTCCGCATCTACTTCGAATATCCGGGCGCGGAGCATCCGATGGAGACCGTCGCCGAGGTCCTGAGCGAGATGAGCGCGCGCCCACAACGCACCGGGTCCGACCACGACGGTTACGTCCCGTACTGGGGGTACCGCGGGCCCCGCCTCAGCGACCTGACCGGCGTGGACCCGATCGACGCCGAGATGCTCATCGAATCACTGCGGCGCGTGAAGTCGGAGGCCGAGCTTGCTTGCATCCAGCTCAGCTGCGACTGGGCGGTGCGCGGGCACCGCCGCATGCAGGGCGCGATCCAGGTTGGCAAGACCGAGATGGAGTGCTACACGCCACCGGCGAACGAGACCCTGTTCGAGATGGTGCGGGAGATGCCCGGCTGGCGGCCTCGCGGCGCCGATGACACCGGGTTCATCGCGATGTTCGTCGCCGGCCGCTCCACCGCGATGCCGCACGGCTTCGTCAAAGGGCACGGCATCCAGGCGGGTGACGTGCTGGTCAGCGGAGCGGGCGCGAACATCGACGGATATCGCAGCGAGCTCGAGCGCACGATGATCGTCGGCGAGCCCACGCCGGAGCAGGAGCGCGCCTTCGCCGCCATGCTCGCCCTGCAGACACGCGCGATTGAAGTCATGGCGCCGGGTGTGCCGGCGGCAGAGGTCGAGCTGGCGACCGTGCGTCTGGCCGAGGAGCTCGGCTTCGCTGACAACCTCCGTCATCACGCCGGGCATGCGATCGGGCTCGAGGGCCACGAAGCGCCGTTTCTCGACCGCGGCGACGACGCCGTGCTCGAGCCCGGGATGGTCTTCACGGTCGAGCCCGGCGTCTACGTCAAGGAGCTGGGCGGCTTCCGGCACTCGGACACGGTCGTGATCACGGCCGACGGCCGCCGCGTGATGACCGACTATCCGCGCGAGCTGAACGACCTGACGATCACGCCATAGCGTGATTCTCGGGATCGATTAACCTCGGCTTCGATGGGCTCGGACAGCGTCGCGCGACGCGGTCGCAGGCCGGGCGACCTGCGAGTCGTGGTGCGGCGGCCGGCCAAGCTCCCGCGGACGCTCGGACCATCTGCGCTCTTCGCCGCCTGCTACGGCAACGTCGGGTCGAGCATCTACTACGCGCTCGGCGTCACCGCGGCTTTCGCGCTAGGCCTTACGCCCCTCGCCCTGATCTTCGCCGGCTTCATCTTCGTGACCACCGCCCTGAACTACGCGGAGGGGACCGCCGCCCTTCCGCACGCCGGAGGCAGTTCCAGCTTTGCCCGGCGAGCATTCAACGCGCCAATCGGCTTCATCGTCGGCTGGGTCCAGTTGCTGAACTACACGGCGACCGTATCCATCTCGTCCTACTTCGCGATCAGCTACCTGGGATTCCTCGGTCGTTACGTGAGCTTCCTCGAGCCGCTGAACGGCGGACAGACCAATCACGTGCTCGCGACCGTGGTGTTGATCGCTCTGCTCGTCGTCGTGAACGTGATCGGCATCCAGGAATCCAGCGCCATCAACCTGGTCCTCGCCTTCGCGGACCTGATCACGCAGTTCGTGCTTGTCATTCTCGGAGTGATCCTGCTGCTCCACATCCAGAACATCATCGACAGCATCCACCTTGGCGTCGCGCCGACGTGGGGCAACTTCCTGGCGGGCATCTCGATTGCGATGGTCACCTATACGGGGATTGAGACGATCTCGAACCTGTCCGAGGAAGCTAAAGACCCGGGCCGGAACGTGCCGAAGGCCACCTGGTGGGTCATCGTCGCCGTCCTGTTCGTGTCGGCCTTTCTGCCGACCATCGGCATAAGCGTGTTTCCGGTTGAGCTTCACAATGGGGTGTACACGACGCAGCTCGCGACCGCCTGGAAGGCCGACCCGGTGGCCGGCATCGTGACCGGGTTTGCCGACCAGACGCTGCGGTTCTGGGCGCAGGTGTGGGTCGGCGTGCTCGCTTTCACGATCCTGGTCATCGCGACCAACGCCGGCTTGATCGGCATCTCGCGACTGAGCTACTCGATGGCCGGCGTCGATCTCTTGCCGCACCGTCTGGCGCGGCTACACCCCAGGTTCAAGACGCCTTACGTCTCGATCATCGTGTTCGGGATTCTCGCCGCCCTCCTCGTGCTGCCCGGCATCATCGCGGGCGGCAAAGAGATCGACCTGATGAGCGCCGTCTACTCGCTGGCCGCCACGTTTGCTTTCTGCTCGGCCCACCTGTCCGTCATGCGTTTGCGTTTCATCGAACCCGCCCTTCATCGGCCGTACCGGATGCCATGGAACATCAAGTTCGGTCGGGACAGCATCCCCGTCCTGTCTTTGGTGGGCGCGCTGTTCATCGGCACGGTGTTCACGCAGCTCCTGTTCGAAAACATCTCCAACACGACGTACATCTTCATGGCATGGCTCGTGTTGGGCCTGCTCACCTACCTTGCCTACCGCATGTATCGACATGAGCCGCTCTGGGAGCCGCTCGAGACGCCGCCGGTCCGCGAGCGCGAGCACGAGCATCTGCCGTTCGAGAGCTTGCCCAGGAGCGAGCGATTCAGGATGGGGCGCCGCGAACGGATCTCGGCCCACGCGGCCAGGGCTCGCCACATTCATGAAAGACACCGCCCGAGGTGGCAGCTCGAGATCGAGCTCTTCATCGCGCGGCACGGCGCGATCCGCGGAATCCTGATCGTCCTCGTGTTCGCCGCGATAAGCGGATTCGCGGTGTTCGTCGACCTCTCCCGCTACGACCCGTTCGGGCCAGGTCTCGGCTGGTCGCCCGGCCTTGTGATCGTCGCTTTCCTCGCGGCTTATGTGCTCAACCGGAGTCACGCGGAGGAGTAGCGACCCAGCGCACGCCCGTCCCGTGCGCGAGGCTGGTGCCGAGAAGCTCATCGTCCAGCCGGATCTCGAACCTTGCTTCGACCGTCATTCCCGGTTCCAGCCGGAGGTGAAAGACCGGCGAATCGCGGCCGGCGCTCCGTCGCGCCTCTGAGATGACCCCCTCGATGCGCCGCCGCCCGGCCTCGTCAACGTACTGCAGGAACACGGAATGGAAGACCACGGTCGCCACGTCAGGCACTTGCCTCGACAGCTCACGCTGCAGGAAATCGGCGGCGTCCGCCTGCTCCACGACAGCGGGCATCTCACGCGCGATCTCGATCGCCCCGTCGAGCAGCGCGAGGCGGCCCAGCTGGTCCGCCCAGATAAAGGAGCGTAGGGCGAGGGCGCCCGCGTCCGAGGTCGGGTCGATCGGGTGCAGGTCGCAGCCCATGCGCTGGACCACGGTTGCGTGGCGGTTGAGCGGCGGCGGCACGACGTAGGAGTGAGTGAATCGCACGGGCGAAGCGTCATCGCCCCATGCGCCCGCCGCCGACTCGTAGCGGTAGCGATCCCACCGGAGATTCAGCCCGGCGCTGGCTCCGATCTCGAGAATCCGCAAAGTGAGGCCCGCGCGGTGAGCCGCCTCCAGAAATCCGCCGACCAGCGCGGCGCTGCGTCCTACCTCGTTCGTCTGACAGCCGCTTCCGAGGAGAGCGCGGACCTCCGCACGGTGATCGATCAGCGCTTGCCTGAACACCGGCCACGTCGTCGTTGGATCGCCATCTCCGCCTGTGGAGGGGTAATGCGCCGCAAGCTCCGGAAGCGTGTCGTCGAGGACCAGACGGTGGACTGCGCCCATGAGCCGCAACGCGAGCGCGGCGCTCCCAGGCTCCTCCTGGAAACCCTCCAACACGGCCCGTACCGGTCCTGCGAGCTCGAGGTCGTCGGCCGCGGATTCGAGAAGCGACGAGTACAGCGGAGAGTCGAGCTCCGCGCACCATGCCGCCTGGCGCCTCAGCCGTATGGCGAGCCTTTCAGTGGCTTCCGGCAATCGCGAGCTCCTGCGGGCGGTTCGCGTATCCCGGGTGCGATGGTTTGGCCACCCGGTACCAGGCCAGCGTTTCGGCCAGCGCGTCCTCCAGAGCCGATGGCTCGAAGCCAAGCTCCTTGCGCGCGCGGTCGATGACGTAGCCGGAGTGACGGCGCGGGTCCGGGCCGTACGGACTTGCGCCCTCCGGCAGATCGTCGAAGGGGATCGGATGCACCCGTACGGGTACACCGAACGCTCGCGCGATGCCTTCGATGAGAGCTCTCAGGCTGACGTCCTCGAACGCTGCGTTGTACGCGTTGCCCACGGTGTCCTTACGCAGGTCGCAGGCGAGCGCGCACGCGAACCCGATGTCTTTGACCCACGCCACGTTGGCGCGGCGTTCGTATGTTTCCGCCGGGACGAGCAAAGGCCCCCCGTCGGCGACGCGCTCGATGTAGGCGGCGATTCGCAAAGTGTGGTCGGCCGGTCCGAACACGGCCGGCGGGCGGACGATCGTCCACGGTAGATCGGTCTGGCGCGAGAGCACCGTCTCGCACCATCGCTTGCCGTCCAGGTAATCAAGCGCCTCGGGCGGATCGCCGTCCAGCGGCGTGAAGTCCTCCTCGCGCGCTTGCTTGCCGTGCAGAGACGGATACACACCGGTCGAGACAAAGACGTAACGCCGGCCCCGGAAACGACGGGCGACTGCGGCGATATCGTTCGGTTGAAAGCACGCGAGGTCGAGCAGCACGTCCGGCTCGGTCTTGGTGAGCGCGGCGGCGAGCTGGTCTTCGTCTCCTCGGTCGAAAGCGATGTAGCTCGTGAAGGTGCCGAACGGCCGCTCCGTGCGGCCGGCCGCGATTGTCTCCACCCCTCGGCGCATCAGCTCCTTGCATGCCGCGACACCGACGAACCCGGCCCCGCCGATGACCAGCGCTCGCGTCAATTCAATCTATGTCTCAATCTATGTCGCGGGTCACGAAGTCGACGTCGACGCCCTCGATTTTTCGCAACCGCTCCGACAGCTCTTGCGCGAGCACGACCGATCGGTGCCTGCCTCCCGTGCACCCGAACGCAACCACGAGATGCATCCGGCCCTTCTCCCGGTAAAGCGGCAGAAGGTCGCGGACGATCCTCTGCACGTCGTCAAGCAGGCGACCTGCCGCCGGCTGCTTCATGACGTACTCGTTGACCGCGATGTCGCGACCCGATAGATCGCGCAGGTCGGGAACCCAGTACGGGTTGTCCAGAAACCTTGCGTCGATGAGCAAAGCCGCGTCGGACGGCGGCCCGTTCTTGTATGCGAATGCCAGGCACGTGATGAGCGGACGTTCTCTCCCGCGCAGGTGCTGCGCGAGCTCGCCGCGCTGTCCGGCTTCGATGCGGTGATGCGCTCGTTCGAAGCTTCCCCCCAGATGGTGATCGTCTTCGCCATCGTGCACCAGCACGTACTTGATTGCTCGGCGGTCAGCCTCGCGCAGCAGATCTGCGCCGCCATCGCTGACCCCGAAGACAAGATCGCCCTGGCGCACCGCGTCGAGGTCCTCGACGCGCGTGTATCCCGCCGCCTCGAAGACGGCCACAGCATCGTCCATGCGTTCGCGATTCGCGGCGCCGACGATCACCAGCGTCACAGGGTTTCTTTCAGACGGGCCGCCAGGCGTTCCGGGATGCCGAGCTTGACGATCTCGCCGACCGGCGCCTCTCGGATCGCCTGCACCGAGCCGAAGTGTCGCAGGAGCGCCCGCTTGCGGGCGGGACCGATCCCCTCCACCGAATCGAGCGGCGACGTGAGGGCCTTGCGGGCGCGGACCTTGCGGTGATGCGTGATCGCGAAGCGGTGCGCCTCATCGCGGATGCGCTGGACCAGGAACATACCCGGGGAGTTGCGCTCCTGGACGATCGGCTCTGCACGACCTGGCGCGAAGAGCTCCTCGCGTTCCTTGGCCAGCGCGAAAGTCGGGATGTCCGCGTAGCCCGCGGCCTCCATCACCTCGAGCGCGGCGCTGAGCTGGCCCTTCCCACCGTCGATGAGGATCAGGTCCGGGCGACTGGTGAAAGACCGATCGCCGACGCTCTCCGCCTCCTCGCGCCGCTGGGCGGACTCGAGGCGTTCGAGCCTCCGGCGGAGCACCTCTTGCAGCATCGCGAAGTCGTTCGGGCCCGGGGCGAACTTGATCCGGAAATGCCGGTAGTGGTCGTTGCGCGGCCGGCCGTCTTCGAAGACGACCATCGAACCGACCGCGGAGTCGCCCTGGATGTTCGAGATGTCGTAGCACTCGATGCGCTTGGGCGGACTCTCCAGGTCGAGCGCCTCGGCGAGAGCGGCGAGCATCGGCTCGGTGCGGCTGCGGTCGTAGTCGGCCTGGATCCGGATCTGCTCCAGCTCCTGCTTCGCCGTCTCGCCGAGCTGCGTGACGAGCGCGCGCAGCCGGCCGCGCTGCGGCACCTCGATCTCCACCGGCCTGCCGCGCTTCTCGCTCAACCATCCCTTGATGAGCTCGGGTTCCTCGACCGGCCCGGGCAGGATCACCGAACGCGGCACGTGCGTCGCGCTCGAGTAGTACTGCAGCATGAAGCCGCGCAGGAGCTCGGGCTCGGTGGCGTCGCCGGCGCCGTCCAGCGCATGGCCGTCGTGGCCGACCATCTTGCCCTGGCGTATGTACGCGACCTCGACATAGACGTCGTTTCCGCTGCGTGCGTAGGCGACGATGTCCTGGTCGTCGCGCCCGCGGGTCAGCACCTTCTGGCGGTCGGCGATGCGCTCGATGGACTGCAGCTGGTCGCGATACCGCGCGGCATTCTCGAAATCGAGGCGGTCGGCTGCTGACTCCATTCTGTCCTCGAGCTCGCGGCCGAGAAGGTCGGAGCGGCCTTCCATGAACAGCGCGACCTCATTGATGCGCGCCTTGTAGTCCTCAGAGCTGATTCGCCGCTCGCACGGTCCTGGACAGCGCTTGATGTGAAAGTCGAGGCAAACCTTGCCCTGCTTGAAGATCTCGTCGGAGCACGTGCGAAACGGAAGCAGCTGGCGGATGGATTTCACCGTGGACCGCAGCGACAGCGCCGACGTGTACGGGCCGAAGTACAGCGCGCCGTCGTTCTGGACGCGACGTGAGTAGTGGACGCGGGGAAAGGCCTCCGTGACCGGAAGCTTCAGGTAGAGATAGTTCTTGTCGTCCTTGAGCCGGATGTTGAATCGCGGGCGGTAGTTCTTGATGAGGTTGTTCTCGAGGACCAGGGCCTCGACCTCATTGGCCGTGGTGACGAACTCGAAGTCGTTGGCGCGCCGGATCAGCTCGGACACCCGCGCCGTGTCGGCGTAGCCAGGCGTGAAGTAGGAGCGCAGGCGGTCGCGCAGGCGCAGAGCTTTGCCGACGTAGATCACCTGGCTCTTGTTGTCGCGGAACATGTAGACGCCAGGGCTGTCGGGAACGGCCTGCAGCCGTCGCTTGATCGTGTCTTCGAGGGTTACCGCCATGCCTGTTAGCGATTCTAGGAAGCCGTAAACTCCGGTCAGTGAGCCAGACCCCACCGGCGGGGCAGCCTCAAACCCGGATTGCCGGGCAGGAGTCCGCGCCCGTGACCACGATTCCGCACACCCCGGAGCTTGCCGGCCGTGTGACGTCAACCGGCCGCACCAACACCATGGCCCTCATCAGTCTCATCGCCGGGGCGATTTCCGTTTTCGGCCACCTCGCCATTCCCGGTCTGGGCGGCGGCACGCTCGCGATCGTCGCCATCGCGACGGGCTTGATCGCGCGCGGCGAGATCAAGCGGTCAGGCGAGCAAGGCATGTGGATGGCCACGGTCGGCATCGTGCTGGGCGCCATTCACGTCGCCCTGATTGCCCTGATCGTCATCGTGGTGGTCGCCGCGGTGTTCTTCTTGGGGAGCTTCGCCCTACTCCATCACTAGAAGTGAATCCCGCGCATTAGGATTTGCGCCATGTCAGATCCGTCCGGTCCGCCAAACTCGCCCCCGCCACCACCCAACGTGGCCGCTCCCGGTCCGTACGCCTCGCCGCCTCCTCCGCCGGCCGGATATGCTCCACCGCCGCCCGGCCCTTACCAGCAGCCTGGCATGCCGCCGCCGGTCCTCCCCACCCGGGTCGGGGTGGGCGGCGCCGCGGGCATCATCAGTCAGTTCATGGGCGCCGCCGGCTGGTCGGTCCTGCTCGGGATCGTCACCATCGCCGTCCCGTTCATCTTCAACCGGATCTTCTTTTTCCTGCCGATCATCGGCTTCATCGCCGGCGTCCAGGCGATCCGGCGCGGACAGCTCATCGGCGGCATCGTCGGCCTGGTCCTGAACGCCATCGGTGGGCTGATCACGGCCCTGGGGTTGCTGTACGGCTAGCTCCGGCTAGCCCGAGATAAGGGCGAGGTCGCGAATCCCGAGGTCTGAGCAGCGCTGCCGCCAGGCCTCCGCATCGAGTTCCCCCCGCGCCAGGCGGTTGGCCTCGACAAACGGTTCCATGGTCTGGTCGCCGCGGCGCATCAGCACGGGTCGACCGGGCATCGACTCGGTCGTCCATCCGCTCGAGGCGAGCGCGCACGTCAGCGCGGCGCCGGCCAGCCCCACCCCGAGCATGCGCATCTGGTCCGGCGCCAGCTGCCGGCCCGCCGCGGACGCCTCCGACTGGCCGAGCTGGTTCGCGTAGCCGACCAGCTCGGGCAGCCAGCCGACGGTGTAGTCGCGCAGCAGGTGCGCCTGGCGCCGGACGCGGTCGACGTAGCCGGGCAACATCGCGTACGTGCCGGCGTCCTGCCACCGGATCTGCCGCAGCTGGACGCCGGGCCTCAGGATCCCGATCAGCAGGAACGGCTCGATGCCATCGATACCGTCGACGAGGGTCGATGCGGGCGCGGAGGCGCCGCCTTCAGCTGTGATGTCCGGCATCGCGGCCAGGGCTGCGATCCGCTGATTGTCAGGCGGGTGACTGTCGTAAGGGTCGCTGCGCGCCTGCGCAAGATGTTCCTCTGCCGCCTTTTCGACGGCGCCCTTGACGTCGGGCTCGCTGAGGAACCGCTGAAAGCCTTCCGCGATGGGCGGTTGGTAGCCGGATTCGACCAGGGGCACTACCTCCTGGCTCCAGTAGGCGCCCCACGCCACCGCGCCACGGGCGAGCGCCCGCAGGCCGCCGATCATCGACCGCGCTCCGAACGTCCGCGCCGCGAGCGCGTCGGCGCTCAGCTCCTGCTGCCGCGAGACGGCTTGCGTCACCCGCATGAACATGCGGCCGTACCAGAGGAATGGCAGCTGCAAAAGCGCGCTCTGCCGCGACGCGTTGCGGATCGCGCGCTCGATCGCCTCTCGCGTGCGATAGATCCACGGTCCAAGGCGCGTGTCGCCGCCGTGGTAGTGCCCAAATTCGTGCGCCAGCACGGCGCGCATCTCGTTCACGGACAGCACCTGCATCAGTGGAAGCCCTAGGACCATCACGCGCCGGCGTCCTCGCTGCAGCACGCCGGCGTTCATCTCGGGCGAGACGTAGACCTCAGCCGGCATCTCCTCGCCGACCGCCTGCGCCACCGACTGCAGCTCGGCGAAAAGTCTCGGCTGGCCGGCCGGATTGAGCAGTGGACCTGGAGGCTCGAACCGGCGCGGCCAGGGCACGATCGAGACAGCGATCACGACGATGCCGATCACACAGAACAAGAGCGCGCGACCGGGCACGCCAGGCTGGAAAAGGATGAAAGCCATCGCGGCCATGAGGCCGAGCGCAAGCGCGTAGAAACCGACGGTCAGCGCGATCGCGAGGACGGCTCGCTGTCTAAGGCTCATCTCGTGCAGGTATGACGAGTATGGGAAAGATCGCGGCGGCGGCGGTGAACGCGATCGCGACCCACAGCGCGCCTGTAAGCGACCAACCGATCAGGGGACCGGCGAGGGCCGAGCCCACGGGACCGCCGACGATGTTCAAAGAGACGGATACGGCGAAGGCGCGTCCGAATCTTCCGGGGTCGGTCCTTCGCTGTCGGAGGGTCAAGAACGCGATGTCGAATGGCGTTTCGACCAGGGCCACGACGACCAGGGCCGCGGCCACGACCACGACCGAATTCGCCATCGGTAGGGCCGCCATCCCGGCGGCCATGGCAAGAATCGATCCGACCATCAGCTGCCTTTCTCGCCCGCGGGTTCGGAGACGGCCCACGATCAAAGTCGAAACAAAACCCGCGGCCCCCACGGCGCCCCAGACATAACCGACGGTGGCCGGCCCTTGATGCAGGCGGCCGAGAAGAAGGACCGGAACAGCGATGACCAGGCATCCCCAGCCGACGCCAAACGCAAAAAACGTCAGGGCGAGACCGGCCAGAGTCCGATTACGCAGCACGTAGACGAGACCCGACCACGCTTCCTCGAGCACGCCGGCACCACGTTGCCTCGGCCCAGGGTCGTGCACCCCGACGACGGCGACACCGGCGAGCGCAAACAGCGAGGCGGTTGCGGCGAGCGCCCACTCCGGCCCGGTGAACGCGACCAGAACTCCCGCGAGCGGCGCGCCGATCACCGACGCCAGCACGTGGCTGCTGCTGTCCAGCGCGTTCGCTCTTTCCCAGAGATGACCCGGCACGAGGGTTGGGAAAATCGAGCGTGCGCCGGCCGCGCTCAAAGGTCCGGTCAGAGACGCCGCCACGCAGATCGCAAGGAGAAGCGCCGGCTGCAAGCGGTGGCCGGCGGACAGGCTCGCGATCAAGAAAAAGGTTGTCGCGACGACCAAGTAGTCCACCGTGATCAGACGAGCCTTTCCGTAGCGGTCGAGCAAGGCGCCCGCGATCGGTGAGAGAAGCAGTCCGGGGAAGATCAGCAGGAAGGTGGCGGCGCCGGCCAGCTGGGGGGAGTGGTATCGCGCCAGGACGAAAAGGACAAAAGCGACGGTCAACATCTGGCCCGCGATGCGGCCGAGGAAGAGGCTTACGACAAGACGCGGGAAGCCCTCGACGCGCATGAGCGCGCCGTAACCGAGCTCGGCCGGCGACTCAGGCTGCTGGTTCAGCCGACCGCGACGCGCGTGCGCCGCGAGCGCGGGGCGCCGTTCGACGAGACCGCGGACTTCCTGGCCTTCGCTGCTTTCGCCAGCGGCGCGCGCAGGTACTGGCCCGTCGCCGAATCGCGATTCCCCGTCAGCTGTTCGGGCGTGCCCTCGGCGATCACGAAGCCACCCTTCTCGCCGCCCTCGGGGCCGAGGTCGATCACCCAGTCCGCGGTCTTCAGCACATCGAGGTTGTGCTCGATCACGACCACGGTGTTGCCGTGCTCGACCAGCCGGTGCAAGACCGCAAGCAGCCGCTCGACGTCTGCGTAGTGAAGGCCCGTCGTCGGCTCGTCCAGCAGGTAGAGGGTGCGCCCGGTGTCCCGACGCGAGAGCTCGGCCGAGAGCTTCACCCTCTGCGCCTCACCACCCGACAGCTGCGTCGCCGGCTGGCCCAGCCGGATGTAGCCAAGACCCACGTCGTGCAGGGTGCGCAGCTTGGTCTTGATCGACGGTACGTTCTCGAAAATGTCGAGCGCCTCGTCGACCGTCATCTCGAGGACGTCCGCGATGGAGTGGCCGCGGAACTTGACCTCCTGCACCTCGCGCGAGTAGCGCGTGCCGTGGCATACCTCGCAGGGCACATACACGTCGGGCAGGAACTGCATCTCGATCTGGATGATGCCGTCGCCCTGGCACGCCTCGCAGCGGCCGCCCTTCACGTTGAAGCTGAATCGCCCCGGCTTGTAGCCACGCATCTTCGCCTCCGGCATGCTCGCGAACAGGTCGCGGATGTGCGTGAACATCCCGGTGTAGGTCGCGGGGTTGCTGCGCGGCGTGCGGCCGATGGGTGACTGGTCGATGTCGATCGCCTTGTCCAGGTGGTCGAGGCCCTCGACGGCCCGATGCGGTCCGGGGCGCTCCTTGGCGCGGTAGAAGTGCTGCGCCACCTTCCGGCTGAGGATATCGGTGACAAGCGACGACTTGCCCGAGCCGCTCACGCCCGACACCCCGACAAATGTGCCGAGAGGGATGGCGACGTCGATGTCCTTCAGGTTGTTGGCCTGGGCGCCGCGGATGACGAGATTCTTGCCGTTGCCCTTGCGCCGCTGCCGGGGGACCGGGATCATACGGTCGCCGCGCAGGTACGCGGCCGTGATCGAGTGCGGGTCGCGGAGGACCTTGTCCACGGGACCGGCCGCCACGATCTCTCCCCCATGCTCGCCCGCAGCCGGCCCGATGTCGACCATGTAGTCCGCCGAGCGAATCGTCTCCTCGTCGTGCTCGACCACGATCAGGGTGTTGCCCAGGTCGCGCAGGCCGAGCAGCGTGTTGATCAGGCGCTTGTTGTCCCGTTGGTGAAGGCCGATGGAGGGCTCGTCGAGGATGTAGAGCACACCCATCAGCTTCGAGCCGATCTGCGTCGCCAACCGGATGCGCTGCGACTCGCCTCCGCTCAAGGTGTTCGCCGCCCGCTCGATGGTCAGGTAGTCGAGGCCGACGTCGATCATGAACTGGAGCCGCTCCCGGATCTCCTTCATGATCTGGCGCGCGATCAGCTGCTCTCGCTCGGTCAGCTCGAGGTTGTCAAAGAACGCGATCGACGTGCTGATCGACAACGCCGAGACATCCGCGATGTTGCGGCCCGACACGGTCACCGCGAGGGATTCCGGCTTGAGTCTCTGCCCTTTGCAGGCGGGGCAGGGCTTGTCCGACATGTAGCGCTCGAGCTCCGCCTTCAGGTACTCGGACTGGGTCTCCTCGTAGCGGCGCTGCAGGTTGGCCACCACGCCCTCGAACGGCGCCTCGTACCAACGCGAGTGGCCGTACTGGTTCTTGTAGCCGAACCGAATCTTCTTCTCGCCGGTTCCGTTCAGGAGCAGGTCGCGCTGCTGCTTCGGCAGCTTCGACCACGGCCTGTCCATATCGATGCCGACGTACTTGCTGACCGACTCGAGCAGCTCGGGATAAAAGAACTGCGACTTGCTCCACGCCGCGATCGCACCCTCGCGCAGCGACAGCGACGGATCCGGCACGATCAGGTCTCCATCGACGACCAGCTGCGAGCCGAGCCCCGTGCACACCGGGCACGCCCCGTGCGGGTTGTTGAAGGAGAAGTTGCGCGGTTCTGGCTCCGGCACGTTCGTCCCGTCGTACGGACACGCGTAGTCCTGCGACATCTGGATCTCATCGCCTTCATTCGGGACGATGATCACCGCGCCGCCGCCCAGCCTCGCCGCCGTCTCGATCGAGTCGACCAACCGCGTCCGCTGCTCCGGCCCGACCACGATGCGGTCGACCACGACCTGGATGTCGTGCTTCTTGTTCTTGTCCATCGGGATCTGCTCGCCGATCTCGTAGAGGCTGCCGTCGACCCGGACGCGGACGAAACCCGACTTGCGCACGTCGTCGATCAACGACCGGTACTCGCCTTTGCGGCCTTTGACCACAGGACCCAGCACCATCACGCGCATCCCCTTGGGCAGCTTTTCCACGTGGTCCGCCATCTGCTCCACTGTCTGGCGACGCACCTCCCGGCCGCAGACGGGACAGTGGGGGTGTCCCACCCGCGCGTAGAGCAGGCGCAGGTAGTCGTAGACCTCGGTCACGGTGCCGACGGTCGACCGCGGGTTCTTCGAGGTTCCCTTCTGGTCGATCGAGATCGCGGGCGAAAGGCCTTCGATGATGTCGACGTCCGGCTTTTCCATCTGCCCGAGGAACTGCCGGGCGTACGCGGACAACGACTCGACGTAGCGGCGCTGCCCCTCCGCATAGATCGTGTCGAACGCGAGTGACGATTTGCCCGACCCGGACAGGCCGGTGAAGACGACGAGCTTGTCCCGCGGGATGGACAGCGTGACGTTCTTCAGGTTGTGCTCGCGCGCGCCGCGGATGGTGATCTGGTCAGTCGGCATTCAGGGGACCTTCGGTTATTCCTTTTCTCTCGTCATCGCAAACGTTCCGCTGGCGCTGGCGACCAGGCGGCCGCCCAAACCTTCGACCCGGCACTCGGTGACCGCGGTCCGGCGTCCGGCGTGGACGACCCGGCCGGTCGCCCGCAGCGTCTCGCCCACTTTGGCCGCCGAGATGAAGGTCAGCTTCAGGTCGAAGCTCATCGCGCGCACCACGCCAGGCTTGATGGTGTGCAACGCGCGGCCCATCGCGGAGTCGGCCAGCGCACTGATCATGCCACCGTGGACGAAACCGGCGCTGTTGGCCATGTCTTCCGAGGCCGTCATCTCGAGCGTCGCGGCGCCCTCCTCCAGCTCGATCTGCCGCAGTCCCAGCCACGTCCACGCGGGTGAGACGAATGTCCCCACCCGGCCCTTCGGGCCCCGCTCGCCGGCGAGCGGGGAGGGACGCCGGCTACTCACGGCCCTGGCCCTCCGGCACGGGCATGCACGTCGAGGAGGCCCGGGCGACGAGGCGCCCTTGCTCGTCGAGCACGTCCGCCTCGCTGAAGAGGAGTGTCTGCCGCATGTCGATCACCCGGCCGACGGCGCGCAGTCGCCCCTCGATGGCCGGCCGCAGGAAATTGATCTTGAGCTCGATCGTCGTGTTCCACATGCCGTCTTCCTGCAGCGTGGCCAGGGACATGCCCATGGCGGCGTCGGCGATCTGGGTGATCACCCCGCCCTGGACCACCCCGCCGCCGTGGCGATGCTGCGGGCCGGCGATGAGCTCCAGGACCACCCGCCCCGGCTCGGCCTCGGTGATGCGAGCGCCCAGGGTCTCCATCCAACCCGCCGGCGGCGCGGCCAGGAGCTGCTGCGCACGCCGGACATTTTGAACACGTTCGTTTTGTCTTGACTTGGGCGCAAGATTCATCTAGGCTCAGAGTTGAACATGTTCAAATCCATATCTGAACTGGGGTGATAAACATGAACCTGCAGCTGATCGACTACTGCATCTACATCGGGGCCAGCGTGCTCTTGACCATCTGGGTCGGGGATACTCTCCATCGCAACGGACGGCCCTTCCTCGTCTCTGTGTTCAAAGAGGATGGCCTGGCCGATTCCGTGAACCGTCTTTTGGTCATCGGTTTCTATCTCGTCAACTTCGGTGCGGCCGCGATCCTGATCAACACCGGCGGCCTGCCCGCGACGGTCGCCGATATGCTGAAGCAGACGGTGACGCGAGTCGGCGTCGTCCTTCTCGTGCTTGGCTTCATGCACTTCAACAACCTGCTCGTCCTGCACGTCATCCGCAGGCCGCTTCGCCAGAAGCCCCTCCCCCCGATCAACTACAACCCCTACCAGCAGGCGCCGGGAGCCTAGGTCGTCAGATTGGCCATCGCTCCCCCCAAAACCCGTCGTGGAGAGACCTCGAGGGCGGTGATCCTGAGCGCCGCCCTCGACCTCTTCCAGGAGCGTGGTTACGAGGCCACGACGATGCGAGCGATCGCCGACCGCGCGGGCGTATCGCTTGGCGGCTCGTATCACTACTTCCCGTCCAAGGAGCACCTGGTCCTCGAGTTCTACCGTCACACCCACGAGCTCCACGCCGCGGCGATCGCGCCGTTGCTGAGGAGGGAGAAGGACCTCGCGACGCGCCTGCGCGGAACCATCCGTGCGGTGGTCGTCACGTGCGAGCCTTTTCACACGGTCGCTGGTTCGATCTTCAGCACGGTCGCCAATCCTGCCAGCCCGCTCAACCCGTTCGGCGGGGCCGCCAGGCCGCTGCGCGACGAGGTGGTCGAGCTCTACTCCGAGGTGGTCCGCGGTTCGAACGCGCGGATCCCGGCAGACATCGCGGAGATGCTGCCGCTCACGCTCTGGCTCTACCAGATGGGCATCCTGTACTTCTGGATCTTCGATCAATCGCCGGGACGGCTCCGCACGCTCGAGGTGATCGACGAGACGACCGACCTGATCGTGCGGCTGATCGGCCTGGCCAACCTTCCAGTCCTCCGCGGATCGCGCCGCCGCATCCTCTCCCTCATGAGGGGCATCATCGAAGGCTAGGGACCGCGGCGTGATTTTCTCCAGTTGCGGACCATCGTCTTCGCCTTCGGCGCGGCGGCGATGGCCAGCGCCACGTCGCCGTCGTCCTCTTTCGCCTCGTCTTCGCCCGACAGGCGCCGCCGCAGGGCGATGATGCGGTCGCGCACGCGCGCCGCGTCTTCAAACTGCAGCTCCTTGGAGAGCCGGCGCATCTCCTTCTCCAGGTCACGCACGATGGCCAGCAGGTCTTCGCGGGG
>WNFW01000953.1_pt1 | contig 19250 bp, 15 predicted proteins | sample 5400131 | NCBI WGS metagenome assembly WNFW01 (sample SAMN13153362, study PRJNA577476) | soil metagenome | isolation source: 20 cm soil or saprolite under grassland replicate 1 | place: USA:California | collected 2016-06-15 | reverse complement strand
GTCATCGCGCTGACCAGGATCATGTTCGCATATTCGCCGAGATAGAACAGGGCGAAGGCCATCGCCGAATACTCGACGAAGTAGCCGGCCACGAGCTCCGATTCGCCTTCCGGCAGGTCGAACGGCGCGCGGTTTGTCTCGGCAAGCCCCGAAACGAAGAAGATGACCGCCATCGGCAAAAGCGGGAACACAAACCAGACATGGCGCTGCGCGACCACGATATCGCTCAGGTTCAGCGAGCCGGCGCAGAGCAGCACCGTGACGAGAACAAAGCCGATCGAGACTTCGTATGACACCATCTGCGCCGCCGAGCGCAGCGCACCGAGGAAGGCATAGCGCGAATTCGAGGCCCAGCCGGCCATGATGATGCCGTAGACCCCCAGCGAGCTGATCGCGAAGAGGTAAAGGATCCCAACATTGATATTGGCGACGGCAGCACCGTAATCGAATGGGATCACCGCCCAGGCGACGAGAGCCAGCGTGAAGGTCAGGATCGGTGCGGCAATAAAGACGACGCGGTTGGCCCCGCTCGGAACCACCGTCTCCTTCATCAAGAGTTTCAGGCCATCGGCAATCGGCTGGAGCAGCCCGAATGGCCCGACGACGTTCGGCCCTTTGCGCAATTGCGAATAAGCCAGAACCTTGCGCTCGGCATAGGTGTAGTAGGCGACAAGGAGCAGCAAGGGCACGATTATCGCCAGGATCTCGCCGATGATGATCGCCGTCGGCAGCGCGTAGCCGGTCCAGAAGCTAGCCATGCGTGCCGGTCCGCGGCTGGGTTTCCGGGTTGCCGCCGAACAATTCGCTACATTGCGCCATTGTCGGGCTGGCGCGGCTGATCGGGTCAGTCCGGTAGAAATCGGCGACCGGATAGGCGAACGGCTCAGACCCGACCGGTCCCGTCTCGCCGAACGCGCCCCAGGGTGCCGGCGCGATGTGATCGATGTCACCGAACACGGGATGGGCGGCGCACATCATGTGGCGCAACTCGGAAAGCGAGTCGAAGGACAATGGCCGGCGGAGCGCACCGGAGAGCGCCCGCAGGATCGCCCAGTCCTCGCGCGCCTCGCCCGGCGGAAACACGGCCTTTCGGGCGAGCTGAACCCGGCCCTCGGTGTTGACGTAGATCGCGTCTTTCTCCGTGTAGGCACAGCCGGGCAGCACGACATCGGCGCGGGCGGCGCCGCGATCCCCGTGGTGACCCTGATAGACTACAAAGGCCAAACCGGTGTCCGGGAGGTCGATCTCGTCGGCCCCGAGCACATAGAGCAGCTCGATCGCGCCCGACCGGCAGCCTTCCAGAATCCCGGCCACATCGCGGCCGCCGGGCCCCGGTACGAAGCCGAGATCGAGACCGCCGACCCGCGCTGCGGCGCGGTGCAGCACGTTGAAGCCGTTCCATTCCGGCCGGATCATGCCAAACGTCTCGGCGATGGCCCGACCGGCACCAAGAACGCGAGCGCCATCGAGCCGGGCGAGCGCCCCCTGCCCCAAGACGATCATCGGCGCCTTCGCAGCGCGCAGCACCTCGGCCCAAGCGCCTTCGCCGCGCGCCACGGCGTTCAATGCCTCACCGCCTTCGCCGAGTCTCTCGACCGGGAAGGTCAGGTCGTGCGCGGGGCCAATCGCCGCGACGCGGAAACCGCCCCGCAGGTAGCGCTTGCGCAAACGCGCATTGACGAGCGGGGCTTCCCAGCGCGGGTTGGCGCCGACGAGCAGGCAGACATCGGCGCGTTCGATGCCGGCGATCGTCGTGTTGAACAGATAGCCGGCGCGGCAACCGGGATCGAGGCGCGCACCATCCTGGCGGCAATCGAGACTGGTCGCGCCAAGGCCCGTGAGCAATTCCTTCAGCGCGTACATCGCCTCCGCGTCGCAAAGATCGCCGGCGATCGCGGCGATGCGCTCGCCCGGCGCTCCTTTCAGGCGATCGGCAACGAGATCGAGCGCCTCCTGCCACTCGGCCTCGACCAGCTTGCCATTGCGCCGGACATAAGGCCGGTCCAGCCGGCGCCGCACGAGCCCGTCGATCGCAAAGCGGGTCTTGTCCGAGATCCACTCCTCATTGACGTCCTCGTGGAGGCGCGGCAGCACACGCAGGATCTGCGCGCCGCGGGAATCGATGCGGATGTTGCTGCCGACCGCGTCGAGGACGTCGACCGACTCTGTCTTGCGCAACTCCCACGGCCGCGCGACATAGGAGTAAGGCTTCGAGGTCAACGCGCCGACCGGGCACAAATCAATGATATTACCGGATAATTCCGAGCCGAGCGCCTTCTCGATATAGGTCGTGATCTCCATCACCTCGCCGCGCCCGGTCGCACCCAATTCCTCGACCCCGGCGATCTCAGTCAGGAAGCGGATGCAGCGGGTGCAGTGGATGCACCGGTTCATGCTCGTCGCGACCAGAGGCCCCAAATCCTTGTCGCGCACCGCGCGCTTGTTTTCCTCGAAACGGCCGCGGTCGAAGCCGTAGGCCATCGCCTGGTCCTGCAGATCGCACTCGCCGCCCTGATCGCAGATCGGGCAATCGAGCGGATGATTGATCAGCAGCATCTCCATAACGCCGCGGCGCGCTTTGATGGCAGTCGGTGAGCTCGTGTGAATGATGTTGCCGTCGGCAACCGGCATCGCACAGGACGCCACAGGTTTCGGGGATCGCTCAACTTCGACGAGGCACATCCGGCAGTTGCCGGCGATCATTAGCCGCTCGTGGTAGCAGAAATGCGGGATCTCGACGCCGGCTTGCTGGCAGGCCTGCAGGATCGTCGTGCCCGGCGTGACTTCGATCTCCTGCCCGTCGATCGTTACTTTGGGCATGCGCTATCTCACTCCGCAGCCTTCCGCGACGCGGCCGCGCGGTACTCTTGGATGCGCCGCTCCATCTCCGGACGGAAATGACGGATGAGGCCCTGTACCGGCCACATGGCGCCGTCCGCCAAAGCGCAGATCGTGTGACCTTCGATCTCCTTTGTCACCTCATACAGCATATCGATCTCGGCGACCGAGGCGTTGCCGGCGACCATGCGCTCCATGACCCGCCAGACCCAGCCGGCGCCTTCGCGGCAGGGCGTGCACTGACCGCAGCTCTCATGCTTGTAGAATTGCGACAGGCGAGCGATCGCCCGCACGATGTCGGTCGATTTGTCCATGACGATGACCGCGGCGGTGCCGAGCCCGCTCTTCTCGGCGACGAGGCTGTCGAAATCCATCAGCACGTTGTCGCAGGTCGACGCCGGCAGGCAGGGCGTCGAGGAGCCGCCCGGAATGACGGAAAGCAGATTGTCCCAGCCGCCGCGAACTCCGCCGGCATGGCGCTCGATCAGCTCGCGCAGCGGGATCGACATCGCCTCTTCGACATTGCACGGCTGCTCGACGTGCCCCGAGATGCAGAAGATCTTGGTGCCGGTGTTGCGCGGCCGGCCGATGCTGGCGAACCACGCCGCGCCGCGCTTCAGGATCGCGGGCGCGGTCGCGATCGTCTCGACATTGTTGACGGTCGACGGACAGCCATAAAGCCCGACAGCCGCCGGAAAGGGCGGCTTCAACCGCGGCATGCCCTTCTTGCCTTCGAGGCTTTCGAGGAGCGCCGTTTCCTCGCCGCAAATGTAGGCGCCGGCGCCGCGGTGCAGATAAACCTCGACGTCATAGCCGGAGCCGCAGGCATTCTTGCCGATCAGCCCGGCGGCATAGGATTCCTCGATTGCCGTCTGAAGGTGCTGCGCCTCGTTATAGAACTCGCCGCGGATATAGATGTAGACGGCGGTGCATCCCATGCCGGCACCGGCCAGCACGCAGCCTTCCAATAATTTGTGCGGCTCGTTGCGTAGGATGTCGCGGTCCTTGCAGGTGCCCGGCTCGCTCTCATCGGCATTGACGACGAGATAGCAGGGCCGGTCGCTCTCCTTCGGCATGAAGGACCATTTGAGGCCGGTCGGAAAGCCGGCGCCGCCACGGCCGCGCAACCCGGATTCCTTGACCTCGTTGACGATCCAATCGCGGCCTTTGAGGATGACCTCGCGCGTGCCCTCCCAGTCGCCGCGCTGGCGGGCACCGGCGAGGCGCCAATCGTGGTCGCCGTACAGATTGGTGAAGACCCGGTCGCGATCAGCGAGCATCGTCGCTCCCTCTGGCGTCGGCCGCGGTCGCTGGTACCTCGGTCAGCGTCGTCTTGCCGCCGACCGGCGCCGAGCCGTGCCGCCCGATGACCGAGCCGGGCGGCGGCGGCGAGCCGGCGCGCAAGGCGTCGATCAGCGCCTCCGTCGAGGGCCCGTCGAGGTCCTCATAAAAATCGTCGTTGACCTGGAGGACCGGCGCGTTGACGCAGGCGCCGAGGCATTCGACCTCGATCATCGAGAACAGGCCGTCTTCGGTCTTGCCGCCAATGCCGATGCCAAGCTTTTTCTCGCACGCGGCGACGACCGCGTCCGAGCCGCGCAGCCAGCACGGGGTCGTCGTGCAGACCTGCAGCAGATAGCGCCCGACCGGCCGCGAATTGAACATCGTGTAGAAGGTCGCAACCTCGTAGACGCGGATCGGCGCCACGCCGAGCAGGCCCGCGACGTAATCCATCGCGGCCCGCGGCACCCAACCGCCCATTTGGCGCTGCGCCAGATCGAGCAGGGGCAGAACCGCGCTGGCCTCGCGGCCCGGCGGATATTTCGCGATATGGGCGCGGGCGCGCTCAACGTTCACGGGCGTGAATTCGAATGTGTCCGGCTGCTGGACCGGAGGCCCCTCGGTCGTGTTCACCGGTCAATCTCGCCGAACACAATGTCCATCGAGCCGATGATCGCCACCAGATCGGCCAGCATGTGGCCGCGCGACATGAACTCGGTGGCCTGCAGAAAGGCGAAGCCCGGCGCGCGGATCTTGCAGCGGTACGGCCGGTTGGCGCCGTCAGACACGAGATAGACGCCGAACTCGCCTTTCGGCGCCTCGACGACCGTGTAGGTCTCGCCGGCCGGGACGTGGTAGCCCTCGGTGTACAGCTTGAAGTGATGGATCAGGGCTTCCATCGACTGCTTCATCTCGGCGCGCGGCGGCGGCGCCACCTTGCGGTCGTTGACCTTGACCGGCCCCGCCGGCATCTGCTGCAGCGCCTGGCGGATGATGCGCAACGATTGCCGCATCTCCTCGACGCGCACCAAATAGCGGTCGTAGCAATCGCCGTTGCGCCCGATCGGCACGTCGAAATCGATCTTGTCGTAGACGTCGTAGGGTTGCGCCCGGCGCAGATCCCAAGCCACCCCCGAGCCGCGCAGCATTGGCCCGGAGAACCCCCAATCGGCGGCCTCCTTGGCGCTGACGATGCCGATATTGACGGTGCGCTGCTTGAAGATGCGGTTATCGGTCAGCAGCCGCTCGATGTCGTCGACCGTCTTCGGGAAGGTGTCGCAGAACGCCAGGATGTCGTCGACGAGCCCGGCAGGCAGGTCCATATGCACGCCGCCTGGCCGGAAATAATTGGCGTGCAGCCGCGCGCCCGAGGCCCGCTCGTAGAACTCCATGAGCCGCTCGCGTTCCTCGAAGCCCCAGAGGAACGGCGTGATCGCGCCGACATCGAGCGCGAAGGCGCAAATGTTGAGCAGGTGGTTCAGGATGCGGGTGATCTCGGCGAACAGCACGCGGATGTATTGCCCGCGCAGCGGCGGTTCGATGCCCATCAGCTTCTCGACCGCCAGCGCGAAGGCGTGCTCCTGGCACATCGGCGAGACGTAATCGAGCCGATCGAAATAGGGGATCGCCTGCAGATAGGTTTTGTATTCGATCAGCTTTTCGGTGCCGCGGTGCAGGAGACCGATATGAGGGTCGGCGCGCTCGATGACCTCGCCGTCCATCTCGAGCACCAGCCGCATGACGCCATGCGCTGCGGGGTGCTGCGGTCCGAAATTCATCGTGAAATTCCGGATCTGCGGCGCCCCGGCAAGCTCGCCCCCCGGATCTCCGGCCGGTGGCTGAGCGGTCAGGCGGTCGCTCATGCCGCGCCCCCGGCGGACGGCGCCTCGTCCGGGCCGGAGGCCTTCTCATCACCCGGCAAAATCTTGTCCATGCCCTCCCAGGGGGAGATGAAATCGAAGCTGCGAAATTCCTGCTTCAGCCGGACCGGCTCGTAAACCACCCGCTTCTGGTCGTCGTCGTATCTCAATTCGACAAAGCCGGTCAGCGGGAAATCCTTGCGCAAGGGATGCCCTTCGAAACCGTAATCCGTCAGGATGCGGCGCAGATCCGGGTGGTCGCTGAAAAAGATGCCGAACAGGTCCCAGGCCTCGCGCTCCCACCAGCCGGCAGAGCTGTAGAGAGCCGTTGCCGAGGCCACCGGCTGCTCCTCATCGGTTTCGAGCGTCAACCGGATGCGCTGATTGTGGGTGAGGCTAAGCAGATTGTAGACAACATCGAAGCGCTGCGGCCGGTCGGGATAGTCGACGCCGCAAATATCGCAGAGGACGCTGAACCGGCATTTCGGGTCGTCGCGCAAAAAGCGCAGCATTTCGAGCACTGCTTCGCGCTTGATGCGGCAGGTTAATTCACTGTGGCGGATGTCGCAGGACAACACCGCCTCCGGGAGCGCGGCCGAGACGTGGACGGACAGGGCTTTGAGGTTGTCGTCCATCGCCGCTCTCAACGCTGGAAGCGGCGGGAGCGCTTGATCTTCTTCTGCAACAGCAGGACGCCGTAAAGCAGCGCTTCGGCAGTGGGCGGACAACCCGGGACATAGATGTCGACCGGCACGACACGGTCGCAGCCGCGCACCACGGAATAGGAATAGTGGTAATAGCCGCCGCCATTGGCGCAGGAGCCCATCGAGATCACCCAGCGCGGCTCGGCCATCTGGTCGTAAACCTTGCGCAGGGCGGGCGCCATTTTGTTGCACAGCGTGCCGGCGACGATCATCACATCGGATTGCCGCGGGCTCGGCCGGAACACGACGCCAAAGCGGTCGAGATCGTAGCGGGCGGCACCGGTGTGCATCATCTCGACCGCGCAGCAGGCGAGTCCAAAGGTCATCGGCCAGAGCGAACCGCTACGCGCCCAATTCACCAGCGCATCGACGTTCGACAGGATAAAGCCGCGGTCCTCGATCTCCTCGGTCGCGGCGCGCAGCAGCAGATCCTGCTGGGGGCCGGGGGAAATGACGCGGTTGGGGGGCTCTATCACTCCCATTCGAGCGCCCCTTTCATCCATTCATAGATAAAGCCGATCGTCAGCACGCCGAGAAATACGACCATCGACCAGAAGCCGTACACGCCGATATCGCCGAGCGCGACGGCCCACGGAAACAGGAATGCGACCTCAAGATCAAAGATGATGAACAGGATCGCAACGAGGTAATACCGGACATCGAAGCGGACCCGCGCGTCCTCAAACGGATCGAAGCCGCATTCATAGGGGGACAGCTTCTCGGAATTGGGCTGTTGGCGAGCGAGCAGGAACGAGGCCCCCACCATCGCCACCGCAATCGCGCCGGCAATCGCGAGAAACACCAGGATCGGCAGATACTCGCTGAGCAGGTCTTCCATCACGCCTTCGTTGGCGTCATCGCGGCCGAAGCGCGATGCGCGCACGAGCCTCTGTCAACACGCTTGCAACACCGCCGGACCAAGCTGGACAGATACGGATCCCGAATGTATCCGGTTAGCCCGTCCCATGCGCCCGCAACATGCGAGCGATGGCGGGAGCGACGGGACTCGAACCCGCGACCTCCGGCGTGACAGGCCGGCGCTCTAACCAACTGAGCTACGCCCCCGCGACGCGATCGCGGCGACACCTCCTAGCTAGGCGCTCCAGGGGTGTCAAGCAACTCCCCGGTCGCATTGCTGCGATCGAGGCGACTGATTTCGCGAAATGATGCAGGCAGGCCCCTGAACGATGCGCGCACTGTCCGGCCGGTCCGTCCTTCCATCGTGATTTTGCTCGGGTCGGCGGGCAGAGAATGCCAAGGGTTGGTGGGCGATGAGGGACTCGAACCCCCGACCCCCTCGGTGTAAACGAGATGCTCTACCAGCTGAGCTAATCGCCCTGAACCGCTCACTTCGCCCCAGTCGCCTCGGGCATTGCGCCGTCGAGTGAGGCGGATGAGCACAGGGCCGCGAGCGCGGCCCGCACGCCCTCAGTTGAGTTCGTCGCGCAACCGTTTGCCGGCTTTGAACTTGGCTTGCTTCGACGCGGCAATCTGAATCTTTTCGCCGGTGCGGGGATTGCGGCCTTCCGAGGCGGCCCGGCTAGCCACAGAGAAGGTGCCAAACCCGACCAAACGGACTTCGGTGCCCCCCTTCAACGCATCGGTAATTGAGTCAAATACCGCATCGACCGCCTTGTTGGCCGCCGATTTCGATAGGTCCGCCTTACCGGCAACGGCATCAACGAGCTCGTTTCTATTCACGTGTTGCCCCCTAAGCGAGATGCAGGATGGTTGGAGGAAAATTTGCGCGGCGAGTTTAGAGCGCCCCCCCAGACGGGTCAACGCCGCGGCCCCGCAGAAATGCGGGTTTTTTCAATTGTTCCCGGCCGTTGTCGCGTGCCGCCCCTGTCAAAAAGCGGCACGCGACCCGGTCAACCAATGAACATCAATGCGTTAGCACGCCCGAACGCTCTTCGCCCGACGCGGGAATAACCGGCGGCGGTTCGGACTCTTCCTCCCACGCGATCGGCGTGAGCGGTTTGGCGAGCGCGTGCGCGAGCAACTCGTCGACCGTGTGCACCGGAATGATCTTCAATCCGCGCTTCACATTGTCCGGGATCTCCGCGAGATCCTTCTCGTTCTCGCCCGGGATCAGCACGGCCTTCAACCCGCCGCGCAAGGCTGCAAGCAGCTTCTCCTTCAGCCCGCCGATCGGCAGCACGCGCCCGCGCAGCGTGATCTCGCCGGTCATCGCAATGTCGCGTTTGACCGCGATGCCTGTCAGTACCGAGACGATCGAGGTCACCATGCCGACGCCGGCAGAAGGACCGTCCTTCGGCGTCGCGCCTTCCGGCACGTGGACGTGGATATCCTTCTTCTCAAAGATCTGCGGCCGGATGCCGAAGGCGTGGCTGCGCGCCTTGACGTAGCTTTCGGCCGCCTGCACCGACTCCTTCATGACATCGCCGAGCTTGCCCGTCGCCGTGACACGGCCCTTCCCAGGCAGTGTGACGGCCTCAATCGTTAACAACTCTCCCCCGACCTCGGTCCACGCAAGACCGGTCGTCACGCCGACCATGTCCTCGCTTTCGGCTTCGCCGAAGCGGAAGCGGCGAACGCCGGCGTATTTGTCGAGGTTGCGGCGCGTCACGCTGACCCGATCGGACTTCTTCATCAGAATGTCCTTGATCGCCTTGCGGGTCAGATTGGCGATCTCGCGCTCAAGGTTCCGGACGCCGGCCTCGCGCGTGTAGTAGCGGATCAGATCGCGGAGCGCGTCTTCGCTGATGCTCCACTCGCCCTTTTTCAGGCCGTGCGCCTTGATCTGTTTCGGGATCAGGTGGCGTTTGCCGATCTCGACCTTCTCGTCCTCGGTATAGCCGGGGAGCCGGATGATCTCCATGCGGTCCATCAGCGGCTGCGGCATGCGCAGCGTGTTGGCCGTCGTGACGAACAGTACGTCGGACAGGTCGTAATCGACCTCGAGGTAATGGTCGTTGAAGCTCGAGTTCTGCTCCGGATCGAGCACCTCGAGCAGCGCCGATGAAGGATCGCCGCGCCAGTCGGCGCCGAGCTTGTCGACCTCGTCGAGCAGGAACAACGGGTTCGACGATTTGGCCTTCTTCATGCCCTGCAGGATCTTGCCGGGCATCGAGCCGATATAAGTGCGCCGGTGGCCGCGGATCTCCGCCTCGTCGCGCACGCCGCCAAGCGACATCCGCACGAAGTTGCGCCCCGTCGCGCGCGCGACCGACTTGCCGAGCGAGGTTTTGCCGACGCCGGGCGGGCCGACCAGACACAGGATCGGCCCCTTCATTTTCTTGATGCGCTGCTGGACCGCGAGATATTCAAGGATCCGCTCCTTGACCTTCTCGAGCCCGAAATGATCGGCATTAAGCACCCGCTCGGCGCCCTTGATGTCGCGCTTGATCTTGGAGCGCTTGTGCCACGGCAGTGACAGCATCCAGTCGAGATAATTGCGGACGACGGTCGCCTCCGCGGACATCGGGCTCATGCTGCGCAGCTTCTTCAGCTCCGCCATAGCCTTGTCGCGGGCCTCTTTCGTGAACTTGGTCTTGTTGATTTTGTCCTCGAGCTCGGCCATCTCGTCGCGGCCGTCCTCGCCCTCGCCCAGCTCCTTCTGGATCGCCTTGAGCTGTTCGTTGAGGTAGTACTCGCGCTGCGTCTTCTCCATCTGACGCTTGACGCGATTGCGGATCCGCTTCTCGACCTGAAGGACGCCGATCTCGCCCTCCATGTAGCCGAACACCTTTTCGAGCCGCTCGGATACGACCTCGGTTTCGAGGAGCTCCTGCTTTTCGGGGATCTTCAGGCTGAGATGCGAAGCGACTGTATCGGCCAGCTTGCCTGGATCCTCGATCTGATTGATCGAGACCAGCACCTCCGGCGGGATCTTTTTGTTGAGCTTGATGTACTGCTCGAACTGCGCGACGACCGTGCGCGCGAGCGCCTCGATCTCCTGATGCTGCCCGGGCTTCTCGCCGACAACTTCGGCATGCGCCTGGAAGAATGCCTCGTGTTCCGTAAAGCGGACGATGCGCGCGCGCTGACCGCCCTCGACCAGCACCTTGACGGTGCCGTCCGGGAGTTTCAGCAGCTGCAGCACCGTGCCGATCGTGCCCACGGTGAAGATATCCGAGGTCGACGGGTCGTCCTGAGCGGCGTTCTTCTGCGTGACGAGAAGGATCTGTTTGTCGTCCTTCATCACGTCTTCGAGGGCCCGCACGGATTTCTCGCGGCCGACAAACAGCGGCACGATCATGTGCGGGAACACCACGATGTCGCGGAGAGGCAGAACGGGATAGAGCGCGGCGCGCGCAGTTTCGAACATAGGCCCTCTTTTGTCAGTGACCCTCAGCCTATCCTGAAAGGACGGCCGGTACGACAAGCCGTGTTTAGGTTGGCCTCCAGCCTCTCACCGTCAAGGCGGCGCAACCAGATGCCGCAGGCCGCCGGGACATGGCCCGGTAGCAATTACGCTGGAGTGCCGACGTCGCCGCGGCGATCAGAGTAGATGTGGAGCGGCTTTGCCCTCCCTTCCACGACCTCCCGATTGATAACGATCTCGCTGACTCCGGCGAGGCTCGGGAGTTCGAACATCGAATCGAGGAGAATCGCTTCCATGATCGAGCGCAGGCCGCGGGCGCCGGTTTTGCGCGCGATGGCCTTATGGGCAATGCCCCGCAACGCCTCTTCGGTCAGTTCGAGGCGGACATCTTCCATCTCGAACAGGCGCTGGTATTGCTTGACGAGCGCGTTCTTGGGCTTGGTCAAGATATCAACCAGCGCACCCTCGTCGAGGTCGTCGAGGGTCGCAACTACCGGTAACCGGCCGACGAATTCCGGGATCAGGCCGAATTTGAGAAGGTCTTCCGGTTCCAGATCCTTCAGGATCTCGCCGGTCTTGCGCTCCTCCGGCCCGCGCACCTCGGCGCCGAAGCCGATCGAGGTGCCCTGCCGGCGCTGCGCGATGATCTTCTCCAGCCCGGCAAACGCGCCGCCGCAGACAAACAGGATGTTCGTCGTGTCGACCTGCAGAAATTCCTGCTGCGGGTGCTTGCGCCCGCCTTGCGGCGGGACGGAGGCGATCGTGCCCTCCATGATCTTCAGGAGAGCCTGCTGCACGCCCTCGCCCGAGACGTCGCGGGTGATCGACGGGTTGTCGGATTTGCGCGAGATCTTGTCGACCTCGTCGATGTAGACGATGCCGCGCTGCGCCCGCTCGACATTGTAATCGGCGGCCTGCAACAGCTTCAGGATGATGTTTTCGACGTCCTCGCCGACATAGCCCGCCTCGGTCAGGGTCGTCGCATCCGCCATCGTAAACGGGACGTCGATGATGCGCGCCAGGGTCTGAGCGAGGAGGGTCTTGCCCGAACCGGTCGGCCCGACCAGCAGGATGTTCGACTTGGCCAGCTCGACATCGTTGTTTTTAGAGCCGTGGGCCAGCCGCTTGTAATGATTGTGGACGGCGACGGACAGCACTCGCTTGGCGTGGTCTTGGCCGATCACGTAATCGTCGAGCACTCGGCAAATATCGCGTGGGCCCGGCACCCCGTCGCGCGACTTAACCAATGTCGTCTTGTGCTCCTCACGGATAATATCCATGCAGAGCTCAACGCATTCGTCACAGATAAACACGGTCGGACCCGCGATCAGCTTCCTGACCTCGTGCTGGCTCTTGCCGCAGAAGGAGCAGTACAGCGTATTCTTGGAGTCGCTACCGCTGGACTTTGTCATCACCACTCCATCGCCGGGTCCTGCGGACCCGTCCGAGACGGGCTGACCTTGCCGATTCCGTGCCCGCGGCGGACCCCGGCAAGGGCTGACCGAGCCGTACATTCAACCAGAACGCTACCGCCCGGGCCATCGAAGTATATGTGCTCCATTTGGATCAACAACTAGTTAAATCGGCTGCTCCCTGGGAGGATTGCTTTAACCATGCTCAGGCACGGAAGCCGCGCTCTTCCTCGCGAGTCGGCCGGGATTCGACAACCTCATCGATGAGCCCGAACTCCTTGGCTTCCAACGGCGTCATGAACCGGTCGCGCTCGACCGCCGCCCCGATCACGTCGAGCGGCTGGCCGGTATGCTTAACGTAGATCTCGTTGAGCCGAGCCCGCAGCCGCAGGATCTCGCGAGCCTGGATCTCGATATCGCTGGCCTGCCCTTGGAAGCCGCCCGAGGGCTGGTGGATCATGATGTTCGCGTTGGGCAGCCCGAAGCGCTTGCCCTTGGCGCCCGCGCACAGCAGGAGCGAGCCCATCGAGGCCGCTTGGCCGATGCAGACCGTCGACACCGGCGAGCGGATGTATTGCATCGTGTCGTAAATCGCGAGCCCCGAGGTCACCACCCCGCCCGGCGAGTTGATGTAGATGGCGATGTCCTTCGAGGGGTTCTCCGATTCGAGGAACAAGAGCTGGGCGCAGATCAGGCTTGCAACCGCGTCATGCACCGGGCCGACCAGAAAAATGATCCGCTCCTTCAGGAGGCGCGAATAGATGTCATAGGCGCGCTCGCCCCGGTTGGTCTGCTCGACCACCATCGGCACCAGCGTGTTCATGTACGTTTCACGAGGGTCGGCCATTTTGCTCTCCTGAACTGCGGCCCAACCCGGGCGCGCAGACTGCCAAAGTCTATCACACCTATGCGGACGGGGCGCTTTCCTCCGCCGCCGCGTCGGTCATCAGCTCCTGCGGGCTCACGTTGCGCTCCGCGGGCTTCGCGAGCTCCAGGATGTAATCGACGACCTTCTCCTCGAAGATCGGGGCGCGGAGGTTGTTAATCGCCTCGGGGCTCTTGCGATAGAAATCGATGACCTGCCGCTCATAGCCGGGATGGCGGCGCGCCTCCTGAGCGAGCGCCTGGTTCAGCTCCTCCTGGGTCACGGTAATGTTATTGGCGCGGCCGGCCTCGGCCAGCAGCAGCCCGAGGCGGACCCGGCGCTCGGCGATACGGCGGTATTCTTCCTTGAGCTTCTCCTCATCCTCTTCCGAGGCCGCGGGTTCGCTGTCGGAGGCACCTTCGAGCGCTGTCTCTTCCGGCGCGATCAGCGCGGCGGCATCGAGCGGCTCGGTGACCGACCCGGGATGCGGGGTGGCGTGGTGCGCCGCCGGCTCGTGTTCGTGCTCGTGTGGCTGTTTGGCCTCAGCGCTCGCGGGCGATTGGTCCGAACTGCCTTCCAGAGCGGTCTCCTCCGGCGCGATCAGCGCAGCCGCGTCGACCGGTCCTTCCGCTGCTCCCGAATTCGCGTCGGCCTGCCCGGCCACCATTCGTTTCCGGCCTTCCCTCTCGGCTTCGTACTGCGCCCAAATCGTGTTGAATTCCATCTCGACCATGCCCGGGGGTACCGGGAAATCGTAACGCTCCGCGAGTTTGTCAAGAAGGGCTCGCTTCACCCGCTGACGCGCCACCGAATCGTAGTCGCGCTGCATGCGTTGCCGCACCTCCTGGCGGAGCTCGGCAAGATTTTCCAGCCCGACCGCTTCCGCGAGCGAGTCGTCGATCGCCGCCGGCAGGCGCTGTTGCACCTCCTTCACCTTGACATCGAATGTCGCATCCTTGCCGGCGAGATCGGGGGCGCCGTAATCGGCCGGGAAAGTCACCTTGATGGTGCGCTCCTCGCCCGCTTTGGCCCCGGTCAGCTGGTCCTCAAATCCCGGGATGAACCGTCCCGCGCCGAGCTCGATCGAGACATTCTCACCCTTGCCGCCCGGAAATTCCACGTCGCCAATCTTGCCGACAAAGTCGACGACGATCAGGTCACCGCTCTCGGCCGGGCGATCGGCCGGCTCCGTTTTGCGCTGCGATTCGGCCAACCGTTCGATCGCGCGGTCGAGGTCCTCCTCGGGCACTTCGGCTACCAGCCGCTCGATACCGAGACCGGTGAAATCGGGCTCCGGCATGTCGGGCAAGAGCTCGATCGACATCTTATATTCGAGATCGGCGCCTTCGGCGGCTGACACGATCTCGACCTGCGGCGGGAGGGCGGGGCGGAGATTGTGCTCGCGCATGGCCTCGGCCGAGCTGCCCTGGACTGTGGTCTCCAGGACCTCATGGCGCACCGCAGGGCCGTAGCGCTTGCGCAACAGCGGCAAGGGAACTTTGCCCGGCCGGAAGCCGGGGATGCGGACCGACCGTCCAATCTCACCGAGCCTTCGGCTGATCTTTTCCTCGACCTCGCTCGCGGGTACGGTGATTTTGAACTCGCGTTTCAGCCCCTCGGCGCTGGTCTCGGTTACTTGCATCGCGGATTGCTCACCCTCTCAACTCGGCCCGGCCGCGGCGCCGCAGCTTGTGGCGAGGCCGCTGGTGCGGGCGGGGGGATTTGAACCCCCACGATTTTCATCGCTGGAACCTAAATCCAGTGCGTCTGCCAGTTCCGCCACGCCCGCGCTGACCGGCCGGGCGGCGCCTGCGCGCCGGCGGCGGGTTCTAACATACTCGTTGTGCGGAACATAGCCGCGCCCCTTCCGATCCCCCGGCGAGCCCCGATTTTACGCCACGCGCGCCAAACCCCGCACCGCGGAGGAGGCAGCGACCCGGCCCTCGTCGCGATAGGCCTCGTGATTGGCCTCGATGTTGCCGAGCCGGTAGAGATAGTTGACCATGATCCCGGCCGATTGCTGCAAGCCCTTGGGCGAGCGGTCGCCCAGCCAGTCGAGCTGCTCGACCCGCGCGCCGTTGCTGAGATGGAAATGCGCCACCGGATCGAGAGCGCGCCCCGACGGCGCCCGCGCGTGCAATAGATAGCGCGCAGCGAGACGCAGCAGCGGCTCGCGCAGGGCCGCGGCAATCCTGAGGTCGTCCACCCATTCCGGTCGGTCGAGAAGGCGCAGCAGGGCATCATCCGCCCCGGCCGCGTCCATGCCGGCGCTGACCACCTCGACAGTCTTCGCTTCGCTCGGCAGCAACAGTGGGCCCTGTTCGGCCTCGGCGGCGAGCCAGGCGCGAAACGCGGGCAAGGGCGACAGGGTCGCGAAGGTCTTCAGCCGCGGCAATTCGGCGGCGAGCGCATCGACGACCCGCTTGATCAGGAAATCGCCGAAGCTGATCCCGACAAGACCGCGCTGGCAGTTCGAGATCGAGTAGAAGATCGCGGTGTCGGCGGTTTGCGGATTGCCCATCGGTGCCGTTTCGTCGAGCAGCGTCTCGATGTTGCCGGCGATCCCGGAGACCAGCGCGACTTCGACAAAAATCAGCGGCTCGTCGGGCATGCGCGGGTGGAAGAAGGCGAAACAGCGGCGATCCGCTTCGAGCCGGTTTTTCAGATCGGTCCAGCCGCGGATCTCGTGCACCGCCTCATAGGCCATCAGCTTTTCCAGAAGCGAAGCCGGCGCATCCCAGGTGATGCGCTGCAATTCCAGAAAACCGATATCGAACCAGTTGGCGAGGAGATCGCGCAGATCGTCGGCGAGGCCGCGCAACACCAGGTCGCCATTGGCGATCGCGATCAGCTCGGCGCGGCGGTCGACGAGAAACTTGACCCCTTCCGGCAACGCGTTGAACTGCCGCAGCAGCGTGACGCGCGGCGGCAGCAACGCGGCGCGCAACGCACGCTCCGCGGCGATCCGTTCGGCCGTTGTGTCCACCGCCGCCAGCCCGGCGCAGCAGCGGTCGACGGCGTCGTGGTCCGTATCGAACTCGCTGGCGAGCAACCTGAGGAAGCGCTCGCGCCCGCCCGGGTTCAGCGCCAGATAGGTGCGGCCGAGCTCGGCAGCGCGGGCCCGGGCAGTCACCTCGCCGCCACGGCCATCCAGACAGCTGAGCATCTGCTGCCGCAGCCGCGCGACATCGTCTTCCGGGAGATCGGGGCGCGGCGCGCCCGACAATACGCCGCGCGCCGACAAGGCGATCTCGCGCCAGGCGCCGCGCAGGTTGGCAAGCGTCCGGTCGAAGACGCCATCGAGAAAGCCGGCAGGCGCGCGATCGCTCATTGGGGATCCGCGTTCGGTGAAGCGGGAAACGAAGCTCATACCGAGCCCGGCGCCATGGCGCCAGTCTTCAGCGCGCGCAACGCGGCGGGCAACCCTTCGACAAGATCCTCGGCGATCAGTCCCGGGCCAAACCGGCGGGCGGCGTCAGCATGCAACCATACCCCGGCCGCCGCTGCCTCGAAGGCCGGCATGCCTTGCGCGAGCAGGCCTGTCACCATGCCGGCCAGCACGTCGCCCGACCCAGCGGTCGCCAATTCGGGAGGCGCACCAGGGTTGATTGCGGCCCGGCCATCGGGAGCGGCGATCACGGTGTCGTTGCCTTTCAGCAGCATGACCGCGCCGCTTAGCTGCGCGGCACGGCAGGCGCGCTCCAGCTTGCTGCCGGAGCCGTCAAGTACTCTGGCGAAAAGTCTGGCGAATTCCCCTTCATGCGGGGTTAACACACAAGGCGAGCGAATCGCGCCAAACAGAACCTCTGCGTTATCGGCAAAGCTGGTCAGCGCATCGGCATCGAGGACCGTGCGCTTCCCGGCGGCGAGGATCGCCAGCACCTTATCGCGGGTCGCCTCGCCCAGCCCCGCCCCCGGCCCGATCAACGCCGCGTTGCGGCGGGGATCCGCGAGGAGGGCGCGGAATGCGCCGAGATCGCCGGCCGGCTGGACGATGATTCCGGTCAGCGCGGCGGCGTAGATCGGAAAGGCAGGTTCTGGCGCCCCCACGGTCACCAAGCCGGCACCGAGGCCGGCCGCGGCGCGGGCGGCGAGCCGGGCGGCCCCGGTCATCACCGCGCCGCCTGCAACGAGTGCGTGACCGCGCGTGTATTTGTGGCTTTCCGGCAACGGCCAGGGAAAATCGTCGCGCCACCAATCCGGGTGATTGGCCACGACCTCCGGCCGGATCTGGTCGAGCACTGTGTCGGCAATGCCGATCGGCACGACCACCGTCTCGCCGCAGTGGCTGCGCCCCGGCAACAACAGATGACCTGGTTTCCGGCGAAAGAAGGTGACGGTCAGCACCGCCTTTGGGGCGATCCCCAAGACCGCGCCGCTGGCGCCATCGACGCCGCTCGGCATATCGACGGTAACGACCGGTAGACGGACCGCCTCGACCGCGGCGATGACCTCGCGCGCGACGCCCTCGATCGGCCGCGCCAAGCCGGCGCCAAAGATTGCGTCGATGATCAGAGTGGCATCGCCGATCGCCGCGGGCGCCAATGGCTCGACGGGGCCGGTCCAGCGCATGGCGGCGGCCGCGGCATCGCCCTTCAGTTTCTCGCGCGCGCCGACCAGGGCGAGCCGCACCGGCCAGCCGCGCTCCGTCAGCACCCGCGCCGCGACAAACCCGTCGCCGCCATTGTTGCCCGGGCCGCACAGCACCAACGTCTTTTGCTTCGGCCAGCGCCGGGAGACCGCATCGGCGACGGCACGCCCGGCATTCTCCACAAGCAGCGTACCCGCAATGCCGCCGGCGATCGTCAGCCGGTCGGCCTGGCCCATCTGTTGTGGCGTCAACAGCGCATGCCGGTTCCAGCTGGCGGAAGGTTCGCTCATTGCCGGCAAGATTTGGGGAGGGCCGCCCAGGCCGCAAAGCCTGTCTCGCCTGCGATTCTAGCCCCTCCGCGCTGATCGCCAAGCCGGCCCGAATTATTCCGTCAGCTCGGCACGAGCCCGCCATCGACGTTATAGGACTGGCCGGTGACGTTGCGGGCGCCCGGCGAAGCCAGGAACACCGCCATCGCGGCGATGTCGTCTGGCGTGTTGGCGCGGCGGATCGGGATGCCGGCTTCCTGTTCGGCGAAAAGCTGCTCGACCGTGATGCCGCGCTCGGCCGCGCGCGCGACCGCGTTGCGGGCGCCGAGCTCGGTCCGCGTGACGCCCGGGCAGACGGCATTCACGTTGATGTTGAAGCGGCCGAGCTGCTGCGCCGCCATCTTGGTCAGCGAGATGACCGCTCCCTTGCTCGCGGCATAGGCGGCGTTCGACGCGCCGGCGTAACCGCGGCCGCTGATCGAGGCGATGTTGACGATCCGGCCGCCGCTGCCATTGGCCTCGAACTGGCGGATCATCTCGCCGGCGGCGCGCTGCAGGCAGAAGAAGACGCCCTTGGCATTAACCCGATGGATGCGGTCCCAATCCGCCTCGGTCAGATCCATGATATCAGCGAAGCGGGTGACGCCGGCGTTGTTGACGATCACGTCGAGCCGGCCGAGCCCCGCGACGGCTTGCGCGATCATGCGATCGATGCTCGCGACATCGCCGCAATCGGCTTCGATCGCGATCGCCCGCCGGCTGTTGCCGACCGTCCGTCCTTCGTTGCAATCGGCCGAGGTGCGCTCGGCGGCGCCCCGGTCGATATCGGCCGCAGCGACCACCGCGCCTTCCGCCGCCATCGCGAGCGCGGTGGCGCGTCCGATGCCGGCCCCCGCCCCAGTGACCAGCACGATTTTATCCTGCAACAGCGCCATCGCCGTCTCCTGATGCCCTTCGTTAGGCGAGATTGCGTCCGCGCCGCTGCCGCGGCAATGGCACTCTCTTTCGGACAGCGGGAAAGTGCGGCGATTTCCCTTGTGGCTGGCTTTGCTAAGATGCCATCCAAAGAAAACCTCGGGACGGGACGCCGATGAGAACGGGCGCGGCCGCAGTTGCCCTGATACTCGCGGGGATGTTCGGACC